>Ga0209605_1001819_pt1 | contig 22291 bp, 16 predicted proteins | sample AD_UKC035_MetaG_FD_184408 | JGI IMG/M metagenome (GOLD analysis project Ga0209605, IMG submission 184408) | Active sludge microbial communities of municipal wastewater-treating anaerobic digesters from USA - AD_UKC035_MetaG (SPAdes) (version 2) | ecosystem: Engineered > Bioreactor > Anaerobic >...
GTTGAAGAAATGGGTGTTGCGAATGCCGCCGCGCAGCATCGGTTCAAGCAGTTCGAGGCTCATGGTTGGTCTCCGTTCGGGCAGGCAACGCGTCTACACGTCCAGCCGCCACCAGCGGACGGTCAGCTCGTTGATGGGCAACGACGCCACATTGGTCGCCGCGACCCGAAAACGTCTTCCATCGTCGACGTAGTACACGGTCAGGATTGGGTTGGGGAACCGTTGCAGCGGCTCACCGGGCTGCGGGAAATCACCGGTGACCGTGCCTTGACCGGCATCGAACCGGATGGACTCCACCGCCACGGTGATCGGCGCGGGGCCGTTCGGCAGCCCCTCGGCGTCGGAATAGGCAGTGAAGCCCTGGCTCAAGTTTGGAAACTGGAAGCGGCCGCTGCCGGCGCTTACGACTCCGGCCGGCCCCTGCGGGCCAGCCGGGCCGGCGTCGCCCTGCGGACCTTGCGGACCAGGTTCACCCTGCGGGCCAGCCGGCCCAGCTTCACCGGCCGGGCCTTGCGGGCCGGCCGGGCCAGGTTCGCCCTGTGGCCCGGCTGGACCGGGCACTCCCCCACCGGGAGGGCCGGCGGGACCGGGTTCACCTTGCGGCCCGGCGGGGCCGGCCGGGCCAGCTTCACCCTGAGGCCCGGCAGGGCCAGCGGGACCAGCTTCGCCTTGCGGGCCAGGAGGGCCGGCCGGACCAGGCGCCCCCGCCCCTCCGCCCTGCCCACCGATCAGGCAGAAGAGCTCCTGCTTCAGCCGGTCAGGTATCAGCACCGGCCGTGCGTCGTTGTCGATCGCGACGCTGTCCACCAGCAGCGCGCCGGCCGCGTCCACGTCGAAGTGGATGGCGGCCAGCAGGATGCAGTCGCCGGTCGGCTCGAAGCGCGGGCAGACCTGCGTCGCCCAGACGGTCAGCGCCTCGCGCAGGGTTTCGCAGAGGCTCGAGGCGTAGAGGCCGATGCTCTCCTCCGGCGGCGAGAACGCGGGCGGCGACTGCTCCAGACCCAGATTGCGCACCAGGTCGATCAGGTAGGCGCTGTCGTCGGGGTCAGGGGGCGAGCCGCTTTCCGGGATGATCTCGATGCGCTGCAAGAGGTCGCCAAAGGCGCGGAAGTGATCCTCGCGGCCCTGCTCCGGCGCGTCCCAGGAGAATCCGGTGCGGAAGGTTTCCAGAATGCGCGACGGCGCGCGGGTGTCCTCCTCGGAGGCGCAGGCGCGTCCGGCCACCGGCACCAGGTCCACCTGGCATTCGTCGTAGCAAAGGCTGACGTAGGCGGTGTAGGAGCCGGGGCCGGCGAAGCCGGGCAGGTCGGCGCTGTGGCGCTGCAGCCAGGCGCCCAGGCGCGCGCACTGATCGTGATCCACCCAGATCCAGTCGCCGCGCGGGCTGATGGCATAGCCGCTGCTGACGTAGATCTCCACGTCGGAGCCGTCATCCAGCGGGCGGGCGGTGACATGCAGGCCGCAGACGGTGCCGTAGCCGTGCAGCAGCAGGTTGCTGATGCGGTGCTTCCACTCGAAGTGCGCCTGTTCCTGACGAAAGTCCTGCTCGCCCAGCACCATGCCAAAGGTGTAGTTGACCCGCTTGTTGGGCGGCAACGGCGAGCACTCAGCCGGGGATGTGATGCAATCTCTCATGTGTGTCTCCTTTGGCAGAAGATGATGGCGGCAAGGGGTGAACGGTGAACGGTTAACGGTTAACGGTGAACGGTGAACGGTTACGGAAATCGTGCGTTTGACGCACCATTGTTGGCGGCGCCGGCGGGGTGAACGGTGAACGGTGAACGGTTAACGGTAAACGGAAATCGTGCGTTTGACGCACCGTTGTTGGCGGCGCCGGCGGGGTGAACGGTTAACGGTGAACGGTGAACGGTGAACGGTGAACGGAAATCGTGCGTTTGACGCAACATTGTTGGCGGCGCCGGCGGGCACGGTCGGAGACCGGCCCGAGCAACAACGTAGGGGCACGGTCGGAGACCGGCCCAAGCGATAAGACGACCAGCATACCCGACAACTTCGGTTCACCATTCATCATTCACAGTTCACAATTCACCGCTTACCATTCACCGCTTACCGTTCACCGTTCACCGTTTACCGTATACCGTTTACCGTTCACCGTTTACCGTATACCGTTTACCGTTCACCGTTCACCGCAAGACGTCCCGATCGCTGACAACGCGCTCACGCACGTCCATGGGATGGCCGGGAACCAGATAGCCGTCGGCCAGGTAGTGTTGACCAACGATGATGGGTGCGAAACGGCTTTCGGGGCCGACGACGGTGTCCATGCCCAGCCTGATCTCGCCGATGCGAAAGGCGTCCCAGAAGCGGCGCACCTCGAACTGGGCGTGGGCCGGCTTCTCCAGGTTGATGATGCGCCCGACCATCCGCTCCTCCTCGGCTGACATGCCCTGCGGCGTCAGAACCGAGAAGCGGTGGGCGTCGTCCTCGAAGGCGCGCGGGCCGGCCCCGACCGCGGTGGGATCGCCCGCGGCCAGCTCGCGGCCGCCGCGGGTCATGAAGCGCTCGATGATACGCACCTGCGACGGCTGGGCCAGCACGTAGTCGTAGAGCATGTCCTCCAGCGCCTGCTCGCCGGTGCTGGGGGTCGGGTGCGTCATGCCCAGCCGGTCCAGGTCGCGGTGCAGCGGGTGGGCCGGGTTGAGCGCGGCCTGCTTGAAGCGCTCCAACAGGATCTCGAGGCACGGGTCCAGCAGCAACAGCAGGGCGAAGCGGATGCCGTCCAACGTGCCGCGCCGCTGATAGAGCTTGCGCGCATAGCGGATGAAGAGCCGGCGCCGGTCCCAGCGCGGGTGCCAGGGTGGCCACGGCCCGGCCGGCAACCCGCCCGCGCCCGTCACCCGCCGCGCCTGAATGCCCGCCCACAGCGGATCCACCAACAGCCCATACCAGCCCGCCAGCCAGTCCAGCGCCTCGCCCGGCGCGCCGCGTGCGTCGAACAGCACGGGCACATCGCGCATCTTGCCTTCGATCTCGCTGTAGAAGCCCTCCGGGTTGGCCAGCAGACGCTCCAGAAAGGAGGTCGCGTCGGCGTCGGCCACGTCACGGTACAGCGCGGGCAGGTAATGCTCCGGGTAGGAAAAGCGCGGGTACCAGATCCGCAGCGTCTGCAGCATCGGCGTCACCCGCCCGTTGCCGGCCAGCTCCAGCCGCACCTGAGCGTAGCGCCCGTGCGCGGCCTGGATCAACAGCTCCCAGACGCCGGCGTCATCCAGCGTGGCCGCGTCCTGGCCGTTGGCGGCCGCCCGCTGCAGCAACGCCGGGCGGTAGAAGGGCAGCTCGCCGTCGTTCCGGCGCAGCGCCAGGGCCGGCTCAGGCGTCCAGGGCACGGTGGGCAGCAGCGCCAGGTCGTTGTGCGCCCGCGTCCAGACACGGACGGCCGCGCCGGCCGGCAGACAGGCATCCAGCAGCAGCCGGTGCCAGGTGCAGTTGCGCGTCCGTCCGTCCAGCGCTGGCGTCTCCAGCATGGCATCGCGGGCAAATTTCGGCTGGTCCACGGCCACCAGCTCGGCCCAGCGCGCGGCCGCGTCCAGATCGGCGCCGAAGGGCAGCGGGCCGGCGGGACCGACGTCGTAGCGCACGCGGCCGTTGGCGGCCAGCAATGCCCGCCCGCCGTGGTAGTGCATGGGCAGGTAGGTGGCCTGCAAGTCCAGGCCCGGGGGCGAATCGTCCAGACGCAGCCGCCAGGCCATGGCCTGATTGCCGTCGCGCTGCACCAGATAGAGCAGGCCGCTGGCCGGGTCATAGGCCATGTCGTGGGCGGCCAGACGCACCTGCTCCTCCAGGCCCAGGGCGTCCTCCAGCGGCAGCGGCCCCTCCAGCCGCGCGCTCAGCTCGTAGCGCCAGAGCGAGGAAAGGGCCGCGTCGGCCGGGCTGTCCAGGATCAACACCGTGCCGTCGGGCAGCCCCTCGATGGCGATGGGATCGGCCGCGTCCAGGGGAAAGCCGGCGGGGAAGCTGCGCCCCGGACGCACTACCGCGCCGCCGCCCACCGGCCGGAAATCGACCTGCCCGGCCGGCTCCACCACCGTCAGCATGGCCGGCTCGGTCGCCAGTTGGAATCTGCGGTCGAAGCCCCAGTAGACCCGGTGGCGGCGATCGAGCACCCAGAAGCCGTCGTCGGGCGCGGCGGCCAGGTCGAACGGCTCGAAAGGCACGCTGGCGGGAAAGAGAAGCTGCGACGGCTGGCCGCCCGCGTGCAGGTCGAAGATCAACAGGCCGCGGCTGGTCAGGTCGCCGGCCACCAGGTAGTGATGGCCGGTGATGACCAGGCCGGCCAGCTCGCCCTCGCCCTGGCCGGCTGCCGGGGGGAGCGGGGCGGGACCGAAGTCGCCGGTCGGCGCGGGCGCGGGGGTCGCGGGGCGCTGCCACCAGACCGAGGGGCGGGGGTCGCCGCCGGGCTGCCAGTGGATGCGCCGGCGATCCTGGCTGATCCAGTAGACGTTGCCGAAGCGATCCACAGCCGCGCCGCGCCGCGCCTCAGCCGTCAACGGTGCATCACGCCGGCCGCGCGGGAAGATCGACAGCAGCGGCCGCAGGGTCAGCGCATCGGCGCGCGGGTCCCAAGCCACGTCGGCCCAGCCGCCGGCCTGGCCCGGCTCGCTGCAGCGCCGCCAGTCAGCCTCGCCGCGAAATAGATGGAAACGGGTGCCGTTGACGTCCATGGTTAGGTCCAGAGAGGGTGCGGGTTATTTGTTGGTTGTGCGGCTCGCCAGAAGCCCGTAATGCGTAATGCGTAATGCGTAACCGGAATCGCGGACGGTGGCTGCGGTGTATGAGGTGTGTCGTTCATGAGGTAACACATGTCACATGGCTATCCGGTTACGCATTACTCGTTACGTGTTACGAAGTACCCGTGCGGCTCGCCAGAAGCCCGTAACTCGTAACGAGTAACTCGTAACCGGAATCGTGATCGATGGCTGTGAAGCATGGAGAGCACAGTTCATGAGGAAACACAACTCACATAGCTATCCGGTTACGGGTTACGTGTTACGTGTTACTCAACATTTCGTCCTGCTCACCGGCACCGGCAGCACATCTGCCGGGGTTCCGCTGGGGGCGACGTCGCCCAGCAGGGCGGCCAGCGTCTCGGCCTCGCCCTCGCGCACGCCGAGACGGGCCAGGCGGGGCAGTTGCAGCCCGGTCAGGTCGCGGAAGTCGATGTCCGCGGCCGAGCCGACGCCCATCTGCATCGACTGAACGTATTCGACGCCGGCCACGCGGGTGACGGCGGCCTCCAGGTCTTTCTTCATCAGCCGGCGGTTCAGCGGCCAGCCGTCGGCATCGGGTCCGCCCGGCGGCAGCGCGGACAGGTACTCCTCCAGCCGCGTGCGCACGTCCTGGATCACCACATCGCGGAAATGCCCCTCCCGCACGTGCAGGCCCACCGACAGATACACGTCGAGATACTCCGGCCCCCGCACGTAGATCTCGGTGGTGATCAGCCGTCGCGGGTCCAGGTGATCGCACACGGTCTGCAAGAAGAGCCGGTCAGGCTGCGGCCAGCGCGGGCGGATCGCGTCGTGCTCAGGCGCCACCATCAACGTGACCACGCCGGGGCTGGCGCCGCTGCGGGCCGGGTGGAAGAGCGGCAACACCTCGACGCGGCCCATGTCCACGCCGGGGGTGCGCATGGCCACATCCTCGAAATCCTGGGCCGTCACCAGCCGGTCGCGGTGGCGCAGATAGGCGGGGATGTTGCGCTCGCCCTGGTCGGTGGTCTCTCCCTGGTCGCCGCCCCACGTGGGCAGCGGGTTTTCGACCTTGAAGCCCCCTTGCAGCCCCGGGTCAGGGGAGGCGTTGATCGCGCCCACGGCCACGTTGCCGGCCACGCCGCCGCCGTATTCGTAGCTGGCGCGGATGCGCTGGCCGGCGGCCGGCCGCGCGCCGGCCAGCCCGTCGCCAAAGCGGATCTCGCCCGCCTCTGGGTCCAGCACAAAGACCCGGTCATCCTCGTCCGCGGCCAGCAGGTCATCGGTCAGCCGCCAAAGCTGCCAGGTCCCATCGGCGTTCTGCGTCTCCAGGCGCAGGGAATCGCCGATGACCGGCGCGTTGGCCAGCCGGGCCGCTTGGTCAGGCTCGCCGTTGCCGCTGCCCAGCGGCTCGTTGCTCACCGCGACCGCCTGGCGCACGGCTACGGCGTTGACGCCCAGCCAGCTCAGCCGGGCGATGACGGGCGGCGCGTTGACGCCGGTCGTGGCCGGTGCAGCCACCTTGATGCGCAGCCAGGTCAGCAGCCGCGCCCGCACCTGCTCATCCTCCAGCCGCGGCGGATAGTCGCCCGACCCTTCGTCCAGCGGCTCGCTGAACTCCCAGGTGTGCAGGGCCGCTGCGCCGGGCAGTTCCAGTTGCACCACCCCCACAACGCCCAGCACGTCCGGCTCCTGGATCACCCGCAGCCGCGTGTAGCGGGTGGAGAGAGCAAAGCTGGGATCGGGCAGCTCGTAGGTCAGCGTCGGGCGGGGCAGGCGCTGGTCGTTGGCCCGGGAAAGGGGCAGGAGCGGGGGCGCGTCGTCGGCCAGCGCCGGCGCGACGCCGATGGAGAGCGTCTTGTTGGCGATGGCCTCGCGCACCGTGTCCAGGGGAACGTTTTTCGGCGCCAGCAGGGCGATGTAGACCGCGCCGTCCAGCGTGTCGCTCACCAGGTCAAAGACCGGGTTGGGCTCGCTGGCCGTGGGCAGCTTGAGCGGCATGGTCTCGTAGAAGCGCAGATCCGGCGCGGCGTCGGGCGAAGCGGCGCCGGTAGCTGCTGCCTGCGCCAGATGCGCCTGGCGCAGGGCGTCGAACTGGCGTTCCAGCTCGGCATGGCGGGGGCTGGCGGGGTCCACCGGCCGCTTGAAATAGACCTGCCCCTCCACCGGCAGCACGGTCAGGCCGCCGCGGGTCAGAAAGCGCACGTTGCCGGCTGTGACCACCACGCCCGGCTTGAGGGTCAGCGCCTGCACCGGGCCGCGCTCGTTGCAAATGGTCACCAGGCCCTCGGCGGCCGCGGCCGGCTGCAAGGGAATGCCCAGCAGTTGCAGGAACTTGAGCCGGTTGCGCTCCGGAATGCGGTTGGCGCGGTAGAGCAGGTTGTCGGTCAGGAAGGCGAAAAGCTGCACCAGGGTGATGCCCGGATCGCTCTCCACGTCGAAGTTGGTCCACTCCGGCGTGTGCGAAGGGATGCGGCGCTTGGCGTCTTCCAGGAGCTGTTCGAAATTGCGGTCGTCCAGGACGGGCAGTTGCAACGGCATGGCTCAGCCCTCCAATTGCAGGCTCAGGCTCAGCCGCTCGACGCTCTGCGTGGCGATCAAGCGGTATTGAATGGTGATCTCGACCAGCCGCGGATCGGCGGGCGATTCCTCGACGGCGACCTCTTGCAGCGCCACCCGCGGCTCCCAGAGTCCGATGGCGCCGCTGATGCGCTCCTTGATCAACTGGCGGGTGGCGACGGTGTTGGGCTCGAAGAGGAAGCGGCGCAGGCCGCAGCCGAAGCTCTCGCGCATCAGCCGCTCGCCCGGCTCGGTCAGCAGGATGATGCGGATCGACTCGCGCACATTCTGCTCGCCGACGGCCCAGTAGAGCCGTCCATCGCCGCCGACGCGCGGCGGGAAACCGAGGCCTTGTCCGAAGATGTTGGTGGTGCGTGTCGCCATGGCGTAACTCGTAATGCGTAATGCGTAACCCGGAAGGGTGTGTGTTTGCTCACCGTCTGGTGTTTGGCGGCGAAGCGTGCCGGAGGTCTCGATACGGCGCAGCGCCTACTCGACCAACGGACCTTCCGTTCACCGTTCACCGTTCACCGTCGCCATCCGCCGGATGGTCTCGATACGGCGCAGCGCCTACTCGACCAACGGACCTACCGTTTACCGTTCACCGTCGCTATCCGCCGGATGGTCTCGATACGGCGCAGCGCCTACTCGACCAACGGAACGGTCCCGACACGGCGCAGCGCCTACTCGACCAACGGACCTTCCGTTCACCGTTTACCGTCGCCATCCGCCGGATGGTCTCGATACGGCGCAGCGCCTACTCGACCAACGGACCTACCGTTCACCGTTTACCGTCGCCATCCGCCGGATGGTCTCGATACGGCGCAGCGCCTACTCGACCAACGGAACGGTCCCGACACGGCGCAGCGCCTACTCGACCAACGGACGCACCGTTCACCGTTCACCGTTCACCGTTTACCGTTCACCCTGACCTACGTACCTCCCAGCAGCTTCTTCGGCACCGGCAGGCAGATGCGGAAGAAGAGGATCCACCAGAAGACGAAGTTCAGGATGATGACGAACATCAGCAGCAGGAAGAAGGCGACGATGAAGATGATCTCGATGGAAAAGGAACAGATGAAGGCGAAGCCGCCGGAATCCTCCGGATTGAGGCTGGGGTTGCTCTCCAGCAGGTCCTTCTCCTTGCCGGTGATGGCGGCGATCTTGCGTTGCATCGGCTCGGAGATCATGAAGGTGACGCCCTTCTTGAATCGGCGCATGTCCGACAGGCTGACGTTGCTGGGCAGCGGGATCTTGACCTGACGGGCGGGCGCGTCCCGGTCGAAGAAAGGGGCCAGGCGAAATGGCTCCGACCGGCGGCTGATCACCCGCTGCACCGGGTCGCACTGCGGCCGCTCGTAGACGCAGCGCAGCACGTAGGTCGCATCGCTGCCCGGCTCGATCTTGGGCAGCTCGACGGGCGGGCGGGCGTCGGCCGACAAGGCCGCCTCGAAGCGGCTGCGCAGGGTGTCGCCGTTGAACAAGACCGCATCCAGCCGGTAGCTGTTGTCGAAGCCCAGGGCCGCCGGGTCAGCCTCGCTGGCGTTAAGCTGACTCTGCTTCTTCGCGACCTCACCCAGCGCGCTGGCCAGGGTGCGGCTGGCAGTCCATTGCGTAGTCTTGAGGAAACTCAGCAACTGCGCCTTGGCCGCGGCCTGCGGTCCGGTGAAGGTGGCGTTGGGGTTGTCGCGCAGCGCCGTCGCCACATCAGGCAGCACGTCGGGGCGGGCGAGCAGTTCCCACAGGTCCAGCAGCGTGAACACCGACATGTGCAGACGGATCGGCGTAGTCGGCGCGGGGGGCGGCTCAATCTGCCGGTTGAGAGGCATGCCCACCAGCACGGCGGCCTGATCGATGAACCGCGACTGCAGCTCGTCGGCGCGCGGGTCGGTGAAGGAGCTTTCCGGCGCGCCGGTCAACTGGGCCAGCGTCGCCGGGCCGGCGCTGTAGGTCTCCTTGCTGGAAACGGGGATGTAGCCAAAGAGCAGCGTGCGGCCGGACGCGTCGGGCGCGGCCAGGTTGAGGGGCAGTCGCTCCTCGTGCTCCAACAGACCACGCCCACCCTCGCCGACCGCCTGCCAGCCGGCGGGCACACCGTTGGCCGAACGCCAGCCGTACTCGCCATCGCCCATCAGCTTGCGCAGCACGAAAAAGACACTCTCGCCGTCGGCCAGGCTCACCGCGCGCTGGGGGAAACCCGGCTCCAGACAGCAAAGCGAGCCGCTGACCAGGTAGAAACTGCCATGCGCGGGCTGGAACAGCTTCAGCGTCTGACCCGCCTCCACCGACTGCGCCACGTTCCCAGCCAGCGCGCCGGCATCGCCCGCAGCGGCCGCGGCCATGAACTCCTCCACGAAGGCATCGGAGTCGTAGCGGAAGAGATGCGGCTGGAAGAAGGCCGGCTGGCGAAAATCATCGCCGGCCGCCTGCCAGAGCGGGTGAGGCTTGAGCCAGGTGTAGTGTTGGGACATGGTTGTGTTTATGTCGAGATGAGGCGTAACTCGTAATGCGTAATGCGTAACCCGGAGGGTTGGCGGTTGGTGGGAGTTGGCGGTCGTAACTCGTAACCCGTAACTCGTAACCCGGAGGGTTGGCGGTTGGTGGGAGTTGGCGTTCGTAACTCGTAATGCGTAATGCGTAACCCGGAGGGTTGGCGGTTGGTGGGAGTTGGCGGTCGTAACTCGTAACTCGTAACCCGTAACCCGGAGGGTTGGCGGTTGGTGGGAGTTGGCGGTCAGTTTTGGTATGCTTGAGCCGGTCTCCGACCGTGCCCCTGCGTTGCCATGCTTGGGCCGGTCTCCGACCGTGCTGACCAGCCACAGCGTCATCGGCGATTGCCCGAAACTGGCTCGGTCGGAGACCGGCCAGAGCACCAGACTACGCAACCCACAAACCCATCCCACCAACACACACTTCCGGGTTACGCATTACGCATTACGCATTACGGGCTCCCTGTTACGCATTACGCATTACGCATTACTCACCAAATATTGCCCGCGCCCGGCGTGTACGACGCGCTGACCACCGCGTTGCTGATCAGCGTGTCGCACTGGACGACGCCGCTGAACTTGGACATGCCGGCGTTGACGGTGACCATGCCGGCGCTGACTTCGACGGTGCTGGCCTGGACGGTGACTTTCATCGCGGCCACGATCTTGACGCCGCCGGTGTCCAGGGTGATGGAGTTGCCGTTGCTGTCCTTGATCTCGACCTGGCCCGGCCCGTCCTGCATGGTGATCTTCTGGCCGCCGGGGGTCTGCAAGATCAGCTTCTCCTGGCCGTCCTGGTCGTCAAGCGTCACCTTGACGCCGTTACGTGAGGTGATCGACTTGATGAAGTTGTTGCCGGCGCCGTCCATGCTCTCCGGCGGCCTGTCTTTGCCGTTCCACAGCGCGCCGACCACGTAGGGCCGTCGCGGATCGCCGGCCTCGAAGGCCACCAGCACCTCGTCGTCCACGTCGGGGATGAACCAGGAGCCGCGGTCGTTGCCGGCCATCAACGTGGCCAGCCGCGCCCAGACGTTGTAGCCGCCGTCGGCGTCCGGCAGCCAGGGCAGCTTGACCTTGACGCGGCCCTGGCCGTCGGGATCGTTGATGTCTGACACCACGGCCGGATAGACGCCGTACAGCCGGTTGCGCTCCTCTGCTCGCCGGGCCTGCTCCAACTGCGAAACGTCCATCTAGCCTCCAACTCCGGGGCGTTCGACCTGGAAGGTGGTGCGATAGCCGTTGACCAGGTCGTAGGTATGGCGCGCCAGGGTGACGTAGTACTTGCCCTCGAACCACGGGCCGATGCCGCGCAGATCCACGATGCCGCCGACGCGAATGGCCGGGTTGCCGTCGGCCACGCCTGCGCCGGTCAGAAAGCGCCGCGCCCGGCGACGATAGTCAGCATCGGCCAGCGCCTGGGCCTCCTGCTGCGAGAGGGGCGTGGCCAGCCCGACCCGTTCGGCGCGCTCGGCCAGCGCCCGGCCCAGCGCTGCGCCGCCGCTGCGCAGGCTGTTCAGCTCGCCGCTGACCGCGCTCTCGCCCGCCTCCACGTCGATGGCTTCCTTGCCGGCCACGTCCCAGCCGCTGACCCGCACCGCGCTGCGCTGATGGGCCAGATCAGCCAGCACGGTGAACTCCAGCAGCCCGGCGCCGTAGGTCAACGTGACGCTGCCGGCGTTGCGGCGGGCGCGGGCCTGGATGTGCAACGTGCGGTCGTCCAGCCAGAGCTCGGCGTCCACGGCCGCGGCGCGCTCGCGCAGGAAGGCCAGGTCGCTTTGGTTCACCTGCGTCAACACCCGATGCGTCGGCCCGTCTACGTCGATGTCGGCCGTCAAGCCGTGCTGCGAGATGATCGCACGCATAGCGTCAGCGTCGGTGCTGTCCTCGAAGGTGCGGGTGCGGCGTTCCATGCGCAGGTCCTGGAAGCGATCCTCGGCCAGCACCGTCAGCTCTGGGGGCCGCTCCTTGGGGAACTGGGCTTCCAAGCCCGTAATACGACCCTTGAACACCCGCCGCGTGCCGCCCGGCGGGCCCAGCTCGATCTCGATCCCCTTGCCGAAATCCACAATCTGCCCGTCGAAGAGGAGAAAATCGGCCCGGTCGGCGTGCGCGCCCCAGTTGGCCAGGCGCGCCTCGCAGCGAAAGAGGCCGAGCGTCGTCTCTTCGATCAACAGCGATTGCAGAAGGCCCTCACTCAACTCGCGCTGATCTCTCCCGTCGATCTTGATGGTCGGACGGGAGGCGTAGAACTGGGACTGGGTGTCGTTAGTGGGTGGCATGGCTTATCTCGTGATCAGTAGAATCGGTGAGTTGGTAGATTGGCGCCTGCACGGACACATTCGTGGCCACATTCGTGGATGGCCGTCAGTCGGCCCAGACCCGGGCCAGGCGTTCTTGCTGGCGCTGTACGACGCGGATCACTTCTTCGGGCGTCAGGCGGGCGCCGGTCGGCGAGGGCTGCGGGGCGGAGGGAGCCGGCGCTGGCGGCGGCTCGACGACGATCTCGGTTTCGTTGATGATGACTGGCATTGCAACACCTCGTGGTCAGGAGTGGCGGTTGGCCCAGGACTGGCAGTCGAGGACTGCCAGTCCTTCCGCCCATCACCCAAATTTCACCGACGCCTTGGCGTTGAGATTGACGCGCGCGCCGGCCTGTACCCGCAGCGGGTCGTCGATGCCGTTGGCGCTGGCGATGCCCTTCCAGTCGGCGCTGGCGCCGATCCGGGCCGCCATGCTGGCGATGCTGTCGCCCGGCCGGGCCGCGTCCAGGGGCGAGGTCGCGCCGGTGGCCGTCCCTGCGCCGCCGCTGCGGGCGCTGCCGAACAGCAAGACGATGTCGTCGCGGCTCATGCTCAGGGAGACCGTGGCCCGCAGCGGCACGCCCTCCTCGGAAAAGTACTCCAGCGTCTCGTCCATCGAATCGACGACGCCCTCAAAGATGAAGCTGCCCCACTGAAAACGAACGTTGGGGGGCGTGCGCTTCTTCTCCTTGTCCTTCTGCTCCTTGGCCATCACGAAATAGGCGACCTTCTTGGTCTCGGCCCGCACATCGGCGCCGGTGGCGGTGGTGTCGAACACCAGTTCCATGGAGAGCTTCGATGCGCCGCTGCCCACGAATTGCTTCGACGAGCCGCCCGGCTGGTCGCCGCCGGTGTTCTGGTTGGACAGAGTCACCTTCAGCGTCTGCGGGTTGAACTGCACGTCCAGCTTGTTCTCCGCTTCGGCCGCGCTCAGGGCGCCCGATGAGCCGGAAAACTTGGTGATCTCGACGAACTGGGCTCGGGTGACGTTGCTGCTGGTCATGTTACACCTTCATCCGATGCCAACCGACGCGGAGGCGGAAAAGCCGACGCCCGCCGCTGCCCCGATCCCGGCGCTGGCCGAGAAACCCACCCCGGCCGAGAGGCCGAAGGGCGGCTGCGGCTCCTCGATCTCGAAGAAGCTGTAGGCCAGTTGCATCTCCTCGATGGCCAGCAGGCCCTCTTTGGCGTTCAGCGCCGGCGCCTTCATCTTCAAGGGCAGACAGTCGTGAACCTTGAAACGCACCTGCTCCGTGCCCTGGCCGTTGCGCATGATGATCACCGCCTCGCCGCGCGCGCCGCGTGTGTTGCCATGCACCGACTGCGTGAACCACTTCCACAGGTCGATGTTGCTGGTCATGCCGCGCTTCAGCGTCAACGTGCCGTAGCTGACTGGGCCGACCAGGTGGTGCTGCTGGGTGTTGTTGCCGCCCTCGCGCACCGTCTTCGGCTCCATGGTCATCTCCAGCCCGTCGCACTCAGCAAAGGCCGCGTTGCACAGCGGATTGGTCAGACCCAACACGCCCGGCGTGCTGATCTGCACATCGAAACGAAAGGCTAAGAAAGGTCGCTCATCGCTCATGGTTCAACTCCGATCCGTGGGTTGAGTAGCGGGTTGAGGGCGCACAACTCGCATGAGGGCGCACAATGCCAGCGTATCGAAACCCGGATGGTCTCGATACGGCGCAGCGCCTACTCGACCAACGGAGGCCTCCGGTCCGTGGGTTGAGTAGCGGGTTGAGGGCGCACAACTCGCATGAGGGCGCACTATGCCAGCGTATCGAAACCCGGAAGGTCTCGATACGGCGCAGCGCCTACTCGACCAACGGAAAGGTCTCGATACGGCGCAGCGCCTACTCGACCAACGGAAAGGTCTCGATACGGCGCAGACGCCTACTCGACCAACGGAGCACCGTTAACCGTTCACCGTTAACCGTTCACCGTTCACCATTCACCACCCGCCTACCCCTCCCGCGCCAGCAACACGCCGTCGCTGGCCCGGCTGAGCAGCACGGTGATGAACTCCATCGGCTCGCTGGGCGCCACCTGCACCTGGGCGATGAAACGGCCCTGGTCGATGCTCTGGCGGGTGTTGACGCGGCCATCGGTGACGATGCGGAAAGCCTGCTGCGGCGTGCGCCCGGCAAACGCGCCCCGCTCGAACATGAAGCGCAGCAGCGTCTCCAGCGTGGTGCGCACCGCATCGCGCAGCCGCTGATCGTTGTTCTCGAACGTCCAGGCCATGCCCCGCTCCAGCGCCACCTTGCGCAGCAGGATCATCAGCCGGCGCACTGAAAGCTGCAAGAGCTGCCGCTCCTCGCTCAACGTGTGCGCGCTCATGGCGCGGAAGTCGTCCGGCTCGCGGCGGATCAGATTGAGCTGATCCGCGTACAGGTCGGCCCAGTCGGCCGCGTCGAAGGCGGGCAGCAGGTCCAACACCCCTTGCAACGGCGTGTTGGCCGGCGCGACCCAGACCTGGCGCGCCCGCTCGCGCGCCGCGATCATGCCGCAGACCGCGCCGTCGGGCGGCGTCACCCGCAACACCTGCGCCGCGCCGGCCCCACCCTCATCGGCGATCATCAGCCAGGGATGGTAGGCGGCCAGGTAGCTCAGGTCCACGAAGTCGGTGACGCCCTCGAAGGCGCTGCGCTGCCGGGGCAGGCCTAGCCGCTGGCGCAGCGTCTCCTGCCACTCGATGCACTGCCGCTTCTCGAAGTGCAAGGGCAGGCTGAGCACCGCCACCACATCGCGCCGCGCCTGGCAGAAGTTGACCAGCGCGTGCTGCACGTCCAGCAGCGCCTGGCTGTCGAAGCTGGCGACAGGCTCCAGCCGCGGCAGCAGATCGGCGTCCGGCGGCAGGGGAGGCGGCGGGCCGGCCGGCTCGCTCACCTCCACCGGGCAGCCCTGGAAGCGGGTCCAGTCGGGCGGGATCGGCGGCGGCTCAGCCGGCGGCGGGTCGGGGGGCACAAGCTCCGTACCCCAGGGACGATGCACCGCGTCGGGTACGGCGATCAGCGCCACCTCGGGCAGGTAGAGCAGGCTGTGCAGGCCGCGCAGCCGCCGGTCCTGGACGTAGTAGCGGTTGAAGGCGTCGGCCTCCAGCCCGCTGCCGGAGCGCGGCTGGATGGCCGGGTTGGGAACCAGCACCGGATCGACGAACAAGCTGCTGCTGAAGCTGTCCAGGCCGTCGCGTCCCAGCTCATCCGCCGCCGGGCCGATGGCGTCAGCCTCGCCGACCACGGACGCCATGCCCAGCGGCAGCCAGGTCAGCCCGACCAGTTGCTCATCCACCGGCGCCAGCAGCGCGGCCAGCGCCTGGGCCGGCAGATCGCCGCTGGGGTTGGTCGCGTCGCCTCCCTGGCTGCGCCGCTCCGCCTGAAGCTGGCGATAGAGGCGGGCCAGCTCGGCCGCATCGACGTCCGCGCCGTCGGCCTGGACGCCGGGCAGCAGGCTGGACCCGGCCAGCGCCATCTCGCCCCAGAAGCGGGGATGGCCCGCCCCGAAGGCGACATCCTCCACGGCCGGCAGCCGGACGCGGCCCAGCCACAGCAGTTGGTCGAAACGCAGCCGGTCGATCTGAACCAGCGCCGGCAGCGGCGCCGCGGGCAGATCCTCCCCCGGCAGCCGCAGCAGGCTGGCCGCGGCCAGTTCCACCTGCGGCTGCGGCGGCGAACCCACCTCGCCCAGCGCCTGCGCCCCGGTCACGCCAAAAAGGTAGCGCTCGCCGCCCGCCAGCGTCAATCGGAGCACGTCGCCGGCCACGATGGCGGCCGCGGCCGCGCCGGTCAGCCGCAGCGTCAGGCCGTCGCCGCCGGTCAACGGCGCACCCGCGGCGTCGGCGATCTCCTCGCTGCCGTCGAGGGTCAGTCGTGCGGCTGCCGCGACCGTGGCCGGGGCCGCCAGATCCGCGATCAACGGGAAGCACCGGCTGCTGTGCAGCGTCACCGTGGTGGCCGTTTCGGGGTCGGACGAAGCGGTCTGCGCCGTGACCGGGAAGAGCCACTCCTGCCCGTCGGCGAAGACCAGCCGCAGCAGGTCGCCGATTTGGATGGCCTGCGGCGCGCTGCCGGTCAGCCAGAGCAGGCTGCGTTCGCCCTGCACGCCGAACGCACTGACCGGCAACGGCGTTGCGCGCAGCCGGCTGGCCAGGCGCACATCCTTCGACCACGCGCCCGGCGACCCGGCGTGCAGCCAGCCCAGCCGGCCGTTGCCTACGCTGTCCAGGCCCACCAGCCCCGGCGCGCGCAGCCTGGCGCTGGCGGCCTGCCCTCCCGCCACCCGCACGACATAGCAGCGCCGTCCGCCGTTTCTGAAGAAGGCCGCCGCCGCCTCAGGCAGGTGCGCCCAGACCGCGGACGCGGCCGCGGTCGGCGGCTCGGCATCGCGGGCCAGCGCCACATCGCCGCCGAAGACTGCGCGGAAGGTGTCCACATCCTCCACCGCGACCGGCGTGTGCAGCGGCCCGCGCTGGGCAAAGCCGACGAACGCGGCCACGTCCAGCCGGGGCAGCATCAACGTCGCCGGCTGCGCAGGTGGAAGAAAATAGACGCCGGGGAGGCGGGGGAGGGTGGGGAGGGACATGGTTCGTTGGTTAGCGGTAGGTGGGTGTACTGGCGGGAGTGTCGAGTAACGAGTAACGAGTAATGCGTAATGCGTAACTCGGAAGCGTCTGCTCGGCACAGACCGCGCCGCCATCGGACATTCCGGGTTACGAGTTACGAGTTACGAGTTACGGGTCACGCCAAATCAATCCGTTCGCACGCCAGGACCAGCTCCTCCACTGCCACGTCCGTGCCCTTGCCGTTGAAGGAGGGGCCGGTGTACTTGGTGGGGCGGGCGTTGGTCAGCTTCCACTCCAGCACCACGCTGCTGTGATCCTCGTTCTGGAGCTGGATGGTGACGGTGCGCAGGGAGGACTGCGAACCGGCGCGCACCTCGTCTAGCCACTGGTAGAGGTCCAGCGCGCCGATGACGCCGCGCTTGAGGGTCACGTCCGGCACCTTGTACATGCCGGTCATCTTGCGCGGGGCGTTGTCCTTCTCGTTGCCGTTGCGGTACTCGGCGACGGTGATCTCCATGCCCAGCCCGCTGACCTCCTGGAAGCCGGCCTGGGCGCTGGCCGTGTCGCCTGTGCCCAGATCGACCAGGAAGTTGAACTGGCCATAGGGTCGTTCTCTGAATTCAGCCATCGGTCTACTCCTTGACGCGAGGGTCGCGTTCAACAACCAAACGGGTGGTCACTCGAAATCGAAAGAAACGGCATCGCCATGGAGCGACGGGATCCCGGATCGCCGCTCAGAGAATGCCTCCACTGGCACAGCCTGCACGGCCTCGACTCCGCACCGCAGTCCAGCCAGACCCGGCTAAAGCCTCGACTCCGCACCGCAGTCCAGCCAGACCCGACCAAAGCCTCGACTCCGCACCGCAGCCCAGCCAGACCCGGCCAAAGCCTCGACTCCGCACCGCAGCCCAGCCAGACCCGGCTAAAGCCTCGACTCCGCACCGCAGCCCAGCCAGACCCGGCTAAAGCCTTGACTCCGCACCGCAGCCCAACCAGACCCGGCTGAAGCCTCGACTCCGCACCGCAGCCCAGCCAGACCCGGCTGAAGCCTCGACTCCGCACCGCAGTCCAACCAGACCCGGCTAAAGCCTCGACTCCGCACCGCAGTCCAGCCAGACCCGACCAAAGCCTCGACTCCGCACCGCAGTCCAGCCAGACCCGGCTAAAGCCTCGACTCCGCACCGCAGCCCAGCCAGACCTGGCCAAAGCCTCGACTCCACACCGCAGCCCAGCCAGACCCGGCTAAAGCCTCAACTCCACACCGCAGTCCTACCAGACCCGGCTAAAGCCTCGACTCCGCACCGCAGCCCAGCCAGACCCGGCCAAAGCCTCGACTCCGCACCGCAGCCCAGCCAGACCCGGCTAAAGCCTTGACTCCGCACCGCAGCCCAGCCAGACCCGGCTAAAGCCTTGACTCCACACCGCAGTCCAGCCAGACCCGGCTGAAGCCTCGACTCCGCACCGCAGCCCAGCCAGACCCGGCCAAAGCCTCGACTCCGCACCGTCGTCCAGCCAGACCCGGCCAAAGCCTCGACTCCGCATCGCAGTCCAGCCAGACCCGGCTAAAGCCTCGACTCCGCACCGCAGCCCAACGTGGGATTGCCAGGCTCCGGGTTACGCATTACGCATTACGCATTACGCATTACGACCTTCCGGTTACGGCTTACCGTTTACCGTTTACCGGTCCTCACCCGCGCCTCTCCGCCGTCCACTGGCCGATGCGGAAGATCACGAACTCGGCCGGGCGCACCGGGGCCACGCCGATCAGGCAGATCAGCCGGCCATTGTCGATGTCGTTCTGGGTCATGGTGGAGCGGTCGCAGCGCACGAAGTAGGCCTCCTGCGGCTTCTCGCCCATCAGATGGCCCGACTTCCACTCGTTGAAAAGGAAGTCCTCCACCGTGCGGCGCACGTTGGCCCAGAGCGGCTCGTGGTTGTTCTCGAAGACCACCCACTGCGTGCCCTTCTCGATGGAGCGCTCCAGGTAGGCGAAATAGCGCCGCAGGTTGACGTATTTCCACTCCGGGTCGGAGCTGATGGTGCGCGCGCCCCAGAGGCGATAGCCGCGGCCCTCGAAGAAACGGAAGCAGTTGACGCCCTCGGGGTTGAGCACATCCTGCTGCGACTTGTTGAGCAGGAACTCGAAGCCCACCGCCATGCGCACCACCTCGTTGGCCGGCGCCTTGTGTACCCCCTTCTCCACGTCGTTGCGGGCGTAGATGCCGGCCACGAAGCCGCTGGGGGGCAGGATCATCTCCTCCTCGCTCACCGGGTCCACCACCCGCACCCAGGGGTAGTAGAGCGCACCGTGGGTCGAGTCCACCTGGCCGCGGAAGGCGCGCACCCCGCCCACCGTCTGGTCGTCGGGCGAGTCCAGCACGGCGATGCGGTAGCGCATCCGCTCGCAGTGGGAGATCAGGTAGGCCTGGATCTGCGCCACGCGCACCAGGTTGCCGTTGGCATAGCCCTGCGAATAGCCGGGCGCGGCCACGATGGAGATATCCTCCAGGTCCTCGAAGGCGGCCAGCCCGCTCTTGGCCGTGGCGTCGGCGACCCCTTGGTAGGCCGCGGCCGCGGGCAGCCCGCCGTCTGTCCCACCTTCCAGCCGGTAGACCCGCTGGCGCTGCTCGGCCGTGCTGCTCAGGCTGACCGCCGCATCGATCACGTCGTCGCCCAGCAGGGCCAGCGCCATCTCCGCGCCGGTGTCCAGCGTGCCCACGGCCGGCTCGATGGCGAAAGGAACCACCAGCGCCAGCCGCCGCGAGGTGGGGGCGGTGTCGAAGTAAGTGGTCAGCGCGTTGCCGTGGTTCGGGTGAAAGCTGAAGCCCTCCAGCACCTCCGGCAGGGTGTAGCGCTCGCGCGGCCGCTTGGGCCGGGTGATGGGGCGTTCAATGGCCACGTCCACCGTCAGCAGGCGCACCTCCTGGCTGGCCGGGTCGAAGCTGCTGAACGGCTCCACCGCGCTGCCCGGCTGCTGCAAGGCCAGGTCGTCGCCGCTGCGCACCACGTCATAGAGCGTGACCGAGGGAGGACTGCCGGCGCCGACGACCACCACCGTATCGAACGGCTGGACGCGCCGCACGGTGCGCTGGTTGGTCACCGGATCATTGATCAACAGGTTGTCGCTCAGGCGGGGCAGAAAAGTGACCCGCATGTTGCCGGCGCGGCCGCGGAAGCGAGCGTTGATGTCGATGCGGTCTGGCGGCGGCGAGGCGATGCCCTGGTTGTTGGCCGTGGCGAAGCCGCCATCGCCCGCCTCGATCCGCGCCACATACAGCCGCCGGCCGCCCTCCTCGAAGAAAGCGCGCACGCCGTGGGCCAGGTAGTTCGGCCCGTAGTCCAGGGGATCCAGGCCGCCGTAGACCCGCTCGAAATCGGCGAAGCTGGTCAGCAGCTCAGGTTCCCCGCTGGTCGGTCCATAGCGCGCCGGACCAACGAAGCCAGCCGTGCTGGTGCTGACCCCCTCGATGGTCTTGGCGCGAAAGCTGACCTCTTCGACATATACGCCTGGGGCAAGATATTCTGGCATCGTTCGACCTCCTAAGGGTGGTGCTAGACAGGTAGACAGGCAAAGGTTGGATCGCGGAGTTCACGTGACACTTGATACGGATCGGGTGTCAGGTGTCGTGCGTCAGGTGGCATCGACCAGGAGCTGCGTTGCGGGCAGGCTGGCGGTGCGCAGAATCAGGGCCTGGCCGAAGCTGAGGGCGGCGGACAGTTGGCTGGCCGGTGCGCCGCCGGCCGTCGGCCACAGCACGCCCGCGGCCTGGGTCAGGATGGTGCGCAGATCAGGCTGCTGCGCGCCGGCTGGCGTCTCCAGATGCGCCGGTTGAAAGAGCAGGCGGGCGGTCACCGGCCACTGCTGCGCCTGGGGCGGCGCCTGCGGGCCGGGGGGCGAGCTGCCCAGCGTGGCCTGAAAGGGTGGGATCGGGAAGAAGACCGCCACGCTGCCGCGCTGGTCGGCGATGCCATGCCAGACGCCGCCCTCCCCCACATCCAGCTCCAGCACCGCGTGCGCGGCCGGCTGGCCGGTGGACGCGCGCACCAGGTCAGCGCGCACCACCGCCAGCGACGACGCCGCCCGCCACGGCGCTGAAAAGAGATAGAACCCCGGCAGCGACGAGCCTCCGCCGCCCAATCCGGTGGGATAGATCCCGACAAACGGCGCATCGACCCGCAGCGTGACCGGCAAGAAGCGGCGCTGCTCATCCTCCACCGCCACCACGAAGCGCTCCAGCGCGGGGGGCGAGGCCTGGCCGCCGCCGCTGGCCGCCGGATACTCGACCTCGCGCAGGCCGGGCAGGCCCTGAAAGGCGTAGACGCCCGAGGCGCTGCGGAAGGCCGTGCGCACCGGCGCCGTCGCGCCGTCGGGCCAGGCGCGCACCCGCAGACCGTGCGCCACCTGGCTATCGGTGGCCGGGTCCCAAAAGCGGATGCCCAGCGGGGTGAAGATGGTCTGGCGTTCGATGACGGCTGGCATGGCTAGACCTTGGCGTATTCGAAGGTGCGTTGCTGCACCGGCTCGCCGGCGCCTTGCAGCAGCCGGGACTCGATGCGGATGTTGCGGGCCACGTAGGGCACCGAGAGCTGGTAGGTGTTCTGCACCAAGGTCTCCCAGACGTGCAGCAGGTCCTCGGTGCTCAGGTCGGCCAGCGTCACCTCCACCGCCTCGTCAGGCTGGAAGACATCGGGCAGGACGCTGTTCAGCAGGCCGGCCGGCAGCAGCGGCGAATCCTCCAGGACCCGCAGCATCCAGCCGGCGATGGTGTGTTGCAGGGAGGCGCTGCCGCCCCAGGCCGTCAGGATGAAGTGCATGTCCACCGCCAGTTGGTTGCGGAAGCGGCGACCGCTTTCATCCAGCCGGCCGGCCGGCGATCGGTAGGTGGCGTTGGGCAGCACGCGGTAGAGGAAGAGGCTGACGCCGTTCTGCAAGGAGGGAGAGCCAAAATCGCGCGCCATGAAGACCCGGAACTCCAACTCGTTGTTGAAGTCCTCCGGCTGATAGTTGCTGCGCAGCAACGCGATCACCGCCTCACTGACAGCGGCAAATGCTCTGTGGTCAGCCATAGTCTCGGTCAGTCCGGTTTGGTGCGCGGCCGCTTCAGCCGGCCGCGGCGATAGGAATGCGGCTTGACGCCGAGGCGCTCCAGGTAGGGTGCAACGAAATCGACTGCGTCGTCCAGCGTCTGCAAGTAACGGCGCTCCTGGCTGGGTACATGGGTGATATGGCCACGCCAAGCAGCTTCGGCGCCATCCTCCAACGCTTCCTCGAGCCAGACCTTCACAATGAACGAGTGCGACTCGAATGGTTCCATGAGCCAGCCATAGTTCGTATCTCAACAATCAGGCGCTTGCGCCGCCGCCGCTGACGCGCCCATAAGGTGGGCAGACGATATCTGTGCGTGGCTTTCCAATCAGGGCTTGGGAAGTCACAGGCAGTGCGCAGTATAACAGACTGGCGGCAGCGCGGCGTCTGGCGGAGCGTCTGTGGGAGCGTCTGTCAGGGGCAAGATTGCGTGTTTCGCGAGATTGGGCACGGTCGGAGACCGGCCCAAGCAGCGAGGAGCCCCCGGTCAGGAGTCGAGGCTGTCGTTAGGAGTCGAGGCTGTCGTTAGGAGTCGAGGCTTCAGCCGGGTCCGGCGCACGGTCGGAGACCGGCCCAAGCAGCGAGGA
>Ga0209605_1001825_pt1 | contig 22212 bp, 19 predicted proteins | sample AD_UKC035_MetaG_FD_184408 | JGI IMG/M metagenome (GOLD analysis project Ga0209605, IMG submission 184408) | Active sludge microbial communities of municipal wastewater-treating anaerobic digesters from USA - AD_UKC035_MetaG (SPAdes) (version 2) | ecosystem: Engineered > Bioreactor > Anaerobic >...
TTTGCTATGCCCTCCACCATGGCGCCCGCCCACTGGAAGATGTTCCTCTTCTCATCGGTTATCAGACTGCACTCCCCGTGGGGGTCCGTCCTTTTGTAGACGTTGCCAGTGTAAAGCTGGTTCAGCGAGGAGAGGTCGTTCTGCTCGCAGGGGGGAATGGACTTCCAGTTGCCGTCCCCGTTCGTGACGGTGTAGATCGCGTCCCCGAACATGCCCCTGAGCATCGCTATCGTGTCGCTGGTGAGGTTGCTGCCTTCAGCGGCTATCTGGAGTATGCTTTTTGTCGGGTCTGCGAGACTGAGAAGTTCGGACGGGCATTCCGCTATCATGCTTGCCGTCGGCGTTATCGGCTGGTTGTTCGTGGATGTCCATATCTCGCTTACCTTATGGGGCAGGTCCTGGAGGCCCTTGAGGATGTTGTATCCCTTGTCGGCCTCGGCCTTTATGCTCGGGTCGGTGGAGACGCCGCTTAAGATCTTGGCGGCGATTGTTTTCCCGGCCTGGCAGTCGTTAAGCTGGATCGAGTTCAAGGCGTTGGCGATCTCTTCAAGGCTCTTTATGGTGTTCGAGCACTGGGGGCACAGCGTGTTCAGCGCCATGTCGAAGGCGGCGGCGGGGGCCGCGGTCATTATCCTCTGGAGCTTCTGGACGAGGTACTCGAAGTTGAGGAAGCTGAAGCCCCCCATGAAGGCGTCTATGCCTCCGCAGCCGAACTTCAGCCTGGGAGGCTCGAAGGTGACGGGGTAGTCGTTCTGCACGGGCCAGCGCGCGGAGAAGGACCCTCCCGTGTAGTACCCTCTCTTCTGGCCCTCGAAGTAGCCCGCGTCGGTCTCCGTCTTCTGGGTGATCCAGTCATCGACGAAGCCGGCATTGCTGAGGCAGGGAGCAAGGCAGAAGAGGACAAGGGGCAAAACAATGGCTGTTCTTGATATGACGTTCTTCACGGCAGGCACCTCCGGACGGGATTTATGTCTCTACGTATATTACTTATTGGTATTACTTCCGGAGGGCGGCGGTGAGGTGTTAGGCAAGAAATCCTCTACTTAAATACGGCGCTGTATAGTTTGCCGTCGCGATAACATGTCGATATCATCGACACGAGAAAATAACATGTCGATAAAATACAGTTTGCTGGACACGTATTGAGAACGTGTCCATGACGTGGACGCGTGCCCTTGGAAAGCTTAGCTTTTTTCCTCTAACGCCTCACGCCTTACGAGTGTTCTGCCATGAGCCGGTTTATCCCTCGTTCCTCTGCCACCCTGTTGTCAGTCTTCCCTGCTTGCCGTTTCCTAAAAAGATTGTATTTTTCTTGTCGTGGAGTTAAAATCCAATATAGCAAAAAAGATATTTTGATGTAGAATAACTACAGATAGACCTTAAGGGGTGATAAAAAATCAAAGGTGTCGCCAAAAAGATTGACCCTGAAGATTATATCCTGTCAATCCTTTCTCCCGAGGATAGACTTGACGCAGCTTTCAAGGTTGCAGGAGAGGCATTCAAAAGATCAAGGTTAACAATCAGGGATATTGATAATGCGGTAAAAATAGTGAGGAGAAAGGCATACGCAAAGAAGAAATAGGGTAGTCATCGATACCAGCATCTTAATCTCTGCATTTATTTTCAGGGGGGGGTCCCGGAACAGGCAATAAAAAAGGCATTTTCAGAAGCAGATATATATTTATCGCCCGCACTTCTTCGGGAGTATCGCGATACACCCCTCGAATTATTTCGTAAAGGAAAAATCGATCAACTTGGGTTCAAGGCGTTGATTGCAGGGATCGCGGCCCTTGTAACAAAAGCGAAGCTCATTGCCCCGCAGAAGAAGTTCGTCATTTGTAGAGACCCGGCAGATAATATGGTTCTCGATTGCTGCTATGCGGCAAAGGCGGATATTCTCATAACCGGCGACAAAGATCTCCTCGACATAAGGGACCTGCCCTTTGCATTGAGAATATTGAGACCACGCGACTTTATAAAAGCCGGATAAAAGTTCCTACTATTTTTATCTCCTTGCCCCTTTTGCCTCGTACCCCGCTCCTCGGTCCTCCCGCCTTTAGTTTCTCCGGTGCCAACTTTGAACGTTGAACATAGAACGTTGAACGGCCGTTGCCATGTCTGACACCCTGTTGTCAGTCCTGCTTGGTATAATAGCTTTTGATCATTGCTGACCGCTGTAAGCTGAAAAAATTATTTGTATTTTTCATTTCATAGATATAGAATGGTTTTAAGGGGTTAAAACGGTTCCTCTGGTTCATTGAGTTTCTCTTGTCTCTTTTGTTGTGACCAGACAGACCGGAAAAACCAGATGAACCGATTAACTCTTCGCTGATTTTTAGTAGGGTTTAATGGATTTATTGCATTTTTTGAGTTTCTCATTATTTTTGCAGTTGCTATAAGACATGAGCCGCTTTGGTAAAGGAATGACTACTTGCAACGGAGAACAATTCGCATACCAAGTAAAATAAAATCTTTAAAGCCTATCATCGCTGGGAATGCTAAAATATTGATACTTGGCACCATGCCTAGTGAAATTGCGTTACAAAAAGGACAGTATTACGCAAATCCCAGGAATCAATTTTGGAAGATTCTTTACGATGTATTCGGAAAGAAAATAGAAGACCGCTACGAAAACAGAATTAAATTTATTAAAAAACATTGTATAGCACTTTGGGACATACTGAAATCTTGTGACAGAGAGGGCAGTACTGATTCTAAAATTAAAAATGCGATCCCAAACAACTGCAAAGTATTGTACAAAAAAGGCCCAAACATAAAATCAATTATTTTTAACGGAAAAAAATCTCAAACGTTATTCGATAAGCATTGCGAAAGATGTGAAAACCTTCAATATCATCGTTTGCCATCCACAAGTTCAGCCAACACTCGATTAACGTATGAAGAAAAACTGGAACGATGGATGATTATTAAGCAACTCACTTGCAAGCGAGAAAAGAGATCATGAAGGACGATAGAGCCCTTTCAGTGGGACAAATAATTGTAGGTCCGTTTTTCAATGAACAAATGCGGATCGAGACGGTCTCTTGTGACGGTTCCGGCAGATGGACGCTCGGGCTTGTCGGGAAAGACTCGGAACGTTTCAGGAGGGTTACCCTTACGGAGAACGAGCTTGCATCGATCACGATTATCCAGCAGGGTTTTACGTACGATGGTGATGGGGAGTTGCTTCGTCTTGGCCTCCAGGCATATTCCCTTGGCATCGCCTATGAGTTTGATCCATACTTCGGGCTTTCGATCTCCAGGGTTGACCCCCTTCCGCACCAGCTCGAAGCAGTCTACGATTTCCTTCTCAAACTTGCCCGCGTCCGTTTCCTCCTCGCCGATGATGCAGGAGCAGGCAAGACCATCATGGCCGGGCTTCTTATCCGTGAGCTGAAGCTGAGGGGCCTTGCCGAGAGGATCATCATCGTCTGTCCTGCGAATCTTGCCTTCCAATGGCAAAGAGAGCTGAAAGAGAAGTTTGATGAACAATTTGTCGTCATGAGGGGACAGGACATCCGGGACCAGTTCGGCATGAACCAGTGGATGGAACAGAAACGCGTTATAACCTCCCTTGATCTCGCGAAGAGGACAGAGATACTGCCCGGCCTCCGTCAGGTGCCCTGGGACCTTGCGATCGTCGATGAGGCGCACCGCATGTCGGCATCAGATGAGACCCATAAAACCGCGCGATACCGCTTAGGGGAACTGCTCCGTGATACCTCTGACCACATCCTCTTGCTTACCGCCACGCCGCACAAAGGCGACCCCATTAACTTCAGCCTTTTCCTTCAGCTCCTTGACGAAGATGCCTATGCCGACGTGAGATCGATCCGCGAAGCAATGGAGCGCCGCCGTGCCCCGTTTTATCTCCGGCGTACAAAAGAGGCAATGGTATATTTTCCGGAGCCTCAACCGGACGGCTCATGGATCGCAGAGAAGATATTTACGAAGCGTATCCCTCACACGGTGGATTTTGCGATAGACGGATTGGAGTTCGATCTTTACCGCGACATCACCCGTTTCGTAAAGCAACAGAGCGCAAAGGCCGCCGCAAGAGGAGAAGACCCCAGGGCCCGTGCGATCGGTTTTCTCATGTCCCTCTACCAGAGACGGCTTGCCTCAAGCACCTATGCAATGAGGCACTCCCTTGAGAACCGCATACGTCGCCTCGAAGAAGGTCTGAAAAGGGCGCAGGAGTTGATCAAACAAGCACCTCCGGATCTTCCCACCGAAGAAGAACTTGAGGAAATGGAGGAGGCGGAACGGGACCGTCTCGAGCAGATCCTTGAGGCGATAACGCTCGCTGGCAACGAGGAACAGGTCAGGGAAGAGATCGACGAGCTGAAAGCCCTTGCGCGACAGGCAAAAGAGGTAGAGGAATCAGGTACAGAGTCAAAGCTGTCCAGACTAAAGGACCTTCTTCAGAGCGAAGGGTTTTATGACGACAAAGAGAAGAGGCTCCTGATCTTCACGGAATTCAAGGATACGCTTGAATATCTCGTAAACTGTATTACCTCTCTTGGATTCCGTGTAGGGTTCATCCACGGCGGGATGAAATCTGGATCGCGCAACGACCCCGGCACGCGCCTCTTCGTGGAGCAGCAGTTCAAAGATGGCGACATACAGGTGCTTGTTGCTACAGAGGCGGCAGGCGAAGGCATAAACCTTCAGTGCTGCAACATCCTTTTTAATTACGACATACCCTGGAACCCGAACCGCCTTGAGCAGCGGATGGGCCGTATACACAGGTACGGGCAACGGAAGAACTGCCTCATCTTCAATTTTGTGGCGACGAATACCATCGAGGGGAGGGTCCTTCAGCGCCTTCTCGAAAAGCTACAGGAGATTCGCGACGCCCTTGACGATGATGCAGTCTTTAATGTTGTGGGCGAGATACTTCCCTCCGCCCGGATCGAAGGGGTTCTCCGTGAATACTATGCGGGACAGCTTGGCGATGCCGACCTCGAGGAACGGCTATTGAAGAATGTGAACGAACAGCAGTTCCGTGAGATATGCAGGAACGCCCTTGAGGGGCTTGCCACAAAGAAGCTGAACCTCGCGATGCTCATCGAAAGGCGCGCGAAGGCCCAGGAGAGGCGCGTTGTGCCGGAGACCATCGCTCGTTTCATGAAAGAGGCCGCAAAACACGCTCACCTGAGTATTAAAGAGGTCCCGCGTCTGCCCCATACCTTTGAGCCCGGCAGGACACCCCATACCCTTAAACAGTATGAGGGCAGGGAAGACTGGAAGCTCCCATCACTTGCAAACAAATATCCTAAATGCTCAACGGACCGGACTATTGCAGAAGAACACAACCTCGAATGGATCACCCCCGGACATCCCCTGTTCGAGGCGCTGCGGCATCATGCCGGCGAGACAGCAATGGAATCGATCAACGCAGGTGCGTGCTTCTATTCTCTCCAGCATGACGAACCCGCAAGGATCGATTTTTACCGTGCCCGAGTGGTCGATGGTCTTGGTCAGGCGATCCACGAACGATTATTCGCCGTTGAGATCGGAGAGAACAGGGAACCCATCTTGAGGGGGCCTGATATGCTTGGGAATCTGATCCCTGCAAAGGTCACAGAGACCGTACCCCCCGTTGCAGCGTTCCCGGAGGTCTATGACTGGGCGAATGAGAACGCGTTCACGCCCTTCCTTGAAGAGGTGCGTAATGAGCGGGTTGCCGAGATCGACAGAATAGCAGAGCATATAGAGATTTCTCTCACAGAGCTCATTCAAAAGGCGGATGAAGAGATCGGCAAGGCAGCCATGGAGATCGAGCAGAAAGTTCAGGGAGCTGAAGGCCGTTTTGCAATGGTGGAGGAGCGGCACGCAAGGCTCCTGGCGAGGAGAGAAAAACGTCGGGATGAATTACAGCGCCAGCGATCCCTCACGCTTCAGGCATTAGAGAGGATCACGAGCATCGTCATTCTTTCTCATCCGCAGAAGGAAGCTCCTGATGTACGCAGCCTGAGACCCGACCCTGAGACAGAGGCGACGGCAATGCGTGTAGTGATGGAACATGAGGGTAACCTTGGCCGCCAGGTCTTTGATGTCCACGAGAAGAACCTCGGCTATGATATAACAAGCCTCGACATCAATTCCGGTGAGCTCCGCCTGATTGAGGTCAAAGGAATCGGGGGTTCGACGGGAAGCGTTTTGCTTACACCAAATGAGCGCCGCGTTGCCGAAGACCGCAGGGACTGCTATTGGCTCTATGTTGTCACTGACTGCAAGAATGAACCAAAGCTCCAGGAGCCAATAAAAGACCCGGCACGACTTGAATGGCACGAGGTCGTTAAAGTAGCCCATTACACGCTTTCGGTAAATGCTTTAACCCAGCCTATGAAAGTTCATGAACCCGCAAATCCTTATGGGGGAAATTCGTGAGAAAAATTTCTATTGACTCGGCAAATATGAGGGACTATAATATCACTAAGTTTGAATTAAGTATCTGCTCCCCGTTCGACACGCCGAAAGGACTCGAGCGGGGTTATTTATTTTAGGGGGGATGATGCCGTTACAACCAAGTGTTCTTCGAACTATTTCGTTTATTGATGGCCAAAATCTTTTTTATGCTGTCAAAGAGGCATTTGGTTATTCTTTTCCAAATTATGACCCGCTTCTCTTGTCAAAAGCCGTTTGTAATCAATTAAACTGCACCTTACATGATGTCTACTTTTACACCGGCGTCCCGGATCCCCAAGATGACGCATTTTGGAATCATTTCTGGGCTGCTAAGCTCGCGCAAATGGGACGTACAGGGGTAAAGGTATATTCCAGGCCATTAAGATACCGAAACCAGACGGTGCGCCTATCGGACAGGTCTCCCTATACATTTCTTGTTGGCCAGGAAAAGGGCGTAGACGTTAGGCTGGCGCTTGATGTTGTGAGACTGGCTCGGAAAAACATCTATGACATATGTATAATATTTAGCCAGGATCAGGACTTAACAGAAGCCGTAGATGAGGTTAAGCGAATAGCAGCCGAAACCAACAGGTGGATTAAGGTCGTATGCGCCTTTCCATACAGCCCTGCATCTAAGAACAAACGTGGGATTGATAAAACAGACTGGGTAAAGATAAATCGAACCGCATACGACCAGTGTATTGACAGGAGAGATTATCGGCCAAAAACACCTTAAAATCTGTAATGGTAGCGTCCCTAACAAATAGTGAAAAAGTAACTATTGAAACAACGAATGGTCAATAATTAAAGGGGGTTTCAAATGGTATCCAGTGATATAGAAGCGGAAGTAATTGACGAATCTGAAAAGGATGATGAAGAAATACCGTATAAATATTTGATAACAAGTTATGGGGCTGACTATCCTGTAGAAAGTATTGTAAAAAAATTAGAAAAGGAATCTATTCAAGTTCCTCCTTTTCAACGAGATTATATTTGGACTCACTCAGAAGCTTCAAGATTCGTTGAATCTCTGCTACTCGGACTCCCAGTTCCCGGAGTTTTTCTGTCTAAAGATGAAGAAACACAAAATCTTCTTGTAATCGATGGTCAACAAAGATTGCGCAGTCTTCAATATTTTTATGATGGTATCTTTCGAAGAGGACCGGCAAGTGGAAAAGCGTTCTTGTTGAAAAACGTGCAAACCCAGTATGAAGGCAAAACCTATAAAACCTTGGAGAGAGAAGACCAGCTTAGACTTGACGACTCTATAATTCATACAACGATTGTAAAACAAGATGATCCTGAAGGAGATAATAGTAGCACATACCTTATTTTTGAAAGACTTAACACAAGCGGGAGGCAGCTATATCCGCAAGAAATCAGAAACTGCATTTTCCATGGGGAACTAAATGATGTTTTAAAGGAACTCAACACAAACTCTCATTGGAGGAAGATCTTTGGAAAAGAAAGTACTCGCCAGAAAGACCTTGAATTAATTCTTCGCTTCTTTTCAATGTATTTTCTATCAGACAAATATCAGAGACCAATGAAAGCATTTCTTAACACGTATATGGGCTATAATAGGCATTTAAAAAAGAACTCCGCCGAAGAACTGCGTCAGCTGTTTTCTTCAGCAATTGATGTGGTTTATAAAGCATTATCTGAAAAGGCGTTTCATCCTGAAAGGGCTCTAAACGCAGCAGTATTTGATGCCGTGATGGTTGGGGCGGCTCGACGGCTCCAAAAGGGCGTGGTTACTGATCTAAATAAATTTAAAGAAAAGTATGAAAGTTTATTGTTAAGGGATGATTTTGAAAAAGCATATAAAACGGCCACATCTGATGCAGAAAATGTTAAAGAAAGGCTTAAGTTGGCTACAGAAGCTTTCGAGGGTATCTGATGAACGCAATGAGTTTGGTGGCTCAGCGCCAGCGGCTTAATTATCTCTTTTCTAAATCCTCTGCATTCGAAGAAGACCCTGAGCTTTTATCTCATTGGGCAAAATATCTTTGTGTTTTAGTGTCCGGATATCTCGAAACCGTGTTGAAACATTACTTTGGTGAATTTACAAGATACAAATCCCATCCGTATGTATGTAACTATGCTGTAGCAAATTTAGGGGATTTCATGAACCCCAAAATGGAAAAAATTCTTCAACTAATTGGGACTTTCAGTAGAGATTGGAAGGAAGAATTGGAAAAATATGTTGAAGGAGAGAGAAAAGATGCCATAGATAGTATTGTGGCGAATAGGCATAATATTGCCCACGGCAGACAGGTTGGTTTAACCATTGCAAGAATGAAAAGATATTTTGAAAAATCTATAGAAGTAACTGATTTCATTAAACTCCAAGTGGAAAAGGAAATGTAAGAAATGATCATTTTGGAATATGTGACATTGTTCTATAAAGATGGTCAAAAATATATGAGAGTAGAAACAAAAAGGCTTAATTATGATTCCGAAAGAATGTAAACGATTAGCCGAGGTGGATTTTCCGATTGCGGTGGTGTCGAAGCATTCGGCGAGGGAGAAGTCTATCCGGCACGGGCATCCATCTACATTACACTTATGGTGGGCGAGACGGCCCCTTGCGGCTTGTCGGGCGATGTTGCTGGCTCTTTTGTGGCCTGATCCTTGCGACACTAATTGTCCGGAAGATTTTAAAGAGAAGGCGAGGGAGGTACTGGCGCCTTTGCCGGGGAAAGTAGGGAAATCTGATGAGGACTTGAGAAAGGCGCTCCTCAGATTCATCGGTGATTTTGCAGATTGGGACCGCTCTGCAGACCCTGTATACCTTGAAACGAGCCGAGCACTTGTGAAAGCGGCACATGGCGATGAACCGCCCCTTGTGGTTGATCCTTTTGCTGGCGGAGGTTCTATCCCACTGGAAGCTTTGCGCGTGGGATGTGATGCCTTCGCAAGTGACCTCAACCCGGTGGCCTGTTTGATCCTCAAAGTGATGCTGGAAGATATACCAAGATACGGAAGGGAAAAGATAAAAGTAAAAAAGAATAATGGAGAAGAAGTTGAAACCGAAGGGTTAGCTGAAGCCCTACGAATTGTTGGGAAGGATATTAAGGAAGCAGCAGAAAGGGAATTGAAAGAATTTTATCCGGATGATAAAGATGGGGCAAAACCAATAGCCTATCTGTGGGCACGAACTGTGAAATGCGAGGCGCCTAATTGTGGCGCAGAAATACCGCTTATACGGTCTTTCTGGCTGTCCAAGAAGGAGGAGCGTAAGCGTGCCCTTCGATATAAATTAAAGAGGCAACAAGGCAAAACACCATATATTGATTTTGAGATATTTGAACCAAAGAATGACAGGGAAGTTCCCGGGGGAACAGTGACTCGGGCAAAGGCAACATGTCTTTGCTGTAACAATATTCTACCCCCTGAGCGTGTGCGGGCGCAATTGACTGAGCAAAAAGGTGGGGCTGATGTAATATTCAAGAAAAAAAGTAAAAGTGAAAAGGAAAAAACAGAAAGATTCGGTGGAGCGAGGATGCTTGCGGTTGTAATATTAAAACCTGGTGAACAAGGGAGACATTATAGACTTCCAACAGAAAAGGATTATGAAGCTGTTTGGAAAGCTCAGCAAAAAAACAAGCAGATTCACAACGAGTGGGAAAAGAACGGAAAGAAAGGGCTATGCCCTGTGCCCGATGAACTGTTGCCGCCAATTGGTACACTGGGCTTCCGCGTTCAACGATACGGTATGCTACATTGGGGCGACCTTTTCACTGCACGACAGAAACTGGCACTGTTTTATCATTCCAGGCTCATTACCGATCTTGACATGTTTTCTGTAAACATGTGTCTACCGTTGGGAAAGCTGGCTGACTTATCGAATGCAATTTGTCCTTGGGAGCCAATGGCAGAATGCCCCCGACAAGTCCTAAATCATGGACGGATAAAACCTGCTTGGGATTTTGGTGAAGGTGTGCCCATTTCTGATTCTTCTGGTGGATTCTCAACTTGTGTAAATAATTTTATTGCTGGAGTGCTCTCAGTGGGAAACCATTTCAAAAATGGCCAAGTTGTGGTAGCACCAGCTCAGGAATCCTCACTACCAGAAGAATCAGCTTCTGTCTGGTTTACGGATCCGCCATATTACGATGCAATTCCATATGCTTGTCTTTCAGATTTCTTTTTTGTCTGGATTAAACGTGCTATAGAAAATCATCCGCTTGCGAGAGATCCATTCGACAATGATAACCCTCTAACACCAAAACTTCGCGAAACTATTTATGATGAAATGCAAACAATTAACAGCACACCTAAAGACAAAGAATTTTTTGAAAACTCAATGGCAGAAGCATTTCGAGTTGGTCGTTCGCGTTTATATCCTTCGGGAATAGGGAGTGTCGTTTTTGCGCACAAAACAACAGAAGGATGGGAAGCACTTCTTACTGGTATTATTCGAGGAGGATGGATTATAAGTGGATCTTGGCCAATCGCTACTGAAATGGCTCACCGTTTACGTGCGAGAGATTCGGCCGCCCTTGCCACCAGTGTTCACCTCGTCTGTCGTCCCCGCCCGGAAGATGCTCCAGTTGGCGATTGGGGTGATGTGCTCAGAGAACTGCCGCAGCGCGTCGGTAACTGGATGGAACGGCTCCAATCCGAAGGTATTCGCGGCGCCGATCTTGTCTTTGCCTGTATCGGCCCGGCGCTGGAGATATTCAGCAGGTACTCAAGGGTCGAAACCGCCGACGGAAAAGAAGTAACGCTTGCACAGTATCTTGAAAAGGTATGGGAAGTGGTCGGCAGGACGGCTCTTGAAAATGTCCTTGGGTCTGCAGAGGCCGTTGCGAGGAATGGCATGGCAGGGGCATTGGAAGAAGATGCACGACTGACTGCGCTTTTTCTTTGGACGCTGCAGAGCAGCAATGGTGAATCTGGGAATGTGAGAAAAGGTGAAAAAGAAGAGATCGAAGGCGATGATGATAACGAAGATGAGGAAGATGGGTCATCGAAAACAAAACCGAAAGGTTTCAGCCTCATCTTCGATGTAGCGCGACGTTTTGCCCAACCCCTCGGCATCCATCTGCCCGAATGGGAAGGGAGAATAATCGAGACGAAGAAGGGCATTGTACGTTTGCTCTCTGTTTCGGAGAGGGCAGAGCAGCTTTTCGGAAAAGAAGGGACGCGATCGGTTGCCGAACGTATAGAGCGAAGTCCAGATGTCCAGTTGCAGGGAATGCTTTTCCCCGAATATGAAGAGACCTTTGCACCGAGGGTAAGAGGCCGGAGGAAGACAACCACCGAGCGGATCAGCATCAATGTCTCTGAGGAAACCCTTAGCTCACGACGCGAGGCGACGACCCTTGACCGTGTCCATGCGGCAATGCTTCTTCAGTCAAGCGGACAGCCCAATGCTTTGAGAGCCCTGCTGAGAACTGAGCATGAGCGGGGAACAGATTTCATCCGCCTTGCAAACGCATTATCTGCATTGTACCCGAAGACAAGCGAGGAGAAGCGCCTCCTTGACGCCATGCTCCTCGCATATCCGAAATAAGTGAATGGAAAACTGTGGAGAAAAAGACAATATTTCAATTTGAAGCTCTTCCAGTAGGACGTGGAGATTCATTTCTGCTTTGCGATGGAGAAAGTGTTTTTCTATTTGATGGAGGACAATATTATCAACAAGTCGCTAATTTTCTAAAGGATCGTGCAATCACGACAATAAATACAATTATTTGTTCTCATAACGATAGTGACCATGCGAATGGAATAATCGGTGTTCTCGAATCAAGTATTTATGTCGAAGAGGTATGGATTCCGGGGACATGGTATGCCTTCATCGAATCTGCGGCACAATCCCATAGCTGGCATCAATATTTATTAAAAACAATAATGGATTCCCCAGCTTTATTGGAGAAATGGCAGCAATGTGATATCAATAAGTACAAAGAACCAAAATTTGGCAATAAAGACCACATCGATAATCCCAGCGTTAAAGACAGGGATATTGGCATGCTAATTGAAAATCTTAGTGAATCGATAGACGATGTAGAAAACCATGAGTTTTACATCTATACCTATCCTCAAATTATGTATAGCAAAATTACTCCTTTTGCTGACATGATACGTGCAGGAAACAGAATTATAAAAATCATTGAAAGGGCTTGGAATAAGGGATGCAACATCAGGTTTTTTGAATACGATCCTTCAAGAAGTTGCTGTGGAGCTAAAATTAACGGTACACAATTCATACCATTAAACTGCACAGAGGTTGCTAAAATTAAGACATATGGGTCTATTATCGATATTTTATGTTTAACTGTTGCAAATCAAGAATCACTGGTTTTCAGATATGATAGTAATCAGGATGGCTCGGTTCTTTTTACTGCTGATTCCGACCTGTCTTTCACAACATCAAAAATAGATTTTGAGAAACCTGCCGTTGTTACAGCACCGCACCATGGGTCAATCGATAACGCCAGTGCTTATTCCAAGATACGAGGTGACATTACGTGGGTTCGATCTGACTGCAAAACAAAAAAGAGACCTTGCCAGGAATATGCTATGCAGCTAAAAAGGTTTTGTACCCTTTGTAATCCAGCAAACAATAGCAAACAACCAGTAAAGCTAAGCTGGCAAAAAGGGGTGTGGAATGAAACAGATACACGACAATGCGCGTGCAAATAAATAGGATTATGAGGAGGGGAATGTGGAACCGTGGTATAAAATAGCGAGACCAAGAAAAGAGGTACGGGAAGGGCGTTCCTTTAATCCCGATGAATTTGCCATAGCCCTTGAACAGGTTATTGCCGGCACCGCGCCCGAGGATTACTGCAAGCCCGCCCAATTCTTTTCCCGTACATATTTCACGAAGGCCCTCAACGACCACGCAGGGATGGTGCTCAGACGATTAAGCGGCAAGACAGAGAACACCGCCCCGGTCCTCACGTTAATCACTCAATTCGGCGGCGGCAAGACCCACACCTTGGCAGCCCTCTACCACCTCGCAAAGAATGGAGAGAACTCAAAGGTATTTTCGGGTATTACCCCTCTTCTGAAAGAGGCAGAGCTTCCTTCGATCCCTGAGGCACGCGTCGCCGTCTTCGTAGGAAATGCATGGGACCCGAAGGATGGCAAGGAGAACCCTTGGATCGACATGGCGCGACAGATCGCAGACGACAGAGGCATAGCTGCACTCGGCAAGACCGCAAAGACGACGCCCCCAGGGACTGAGGCGATCGGCGAGTTATTTAAGACGGCAAATGCCCCGGTATTGCTTCTTTTTGATGAGGTCCTCAATTTCGTGAACCGCCATCGCAACATGGCAGACGCATTCTATGCCTTTCTCCAGAACCTTACCGTAGCAACAACAGGAACGACACAATGTGCCGCGGTCATAAGTTTGCCGAGAAGCCAGGTTGAAATGACAAACTCTGATCTCGAATGGCAGGACCGGATCACGAAGGTGGTAAGGCGCGTTGCGAAGGACCTGATCGCAAATGACGAGACAGAGATCAGTGAGGTAGTTAGAAGGAGGCTATTCGAGGACCTCGGCAATGAGAAGGAGAGGGAGAAGATCGCCCGCGCCTATGCGAATTGGTGCTACGAAAGGCGGGCGCAATTGCCTTCTGAATGGACTGCCGTGGATACTGCAACGACCGAGGCAAAGGCAAAGGATTATCTCAAACAGAGGTTTGCCGCATGTTATCCCTTTCATCCTGCAACCCTTTCCGTGTTCCAGAGGAAGTGGCAGGCCCTGCCGCAGTACCAGCAGACGCGCGGGACACTGGCGATGCTTGCACAGTGGATATCATGGGCATACCGTGACGGATTCAACAACGCACGGAGGGAGCCCTTTATTACCCTCGGATCGGCGCCCCTTGAAATTAATGAGTTTAAAAGCATTGTGCTGGGCCAGCTTGGGGAATCACGCCTCATTACTGCCATCGATGCCGATATCGCAGGAGAGCACTCGCACGCACGTGCCCTCGACGCAGACACGAAAGGTCCGTTGAAGGATATCCACCGCAGAGTAGCGACTGCCATTCTTTTTGAATCCTCAGGGGGTCAGATCGATAAGATCGCCCATCTCCCTGAACTGCGCTTCGCCCTCGGCGAGCCGGAGATCGATACGACGTCGATCGACAATGCCGCTCTTGCATTGGAGACAAAGGCGTACTTTATCCGCAAGGTAGGCACCGACGGCTTCCAGATCAGGCACCAGGCAACCCTTAAAAAGGTCGTCAATGACCGGAAGGCATCGCTTGACGAGGAATCTGAGATCAAGCCGGAGATGAAGCGGTACGTGAAGGAAGAATTCGGCAAAAAGCTCATGGTGCCTGTGATCTATTTTCCTGATGAGAGTACGGCCATTCAGGATTCCCCAAGGCTAACGCTCGTGGTAGGCGACCCGGAAACGGAATGGAACGGCAGCGGCGCGATCAGTGAAAAGATAACAGAATGGATGAGGCAGCGGGGGCAATCGCCGAGATTGTATCCTGCAGCACTCCTATGGTGCGTGAAGAAACCCGGGAGAGACCTGAGGGACAAAGTCGAGATGCTTCTTGCATGGAGGCGTGTGGAAAGAGAGATAGTGGAGGGGACCCTCGGTGCAGACTTTGATAAAGCGGACAGGGCGGATGTGCGTTCAAAGGTCGCCGATGCCGATGAGACTGTGAAGGACGAGATATGGGGTGGATACCGCTACGTTGTCATAGCGGACAGTAAGGAAAAGAATGGATTAAAGGTCATAGACCTCGGCGCCGGACATTCAAGCGGTAGTGAAAGCTTATCTGGCAGGATAATCACTGCACTGAAATCTCAGGGTCTGCTCAGCGAAAGTGTGGGTGCTGGCTATATTGACCGCAACTGGCCGCCCGCGTTGAAAGAGAGTGGGGCATGGCCGCTGTCTGGCCTTCGTCAGAACTTTCTCAACGGCTCCCTCACGAGGCTGATGGATACGGATGCCACATTAAAGGAGAAGATCGTCGAGTTTGTTCCGAAGGGGGATTTCGGACTTGCTTCAGGACAGAAGCCGGATGGAACGTATGATCGAATGTGGTTCCGGGAACAAATATCACGAGATGAAGTGGTTTTTGAGAGCGGCGTTTTTCTCTTGAGAAAAGAAAAGGCAAGGGCATTGGTAGAGGGAACCTTGCAGCCGCCCATTATTGGAACTGGAAAGGAAAGCCCACCTGTCAGTGAACCTGCCGGAAAGCCGGAGACAGAAGGCAAGCCCATAGAACCCGTGGCACCTGCCGCAAAGACCATCCGCCTGTCCGGCAACATCCCACCTGAGATATGGAACCGCCTGGGGACAAAGATCCTTCCGAAGCTTCGCTCAGGTACAGACCTCAAGATCGGTATCGATTTCAGCTTTTCGATCAATGCTGATACTGCGCAGAACATGGAGGCAGACCTCAAGCAAATCCTCTCCGACCTCGGCCTGAGCGATAAAGTGAAGATTGAGTAAATTTTAAGCTATTCAAAATAAGGACAATGGGATATGGGGGAGATTTTATGAGCGAGATAGATTCTGAGGTGCAGTTGGTCGAAGTAACAAAGGAGAACTTCCTTGAGTTTTTGAAAAAAGCACGAGAACGAATACTGATCGCCAAGCCAGGTTATTATAAAGAAGAAGTCATTACGCTTATTGAGTTGGCCACAAAAAAGCGCGTTAAATGCACTGTCTATGTTGACCCCGATGAAAGCGCTGTTCGTTATGGGTTCGGGGAAATCGATGCTCTGAAAACCGCTAAAAATGAAATCGCTGCCCTGAACTTGCAAACGATACAAGGTATCAGGCTCTCCGTGGTGATAGTGGATGATCGAGCTCTTATATTCACTCCAGCTGCATTGTCTTGGGAAGAACCACGGAAACTGTCATATCCTAACGGTCTGGAGGGTGGCAAGACGCTAGTTGATCAGATACTGACTCAGTTCAACACCGTAGACGGAACATGTCAATGAAAATGAGACACTTTTGCAAAACATTTAGTGTATCTTCCCATCACTCTTTAATACCGGCCTATTGATCCATACCGTATCGGGGAGTAACATCGGTTTCGGTATCTTCCCCTTGAACCGTTCAGGGTGTTTTTCGTATGCAGCAATAAGCGCCTCTTCACGGGCTTTAATAATGCCGGCAGCCCTTCCGTAATGAACATCTTCCGGCGTGAGAAGACCCAGCCCGGAATGATAGTGTTCCGTGTTGTACCAGGGGAAGAAGGTCTGAGCAAATACCCTGGCATCTTCAATGGAACCAAATCTATCCGGGAACTCAGGTCTGTATTTCATGGTTTTGAACTGAGATTCAGAATAGGGATTATCATTGCTGACCGAGGGCCTTGAATGGCTTTTGGTAACTCCCAGATCGGCAAGGAGAAAAGCAACCGGCTTCGATGTCATGCTTGATCCTCTGTCTGCATGGATCTGAAGTTGATCTGGTTGAATCGATTGTTTTTTGATAGTCTCTTCAATCAGCTTTTTAGCAAGGGCAGCAAGTTCTCTATGCGCTATCATCCAACCCACCACATAGCGGCTGAAGATGTCGAGGATTACATAGAGATAATAATAGGTCCACTTTACCGGTCCTTTCAGTTTTGTAATATCCCATGACCAGACTTCATTGGGGGCTTTTGCAATAAGTTCGGGTTTTTTATAATGAGGACGGGCTAACTGATTTCTCCTCTCTTTTACTTCTCCTTCCTTTTCAAGAATCCGATACATGGTACGGATAGAGCAAACATATTTGTTTTCATCAAGAAGCTTTGCATAGATCTCCTGCGGGGCCTTATCGATAAAACGGTCCTCATGGAGGATATCAAGCACCGCCCCTCTTTCTGATACAGAAAGGGCAAGGGGAGGCACACAACAGGTCCTCTTCTCTTTTGCCGGAGTTTTCCATCGATAGAAACCGGCACGGGATACATCAAGTGCGTTACATGCTGAACGAATGCCTACTTCATTCCCTAACGTGATAACGGCATTCATGATTTCTCCTCGCTGCTCCCTTTCAGGAGGTTGGCCACTTTTTTTTGGACATCAATGATCAGTTCCGCCTGTTTGAGTTTATGTGTAAGTTTTGCATTCTCCCGTTCCAGCTCTGCAATCCGGCGGACATTAGGATCAGGCCTTTGAGGAAGTGTTCCTCTCTTCTTCGGAATGAGGCCCTGATTGATCTGGCGTCTCCACAATGTAAGGTTCGAATAATAGAGGCCTTCACGGCGCAAAAGTGCACCGAGTTGTCCCTGTTTGGTATAGGCTTCTGCCTCCTTGAGAATGCGGAGTTTAAATTCTGCAGTAAACTTCCGGCGTACTGCCTTCTCGGGTACCTCGGGATCAGGAACTGCTCTGATATCTGATTTCCTGAGTTCTGCTGTCATTGAATCTTTATCTTTCATTTGCTTTCTCCTTCCCGCCCTTAGAGTCTAAACTATTGGGTAGAAAGTGTCTCACTTATATTGGCACAGAGGGCTGAATATTTTTGAGATCAATACCTAATAGAAATAGCAGTTTGACATCATGCCACTTTTATGTTAATTTTATAAATGATTTGCGTGGCAAAATACAGTTTCTTTTGTGTTAACTCAAGCGCTCTATGTATCCTTAAATCAGCTTTTAAAACAATACTGTAAAAACTAGTTTTCATCGTTTCACCTCTGGCAAACATTTAGGATGTTTGCCTTTAGTTTATGTTCTTTGGCACTGTTATTATTAGAGAAACAAAGAAATACTTGGAAGGATAAATGTGGTAACAAGGATTGTCTCATTCAAAGAGAAAGGACGGTTTGAACAGATACGTTACTATTGCGACGATCAAGAAATAGCGACGGAATTATATGATAAAAATGGCATTCTTCTTCATGGGACAGGTATAATTCCCAACGGTATTGTGAGGGAGTACTACCGAATCGGTGTGATAAAAAAAGAAATTATGTTCAAAGATGGCAGAGCACATGGAAGGGGTATTGATTATTACCCAAGTGGGGAAATATTTGAGAAAAGCACTTTCATGCAAGGCCACTTGCACGGTCCAAGTAGAATGTATAGACGTGACGGCACACCATGGGTTGAAGCAAACTATAAAGACGGCAAACTTAACGGAGCTTTTACAAGTTATCATGATAATGGGAACATCGAAACAAGAGCAGAATACAGTGACGGGAGATTAAATGGATCATATAAAAAGTGCGACATATATGGCAACTTGCTGGAAGAGGGGACGTTCAACCAAGGGGAACGGCGGGGCGACTACAGGTACTATCATACAACCGGACAGTTGGCAAGGATTGAGAGATACAGCCGAGGAAAACTAATCTGTCTTGAGGAATTTGATGAGGAAGGCAGGGCAACTATTGTTACAGGGTATAGATAAAATGTATCAGGAGGTAACGTTATGAAAACAAGAGAAATCTATATAACGGAATACGACATGGAAAAACTACGCGCGATTATAGAGATATATGGCGGGAACGATAATCCCTACCTTGAAAATCTGGAAGATGAGCTGGACAAAGCAAGGGTCGTGGATCCGAAAAACATCCCTGATAATGTTGTCACCATGAATTCAATAGTCCGCATCAAAGACTTGGATACTGGCGAAGAAAAGACATTCACCCTTGTCTTTCCAAGCAAAACAAATATTACCGAAAATGCTGTTTCAATACTGGCACCAATAGGGACTGCCTTAATCGGTTACAGGGAAGGGGACATAATAGAATGGGAGGTCCCAGCGGGAACAAAAAGATTCCAAGTAATGGAAGTTATCTATCAGCCAGAAAGACTAGGCAATTACGATTTGTAATTCTCAACATATAATTTCACTGAATCAATTTAGTAGTAGTACCTTCATAAGGACAAACCTTTTTGCCTTCAAAACCCCTCATCAGCCTCTTCCTGTTCTATACTCATACTATCCCCAAGGACCTTCAAAAGAGGAGGTAGCCATGAACGTAAAAGAAGCGATATCATTATTCAGGTTTTACCAGCAGGCAAACCACAGAAAAAGAACTGCGGACAGCTACAGATTCTTATTGCAGTATTTCGACTCTCTTTTTTCTGATCGTGATCTCGATTCCATAAAAGCAGACGAAATCTACCATTTCCTGGAACAGATGACAAAAACATTATCCAAAGCCACCGGAAGGTTAAGGTATGCCCAGCTCAAAGCTTTCTTTAACTTTATCATTGAAAAATGTTTGCCAGATCTCAAGAACCCATGCAGTGCCCCTCTGCTTTCAAAGACATTCAGGATGCCAAGGCAGACACCGAAGATGATCCTTGAAAAGGAGATTGTCGATGAGATGATATACAACACAAAAAACCAGAGGAACAGGTTGATGCTTGAACTTATGGCTCGCTGCGGGCTAAGGATAGGCGAACTGCTAAATATCAGGGCATCAGATGTCTCCGAAAGAAGGCTTACCATCAAGACCCCAAAGTCAGGAAACGAATCGGAGGCCGCCTTCATGCCGGAACAGGTAGCAAAACGGCTCAGTGAATATATAACCCATAAAGGAATGTCTTCTGATACCCGTGTATTCCCCATCTGCTACTCTACGGCAAGGACATTCATCAAAAAGCTGGGAAGCAGATTACAGATTACCCTATCTCCCCACGACCTCAGAAGATATTCTGCCACCTATGCCAGCCGCAACGGAGTACCGTTGGAAATCGTGTCCAAGGTGATACTCCGTCATCAGGACTTAAAGACAACACAGATTTACCTGGGCAAGGTAAGTGAGCATGAAGCGATACGCTGGATGGATATTCTCCATGGCAAATAAAAATAACCTGTAATGTATTACGGGTAGAAACATAAAGGTCTTTGGGGAACTGTTGTTTCTTCATAAACAGATTCTGCGGCTGACCGTTTGTGTTGTTTTATATGTTACGGGGCGTAATTAACAATCTTGGGCAGCTGGGAAGTATGTTGGCTTTCAGGAGGTAATAAATTGGTTGGGCAACCACAACAATTTACATTTCGTGGTGTCAGGCCTTTTTCCCGATATTGCAGAAACCGCTAGATAAGTTACAAAGAAATGGCACGCTTTTCCCGAAACCTTACCATAGCCTTTCCACTTGACATAATGTATCTCATAGGATACATTATATACTAGTGATCAAGATTAAACAGACTGAAGCGTATGAAGAATGGTTTGACAGTCTTTCTGATAGCAGAGCAAAGGCCAGAATAGATGTCAGAATACGCCGCCTGTCTCTTGGCAATCCCGGCGAAACAAGACCGGTAGGTGAAGGAGTTATGGAACTCAAAATAGATTACGGACCGGGTTACCGGGTTTATTATGTGAGCAAAGGCAAAACCTTTGTTATTCTTCTTGCCGGAGGGGATAAGAAAACACAGAATAAAGACATAGCCAGAGCAAAGATGCTGGCCAAAGAGATTCAAGCGGAGGGATAAGCTATGAAAACAAGACCATGGGATGCTGCAGACCATCTGAAAACCGAAGAAGATATGGTAAATTATCTTGAAGCGGCGTTTGAGGATGGTGACCCTTCTCTCATACAGGCTGCCATAGGTGATATAGCAAGAGCGAGAGGTATGACTGACATTGCCAAAAACACCGGTCTCGGTCGGGAAAGTCTGTACAAATCTTTGAATCCCGGGGGCAACCCCTCCTTTGCCACAGTCCTCAAGGTAATAAAGATACTTGGTCTTTCATTACGGTTGCAAAGACAAGCATAGATATTCTTATATTTACATGATGTAGATACTGGCGTGGTTTTCCCATATAAATTCGATACAAAAGCCAAACCTTATTGAATACTTGTCGGATTTGTTAATAACGGGGCGAAATGTGCAAATATTTGTCAGCTTATTTTCTGTTCCAGCATGTATTGGGCTGCTTCCTGAACTGAACAATTTTGCAATGCAATGGTTTATCTGCGCTTTTAAGCAATAATCATTGGTTAACTGAAGACGATTCCTTCTCTGAGCACTTATCCGTTGACTTTCATTTTTCTTTTTATTATCATGTCACTTTATAAACATATCATATTCATAACACTTTTATTTTCCATAAAAGGATTTAACAAAACTACTTTAAATAGCTATTGCAAATGGCACTCCAAAAAAAACACATCTAAAAGACTTAAATTGCGAGGGGGTTTAGTCGGCATGAAAAAGATTTTAATAAACATCATCAATAACGATAAAAGCCCGTACTATATCGTATTGTTCTTTATGGTTGTGTCGGTCTTTTTTTCAGCCTTGTACTATATGATATTGCCGTCTTTAGAAGGATACCCCTCGTTAAAGCATGGCAGCCATGGTTCAGGGCAAGCTGCCTTAATAACGTACTTGGATTGTTTTTATTTTAGCGTAACAACGCAGACGACCGTCGGATATGGGGACATCATACCCTTTTCCACGCTGGGAAAAGTATGTAGTATAATTCAGGCGGCGTTCGGCTATTTCTACCTTGCCTTCACGATAGCTATTTTTGCGTGCAAGAGCATAATCAAGACAAGGAAATTTGAACTTTTATTGCAGGCATATAAAAGAGATATGAAAGGCATAAATGAATATATTGCAAATAATTAAACATCATATGCCTCAACTGCCATTCCGCATAGCTTTATGGGCAGGTGTTTTTGTTCTGTTCTCAAAATATGCAATGGCCGGCGAAAGCGGAGACGGAAATCTCATAAGCTGTGTAGGCGTCGCAATACTGGCAGCCACCGTTATGTCTTTTATCGGCCACGTATTGAAGCAGCCGCTCCTGCTTGCATATATTGCTGCCGGTGTCTTCATAGGCCCGAATATTGGATTCGGGCTGGTAGCAAGCCTGCACGATATAGAAACAATTT
>Ga0209605_1001836_pt1 | contig 22108 bp, 16 predicted proteins | sample AD_UKC035_MetaG_FD_184408 | JGI IMG/M metagenome (GOLD analysis project Ga0209605, IMG submission 184408) | Active sludge microbial communities of municipal wastewater-treating anaerobic digesters from USA - AD_UKC035_MetaG (SPAdes) (version 2) | ecosystem: Engineered > Bioreactor > Anaerobic >...
GCCAGCCGTTGCTCCTGGCGAGGGGCCGCCTCAGACCGATGCCGCATCCAGTCCCGAGGAACGGTGCCGCAAACAAGGTGACAGACTCATAGTCTCCACACGTGTTTTACAAGTCGAGGACTCCACGCCTTTTCCCAGACTGCGCTGGGAACATGGGCTTCGCCTGCGGCGAGCAGTACCGCCGGATCGCGCGGGCAACATCGACAACATGTTGGTAGATATTGTCTGACAAGGGGCTAGCCGAGCCGCCCGGCCAGATCGGCGGCCACGGCCTGAGGATCGGCGGTCGGGGCCAGAAACACCCACTCGACCGGCAGCTGATGGCGAAACCAGGTCATTTGACGTCGGGCATACTGCCATGTCCGGCGCCGGATGACGGCCACGGCCTCCTCGATCGTGCAGCGACCACGCAGGTGATCCTTGAGCTCGGCGTAGCCAATGGCCTGCATGACGAATCGGTTCTGTTCGAGGCCGGCTCCGAGAAGGCGGCGCGTCTCGTCGACCCATCCTTCAGCGATCATCGCATCGATCCGGGCGTGGATCCGGCCGCGCAGATCCTCCGGAGCGCGCGTCAGACAGAACGCCGGAGGCCATCGGGGGTCGCCCCCTCCCGCCGGCCCGGCCGTCCAGACCGCCTGTTGGGCGGAGAACGGACGGCCGGTCAGCCGGATGACCTCGACCGCCCGGACGATCCGGCGCCGGTTCCGCCGGTCAATCCGCGCATAGGCGGCCGGATCTCGCGAGGCGAGCTCGGAAAGCAGCGTCTCGATCGGCATGGCCTCGAGTGTCGCCCGCAACCGGGCGTCCGCAGGCGGCGCCTGGCCGAGCCCGGCGAGAAACGCCTTGAAGTAGAGGCCGGTCCCCCCGACGAGCAAGGCGACACGCCCCCGCCGATGGATCTCCCGGACGGCCGCCCTGGCGCATTCCGTGAACTGGGCGGCATCAAAGCTCGCGTCGAGCCCCACCACGTCCAGGAGATGATGCGGCACGCCGAGGCGATCCGCGGCAGACGGCTTCCCCGTGCCGATGTCGAGTCCCCGGTAGACCTGCATCGAGTCCACCGACACGATCTCCGCTCCCAGACGCCGGGCGAGGGCCAGGGCGACAGCGGACTTGCCGACGGCGGTTGGGCCGGTGATCAGGCAGGTCTGGAGCGGACGGCTGTTCACCCCGCAACAACGGATCGGCTCGAGGGGGCGGCCCCGGTTTCCTTGCGCCACGAAACCCAGAAGAGGAGAAAGACGCCCACGCAAATGGCGCTGTCGGCGATGTTGAACGCCGGAAAGCCGACCTCGCCGTCGCCGCCTCGGGGATGGAGATAGAAGCGGAAGAAATCAATGACGTGCCCGATCCTGAGGCGATCCGTGAGGTTCCCGAGAATCCCGCCATAGATCAGGCCGTAGGCGATCTGACAGATCCGCCGTTGCACCTGGAACTGCTTCTGCGTGGCCAGCAGCACGATCACCGCAAAGACCGAGATGACCGCCAGGAGGGTGTTGTTGCCATAAAACAGGCTCCAGGCAGCCCCGGTGTTGCCCCAATGCACGAACTTGAAAAAACCGTCGATCACAATCCGCTGGTCCGCGTAGCTGAGCAACCGCAACACCAGCAGCTTCGTGACCTGGTCGGCCACATACACCAGCAGCGCCAGCAGCACAATCCGCACGGCCGCAGCCGGCAATCGGAGCCTCGTCTTCATCGGGTCTCCCGGCATCGCGCCCCGGGAAGTCCGGGTCCCTCGAGGGTGGCGACGGCCGCCGCGTACTGCTGGGTATGGCTGAGGCTGAGATGGAGCTGCTTCCCGCCCAGGCCCTCGAGCAGGCGTTGGCCCCCCGAATGCAGAATCACATACGGCTGGCCCGAAGCACGGCGCGCCACCTCGACTTCCTTCCAGGCGAGATGCGCCCCGACACCCGTTCCGAAGGCCTTCGACACCGCCTCTTTGGCGGCGAACCGCGCTGCCCAATGCGGGGCCGGATTCGCAAATGTCGCGCAGTACTCCTTCTCCCCCGGCGTCAGGATCCGATCGAGGAACCTCTCGCCCAGCCGTTCGACCGCCGCATGAATTCTCGCGACTTCAATGATATCAATGCCGACGCCAAGGATCATGGTCGGTGCCGGGCCCAGTCACCCGGGGTAGCGGGCCATGAGGACCAGCATCTCCTCGACGGCCTGGCGCAGGCCGACGCCGATCGATCGGCTGACGATGCTGTGGCCGATGTTGAGTTCCACGAGGTGCGGAACGGGTTCGAGAGCGGCGACATTCTCGTAGTTCAGCCCGTGGCCGGCGTTGACGCGGAGACCGAGCCCGTGGGCCTGCCGGGCCGCGGCGATCAGCCGATCGACCTCCCGGGCCCGGCCGGCGGGATCCCTGAAGTGGCCGGCAAACGCGCCGGTATGCAGCTCAATCGCCTGAGCTCCCAGGCGAGCGGCGGCCTCGACCTGGGGTGGATCGGGCGCAATGAAGAGGCTGACCTCGATGCCCGCGTCGTTCATCCGCTGCCGGGTCTCGGTGAGCGGCCCAACCTGGCCCGCCACGTCCAAGCCGCCTTCCGTGGTGACTTCCTCCCGTCGTTCCGGAACCAGACAGACAATGTCGGGATGCACCTTCAGGGCGATCTCGACGATCTCGCGGCAGTTGGCCATTTCGAGGTTCAGGCGGGTGCGCAGGCTCTCCCGCAGGCGCCAGATGTCCCGATCCTGCATATGCCGCCGGTCCTCACGCAGGTGGGCGGTGATGCCGTGAGCCCCCGCTTCGAGGCAGAGCGCGGCGGCGGCGACGGGATCGGGCTCGCCTTCCGGACTGCCCCGATAGCGGGCTTCGCGGACGGTGGCGACGTGGTCGATATTGACGCCCAGGCGGAGCATGAAAGTGTGAAAGAGACTAGCGAGGCGGCGCCTCAGCCCCAACCAAGTCCGCGATCCCATGAAGCCTTCCTGCCTTTCCGGGCCCTCTCTTCCGCGCCTCGCTAATGGAGAGTCCTCGACGGAAGGAGGGATGGCTTGCAACCGGAGGGGCCAAACTTGATCTGTTGACTACATGTTTCACAAGTCGAGGACTCTAGCGAGGCGGCGCCGCCGGCGCGTTGGTCGTCGTCACCCGGGATGGCCGGGGGGGAACCGCGCGGTTCGCGGACGGCGGCCGGAGTGGAGCGGGCGTCGCGCGCGTTGCCGGGGCGGCGTTGGTGGCGGCGGACTTCCGCGGCAGCTCGCCGCGACGCTGCAGCAGCAGCGGCCCCGGCGGCGGCTCCGTGTACCGCGGGAACTGCGGGTCATCCAGCCACCGCAGCAACGCCATGATCTCGAACCCGGTGAGCCCTATCGAGGAGGTTCGCGTCACTCGGAGCTCGCGATCCGAGACGCGCGTGATTTCCGTGCCCGCATTGCCCAAGTGGCGGCTCACGTTGGTGTCGACCATCCAGAGCTGGACCGGGCTGTTGGTGGGCGGCGGCGCGTAAAGGGACAGCATGCGAAACAGGCCGCTGATATTCCGCCAGCTGACGATGCGTTCGGCGGTGATTTCCCAATGGAAGAACACCTGGTTGGTGTGACCGACGATCTGGGAGAGCAAGGCTGCCGGAGCCGGACTCCCGAACCGGGGGAGGGGGAACACGCCCCCCATGACGAAGTCCGGGTCCTTCTCCGAAGCCCTCGAGACAAACGGCTCGGCGATGGGCAGACCGACCCACGCGAGACGTTCGGCCTTCGCGTCATAGCGGTAGTTGCCGCCGGTGACATTGGGCAGCAGATGCCGGATCAGCTGGGGGGTCAGGGGCGACCCCTGCGGCAACAGGCGGGCGTAATCCGGCAGCTCCCAGGCAACGAACGTGTGAAACGGCACCTCGGCCAGCGACCAGCCGTAAAGCTGGTCCGGTGCCTGCGACAGACCGGTCAGCTTCCAAAACGGAAGCCGCCCCAGCCACGCCGGGATCCCCCGCGCCGCCGCGAAACTGATGAGCGGCTCGCAGATGGTGTTCGTGGGAATCCGCCACGGTTCGAGCTTGAGATCCAGCGCCGCGGGAAACAGCAGGCGACCCTCGGTGCGGACGCTCGTGCGTCGTCCGGAGCAATGCAGGTCCACGTCGGGCCAGGGCAGGTCGCGGGACCAGCCGCGGGCGGCGGCCATGGCGTCCAACCGCACCCGAAGGCCAAGCCAGTCGTCCGCATCCGCTCCGCCGGGCCGTGCCGTTTGTGCCGCCAGGCTCGCGAGGCTCGCGGACGCTCCCGCCGCCACGCTGGCAAGGGTCCACTCCCCAGCCTGGGCGCGACGCCAGACCACGCCCCCCTGCGACCCGCGGATCTCCTCGACGGACAATCCCCCGGCGCTGACCTTGATGGCGTCGCCCCCGCCAAACGCCTTGGCCAGGGCCGACCAATGGGTCTCCCAAGCCGGCCGCCGCTCGGGCCCGAGCCGGACCGCCACGGCCAGCTCGATCGGCCCGTCGGATCCCGCCCGGTATTCGCCCCGCGACTCCACCGCCAGCAGATCGTCAAGCAACGGCCGCACCCAACTGGCCAGCGGCGGGGCCGAAGGCGGCCGATTGGTCAGGTACCAGCGCTGCGGTGTCTGTGCGAGCTTGTCCAGGGTGTCCCGGACCAGCCGTTGTGTCGCCGACTCGGCGAGCAGGTTCCGCACGTCGGATCCGCGGGTCGCGCCTTCGAGGCGCGCGGTTCCGGCGAAATGCCACTCGACCCATGGGTTTCCACCGGGAACGGACCCGCCCGAAACGCCCGCCTCAGGGCTCGAGCCCGCCGCCTCGAGGGCCATCGGAATCAAACCCAGCGCCACAACACCTGCAAGAATCGCCAGCCGTCTCATAATCTTGACCCGCTCTGATTGCCAAATCCCCGGTTCCTTAGCAAATCCATTCAGCCGGTGACCCGGCGGGCACAGCCACGCGCAACGCCCGCGGCAGCACACCGAATTCGACCGGCAACCGCCCGGCGTTGTCCCCATCGACTTCGAAGGGCAAGTCGGCTGCGGAGCGGAGCGTCAGCCGATCCGCTTGCCAAAGCGGCGGCGGCCCGCCCGGCAGGGGTCGCCGGAGGAGCCACGCCACCCCAAAACGGACCAGCAAAGCCGTCGAGACCCGCGGGAAAACCCGGACCTCGAGCAGGCCATCCCGGAGATTGGCCCCGGGAAACATCGGCACCTCGCCCCCGTAGTACCGGCCATTGCCGATCAGGACCAGCGCCCCGGCACTCTGGGTCGTGCCCGACTCGACATGGATCACCGGCTGCGGTCCCCGCATGGCCCGAAACCCGGCGGCAACGTACGCCAGCGGACCGACGCTCTTCTTCCATTTCCATTCCACCCGCTCGATCGCCCTCGAGTCCAGACCCGCGCCGGCCAGCTGGACGAACCAGCGCCGCCGCCGCTCCGGACCCGTCCCCCAAACAGCATAGGGGAGATCGACGCGGGTCTCCGCCTGCCCGCGGGCCGTCTCCCAGGCCGGACCCAGGGCCAACGGCAACCGCAGCTCCCGGGCGAACACGTTGATGGTCCCGAGCGGGATCACTCCCACGCGAACCCGATCGAGCCCGCCCTCGCTGGATCCGATCCCGTGCGCCACCTCGCTCACCGTGCCGTCGCCGCCGGCGGCAATCACACAGTCGCAACCCTCCCGCACCGCTTCCTGCGCCAGCGCCGGGGCCGTCCCGGGACCCGTCGTGGGTTTCACGACGCAGTCGCGCGCCAACCGCGCGAGCGATTCCCGGAACCGCTCCGCCTTGTCCCCGCGAGCGGTCGGATTGAAGATGACACACGTGCGCATCCTGGAGTCCTCGACTGATGGAACTCGCGGTCAACTGGTCAAGTGCCGGCTTCGATTCCAGGCCTTCCCTGCCTCCGTCCAGGTCTCCACCTGAGCGAGGCGCGGGATTGGGGGTGGGGAGGACAGCAGGGTCTTCATGAGCCTGGGGACTTGGTTGGGTCTGAGGCGCGCCTCGCTGGGACACCGGCGGACTGCGCGGACGACTCGGCCGCAGCCGCCCCGGCGGTCTTCTGCGCCAGCACCGCGCAATTCCAGGTCGCGAATTCGCGCACCACCGGGATTCGCGTGATCCACGCGAGTTCGGTGTAGTACCGCGGCGCCACGGCCAGCACGGCCAGGCCTGACTGCCGGCGCAGCATCCGAAGCGTCCGCCCAATGTACGTGGGAAAGAGGTTCTGATACGGCTCCAAAAGCCGGGGACGCCTGACCCAGCGGTCCCAGAGGGCGGGACCCCGGCGTGGACCCAGGTAATGGAAGGGTGAGAAATCGTGGCCCCCCCACGGCGAGAGCCAGTTGGTCCAGCTCAAATAGAGCCTCCCCCCAGGCGTCAACAGCCGGGGAAAAGCCTCGAGCATCGCTTCCGGCCGCGCCAAGTGCTCGAGCACATTCGAGCAGACAACCACGTCGTACGCCCCCAGGAGGGTCGGATCCTCGCGATCCAGGTCGATCCGCCGGTACGCGGCCCCGGACAGGTGCTCCGCCAGTCCCTCGCCGGAGTCCGCAAAGACCACACCGCAGCCCCGAGCCAGCAGTTCCGCGCCGAATATCCCCTGGCCACACCCCAGATCCAGCACCCGCACACCCTCGCCCAGAGGCGTGCCATGGCCCTCGAGCCAGCGGATCGCGTCCCGCGCCTGCAGCCGGTAAAACTCGCGGTCCGCACCGTGCCGCCAATGATGTCCGATGAGCCGGTGGAGGATCACAGCGGGTGATTCGAGCACGATTCCCGCCTCCGCGCCAATCCCGAATGCAGGACGCTCCACGTCACGCACCCGTGGGCCAGATAGTACGTGGGCAGTATCAGCCCGTTCCAGTCCCTGAACCCCAGGAACTCGCTGAACGAGATGATGGTGTCCGAGAACACCACCAGGGCCATGCCGGCGACATACGCCCAATACGGTCCACGCTCGAGGCGCATCCCGCAGGCGGCCGACAACACCACACACGATATCAGCAGGTAGCCCAGCACCGCGGCCGACAGGGCCGGACTCCGAATCTCCGGCCGCAGCCACACCGCATAGTACGGCAGGTAGACACCCAGTAACACCGCGAGCGCCCGCAGGCTGGGGCGGCCCTGCGAACCGGCGTACCCCAGGTAACCGCCGTGCGCACAGGCAAACAACCCAATGCCCATCAGAAAATACCCCTCGCGCCCTCGGCGATGCGACAGGAACCAGTCGCCGGCGGCGGAAAACGCGAAGGCGGCAACGACCCAGAACAGTCTTCGGTGCCGGCCCAAAGCGCCCCTGTGCACCCAAAGCAGAGTCAGGGCGCAGCTCAACGGGACGCCAAGCTTCGCAAAGCTACTCCCCGTCCGCAGCGCGATCGCGGCGAGAACCAGCGGGATGACCAGCAGCGCGTCTTCCCCGGGCCGCCCGACGGGGTCGTCGGCGGGCAGAGGGGTTCCGTTCATAGGAGCAGGCTTGCCGCGAGCTCAACCCGGCGGCCTTCGAGACCAGCGGCAGCCACCGCCGGAGGTCGGGGGGCAGTCGGGATGACGCTCACGATCGCCAGGGGCGCACGCGCTTCAAATCCGCCAAAACCTCCCGGGTCAACTGGGCGTCCTCCGCGATCTGCCAGTCGAACATCCCCACGAGGATGAAGTCGGCACCGCCCTCGAACGCATACCGGAAGCCTTGGGCCGGCGGTATGGCGCCCGCGGCAAGCACCTTGAAGGCGATCCACGGTTTCTGGACCGTGAACATGACGTCCACCACCGCCTCCGGGTCGCTGCACCAGGAGTTGTCGTACCGCCCCAGGTCGTCCGTTTCCCCCGGCTTGGGCGCCGTGTGGTAGGCGTGGCTGTGGAGCGTCTTGACGTAGAAATCCGGGTTCAGCTTGGCCTTCTCGCATTCGACGATGGTGGCGAGCCCGTGGGCGCCGACGCCGGCGATGCATTGGCGTTCGCGGATGAAGTCCAGCAACCGGGCGATGACGTCGAGTTTCCCCTGCGCCACCAAAGCGTCGGCGACGTCGCCCGTCACGTGAATCGCGCTGGCACCGAGATCGGCCGCCTTCTGGATCTGGCCAAAATCGCCGTTGGGATTGATGCGCACCTGGGCGATCCACTTCATCTTGCCCCCGCGCTTCCAGTGCTGCTGGAGATGGGCGATGCCGTCCTGGACCCAGCTGTTGATGACCGTGATGCCGTGGATCTCGGCCAGCTCGAGCGTCTCGAGGATCTTCGCGTCGGTGTTGTACCGCTTCATGAGGTGGGAGACGTACGCCAGATCGCGCGAGTGGGCATAGCCGCCGATCAGGTTGCCCCCCAGCATCAGCCGGCTGAATTCCATCCCCTGGATCTTCCCCTTCGGCAGCGTGCCCTGCACCGGAGCCAGCGGCCCCGTGGGCCCCGCCATCGGGGGCGTCGGACTGACCGGAGGCTCCGCCCCCAGGACAGCCGGCACCGTCGCCCCCGCCACCACCGCCGCCTTGACAAACTGCCGCCGATTCAATGAAGCGCTCATCTCAACTCCTGTGGATTCATCGCTGACTGCTCCCCGAGCCTGGCGAGGCGCGCCTCAGACCAAGTCCAGTCCTCAGCCTCGTGAACGCCTTGCCGCCCTTCGAGATCCCCTGTCCCGCGCCTCGCCATCATAGAGTCCTCGACGGAAGGAGGATAGGCCTGGAACCCCAGGGACCGGAACTTGACCTGACGACCACACGTTCCACAAGTCGGGGACTCTAGCGCCGGCACCAGGTCTGAAAAGGCTAAAGTGCTGGCCCCGGAAGGCCCAAGTCTGGGCGCCAACCCCGTCCGTAGCCGCGGCCGTCCGGCGCTTTCAGCTCCTGATGGCAAACGCCCGGGCCACAGGCGTTAGGGCCCCGATTGACCCCTTGCGCGGATCCGATAGCCCGCTAGAGTCGCGCCCGGACCGAACTGCATGAAAGAACCTGCTTCCCGTCCGCCAACGGCCGATCCCAGCCACGAGACGGAGTCGATCTATCGGCAGGCCATCTCCGCCGCGATGGCGGTCCCCTATCGCAAGGACCTGGCCGGCCGACGGTATACCTTCATGGGGGACGGCATTCTCCGCCTTACCGGGTACACGTCCACCGAGATGACCCCCGATCTCTGGGAGAGCCTGATCCGCGAGCGGATCATGCGCGGGGAGGGGGCCGGCTTGGACGACCAGCAGGCGATCCGCCTGGCCGACGACGGCAAGCTGTTGTACTGGCGCTGCGACGCCCGCATCACAACCCGGTCCGGCGCCGAACGCTGGATCAACGACAGCGCCGTCCAAGTCCTCGGACCCGATGGCCATTCGACCGGCTCGGTCGGCATGCTCGTCGATATTACCGAGCGCAAGCGCCTCGAGGAAACCCTCACGGCACTCGTCAGCGTCGCGGTCTCCGGCTCCGGCGAGGAGTTCTTCCGAACTGTGGTCCGACGCGTGGCGCTCTTGTTCGGAGTCAAGGGAGCGTTCATCGCCGAGGTTGTGCCCGGCGAGACGCCGCAGCTCCAGACCCTGGCCTTCTGGGTCGGCGACGGTTTTGCCGCCAATGTCCGCCAGGCGCTCCAGGATACACCCTCCGCCCGCGTGATTGACCTCTGCCGGCACGTGCACGTGCGCGACGCCCGGGCCCGGTTCCCGACCGATCCCCTGCTGGCGCGCCTCGCCATGGACTCGTTCGCGGGCTTTCCCCTCGTGGACACACGCGGGCAGCCCCTGGGGCTGCTGGCCATCCTGCACGATCAGCCGCTCTCGCTCAGCGCCGCGGAGCGGGACACCATGAGCCTCTTTGCCGCGCGCGTGGGGGCGGAACTCGAGGGCGTGCGCGTGGCCGCCGCCCTCGAGCTCGAGCGCGGCCGGTTCGAGAGCCTCTTCGAAAACACGCCCATCGCCATTTGGGAGGAAGACCTGAGCCTGCTGCACGCCTGGCTCGAGGATCTGCGCCGCCAGGGCGTGTCCGATCTGGGCGCGCACTTGAACGCCCGGCCGGACCTGGTCCGCCACGCCTGGGGACTGATTCGCGTCCTGGGCGTGAACCGCGCCGCCGTCGAGATGAACGCGGCGAAGGACAAACAGCAGCTCATGACCAGCCTCGACCACGTGTTCACCGACGAAACCCGCATCGCGTTCATCCAGGAGCTCGAAGCCTTCTGGCGCGGAGAGACCGTGGTCGAATTCCTGTCGAACGGCCGGCGCTGCGACGGTCAGCCCCTCGATGTGCTGGTCCGCACCCAGGTCTTCACCCGGGGCGGACAGCCGGATTTCTCCCGCGCCGTCGTCACCGGAATCGACATCACCGAGCGCCGGCGCAGCGAAGTCGTCCTGGAACGTCAGCGCAGGGTCCTGCTCGAATTGGCGTGCAGCCAGGCGATCGCCGCCGGCGATTGGCCTCAGGCCCTGAAGGAGATCACTGAAGCCGGCGCACGCGGCGCGGATGTGGCGCGCGTCGGCGCCTGGTTCCTGAACGAGGATGGCACGGAACTGACGTGCGCGGATCGGTTCGACGCCGCCTCCGGACACCATACCGCCGGCGAATCACTCCGCGCGGAGGAGTACCCGGCCTACTTCCAGGCCTGCGCCACGCAGCGGATCATCGCCGCGGCCGACGCCCGCCGGCATCCCCAGACCTCAGAATTCGCCCGGGGCTATTTCACCGAGCAAGGCATCGTCTCGACACTGGATGCGCCGGTCCGGAGCGCAGGACGGTTGGTGGGGGTGATCTGCATGGAACATACCGGATCCTGCCGGTCCTGGCTCCGGGAGGAGGAGGCGTTTGGCGCGTCGCTCGCCGATGTCGCCGCCCTGGCCCTCCAGGCGCGGGAACGCCGGCGAGCCGAGGAGCAGAGCCGCCACCTCAATGCCGAACTCGAAGCGCGTGTCGCCGCCCGCACCCGGGAGACCCGCCGCCAAGCCTTCGCCATGGACTCCGTCGTCGAGGGCATGGCCATCCAGGAAGGCAGTTGCTTCGTCTACCTGAATCGCGCCTACGCCGAGATGTTCGGCTATGCCATCGGTGAACTCCTCGGGAAACCGTGGCAGTCTCTCTTTGACGATGCGGAACGGCAGCGAATCGAGTCGGTCGCCAGGCCGCTGCTCCAACGCGACCGGCGCTGGCACGGGGAAACCACCGGCCGGCGCAAGGACGGGACGACCATCGACCTCGAGGTGGACTTGACCATGATGGAGTCGAACAGCGTCGTCTGCGTCTGCCGCGATGTCACCGAGCGGCGCCGCGCCGAGGCCGCCCTCCGGGAGACCGCCCGGCGATTGGACCTCGCCACCCGCTCCGGAGCCATCGGCATCTGGGAGTACGACCACGAGACAGACCGGCTCTGGTGCGACGAGCGGGTCCGCCAGTTCTACGGCCTGAGACCCGACGAGGGAACAAGCCTCGACGACATTCGGCGCCGCATTCACCCGGATGACCTCCGGCGCCTGGAGTGGGAGCTCCGCGAGGCGCTCCGCACCCAGAAACCGATCGAAACCGAGATCCGGATCATCCGGCCCGACGGCCAGGAACGATCCCTCAAAGGCAGCGCCATCATCCTCTCCGGCGACGATGGCCGCCCCCAGCGCGCCATCGGCGTCCATTATGACGTGACCCCCATGCGCCGGACGGAACAGGCCCTGAGGGAAAGCCGCGATCAGCTCGATCGCGCCAACGAAGCCCTCCGTCACGCCTCGCAGATGAAGGACGAGTTCCTGGCCAGCATGAGCCATGAACTGCGCACGCCGCTCACTTCGATCCTCGGCCTCAGCGAAACCCTCGAGAGCGGGATCCACGGCCCGGTCACCGAAGCCCAAGGGCGGGCCCTCCATACGATCGGCGAAAGCGGCCGCCACCTGCTCGAACTCATCAACGGCGTGCTCGACATCGCCACCATCGAGACCGGCCAGGTCGTCCTCCGACGCCAGACCAGCCGTATCGAGGAACTCTGCCGGTCCAGCCTCCGCCTCGTCGAAAACCTCGCCCGCCAGCGAAACCAACGGGTGCGCTACAGCGTCGAGCCCGTCGATCTCCACATGGACGTCGACCCGCTCCGCCTTCGGCAGATCCTGGTGAATCTGATGAGCAACGCGGTGAAGTTCACTCCGCCGGGGGGCGAGTGGGGCCTCGAGGTGCACGCCGAGAAGACCGAGGCCCGCGTGGTGTTCTGTGTCTGGGACAAGGGCATTGGCATCGCGCCGCAGGATCTGGAGCGCCTGTTCGAGCCGTTCACCCAGCTCGACAGCAGCCTGGCCCGCCAGTATCCCGGCACCGGCCTCGGCTTGACGCTGGTCCACCGGATGGTGGCGCTCCACGGCGGAACCGTGCATGTCGAAAGCCAGCCGGACGCCGGCAGCCGATTCATCGTGCGCCTCCCCTGGGTCGCGTCCCAGACCATGACCGCCGCCACGGAGGCCGAACCCGCCCCTCCGCCCCGGCCCGCCAACGACCCCTGCCGCAGCCTCCTCATCGTCGAGGACAACGAGGAAAACGCCGACTTGATCGCCGATTACCTCGAGGCCTTCGGCTACCACACAGTCCGGGCCCGCAGCGGCGCCGAGGCGCTCGACGTCATCACGAGCTCACCCCCGGCCCTCGTCCTCATGGATATCCAAATGCCGGGCATGGACGGCCTCGAAGCCATCCGCCAAATGCGCGCCGCAACCGATCCGCACGTCGCCCGAATCCCCATCCTCGCGCTCACCGCCCTGGCCATGACCGGAGACCGGGAACGCTGCCTGGCCGCCGGAGCCAACCAGTACCTCGCCAAACCCTACCGCCTCAACCGCCTGCTCGCCGAGGTCGAGGCGCTGCTCGGCCGCGTGTCCACCAGCGATCCCCCCTCATGAACCTGACTGGCCGGCGCAACACCCCGGCGGCATGCGCCGATCGACTCCGAAAGAAAGCGGCGGCTGCGTTGCCGCAGCCGCCGCGCGACGATTTCGTGGCAGGGAACGTCAGGCAGATAAACCCGGCGTCACGAGGCAGGACAGAGTGGACTTGTTGGCGCCCGCGATGATCGCGGGAACCGAGGGCCTGTGCCGATACCTGTCGCTGGTGTTCGGTCTTGTCATCGACCCAGATTAGAGCAGTGTACATGCCAACTTCGCCCGCTCGCCGCAAGATCCCCTGCGATGACTCCGAGGCGCGGGACAAAGGCCCCAGAGAGCAAGAAGCAGGGGGTGAGGGAGCTTCTGCTGCGCAGTTTTTTCACACCGCCTGCGCGTGTCTTGCTCGATGACACCCTGCCTGCTCCCGGGACAGAGCCGGTCCGCGATGCAATGCCGTCGCCGCGGCCGTCAGTGCCGCGCTGAATCTGCCTGCGAGCGGGCGGTGCAACCCGGCAGCTGGGGAATTCTGTCGCGCGCCCGCCCAGCGTTCGGGAACGATTTGGCGCTCGACCGGCAGTCTGCGGGGGCGGTAGGTTCTGTGCATATTACGTATGACCGACCCCCGCTACTCCCGACTGGCAGACTTGCTGGTCACCTACTCGATGGCCCTGAAGAAGGGCGAACGCGTCCTGCTCGACATGATCGATGTGCCCGACGAATTCGTCGTGGTCCTGATGCGCGCCGCACGTGCCGTCGGCGCGATCCCGATCGTCGAGGTCCGGCACACCCGGGTCAACCGCGAGGTGGTCCGCGACACGGATCCGGAACACGCCACCCTCGTCCGCGATCTCGAGATGTACCGGATGAAGCGGATGCAGGCGTATGTGGCGATCCGCGGCTCGGCGAACGCGAATGAGGCGTCGGACGTCGGCAGCGACCGGATGCAGCTCTACATGAAAGCGCTGCGGCCGGTGCTGGACCAGCGGGTCAACCGGACCCGGTGGGTCGTCTTGCGCTGGCCGACGCCGAGCATGGCCCAGGCGGCGAACATGAGCACCGAGGCGTTCGAGGATTTCTACTTCCGCGTCTGCACCCTCGACTACCGCCGGATGGCCCAGGCCGTCAAACCGCTCGAACGCCGGATGCGACGCGCAGACCGCGTCCGGATCAAGGGGCCGGGCACCGACCTCGAATTCAGCATCCGCGGCATCGGCGCCGTCCCGTGCAGCGGGTTGCGCAACGTGCCCGACGGCGAGTGCTATTCCTGCCCAACCCTGCGCTCCGCCAACGGCGTGATCCAGTTCAATACCCCCACGCTCTACGGTGGCACCAAGTTCGAGAATATCCGCCTCGAATTGAAGAACGGCCGGATCGAGAAGGCCGCCGGCTCCCAGGAGAAGAAGCTCAACGAAATCCTCGATACCGATCCCGGCGCGCGGTTCATCGGCGAATTCTCCCTGGGATTCAATCCGCACATCCTGAACCCGATGTGCGACATCCTCTTCGACGAGAAGATCGCCGGCTCGCTCCACTTCACCCCGGGCCAGGCGTATCAAGAGTGCGGCAACGGCAACAAGTCGGCCATTCACTGGGACATGGTGCTCATCCAGCGACCCGAGTGGGGCGGTGGCGAGGTGTGGTTCGACGGAGAGCTGATCCGGAAAGACGGACGCTTTCTGCCGCAGGATCTGCAGGGCTTGAACCCCGGCCGGCTCAAGTAGCTTATGATTTCCCTTCTTCCCCGCTGGGCGTGGCGCCTCCTGCTCTCCGGGGGCGCCGTCGTGGCGGCCTGCGCCGCCGAGGACCGGCCCCTTATCAAGCTCCGCGCGGTGCCCTTCAATGAGGTTCGAGTCGCGGACGCCTTCTGGTCGCCACGCCAGGATCTCAACCGCCGGGTGACCATCCCGGTGAACCTCAGCAACCTCGTCGAGGCCGGCAACATCCGGAACCTCGAGCTCGCCGCCGCCCGGAGCACCACCGGCTTCACCGGCCCGGTGTTCATGGACTCGGATGTCTACAAGGCCCTCGAAGCCGCCGCCTGCTCGCTGGCCACGCATCCCGATCCCGCCCTGGCAAGCCGCCTGGATGACCTCATCGCCATCCTCGCCAGGGCCCAACTGCCGGACGGTTACCTCAACAGCTACTTCGTGGTCAAGGAACCGACGCAGAAGTGGAAGAACCTGCGGGACTGGCACGAGCTCTACTGCGCCGGCCACCTGTTCGAGGCGGCGGTCGCCCACTTCCAGGCCACGGGCCGTCGCAATTTCCTCGACGTGGCCGTCCGGCTGGCCGACCACATCGATGCCGTCTTCGGCTCGGCGCCCGGCAAGCGGATGGGCTACCCGGGACACCCGGAGATCGAGCTGGCGCTGGTGAAGCTCTGGCGGGTCACGGGCGAGCGCCGCTACTTCGAGCTGTCGCGGTTCTTTGTCGAGAGCCGCGGGCGCAAGTTCTTCGCGGCGGAACACAACACGCCTCTCGACCGCTACGACGGGTCCTACTGGCAGGATGACGTCCCGATCGTCGAGCATCGCAACATCAAAGGACACGCCGTCCGGGCCGCCTATCTGCTCGCCGGCGCGACGGATATTGCCGCCGAAACCGCGGACCCGGCGCTGCTGCGGATGCTGAACCGGGTCTGGCGCAACACCGTGTTGCGGAATCTCTATCTCACGGGGGGCATCGGCCCGAGCGCCCACAACGAAGGGTTCACGGTCGACTACGACCTGCCCAACGCCACGGCCTACCAGGAAACCTGCGCCTCCGTCGCGCTCGCCCTCTGGAACCACCGGCTCGCCTTGCTGTACGCGGACGCCCGATATGCCGACGTCGTCGAGCGCTCGCTCTACAACGGCGTGCTGGCCGGGGTGTCGCTCGATGGCACCCGGTTCTTTTACGTCAACCCGCTCGAAAGCGCCGGGACCCACCATCGCTCGGCATGGTTCGGCTGCGCCTGCTGTCCGCCCAACGTGGCGCGCACCCTGGCATCTTTGGGCGGTTATGCGTACGCCGTGGGACCAGACACCCTCTACGTGAACCTCTACGTCCAAGGCGGCGTGCGCACCTCCGTGGGCGGACAGGACGTCGAGTGGGCCGTCACCACCGACTACCCGTGGGAGGGCCGCGTCAAGCTCGAGCCGAAGCTCGCCGCACCGGCACGCCTGGGATTGGCCCTCCGTCTCCCGGCCTGGTGCGCCGCCCCCAGGCTCTCGGTGAACGGCGAGGCCGTCGCCACACCGGCCGTCGAGCGCGGGTACGCCCGCATCCTGCGCGAGTGGCGCTCCGGCGACGTGGTCGAGCTGGACCTGCCCATGCCCGTGCAGCGGATCGTCGCCCACCCGGGCGTTGAAGCCAACCGAAGCCGCGTGGCCCTCCAGCGGGGCCCGCTGGTCTACTGCCTCGAGGCCTGCGACCAGTCCGTCCCCCTCGCCGGCCTTTGCCTGCCGGCTGATGCCGATCTCGCCTCCGCACGGGACGCCCAGCGATTGGGTGGCGTGGTCGTGGTCACCGGCAGCGCCGCCGTGGCTCCGGACCTCGACTGGACGGGCCGGCTCTATCAGCCGCTCCCCGCGCCCCGCCGCGTTCCCTTCACTGCCGTCCCTTACTACGCCTGGGACAACCGCGAGGCGGGCGCCATGCGCGTCTGGCTCCCCACCACGCCGCCCATCCCCAAAGCCGGCGGACCCGAAACCGCCGCCGAGGTCTCGCTTTCGTTCGTCAGCGGCAATTGCCAACCCCATGCCGTCAACGACGGCATCGAACCCAAGAACTCACGACAACACCCCGGCGCGCTCTGTCATTGGTGGCCCCACAAGAACTCGACCGAATGGGCCCAGTACACCTGGAAACACCCGCGCACCTTCACCGGCGCCCGCGCCTACTGGTTCGACGACACCGGATCCGGAGCGTGCCGGCCGCCGACGGCATGGCACATCGAGTACCTCGACGCCGGCTCCTGGAAAGCGGTCCCCTCGCCCTCGGGTTACCCGGTGACGCTCGATCGCTGGTGCGAGGTCACCTTCGCGCCTGTGACCACGACCGCCCTGCGGCTCGTTGTCACGCTCCAGCCGGATTGGGCCGCCGGCGTCCACGAATGGACGGTCACCGAAGCCGAGGAGGATTGAACCCGATGAATCCCAGATCCCTGCACCGGTCGTGGCGCACAGCCATCGCCGTGGCCTTGGCCTTCGTCGCCTGTGCCGCCGGTTCGGGCGCCGAGCCCGCCGGTTCCTCGAACCTCGTGTTCCGGCCGCAGCCCGACGGCGGCTTCCTGTTCGACACCGGCCTCCTGCGCGGACGCCTGCACGCGGCGGGGAAATCCCTCGGACTCACCGAGGTCACGCACCGCCCCAGCGGCACCCGATTGGACCGGGGCAACGGCCTGCTCAGCCACTACCGCGTCTTCACCCGCGGCAAACGCTACGGGCCCGGGGCGTGGGATTGGCCCAGCACGACCCGTCAAGTGGATCCCGCCACCGTGGCCGTCGAATGGCCCGCCGGGGATCGGCCGTTCGTCCTTGAAGCCCGCTACCGGCTCGCCGCCCCCGACCGGATCGAGGTCGAGACGTCCGTCCAGGCCCGCGCCGACCTGGAAGGCTTCGAGGTGTTCCTGGCCTCCTACTTCGATGCCGCCTTCACCAACGCCGTCACCCGCGTCAAGACCCCCGGCGGCCAAGCCGACCAGGAGGCCCTCCCCGCCTTGGGCACTTGGCTCATGTACCCGCGCGATGCCGCCGCCCGCCCCCTGATCGAGGACGGGCGCTGGACTCTCGAGCCGCACCCGGTCGCCTGGGTGTTCCCGGCCGACTTCGCCGGGCCCGAAGCCACCGTCGTTCGGCGCGCGCCCGCGGCACACGTCGCCGTCGCCCTCAGCAGCCCGGCCAACGACTGCGTCGCCGTCGCCATGCCGCATCAGGCCGAGGGCCATTACTCCGCCTATTTCTCCCTCTTCGGTCGCACGCTCAAGGCCGGAGAAACCGCCCGGGCACGCGTCACCCTGCGCCTCGACCCGGCCGAGAGAAGGTAGGGCTCGGCGCCCGCACCCGCGCGTCCCCCGTCCGTAGCCGCGGCCGGCTGCGGCACCTCAGCTCTCGAGGAAGGCGGCGTGGACGGCGCGGGTGGCAGCCTCGGCCTTCGCCAGCTCGACGGTCACGGAGATTTTGATCTCGCTGGTCGAGATCATGTCGATGTTGATCCCCTCGCGCGCCAGCGTATCGAACATGCGGGCGGCGATGCCCGAGTGGCTGCGCATGCCGACGCCCACGATCGAGAGCTTGCCGATGCTTTCGTTGGCGATGATTTGCCGGAAGTTGAGCTCTTTGCGCAGGGCCTCGATGACCTTGTGCGCCTTGAGAAGGTCGGGCTTGTCGACCGTGAACGAGAGATCGGTCGTCGGCGCGCCCGTGCCATGGCTCACGTTCTGGATGATCATGTCGACGTTGATCGCGGCCTCGGCCAGCGCCCGAAAGACGCGGGCGGCGGTGCCGGGTCGGTCGGGCACACCGGTCAGCGTGACCTTGGCCTGGTTCTTGTCGAGAGACACGCCGCGGATGACGACGTCCTCCATGCTCTTGGTTTCCTCTTTCACAATCGTGCCTGGGTTGCCGCTCAAACTCGATCGGACCTCGAACGTGACCCTGAATTTCTTGGCGAACTCGACGGAACGCAGTTGCATCACCTTGGCGCCGGCGCCGGCCAGTTCGAGCAGTTCGTCATAGGCAATCTCCTCGATCTTCCGGGCCTTCGGAACAATCCGGGGATCGGCGGTGTAGACGCCGTCGACGTCGGTGTAGATCTCGCAAAGGTCCGCCTTCAGGGCGGCGGCCAGCGCGATGGCCGTCAGGTCGGAGCCGCCCCGGCCCAGCGTGGTGATCTGGCCCTCGGGGGTTTGGCCCTGAAAGCCGGCGACGATCACCACGTGGCCGGAGTTGAGCAGGGCGTGCACCTTCCGGGGGGTGATGTTCTGGATCTTGGCTTTGGTGTGGACGCCGTCGGTCACAATCCCCGCCTGGGCCCCGGTCAGCGAGACCGCCGGCACCCCCATCGCATGCAGCGCCATCGCCGTCAGCGCAATCGTCGTCTGTTCCCCGGTCGCCAGCAGCATGTCCATCTCCCGCTCGCTGGGCAGGGGCATGATGTCCTTGGCCAGCCGGATCAGGTTGTCGGTCACGCCGCTCATGGCCGACACCACCACCACCAGCTGGTCGCCACGCTGGCGATACGCCGCCACCCGGGTCGCCACGTTCTTGATCAGCGCCGTGGTGCCCACCGAACTCCCGCCGTACTTCTGAACGATCAACGCCATGAATTACCTGTTCGTCTCAAGGTTCCCGGGAGACGGCCCTCAGGACCGGCGCCCATCACGATAGTGAAGCGATCTTCAGCACAAGCATCAAGCCCAGGCCAAAAGGTACTCCCGGAACACCGCCCAATCCGCCGGCAATCGATCGTACTCCTCCGGGAGCCCGTCGAGAGCCGCAAGCGCCGGCGGCGGCTCGGGCCGGAAACCGAGAAGGCTCTCCATTTCCGCCGGGAACTTCGCCGGATGCGCCGTTTCGAGAACCACCGCGGGGCCTGCCGGGGAACCGGCAGCCTGGTACTCGAGCAGCCCGCGCCAGCCCACGGCTCCATGCGGCTCGAGCAGGAGCCGTCGCCGGGTCCACGCCTCGAGGATCGTCTGGCGCGTGGCGCCGTCCGAGACGCTGATCGAGAACAAGGCCCGCCGCATGGCCTCGAGATCCGGCGCCCCATGGATCCGCCCGGCTTCGTCCATCCGGCCGCCATAGGCGGAGACGAGCCGGGCCAGGTTGCTCGGGTGCCCGACATTCATCGCGTTCGAGAGGCAGGGACGCGAAGGAACCACCGGCGTGTACTCGCCGGTGGCCAGGAACCGCGGGAACTCGTCGTTGGCATTCACCGGCACGACCAGCCGGCACAGCGGCAGCCCCATCCGCCCCGCCAGCACCGCCCCCATCATGTCCCCGAAGTTCCCCGAAGGCACCGAAAAGACGATCGGTTCCTCCGCGGCGACCAGCCGGGACGCAGCGTAGAAATAGTAGACGCTCTGGGGCAGCAGCCGGCCGATGTTGATCGAGTTGGCCGAGGAGAGCGGGAGCCGCTCGAGTTCGGGGTCGGCAAAGGCCCGCTTCACGAGCGCCTGGCAGTCGTCGAACGTGCCGGCCATCGCCACGGTCCGGATGTTGCCCCCCAGGGTGGTCATCTGCCGCCGCTGGCACTCGCTCACCTCGCCCTCGGGAAACAGGACCAGCACCCGGATGCCGTCGATGCCGTGGAACGCATTCGCAACCGCCGATCCGGTGTCGCCACTCGTCGCGGTGAGGATCACGACCGGCCTCCCGGTCTCCCGGACAAAACCCCCCAGCATCCGCGCCATCATCCGGGCCGCGAAATCCTTGAACGACGCCGTCGGCCCGCGGTCCAGGCGGAGGACGTGCCGCCCCTCGTCCACCCGCTCGATCGGAACCGGGAAATCGTAGGCTTCCCGGCAATAGACAGCCAGCAGCTCCTCCGGTATCGAGCCCAGCGCATACGGCCGCAGCACCCGAAACGCAATCTCCGCGTACGTGAGCCGGGCGAACTCAGCCCGGTCCGACGGGCTGAACACCGGGCAGCGCTCCGGTTCGTACAAGCCGCGATCCGGGGCCTGACCGGCGAGCAGCGCCTCGCGGAGCCCCACGGCGGGCGCCGCGCCGTTGGTGCTGCGGAACCGGATCGCACTCACGCGAACGTCTCCACCCGCAGCACCACCGGCGGCGCCTTGACGGCCGCCAGACGCCCCATCTGCCGCAACGCCCGCGCCATCGACCGGTTCGGCGCATCGTGGATCATCAGAATCAACGGGACGCTTCCCCCCGGATGGCCCTCCGGCTGGATGACGGACGAGATGCCAATCCGGTTCCGGCCCAGGATCGCCGCCACGCGGGCCAACACCCCGGGACGGTCCACCACCGCGAGCCGCACGTAGTACCGCGATACCGCATCCGCCAGCGGCAGTACCCGGCCCTTCGAGGCGTGCGGGACAAACGGCGGAATGCGCCGCGGCGTCTGGTGGATCCAGTCGCGGGCGGCGTCGACAAGATCGCTCAGCACCGCGCTCGCCGTGGGGTCCTGACCCGCCCCGCGCCCGTAAAACAGGGTGTCGCCAACCAGATCCCCGCGGACGAACACAGCATTGAACGCGTCCTGGACACTGGCCAGAACATGCGCGTTGGGCACAAGCGCGGGATAGACCGCCACGACAACCGGCGCCTCGCCGCCGGTCCGTTCACTGCGGCGATCCGGCACGCTCTTCACCACCCCCAGCAGCTTGATCGTGTAGCCCAGCTGCCCCGCAAACCGGATGTCCAGCGGCGTCACCCCCCGGATGCCCTCGACGTGGATCTGGTCCGGACGGACCCAGAAGCCGTGGGCCAGCGAGGCGAGAATGCCGACCTTGTGCTGGGAATCCCAGCCATCGATGTCCAGCGACGGCTCGGCTTCGGCGTAGCCGAGCCGCTGGGCCTCCTTCAGCACCTCGTCAAAGCCCGCCCCCTCCTGCTGCATCCGCGTGAGGATGTAGTTGCAGGTGCCGTTGACGATCCCGTAGAGGTGGGGAATCCGGTTGCCGACAAAGCCGTCGCGCAGGGCCTTGATGATCGGGATCCCCCCCGCAACGCTGGCCTCGTAGTAGAGATTCGTTCCCGCCTTGGCCGCCGCCGCAAATAGCGCCTCGCCGTGCGCCGAGAGCAGCGCCTTGTTGGCCGTGACCACCGGCTTCCCCAGCCGGAGCGCCGTCAGAATCATCTCCCGCGCCACGGTTGTGCCCCCCGCCAATTCGGCCACCACGTCCACCCCGGAATCCTCCACCACCGCCCGCCAGTCCGTCGTCAGCATCGACTCCGGAATCGCCACCTTCCGCGGCTCGTCGAACGCCTTCACCGCCACCCGATGGACACGGATCCGCACCCCCGTGCGGGCAGCCAACAGATCGCCGTTGCGATCGAGCGCCCGGAAGACGCCGCCGCCGACTGTCCCCCCCCCAATGAGGCCCACGTTCACCTGCTGCATAAGAACAGGAAGATGGCGGATAAGCCGGTTCCATGACAAACCCTTTCTGGCAAGCCCGGCGCGCCAGGAGGAAACCCGCGGGGGACGCATGAACAAACCCGGGGGCCCGAGCGTCACAAAGGGAAGCTGGCGTGTCGTTGAAGCCCCGTCCCTGATCCTCGCCTAATTTTCTGAAATCGCGAAAAAAGTCAGTGTGGGCGCACATTTTCTGTTGACATTGAGCTATAGATATTCTATAGCTCGTGGCGAATGGCTGCACGCTTGCCACTCCAAGCC
>Ga0209605_1001850_pt1 | contig 22014 bp, 30 predicted proteins | sample AD_UKC035_MetaG_FD_184408 | JGI IMG/M metagenome (GOLD analysis project Ga0209605, IMG submission 184408) | Active sludge microbial communities of municipal wastewater-treating anaerobic digesters from USA - AD_UKC035_MetaG (SPAdes) (version 2) | ecosystem: Engineered > Bioreactor > Anaerobic >...
CCAAGCCGGCGCACGCACTGTGGTGCGATATCGTCGTCGTCGGTCCGGGCGGTAATGGTGGCGACGGCGGGGGCGACGGCATGTCTGGGGTTGCGGCCGGCGGCGGCGGCGGCGGGGGCGGTGGCGCGGGCGAGATCGTGCGCGTGTCATTGCCCGCGTCGGCTTTGCCCGATACGTTGTCCGCTACAGTGCCCGCCGGCGGCAGCGAGGCCGCGACACAATTGACGGGGCTCGGAGTGTATTGGGCCGCGGCGGGCGGTGTTAGTGCTAACGGCGCCCATGCATATGACGGCACCGCCGGCGCCGGTGGCGCGGGCGCCGCGGGCATTAACGGCGGCGCGGGCGGCGATGGTAGGAGCACCGACGGATCGACGGCCGCGGGCGTTCACGGTGATTATGATTCCGCCCTCGGCGGCGGTGCGCGCGGCACCGGGGGCGCCGCTGGCGCTAATCAAATCGGCGGCAAAGGAGGCGCGGCCGGGCGTGGGTATGGCGCCGGTGGTGGTGGTGGTGGCGGCGGTGGAAGCACTATAGATTGGGACGGTGGCGGCGGTGGCGGGGGCGCGGCCGGATGGGGCAGGGGCGCTTTTGCCGAGGATGGCGCGCACGGTGGCGATGGCACCGCAAACGTTGCAATGGGCGTCGGCGGCGCCGGCGGCGCGGGCGCCCCGGGCGTTGTCGTAATTACTACTTGGCGCGGGGTGCCAGTATGAACGACGCATCAATATTCGACGGAATGTTCTCACGCGTTTGGAGCGATGGTGTGCGGCTTGATCTCGGTGCGGGCGTCAACTGCACCGGCGGAATAGTCGCCGCGCGCAATAGCGCCACGCGTCGGATTGATATCTCCGTGGATGCGCCGCGCGTGGTGCGATCGTCGTATTCATACGCTGGCGACGTGACGGTCGCCGAGGCGGGCGTCGCTACCGCGCTAGCGCTCGACGGCAGCGCAACCACGATCCCAATCGCAAGCCTAGCCGACATCGGGTTTGCGACGCCGATTGATATCCGCGTAGCGCACGCATTGCTCAACGGACGAATGATGCTCGTTGACGATTTGCGCCTGGCCGTTTACCGCCGCACCGACGGAGTGCTTGAGCTCCTCGACCGTAGCACCATGGGGAACGTGGCCGGCGAGGAACTGGAGTTGAATCCGCCTAGTACACTCTTGTACACGTTGAGCGGCTCGCACTCCGGGGCGCTGTCGCTGTCGTTGACGATTTCTGAGGGGTCTGTCGCGCGCAATGTGCGCGCGTGGATTTGGGTTGGCGAATCCTGGGCCGTGCCCGTGCAGGCACTCTGAGGTAAAACGTGGCGCGGCGTCGCCATCGTCTGAAAGGGACGCACGAATGGGCAATCTAACCGACTTTCTCGCACTCGCAAACGCGGCGTTCGGACGCTTCACGGGATCGCCGCTCGTCGCGCGATCGTACGCGAACGACGACGTGCTCGACGTCGCGAAGATCGGCGTCAACGGCGGCCTTGCGGTCGAGTTCCCCGCCGGCGCGACCGCGCCGCTTCCCTCGGGCGCAGCGACGGAGGCCAAGCAGACTGAACTGAACACGTACGTTGCGCCTGGTACATGGGTGCCAGCGAGCTGCATTCCACCTGGTGATAGCGCCGTGCTGAGCGCGTCGCCGTGCGTGGTGCGAAGTGTGATCGCAAGCAATCGCACGGGCGACACGGTGTACATGATGCTGTTCGATGCCGCGTCAGTACCAGCGGATTCGACCGCGCCGCGCCTTCCGTTCATCGTGATTCCCGCCGAGTCAACGGTGCAGGTCGAACTGGGGGGGATGACGTGCGCAAACGGACTGTGCTGGAGCACTACGACTACGTTTGGTGTCAAAACGATCGGTTCAACTACGCCGATTGTTGTGTCTGCGGAGCTGGCATGAAGTTAGTTCGATCTCGCTCAATGGGTGTGTCACTGGGTATTGGCATCGGAGCCGGATCAGTCTGGTCGATCCTGAAAGGGGCAGCCTTTGGCCTGCAATCTGATTGGACGCGACCTGCTGATCACTTGTACTCGACGCAACCTACCGTGACGGGATTGAGCGGTGCGAACTGGGCAGGCACAGGTCTCGGACCATATACGCATACGGTTGGTGACACGACAGCGCTCGCGACGGGAAACGTGCTCGTCGTAGGCAACGTGTATTGTATCACGTACACTGTGTCAGGCTGCACTGGTGGTAGCGTGACCCCGAAGGCAGGAGCGACGAGTGGGGTTACTCGGAGTGCTGATGGTACATATACGGACACCATAACATGCGCTACAAACCAGGTGCTGTCGTTTGTGCCTTCGAGTGATTTCAACGGTGCAGTGACAGTGCTGTCGGTCGAGAACGTGTCCGTTGTGGAAGCGTACGTAAAGGGCAAGGGCGCGTGGGCTGGCTCAAAATTCGAGCAAAATGCCGCTGCAAACATGCCCCATTTAGACGGTGGTGCGTTGCGATTCGACGGTGTAAACGACTACATGCCGCACACCGGTCCCGCTGCAAAACTGCACACTTCCAAGGGATTCACCACTGCATTCGTGCTCGAACCCGAGATTACGACGACAACAGGACTGCGCACTATACTCGACCAAACAGACGGGAGCATTTCAAATGCAGGCATCCAGGTTGTCTATGACGCTGCCAATCAGCAGCTTAAGACGCGAGTTTCGAACGGCTCGGGAGCGTGGCAAGCCGAGGGATCTACATGGCTATCTCGCGGGATTCCGCATATCGTGGACGCGAGGTGGGATGCGGCTTCGGGGCTGAATTTGGTAGTTGATGATCATTCGATTGAGGTCGTGGGCGGGGTTGGCTCGTTGGCGGATACTGCGGCTTTGCAACTCGGACGCAGGGCTGGCGGGGAGTATTATTCCGGGCGAGTGAGTGATCTGGTCGTGCGGGAGGGGAGGGTGCCAGAGAAGGATATCGAACGCTGGCGGGGGAAGATGCGGGGGAAGCATTCGTTCGCGGGGAAGGAGCGGTATGACGGGCTCTATTTTAGTTGTCCGCTACAGTCTGTGTCGTGGACAATGAACTCAGAGAATTGCGACGTAAGAGTACACTGGGGCGACGGAACCTTTAATGATTACGAATTAAGGGGAGGGCAAACCACGTTCTCTCACACATATGAAAAAGCGGGGAATCACGTGATTCGTACGGAATGGACCAGGGTCGGGGCTAAGGTGAGTCATATCGGCTTAGCCAACCTCCAATTAACTGGACCACCACCGAGTATTTCCTCTATTCCCAATTTGTGGTTTATGTACGCAAATGCGAACGCATTCACAGGCACTATCCCTCCGTTGTCGAGTGACGGGATAAGATATGTGATTCTATACTACAACCTATTATGCGGGGATATACCGTCTCCAACCAATGCACCGAATTTACAACAAATAAGAGTATTCAACAATCGCCTCACTGGATACGAGGGCGGGGTGTTTGGGATATATTGCACCGTATTCGAAACCCACAACAACCTCCTACCCCAGTCCGCAGTTGATCAAATCCTCCAAGACTTTCACACGAACCTGTCCAACCGCCCCAAAACAGGAACGCTGAACGTAGGAGGCACAGGCAACGCCGCCCCATCACCGGCAGCAAAGGCACTCGCGCAAGATATCCGCGATCACGGCTGGACTGTGACGCATAATGAGTAGGAGGTAAAATGCTAATCACCGGCACAAAAACAGGCCTAGACGCCATCCTAAAAGCGCAGGACAAATCCGCAAACCTGCCCCTGCCGCCGTCAAAATACATCGATAAAAAGCGCGTCAATATCTGCCCTAGGTGTGAGTGTCCCATCATGCCCCCATGGCTCTGTGCCGAGTGCGGATGGGTACCAGGGGATGAGGCACGGCGCGCGTGCATCACGTCACTGTGTGAGGCTGTGATGATTGACGGTGTGATGGTGGCGCAGGTGTCAGAGCGGGCAGAATGCGGCGCTGGCGTGTGCGCGTGGGCTCATCCTGTCGCAGCGAGGGAGGATGATCTGGGTGAGATTGAGCTTGGTCCTGAACCCCCGAGGAAGCCATGAAGTACATCCTGTCCGCCTATACCTGGGCCGTTTCGAATCCAGAGATCGTGGTGCCTGTGCTCATTTACCTCGCGTACAACATAATCCCGCGCACGCCCCCGACTGACCGAAGGTTGTTCGCGCTGTGGGCCATTGCTGAGCGGTTGATGGTCAGCCAGTGGGATCGTTGGGGTGGGGCCAAGCTGCTCGGCGTCGTGTCACCGGATCCGGCGAAGTGGGGAGAAGAGGCGGTCACGCGCAAGGAAGGAAAGAAACGCCATGGAGAAGGGGAGGAAACAAAGGGGACAATACACTCTACCCATTGATGATGGCAGAATAATGAACAACGAGCACAACGTCTCTGACGAGCCGGATACAGACCCCACGATACGAAAGTCTCCGAACGGGCACGACAAAGGGAGACCGTGCGCTGTCCATGCGGCTGAACTTGTGACTCTTCGCGATGAAGCTCGAAGTAATCACAAGGAGCTGATGGAGGTGAAAGAAAACCTGCACTTGCACTCCAAGGTGCTGGAGGAAGTGCGGGATCTCACCAAGAATTTGTCCAGGGCGTTCAGTGACGAGATGGAAAGGTGGCGTGAACGAGACGCTGAAATAGAAAAAGCGGTTCTGGAATTGATCGCAGTCATTGGTGAGCCTCCTGACCCCACGACGGGAAAACCAGGAACAGGCATGCGTGGGCAGTGGGTGAAGGCAATCAATGAGGTGATCAAAAGTGAAGCTCGCCGCGATATGCCGTCCCTCATGGACGACGAAAGTGAAGTTACGGGAGCGCTCGATCGAGAGTCGCTCGTGATCGCCAAGCGCAAGGCGGAGCGCGACCGCCGCGTGATGCTCGTGCGTGCGATCGTCGCGGGCGTGCTCGCGATCATCGGCGCGCTCGTGACCGCCGCCGTGACGTTGATTCCGATACTGAGAGGATGATGCCATGCCCGAATTTAGACTCGCTATCGTTACGCTTTCGATCGCCTTGCTCGTGGCGTTTGGATGCGCGCAAGCCGCGCAGCGCCCCGCGTGCGCACCCGAGCGTCTCGCGGAGATCGAAGCCGGCTTCGTTGCGGAAGTCACGTTCGCGTGCGAGGGATACACGCTCGCGACGTGCCCGCGGTACCGCGAGATCAGCGAGCATTACGACGCGCTTCGGGAGGAATGGATTCAATGCCGCTAAGCACCATCGCGAAGGTCTTCGATGTGCTCTCCCGCGTGCCGCCGGAAGTTGTCGATCTCATCGTTGAGCTTGTCAACGCCGTCGCCGGATCGCGTTCGCGCAACGAAGCCGCGCGTCGCGCCGCGGCCGTGGCGTCGAAGGCCGCGAGCGAAGCAGCGCTGAAACGGGTGCTCGGATGAATCCGCGCGATCTAGCGTATCTGGAACCGCTCGTCACGATCCCGTGGACGCCTGCGCTCGACATGCGCCGCGTGATGATCGCGAACGCGCGCGCATGCGTCGGCATGCACGGCGGCACACGCGAAAGCGTCGCCGCGTTTCAAGCGCTGCTCGGCCCGATGCGCGACGGCGCGCCGCCCGCGTGGCCGCTCGCGAAGGCGTACGGTCGCGGAGGCATGTCGACGTGCGCCATGGTCGCGCTTGGATTGCTCCGCCGCGCCGGCGTCGCTTGCCCGGACATCCGCGACGGTTACGCGGACGATATCGGGAGCGGACTGGACGTCGCGATCGCGTTCGCGCGGCGTCTGTCGCCGCGCTCCGCGTGGATACGCCCCGCGCCGGGGTTGCGCCCGTCGCCCGGCGACGTCGTGCAAGTGCTCGGTCCAATGCATGTCGCCACCGTGGTTGCGTGGGAAGACGCGCCGGACGGCGCGCTCATGTGCGTGAGCGTGGACGGCGGGCAAGTCGGCTCGGACGGCTTGCAACAAATCCGCGTGTGCCGCCGTCCGTGGCGCGGAGACGCGCGCGGCGCGGTGCTCGGGACGCGACGCGTGGACGGATGGATCGACGTGATGATGCTCCCGTACGACGGCCCGGTCGTCGTGCCCGAGAGCTTCGTTCCGTGAGCGCGCGGGCGCCGCGCCGCGCGCTCGTGTGCGCGGGGATTCTCCGCTGCATGGGGTTCGAACACGCCTTGTTGAACGAGCCGTATGCGCGGCAGTACCTGAAGCTCGACGCCATGTCGCGGCTCCGGTCGATGGGCTCGTGGTACGCGGACCCGTCGAGGCTTCCGCTCCCTGGTGAGATGGCGATCATCGGCTCGGGCCTGCAGTTACCATCCCTCGGCCGCTAGCAGGGCGGATTCGGGGCCGCACGCGGCGCCCCGCGTGTGCTCCCCGGTGCCGCTGGGGTGATCGAGCCCCGCACGAGCCGCGCGACGCAATGCAACGTCGCTTTCTCGCTGCCATTGGCCCGCGTCGGCCGGATAGCCGAGCCTTTCGCGTTCGCGGCGCGTGAGCTTTCGCCAGCCGAGCGCCTTGCTCTCGGCGTACAAGGCGTTGCTCGCCTCGCGGTTGGCCGACGTGATCGTAGATTCGTCGGCGATCACCAAACTATCAGCCACCTGCTCCGCCGCCGACGCATCCAGGTGGCGGAAATACCTGGACCAGTGCCACATAACGAGCTCACGAGCGCGGTGCTGATACGCTGCCGCCCGCAGCCGCGGAAACGTCCCAGACCACAGCACGTCAGCGCCCCGCGCGAGCGTCACGGTGGCGTCGGAGTCGACCAGGCGCACGGTCAGCGCCGCCTCTCCGTGGGTCTGGTAGCCCGGCACGAGGCGCCGCAGGCACAGCCTCGTGCGGACGGATCCGTCAAATTTGCCCTCCTTGCGCACGACCTCGAGGGCAACGAGGCCGTCGGAATCCTCAAGGCCGTCCTGCACAAGGATGTCGAGGTGCTTAGCCGGCACTCCGATTAGGTTGTACCTGGCGCACCTTACGGTTGGTGCGATCCAGATCGCCTGCCCACACGGCTCGAGAAGCGCCAGCAGATCGCGCATATCCTCGGAAGTTACAGCGACGCGAATTACGCACTCGTGATAATGACGCATCGTAATCTCCTGGTTTTAAGACGCCCGTATCCGGGCGCCTCTGACGCCCTAAGCCCCCAGGGCTGTTACGTCCACGGGGGCTGGGCGATATGAAGTTAGCGTTTAGTCCCGCCGGGCGACGAAGCACAGCTCGCCAGTTGGCAACGTGATCTCGTACACCGGACGAGATCGAAGCGTCCGGTGGGCGAGATCGATTAGCTTCCCCTTGGTGCTGGCTTCGGGCGCCTGCACCACGATCGCGAAGCTCACCGAGCAGCGGCCGCGCTGGCCGCGAAAGACGTCGCGGTGGAACCGCTGCACGAGCGTCCCGACGGGGACCTCGCACGTCACCAGGGCGCGCCGGTCGCCCGCCCGCGTAGACGCCGCGGGCAAACGATCGGAGTCGGGCCATTCTGTTTCGATGTCGCCCGCGCGTGGCGTGTACGCCACGCGACGGAATTCTTCGGGACCCGAACCCTTGCCATTGAGGTCGCGGTACGCAGATCGAATGCGCACCGTGGGAACAGAATCAACGTCCTCACGAGCCGCGTTGATGCACACAACAGGATCGGTCCAGTTCGTCGTCGTCATCGTCTCATCCTCGGGCCCCGAAAACCGGCGGGGCCGTTCCGGTGCGGCGTCGTGCCGCGTGCTGAGGTCTATGCAGCGAGTGTGCCACCAATGTCAGCACGCTAACCTGTTGATTATTCGTGTGCCGCCCCGTGTGACCATATGACATCGGTGTCATGTAGGACAATGGCGCCACGAGCTAACCAGCCTAGTTGATGCCGTGTCGGCGCTATGACATGCTTGTCATGAGTCTGCAATGGTTGCGAGGATAGCGCCCAACACAGGGGTGTGGCGCCAGCGGCGGATCGTGCGCTCGGAGACCCCTAGCGCGCGCGCCACCGCAGACAGGTTGCCGCCGCACTCGCGCACGACGGGCTCTATCCTGGCGCGCGCTATAGCTTGGATCGCTGGGTCTCGCGCGCGGAGCAGCGGCCCCAGCTCAGCCACAACGGCGGAAGTGGGGGAACGCCTGCGCTCGTGGGGTGGTGTCTTGGGGGAGCCGCGTAGGCGCGCGGCTAGATGCTCGGATTTGGTCATGCTAGGTGCACCTAGCAGGCGGCGTACCGTGGCGGGCTGGGGTGGGTTAGGCGGGGGTGGCGCAAGCCTGCTCACGCGCTCGCCACCAGTCCCGCGCCGCTCGGCTGAGCGCGCAAAACGCTGGCACAGCCCGTGCAGACGGGCTGCGCACCGTGGATAGCACCGACTCCGCCACCCTTTGTGTCGTCGTGACCGACGACGGCGCCGTAGCCACCGAAGCCACGCACGGTACAGCGCTAGCCGGGCGCTGCCCGCTGTGTCTGGCGCGCCTGATCGTGGTAGTCGAGTCGCACGATGCGGACGCGGTATGCTGCGCGTGCGGGGGCGTGGTGGGTCGCGTGTATCCGCGCGCCGTGCTGCGCGGGGGCAATGTAGTGAGCTTGCGGCGGCGCCGCGTCCGGGGGCAACGTGGCTAGGCGGTATCACAGCGCCAGCTCAATCAAGCTCGGGCAGCGATGCCCGCGCGCGTGGGCGTACGCATACATTGCCGGGCTGCGCGAGCCTGACGTCGATTGGGCCGAGATCGAAGCAGGGCGCATAGTGCCGCCGCGCGTGCGGTCGCTGAGCCTCGGCAAGGCCGTGCACGCCATGGGTGAGGCGTATTTCGGCGGCTCGCGCGCGCCGTACGCATGGCAGTCACTGTCCGGGCAAATATTCGCGAGCGGCATCGGCGCATTGCCGCCGCCCGCAGCGTGCGACGAGATCGAAGTCGAGCGGCCGATCGGCGACGTGGCCGTCGAGGGCGCACCGGGCGGGCGCGTGCTCGAGCTGCACGGCGTGCGGTGGGCGGGGTGCCGCGATCTAGCGCTGCGGCAAGGCGGCGCGTGGTTGCAAGTCGACTACAAGACGACGGCGTCGCTCGCGCGGTACGCACTCACGCCCGAGGCTTTGCGCGACGATCTCCAGTGTGCGATCTATGTCGTCGATCTGGCGCAACGGCTCGGGCTCAACGAAGTCGCGTGCCGTTGGCTGTACCTCGAAACCAAAGCGGTACGCCGCGCGATGCCGATCGACGTCGTCGTGCCGCTTGAGCACGCGATCAAGATCGTAGAGCCAGCGGCCGCGCTGGCGCGTGAGCTCGACAAGCTCGAGCGCGTCGAAGACGCAGAGCAGATTCTCACCGCCTGTTACGACTACGGCGGTTGCCAGTATCACGCTTCGGCGGGCGGACCGTGCGAGACGGTGCGATCCGTCGGAGCCTATTACGAACGCGAGAAAGGAAAACGCAAGACTATGGCACTCGATCCAGCATTGTTGGCAAAATTCCAAGCGTTGCCCGCGCCCCCCGCGCCCCCGCCCCCCGCGGCGCCCGCGCAGTCCGCGCAGCCCGCGCCCGCTCCAGTGGCGACGTTCGGCGCACCGGCGCCCGCCCCCGCACCGGCGCCCGCGCAGCCCGCGCCCGCGCAGCCCTCGCCCGCTCCAGTGGCGACGTTCGGCGCACCGGCGCCCGCCCCCGCACCGGCGCCCGCCGAGCGGCCGAAGCGCCGTCGCCCGCCGAAGGCGCAGCCCGCGCCCGCACCGGCGCCCGAGCCCGAGCCCGCACCGGCGCCCGAGCCCGCGCCCGCACCGGCGCCCGCGCCCCCGCCCGCGCCGAACGTCGCCACCGCGACGGGCTTCGCCGCGGCGCTGCTCGAGCTGCACGCTGAGCTCGCCGAGGCCGAGGCCGCGATTATGGCGGCTATCGAACGGCGCGGCGCGGTGCTCGACCACATCGCGGCCGCGGTCGCCGCCGAGGTGGCGCGATCATGACGCGCGCGACGACGTCGTTTTCCGTGAATGCGCTCGCCGCCAAGGTCGTGCACGCGGTAGCGCGCGGGCTCGACGCGGTGGAAGTCGTGGTTGAGATCGACGATCCCGCCGAACAGCGGCGGGAGTGCGAGATCGACGAGCCGATCGCGGTGCGCCCGACCGAGGCGGCCGATCGCGTGGCCGAGCTCGAACGCGAAGTCGAGCGGTTGCGCGCCGAGCGTCTCAGCGAATCGCACCGTCAGCAATGCGCCGCATGGCTAGCGGTCTGGGACGCGATCCCACCCGACGTCACATCGCTTACCGCGTGCGCGGGGCGTACCGCGGAACAAGTCGCCGTAGACTACGTGCGCGCCGCGGGCGCCGCGCGTGCCGCGGGATGGCGCGCCGCGTGCGAGCGCATCGCAAAGGAATGCGACGACGCCCACCGCGCCGAGCTAGCGTTAGCGCGGGACTATGAGGCGCGCGGGCTGCGCGGGTCCGCGCGGGACTATGAGGCACGCGCCGAAACGGCCGCCGAGCTCGCGCGCGCGGCGCGCCGCATCGCAAGCGAGGGCCTCTGCTGATGCAACCCGCCGTCGCCCATTCGCGGGAATTCGAGCGCGTGCGCGATCTACCGCGGCGCGTGCTCAATCTCGACACGGCCCGCGAATGGGCGGCGTTTCTTACGCCGCGCTTTGCCTTGCGCCCCGGCGCCGAGCTCCGACCTTGGCAAGCTCAATCAATCGCCGACGCCGTGCAGTGCGGCGGGGCTTGGCTCGCGCTGCCCGTGGGGCAAGGCAAAACATTGATCACGTGGCTGCTGCCGACGGCGATGCAAGCCGAGCGCACGCTCTTGATCGTGCCCGGCTCGCTCGCCGCGAAAACCTACGCCGACTTTGCCAGCTACGTTGACACGTGGCGCGCACCGACGCGGCCCATTCGCATCGAGACGCGCGAGAAGCTCGCGACCGTCGGCGGGGCTGAGATGCTCGACGCATACCAGCCAGACTTGATCATCATCGATGAAGCGGACGATGTGAGCAACGCGCGCAGCGCGGCCGCGCGCCGGATTGATCGCTACGTGCGCAAGCACGACGTGCGCGTCGTCGCAATGACGGGCACGCCCGCGCGTAAATCGATCATGGGCTACTGGCACATCGTAGCGTGGTGCCTCGGTGATGGCGCACCGTTGCCGCTAGTCGAATCCGAGGCGCGAATGTGGGCGCTGGCGCTCGACGAGCACAGCGGCAGGCGCCCGAGCCTCGGACCGCTGGGCTCGACGGTGCGCGAGGCGCGCGCATGGTACCGCCGCAGGCTCACCGAGACCGCCGGCGTCGTCGTCGTTGACGAGGATTCCTGCACCGCTCCGCTGACGGTGCGCGTGCGCCTAGCGCGCGAAGATGCAGTGCTCGACGCCGCTTTCGCGCGATTCTTGGTGGAGCTCGAAACGCCCGGCGGGATTCCGGTCAGCGATCCGCTGTCGCGTTGGCTGCTCGACTCACAGCTCGGGCTAGGGCTCTACACGCGGTGGAATCCGCCCCCGCCCGACCGCTGGCGCAATGCGCGGCGCAACGTGGCGCGATTCGTCCGCGAGCAGATTGACGCGAGCACGCGCAGCGACCACCCGCTCGACACCGAAGCGCAAGTGCTGCGCCGATTCGCGCGACACCCGATCGTGCAGGAATGGCTGGCGGTCAAGCCGACGTTCGACGGCGCAACTGAAACCGTTTGGATCTCGCGGTCGGCGCTAGATAGTTGCCTTGATTGGTTGCGCGAGCTGCGCGCCGAGGGCATGCCAGGAATCGTTTGGTGTGGCTCGGTAGATTTTGGGCGCGCGCTGGCGCGCGAAGCCTGGCTTCAGTACTACGGCCAGCGAGGGCAATCGGAATCCGGCGGCGCGCTGCACACCGCGCCCGTAGGCGAATCGCTTGTCGCGTCATGGGGCGCGAACAAGAAGGGATTCAATCTCCAGGCGTGGCCGCGACAGCTCATTACGATGCCGCCGCAATCGGCAAAATGGCTCGAGCAAATATTCGGGCGCAGCCACCGCAGCGGGCAGGATGAGCATGTGATCGTCGACGTGCTAGCGACGAGCGGCGGCACGCTCGACGCCTTTGAAGCGGCGATCGCCGAGGCGTTGAACGTGCGAGCCACTGTGTCGCTAACGCAAAAACTGCTGCGCGCTGACATCGTGCGCGCGCGGCCGAGAATTACGGCGGAAAATGAATTCCGCTGGGCAACGAGAAAGGGATAATTAAATGAGCATGTTTGGCAATCGTACCGCAAACGCAGAAAACGCAGCACCCAACGCCCCCGCCCCAATGCGCAGCAAATACGGCGGCATTCAATGCGCCGACACGCGCGATCCTATGCTCGACGTTGGCGCCTACCGCGTGCGCGTCGTGTCGTGCGCGGAAGGCTATAACCCGGGGAAGCGCCGCGACTCATATAAAGTAACGCTATTCGTCGTCGATGCCGCCGAAGGCAGCAAGACGCCGAAGGGCACGACCGCGACCATGATCGCATTTATGACCGCGGCAGGGCTCGCCGAGCTCAAGCGCTTTGCCATGCACGCCGCTGGATTCGGCGCGACGCTGGAACAGCGCATGAACGGCGCCGATATCAAATCGATCCTGCTCGACGCCGAGCGGCAGTATGACGCGCTCGACGAATCCTACGGCTACCAGGGCGCAATCCTGGAGGCGTCGGCGGGCAAGCCCAGCAATGCGTCGTCGCTGCAAGGCCGCTTAGTCGACGTTATCGTCACGCAAGGTAAACCAGTAATGAATCCGCAGACGAGCCAGCCCACGGGCGACTTTTACCGCGTTTACGCGTGGGGCGTAGTGCCCGAGGCGGAGCAGCCAAAATAAAGCGCGGCAATCGCCGCGCTACCGCTGAATAGCACCGCGCGCCCCAGCGCCCCCGCCCCGGAAATTTGCGGCAAACCGCAAGTCCGGGGCTTGGGGCGTTGAGGCAACCATGAATATTCAAATCGATCCTAAGGTCTTGTCGCGTGCGATCCGCGCTTGCGCGATCGCGTCATTCAACCCCCCGAAGTCCGCACGCGCCGACGATCGCCCCGCGCTGCGCGGCGTGCTACTGCAAGCGCTGCGCGGCGGGCAGCTCGACGTCGTCGGCACCGACGGCCAATGGCTTGCGCGTTACCGGGCGAACGTGAGTATCGTCAGCACTACGACGTGCAACGGCGCGGTCATCGAGCCCGCGAGCGTCAAACCGCTGTGCGCGTGGCTCGACATGCACGGCGATGATGAGCTCGTGCGAATTGACGTCGGGCCCGTCGCCAAAGCGTGCTCGGAGCGCGGCAGTGTGCTTGCGTTCGCCACGCGCGGCGCCGACCAGTATCCGCGATACGAGCTAGTCATCCCCGACAACGCGCACGGCAAAGGAGCGCCGGTCGTCGGGTTCGACGGCGCGCTCTTGAGCGAGGTCGTCGAAGCGTTCCGCATCGCGTCGGACGTAAAGCGCGGGCGCATGATGCCGCTCATGTTTCAGTTTGGAGCGGAAGCCGACTACCCAGTGATCGTCACATGCCCGAGCGCGCCGGACATGATCGCGGTCGTGATGCCGCTGACGCAGCCCGCCGTCGGGCAATACTCGCTAACGACGGAGCGCGCGTGATGGCGCTAGCGGTCGTGTGCGCAAGACTGTTCGCGGGCGCGCTGCGCGGGGGTGCGCTATGACAGCCGAAGCGTTGATCGTGCAGGGCGATGCACTCGACGTGCTGCGCGCGCTGCCGGACGAATCGATCGCATGCTGCGTCACGTCACCACCCTATTGGGGCCTACGCGACTACGGCGTCGCGGGGCAAATCGGGCTAGAGACTACGCCGGATGAATATGTCTCGCGGCTCGTAGCGGTATTCTCCGAAGTGCATCGCGTGCTCGCTGACGATGGGACGCTGTGGCTGAATCTGGGGGATATCTATGCGTCGCAGACCAAAGGCTCAGGAGGCCTAAACGGCACCATCGCTGGGGGCAAAGGCCAAGGCACCAACAGCGGCTCGCGGTACACCGCACGCAGCTTCGACCTAGGCGCCAGCGGCATCAAGCCGAAAGACCTTGTGGGCATTCCTTGGCGCGTGGCGTTCGCGCTCCAAGCCGCGGGGTGGTATCTGCGCAGCGATATCATTTGGGCAAAAGGATTCAGCGGCGATACGCGCGCGGGATCGTGCATGCCTGAAAGCGTGCGCGATCGCCCGACGAAGGCGCACGAGTATGTGTTTCTAATGACGAAATCGCCGCGGTACTGGTACGACGCCGGCGCAGTAAAGGAGACAGCGATTAAAGGGCCGCACACGAAACAGCGCGCAGCTTTTGGGGCCAAGCGCGGCGCTACAGGCAATCATTTGCGCGGCGCTGATACGATCGTTTGCGACGGCACGGCGCACGTTCGCTCCGTCTGGCATTTCAACCCGCGGCCCTTCAAAGGCGCCCACTTCGCGACGATGCCGATCACGCTCGCGTCAATGTGCATACGCGCCGGCTGCAAGCCGGGCGGCGTGGTGCTCGACCCGTTCACCGGCGCAGGCACTACCGCGCTTGCGGCGCTGCAACGGGGGCGCGATTTCATCGGCGCCGAGCTCAACCCCGAGTACGCAGCGATCGCGCGTGCGCGCATTGCCGATGCGCAGCCATGACGCACGTCGCCCCGGTGCTAATCGACTTCGAGTCGCGATCGCGCGCCGACCTCGGCGCTGTCGGCGGGCGCAAATATTGGGAGCACCCAAGCTCTGAGGCGCTCGTCGTCGTATGGTACGACACCGCCGATGGCACGGTCGGCGCGTGGTACCCCGGGCAAGCGTGGCCCCATCGCGGGCGCGTGCTCGCTGCGCATAATGCGCAGGGTTTCGACCGCTTCGGCGGCGAGCGATATGGATTCGACGCCGCGGGATGGATCGACACGTCGCAGCTCGCGCGCAAGGCCGGCTTGCCGGGCGCGCTCGACGCCCTCGGGCAGCGATGGTGCGGCGTGCCGAAAGATAAGGAAGCGTCGCGCTTCACCGCGTCGCTGTCGAGTGTGCGGCGCCCGTCGCGCAAGCACGGCGCGGCGGAGATTCCCGCCGACGTATGGCGCGACATGAGCGACGACGAGCGCCGGGCGCGTGGAGTGCTGCCCGAGCTCGACGCCAAAGGCTTCACGCGCGTGGTGAGCTACTGCGCGTCCGACGTGGCGATCCTGGCCGAAGCGTGGCCGCGCCTGTCGGAATGGCTCGACGTAGACGCCGACGTCGATGCGCTCGACCGCGTGATCAACGATCGCGGCGTGGCCTTCGACGCCGCGCTCGCGCAGCGCTTGCTCGCCGAAGATGCACGCGTCGCACGCATCGCAGTGGCCGATGCCGCGGCAAAGCTCGGCATGACGCCCGAGGCGTGCGCCGCGGCCGCGCGCAGCCCCAAACAATTTTGCGAAATCGTGGGCACGCCCGACGCCCGCGCCGACACGCTCGAGCACATAGAGCATCCGCTCGCCGACGCGCGCAGAGCGCTGGCGTCGATCGCGCGCGGGAAACTCACAGCGGGGCTCGCGCGCGTGCACGCCGACGGACGCCTGCGCGACACGCTGCGATATTACGGCGCGCACACGGGGCGCTGGTCCGGGCGCGGGATGCAGCTGCAGAACATGCCGCGCCCGGCGAAGCGGCTAGCCGACGCGATCGAGTCTGGCGAGCTCGACGTCGACGCGTTCGCCGATGAAGTGCTGCGCGGACGCGAGTGCGACGCCGACGAGATCGCGCTGCTCGTGCGCGCGACCATCACCGCGAGCCGCGGAAATCTGCTCGCCGTGCAGGATTTCGCCAGCGTCGAAGCGCGCGCGACGGCGTGGGCCGCGGGCGACGATGCCGCGATCGACGTATTCCGAAGCGGCCGAGATCCGTACAAGGTAGCGGCCACGGCAGTGTTCGGCGTGCCGTACGACGCCGTAAACAAGGCGCAGCGCCAGGTCGGCAAAGTGTGCGAGCTCGCCCTCGGATATCAAGGCGGGCCGGGCGCATTTACCGCGATGGCGCGCGCGTATCGGCTCGACCTTACGGGGCTCGATCTGGCGGCGATCGTCGCTGCATGGCGTACGCTGCACGCGCCGATCAAGTCGCTGTGGTACGCTTGCGAGCGCGCGTTCCGCTCCGCTGTCAATGGGCGCCCCGCGTGGGCTGGGCCGTTTGAGTACGTGCCCGCTGACGACGGCTCGGCGGTAGCCTGCTTCTTGCCGTCGGGGCGCCCGATCGTGTACCACGCGGCGCGCGCGGTCACCGGCGACGAGTCGCTCGCGTATCTGGGCACGCGCGGCACTGAGCATCTCTACGGCGGCAAACTCGTTGAGAACGCGATCCAAGCGTTGTGCCGCGATCTGATGGCGGGAGCGATGCTGCGCGCCGAACGCGCGGGACTGAATCCGGTGCTCACTGTGCACGACGAGATCGTGTGCGACGTGCCCGAGGCCCAAGCCGAACGCGCGGGCGCCGAGCTGCACGCCGCAATGCTCGAGCTGCCCGCATGGGCCGCGGGATTCCCGATCGGCGCCGACGGATGGGTCGGCAAGAGGTATCGCAAATGAGATACCTCGGCGGCAAAGCCAAGATCGCACGCCACGTCGTTGACGTGATCGAGCGCTACCGCGCCCCGGCGCAGCCGGTATGGGAACCTTTCTGCGGCGGGCTCAACGTAACGCGCGAGCTCGCACGCCGAGGCATCGATGTGATTGCGACCGATGCGTCGTGGCCCTTGATCGCGCTAGTGCAAGCGGTGCGGGCAGGATGGCAACCCCCGGCGGCGCTGTCGCGCGACGAATGGCGCGCGGCGCGGGCGCTGCCCGCGTCGAATCCTTTGCACGGCTTCGCGGGGTTTACGTCGTTTGGCGGTAACTACGGCGGGGGCTATGCGGCGCCGCGGCGCGACAATCATTTCGACCAGACGCGGCGAGCGCTGGCGATTGACGCCCCCGCCCCGGCGCACGTGCAGTGCGTTGACTTTCTAGCGGTCGAGCCCAGGCCCTTAGACGCCCTAATCTACTGCGATCCACCGTACGCGGGGCGCGCCGGGTATGCCGCATGCGCTCCGTTCGATCACAACCGTTTCGTCGAGCGCGTCGGTCAATGGGCCGCGCTCGGCGTGACCGTGCTAGTGAGTGAGTACGCATTCCCCTTGGGTGAGTGTGTTTGGGAATTCGAGCGCGCGGCAGGATTGCGCGGGCGCGAATCGCGGCATGTTGAGCGCATATTCAAGATCGGAGGCAAACACAATGGGTAACACATTCTACGATCGTGCTGAGAGTACCGAGCTACGCGGCGCGGATCTGAGCGGGCTCGACCTATCGGGCGCGGACCTTTCGGGCGCGTGCTTCCGCGGCGCAAAGCTGCACGGCGCCAATTTCACCGACTCAATCGGCGGCGAGATCGCCGAGCTACGCGAGCGCGTCGAAGCGCTGGCAGACGAGCTCGACGAGCTCGCATCCGAGCGCGACACGCTCGACGCCGAGCTTGACAAGGTGAAGGCTGAGCGCGATCGGATTCGCGGCGAACTCAAGCACGCGCTAGCGGAGCTCAAGAACGCGCGCGCCGAATTAACGGGGGCGAAGTGACGCCGCGAATCGCATTCATCGGCTCGGCGGGCCCCGTGGTATGGGCGCACGCGATCGACGCATTGCGCGCGCGGCTCGGTGAATTCATTGCCGTCGCCGCGTACGCAACATCGTTGCCGAGCACGCGGCATGGGCTCGTGGTGTCGCGCTACGACGCCGAGGATGCGGAGATGATCGGATCGGGGCTCACGCTGTGCGTGCTGCTCGACGATGGCCCCGCGTACGACGATTTCGAAACGGTCGCAACGCTCGCGGGCGTGCCATGTTGGCGCCCCGCCGACGGCGCAGAATTGGAGCAAACGATGCAAGCACATCAATTCCTCTGGTTTGATCTCGAAACAACCGGGCTGGACCCCGCAACGGGGCGCGTGCTCGAGTTTGCCGCGGTGTTATGCGAAGACGCCCGCGGCGACGATTTCGCCATCGTGCAGCAATTCTCGGGCGTGGTGCACGTCGACCGTGAGACGCTGCGCGCGCTGCCGCTCGACTTGGCCGTGATGAAAATGCATCACGCAAACGGCCTATGGGCCGCGGTACGCGAGAGCACCACGACGATCGCCGAGGTCGATGCGTTCTTGGCGGCGCTCGCTGAGAGTATCACCGGCGGGCGCAAGCGCGCGATAACGCTCGCGGGCTCGAGCGTACACTTCGACTTGGCTTGGTGCCGAGTGCACATGCCTGCATTCGCTGAATATTTGTCGCATCGTGTGTTCGACGTCAGCACGTTGCGCCGGGCTGTCGATTCGTGGGCGCCGGCGCCGGTGGAATGGCCCCGCCGTGACGCGCACCGCGCGCTCGACGATGTGCTCGCGTCAATTGCCGAGGCTCGGGTCGCGCGTGCGGCGCTATTCGGAGGTGGCAAATGACGCGCACCGACGACGCCGAGCGCCAGCGCTTGCAGTTCCAAGTCGCCGAGCTGATGCCCGTGATCGTCGCGCTCATGCAATGGCATCAGCACCCGAGCCCCATCACCGACGCCGCGCTACACGCGGCCGTCGATGCATGGCGTGCGAGCGCCCCGGCGAACGGGGGTGCACGATGATCCCGGCCGATCTGAGTCTGCCCGGCGGGTGGCGCCTATCATCGTCGAGCGACCCCGCTGCGCTCGACATCGTTGATGGCCGCGGGCGTTTCGCTGAATACGGGCCGCACTACTCACGCCGCACGCCGGGGTCGCGCACGTTCACAGGCTGCGGGCAGGAAATCGTACTGCTGCATGAAAGCGGCGCCGCAGTCTGGGCGGTAGTGCGCCAGCGCACGCCAAGCAAACGGGGCACGGGCGCGTCAAGAGGCCGCAGTGGATCGCCGGATGCGGCGCCGCGATACGTGTGGCGCAACATGCTATTCCGGCGCATGCCCGAGTGCCCGGTACGCGCCAGCGAATTGATCCGAACTGCCACGGAAGCTACGCGCATCGCATGGGCCGCGCGCTATGGATCGCTGCCCGCCGAGCCCTTGCGGACGGAAGTAGATACGCGCCGCGTGCGGTCGTCTAACCCCGGCTGCTGCTACCTCAAGGCAGGGTATACGCGCGATCGCAAAGTGCGGGGCAAGCTGTATCTATTTGCGCCCGCAGTTGGGGGTGCGCAATGACTTCGCTAGTCGCGATCGACCCCGGCTATGCCAAGCGCGGTAAGGGCTGCGCGGTGGCTGTGTTCGCCGGGCAAACGCTCGTGCGCGCATGCTTTGAACGCCCCGAATCGGTGCGCCCTGAATCGCTGCGCGTGGGCGCTACGCACGTCGTCTGGGAATGCCCGCAGGTTGATGCCCGCACGCGCACGAGCGCCCCCGCGGTCGTACAGCTCGCGGCCGTCGGCGGCATGCTCGCGGGCATGTTCGCCGGCGCGTGTGGGTGCCACGCCGAGCCCGTCGCACCGCTGGCGTGGAAGGGCAGCACGCCTAAGCCAGTGCATCACGGGCGCATGTGGGCGCAGCTAAGCGACGACGAGCGGCGCGTGCTCGGCGGCGCGGATACGCTGGCGCAAATCGAAGCGGCCAAGCGCCGAGGCGCGCTCGACCGATGGGGCAAGCCCGGCGCGGCGTATTATCCCGCGGCGTGGCTAGTGCACAATCTGCTCGACGCTGTCGGGCTTGGCCTGTGGAGGCTTGGGCGATGGCAGAAATAGGCGATCGCGTAACGCACGCCACTGTCCAACGTACTGGCGGAACGGATCGGGCACGTGCGAGGTGAGCTGTGATCAAATTGGTATACATCGCGGGGCCGTACACGGGAAAAACGCCGTGGGAGATAGAGTGCAACATTCACCGCGCGCGCGTGGTAGGTGCCAAGGTCGCCGCGCTAGGCGCGCTGCCCGTCATCCCGCACGCCAATACGGCGCACTTCGACAACATACAGCCCGCTAGCTTCTTTATTGAAGGCACCTTGGAGCTATTGCGGCGGTGCGACGCGGTAGTCGTATTGGAAAACAGCCAAGCCTCGAAAGGCACGCAGGGCGAGATCGCCGAAGCTAAAAGGCTCGGCATGCCGCTGTTTGAAATCGGCGTGGGGGCGTGCGATCTGGCGGAATGGATCGGGCGCGTGCGAGGTGAGCCATGACGTCGCACGAGCGCAACAAGCGCCGCATGGCGCGCTTGCCCGCAAGCGTGCGCGCGCTCGTGCGCGAAGGCATGCTCAGCGCCGATCGCGCCGTGCGGCTCGTCGGCGTGCCCGAGCGCGAAGCGCTGCGTATCGCGTCAGCGGGGCTGACGCGCGCGCAGTTCCGCGCGGCCGCATTGGAAGCGCGCAAGGCCCCGCCGCTCGCCGAGCTCGGCGCAGCCGAGCGCGCCAGGCGCGACGACACCGCCGCGCGCCGCGACTTGCGCCGGGCGCTGCATCGCATCGATGAGCTCGACGCCACCTTGCGGGCGTACGAGCGATTCACCGCCGAGCCGATCAAGCCGATCGAGCCCGTGCGATTCCGCGCCGGGCGCCGCGCGGGCGCCGCCGTCGCGCTGCTCAGCGACGTGCACGCCGAGGAACGCGTCGAGCGCACGGAAGCGATTCCGAACGCGTATGATCTGGCGATCGCCGAACGGCGCGTCTCGCGATTCTTCGCCGGCGTCGTATGGCTCACACGCAGCGCGGCCGCGCAAACGTTCGACATTGAGACGCTGATCGTGTGGTTTGGCGGCGATCTCATAAGCGGCGACATCCACGAAGAACTACTGGAGCGCGCTGAAGTGCCGCCGGGCGCTGCCGCACTGATGGTGCGCGACTGGCTCGTCGCCGGGCTGCGCGTGCTGCTCGCCGAGCTGCCCGACGTGCGAATCGTAGTGCCTTGCAGCGTCGGCAATCACGGGCGCACGACGCAGAAAATGCGCCCCGCGACGGGCTACGGCCATTCGTGGGAATGGCTGGTCTATCAGATGATCGGGCATGCGTTCCGCGACGAGCCGCGCGTCGAAGTGCATGTCTCGCGCGACGAAATGCAGTACCTGGAAGTGTTCGGCGCGCGGCTCGCGTTTCACCACGGGCACCGGATACGGTATCAGGGCGGAATCGGCGGCGTGACGATTCCCGCAATCAAGGCGATGCACCGTTGGGAGCAGTGGCGCCCGTGTGATTATTACCATTTCGGCCATTACCACCAACGGATCGACCTCGGGCAGATTGCATTCAACGGCAGCGTGATCGGCCCGAGCCCATACAGCTTCGCGATCGGCGGCGCGCCCGAGCCGCCGACTCAATCCTTTTACGTGCTCGACGCGCTGCGAGGAAAGACGCTGAGCTGCCCGATCTGGATGGCAGAAAGGGATGAGCTATGACATTCACCTTGGTTATCCGTTGTGATGATTGCCCGGCGGCGACGAATGCCGCGCCCACGATCGAGAGCTTCACCGCCGCGCTCAACACCACGGTCGCAGGCGTGGATTGGGCCGCGCTCGCAGAACGGGCGCGCAACGCCCGCACGCAAGTGCTGCGCACGTCAAGCGCGCCCTCCTACACGGTACCGTGGGGCGAGCTCTCGCAGGCGTGCCGCGACGCATGGATCGCCGCGGTGCGCGCGGTATACGCCGAGGCCATCGGCGCAGCGGTCGGCGCGGCGATCCGCGTGAAAGGGGGCGTGTGATGCCCGCCGACCACAAGGACGACGCAGGCAAGCGCCGATGGGACTTGCTGCCGTGGCGCGCGCTCGGACTCGTCGCCGACGTGCTGACGGTAGGCGCGGCAAAGCACGGCGACGACGGATGGCGCACGCTGCCAAACGCCCGGCGACGTTACTACGCAGCGACGCTGCGCCATCTAACCGCGTGGTGGGATGGCGAAGCGCTCGACGGCGAGGATCGCTTGCCGCATTTAGCGCACGCGATCGCCGACGCGCTTCTATTGCTGGCGCTGGACTTGGGCGCGCCCGAGCCGACGCCACGGGAGCCGCGCACGTGATCCCACCGCCCGTCAGCGTCTGCGTATTCGCGGGCGCGCGCTCGCCGATGCCCTCCGCGCGTGACGTGCTCTCTTGGGGCGCATTCTGCGATGAGATCGCCGCGCTGTGCCGTGAAGAAACCAGCGCGACCGACAAGCGCGACCTTGTGGCGTTCGGGCCGTACCGCTTACGCGATGGCGCCCC
>Ga0209605_1001858_pt1 | contig 21949 bp, 17 predicted proteins | sample AD_UKC035_MetaG_FD_184408 | JGI IMG/M metagenome (GOLD analysis project Ga0209605, IMG submission 184408) | Active sludge microbial communities of municipal wastewater-treating anaerobic digesters from USA - AD_UKC035_MetaG (SPAdes) (version 2) | ecosystem: Engineered > Bioreactor > Anaerobic >...
GTGGTGTCCGCGAGGGCGGATGCATCGTCGACGTAATGCAGTACCTGGAAGCGGTTCCCGAGCACCTGCAGCAGCCAGGCGTGGTCATCGGCCGCGAGCACCGGCGCGTCGTCCATCGGCGCCCCCGGCACCATGGTGCCGGCAAAGTCGTCCTCGTCGGGCGTGTTGAGGCTCGATGCGGTCAGGTAGCTCGGCACCGACAGGCGCCCGGAATTGACGAGGGCGCGAGCGAAGGGATGATGTTCGGCCAGGCCCAGGACGGCGTTACGGAAGGTCTTGCTGGTGCGGCTCTTCGGGGTGATGAAGTCGGTCGAGCGCGTCGAGTTCATGATGTTCTCGTCCGCCGCGAAACCGCGCTCTTCGGTGTAGCTGTCGAGCAGCTTCGGCGGCGCCTTGCCGTCCATCACGAGCTTGAGCTTCCACACCAGGTTGTCGGCGTCCTGGATGCCCGAGTTGGCGCCGCGCGCTCCGAACGGCGATACCTGATGCGCCGCATCGCCGACGAAGAGCACGCGCCCATGGTTGAAGCTGTTCATCCGCCGGCACTGGAAAGTGTAGACGCTGACCCATTCGAGCTCGAACTCGCGCTCGTCCCCGATCATGGCCTTGATGCGCGGAATCACGTTCTCGGGCTTCTTTTCCTGCTCGGGATCGGCGTCCCAGCCGAGCTGGAAATCGATGCGGAAGACGTTGTCGGCCTGGCGATGCAGCAGCACCGACTGATTGGGATGGAACGGTGGGTCGAACCAGAACCAGCGCTCGGTCGGGAAGTCCGCCTTCATCACCACGTCGGCGATCAGGAAGCGGTCCATGAAGATCTTGCCCTCGATGTCGAGGCCGAGCATGCTGCGGATCGGGCTGCGCGCGCCGTCGGCGACGACCAGCCAGTCGGTGGTGAGCGAATAGGCTCCGTCCGGCGTCTCCACACGCAGCCCCGCCTTGTCGTCGCCGGGCGTGACGCCGATGACGTTGTTCCGGAAGCGGATTTCCAGGTTGGGAAGCTGGCGGGCGCGGCGGACGAGGTATTCCTCGAGGTAATACTGCTGCAGGTTGATCATGCCCGGACGATGATGGTCAGGCTCAGGGCAGAGGTTGAAGTTGAAGACTTCGTCCTCCCGAAAGAAGGTGCGCCCGACGTTCCAGGACACACCTTTGGCGACCATCTCCTCGCCGCAGCCGAGGCGGTCGAGGATCTCGAGCGCGCGCTTGGCGTAGCACACGCCACGCGACCCGATGGATACGGTGTCGTCGTTGTCGAGCACCAGCACGCGCTGGCCCTGCTGGGCGAGGTCGATCGCAGTGCACAGGCCAACCGGGCCGGCACCGACGATGATCACGGGATGGTGCCCTTCCCGCCCCTCGTCGATCTCGGGTGGTCGGACATATTCGAACTTCGGGTATGTGTACGTGCTCAGCACGGCGGTCTCCTCCTGGTGTTGGTTCGCTCCGGCCTCACGTCTGGGCGTGAGTTCGACCGGATACGGGCGCCCACGGCGGGCACCCGATCCCTCTGCTGCGGGGCCTGGCGCAATCTGCGTCCTTCAGTGCGGCACCTCAGGCCTGCAGCGCATGCCACATCTGCTGGTCGCGCTCGGCCGTCCAGATGCGCGGGTCGGCGATGCCGCTCGCCTCGTCATGGGCACGCGTCACATCGAACGGCAGGCAGTGCTCGTAGATGAAGACGTGGCCGAACTTCGGGTCCATGTTCTTGCGCGTGTGCGCCATCGCCGCCTTCAGGTCCATGCCCTGCGCCACCGCCTCCTGTGCGCTGAGGTACAGCGTGGAGACGAAATCGCGCGTGTAGGCCAGCCCTGCCTGCACGGCAGCAGGCGTCATCAGGGCGGGGCCGCGCCCCGGGACGAGCTTGGCGAAGTTCATCGCGGCAAGCCTGTCGAGCGTCTGCGGCCACTCGGCGAGATAGGCGTCGCCGGTGTAACAGGCCGCGTCCGCCTCGACCAGATCACCCGAGAAGCAGATCTGCTGAGCAGGCAGGTACACGATGGTGTCGCCCTTGGTATGGCCTCGGCCGATCTGCTTGATCTTCACCTCGAGCTTGCCCAGCCAGAGCGTCATCTCGCCCTCGAAGCTCATCGTCGGCCAGGTCAGGCCGGGCACGCTCTCGACAGCCTGGAACAGGCGCGGGAAGCGGCCGATCTCCGAATCCATGTCCTGCTGGCCGCGCTCAACGATCAGATCGTAGGTGTCGCGGCTGGCGATGACCTCCTGCAAGCCTTCGCGCTTGTAGCCCGAAGCGCCGAGCACGCGGACAGCGTGATAGTGGGTCAGCACGACATACTTGATCGGCAGGTCGGTGATCTCGCGAACCTTGGCGATGACGCCCTGCGCTGCTACCGGCGTCGCCGTCGCGTCGATGATCATGACGGCGTCGTCGCCGATGATGACGCCGGTGTTGGGGTCGCCCTCAGCAGTGTAGGCGTAGGCGTTATCGGACAGCTTCTCCCAGCTGATCTTCTTCTCTTCGACGTCGGCCTGCGATGCAAACTTCTTGCTGTTCATGATCGTGTGTCTCCTGCATTGACTGGGTGCGTCGAATCCTAGACCGCGATTTGCCTATAGTCAATCGATTTGCTATTAACAAATCCGAAGGCCATGATGAGACCGACCGTGGCGCGCGCACGGAAGCTGCTAACATTCGCCGCGATTCAGGAGGGAGTCATGCAGGACAACACGCCGGCGGTAGCCGACACCGAACGCAGCGAACGGCGCGGCATCCAGTCCATCGAGGTCGGCGGCGCCCTGCTGCAGGCCCTGGTGCGCAGCGGCAAGCCGATGATCCTGAAGGAGCTCGCGCGCGAGGCGGGCATGCCGCCCGCCAAGGCCCACCCCTACCTGGTGAGCTTCGGCAAGCTCGGCCTCATCGAACAGAACCCGCTGACCGGGCGTTACGGCCTGGGGCCCTTTGCCCTGCAGGTCGGGCTGACTGCCCTTCACGGACTTGACCCGCTCAAGGCCGCGATTCCCGAGGTCGCTCGCCTGGCCGACGACATCGAGCTCAACGTCGCCATCGCGGTATGGGGAAACCTGGGTCCGACCATCGTTCACATCGAGGAATGCAGCAAGCAGATCCACGTCAACATGCGCCCTGGCACGGTGATGACGCCCTTGCTGCTGTCGGCCACCGGACGGGTGTTCGCGGCTTTCCTGCCCGAGCGCATCGTCGCGCCGATCCTCGCCGGCGAGACTGCGGCCGAGCCCGCCTCGGCGACCGACCTGACGGCCACCTCGCCCGAGGCGGCAGAGCAGCTCCTACAGGAAGTGCGCCGGCACCGCCTCGCGCGCGCGCTCGGCAACCCCATCCCCGGCATCAATGCGTTCTCCGCGCCGGTCTTCAACGACGTCGGGCAGCTCACGCTCGCGATCACGGCGATGGGCCCCGCAGGCAGCTTCGACACCGCCTGGGATGGCGCGACCGCACAACGTGTGCGCACCTGCGCACAGGTCGTCGCGGCCCGCCTGGGCGCCGCGGCTCAGTCGCCCAGCGCGGGCGTGTAGAAGCGGTGGTGGCCGCGGCCGCCGTGCTTGACCGCATAGAGGGCAAGGTCGGCCCGCCTGAGCAGGCTCTGCGCGTCGCCTCCGTGCTCGGGCGCCAGCACGATGCCGATCGAGGCCGACACGCACCCCTCGCCCTTCTCCAGCACGAAGGGCGTTGCGATCGCCTCGCCGATGCGCAGGGCAATCTCCTCGACGTCGTCCATACCGCCGATCTCGTTGAGGATGACAGCGAATTCGTCACCGCCGAGGCGGGCAACGGTGTCCGATTCGCGCACACAGGCGTTCAGGCGCTCGCCCGCTTCGACCAGCAGGGCGTCACCGGCGAGATGCCCCAGGCGGTCGTTCACCGCCTTGAAGCGGTCGAGGTCCACGAACAGCAGCGCGAAGGCCGAACCTCGCCGGTGCGCCCCCGCCAGCGCGGAAGCGAGGCGGTCGTCGAACAGCGCCCGGTTCGGCAGGCCGGTCAGCGGATCATGGTCTGCCCGGTAGCGGATCTTGTCCTCGAGCGCCTTACGGCTGGTAATGTCGCTGAGGGTGGCGATGTAGCCCTGAATGTCGTCGGCGGCACCGACGCGGACGATCGAAATCCACTGCACGTAAAGGTCGCCGCTCTTGCGCCGGTTCCACATCTCGCCCTGCCAGCTGCCCTCGCGGGCGAGGCTGTCATACATCTGGGCAAAGTAGTCGGCATCATGACGCCCGGACGCAAGCAGTGCAGGCGTGCGGCCAAGCACCTCCGCAGCGGCATAGCCGGTAATGCGGCAGAAGGCGGGATTGACCTGGGTGATGCGGGACTCGGCGTCGGTCACGATGATGCCCTCGGCTGCGCCGTCGAACACCGCGCGGTAGCGCGCCTCGCTCTCTGCAAGCTGGCGCGCGCTGTGCCGATGCAGATCGACCTCGTCCGCCAGCTTGCGATTGGCGTCGGCAAGCTCGCCTGTGCGCAGCGCGATGAGGCGCTCCTGGTCGGCATTGATCGCGCGCACCACGCGCAGGTGGCGGCGATTGACCAGCAACAGGCCATGGATCAGCCCGGCGGAGATCAGGAAGGCGAGCAGGTGCATGGCCCCGGTGCGCAGGCGCTGGGTGTCACGCATGGCAATCAGCGCCTGCGCAGGCATGGTGACCGAGATGCCGCCGCGGATGTCACCGACCTCGTAGCCCTGATTGCCATGGCACTGCAGGCAGGCCGGCACCACCAACAGCGGCGCCATGTAGCGATGGGTCTGGGTGTCGCCCGCAGCGACGAGCTCCAGCACTTCCGCCTCGCCACGCTCGAAGCGCCGTAGCGCCTCGCGCTCCCAGGGGTCGGGCGCATTGCCGGGGCGGATGGGGGACAGGCTCGTGATACGCACGCGCACGCCCTGCTTGGCCTCGGCGAGTTCGGCGATCTGTCGCGTCATGTAGGCCGGATTGACCATGGTGAGACGGCGCCCGTCCGCGCTGTCGATATCGCGCGCAGGATGCTCGAGGTAAGGATTGGGCTGGCCCTCGTCCGAGACAAGGACATACACGCCTCCGTGGCGCGCATTCCATTCGCGCGTGGTCTCGACCAGCGCGAACAGCGTCGCGCCACGCTCGCGCGCCAGGGCGAGCACGCTGCGATCGATCGACCGCCACTCGAGCACCAGCAGGACGCCGAACAACAATGCGCACACGAGATACCCCAAGGCGACAGCCGAGGCAAAGCCCCCCTCGCGCAGCGCGCGACGGCCTTCGGGGATGGGCTCGCGGGGTGGACTCATGCGCCTAGTCTAGACCGTCGGAAAGATGGCTGGGAAGCTCATGCATCCACAGTGGAGACCGTCGTCCGCTCGGGCGCGGCCACTGCCTCCTCGTCCTCGCTACCCAGAAAACCGCCGCTCTGATGCGCCCAGAGGCGCGCATACAGCCCCCCCTGGGCAAGCAGGCTGCGGTGATCACCCTCCTCCACGATCCGCCCACGGTCCATCACCACCAGGCGGTCCATGGCGGCGATCGTAGACAGCCGGTGCGCGATCGCCACCACGGTCTTGCCTTCCATGAGACGGTAGAGGCTCTCCTGGATCGCGGCCTCGACCTCGGAGTCGAGCGCACTGGTGGCCTCATCGAGCAGCAGGATGGGCGCGTCCTTCAGCATCACGCGCGCGATCGCGATGCGCTGGCGCTGGCCGCCGGAGAGTTTGACGCCGCGCTCGCCCACATGGGCGTCGTAGCCGCGCCGCCCCTTGGGGTCGGTGAGGCCGAGGATGAAGTCGTGCGCTTCCGCACGCTTGGCTGCCGCAATCATGTCCGCATCGGAGGCATCGGGGCGGCCGTAGAGGATGTTGTCTCGCACCGAACGGTGCAGCAGCGAGGTGTCCTGGGTGACCATACCGATCTGCGCGCGCAGGCTGTTCTGGGTGACGCTGGCGATGTCCTGGCCGTCGATCAGGATGCGGCCCTGCTCGAGGTCGTAGAAGCGCAACAGCAGGTTCACCAGGGTCGACTTGCCCGCGCCCGAGCGCCCGACCACGCCGATCTTCTCGCCCGCGCGGATGGTGAGCGTGAAATCGTCGATCACCCGCCGCGCCTGCGCGCCCGTCGCACCATAGGCGAAGCCGAGGTGCTCGAAGCGGACTTCGCCACGGCTCACCACCAGCGGCCTGGCATCCGCGCGATCCACAACCGCATGCGGGCGCGACAAGGTGTTGATGCCGTCCTGCACGGTGCCGACGTTCTCGAACAGCGAGGCCATCTCCCACATCACCCAGTGCGACATGCCATTGAGGCGCAGCGCCATCGCGGTCGCCGCCGCCACCGCGCCAACGCCGACCTGGCCCTGGCTCCACAGCCACAGCGCCACCCCGCTGGTGGAGAGGATGAGGCCCATCGACAAGCTGTGCACGACGATCTCGATGCCGCTCACCAGGCGCATCTGCGCATGCACCGTGTGCAGGAACTCCTGCATCGCGCCCCGTGCGTAGCCTGCCTCACGGCCAGCGTGGGAGAACAGCTTGACGGTGGCGATGTTGGTGTAGGCGTCGGTGATGCGCCCGGTCATCAGTGCACGGGCGTCGGCCTGGACGCGCGACACCTTCGACAGGCGCGGCACGAACCAGCGCAGCACCAGTGCATAGAGCGCCAGCCAACCCAGGAAGGGGGCGAGGAACCAGACGTCGAAGCTCGCCACCACCAGGGTGAGAGTGACGAAGTAGATGGTCACGAAGACCAGGATGTCGGTCATGATCAGGCAGGTATCGCGCACCGCGAGCGCGGTCTGCATGACCTTGGCCGAGACCCGGCCGGCGAATTCATCCTGGTAGAAGCTCATGCTCTGGCCGAGCATCAGACGGTGGAAGTTCCAGCGCAGCCGCATCGGGAAATTGCCCGCCAGGCTCTGGTGCTTGAGCATGGTCTGCACCGCCACCAGCGCGATGCTGCCGACGATGATGGCCGCAAGCAGCAGCAGGGTGCCACCCTCGTCGGCCCACAAGCGCGCGGGTTCGACCGCAGCGAGCCAGTCGACCACCTTGCCGAGCATGGCGAACAGCAAGGCCTCGAAGGCGCCGATGCTCGCGGTGAGCAGCATCATGCCGAGGATGAAGGGCCGCATGCCCTCTGTACCCGCCCACAGGAAGGCGAAGAAGCCGCGCGGCGCAGGGCCGGGCGCGGCTTCGGGATAGGGGTCGATACGACGTTCGAACCAGCTGAAAGGCACTGATGGGCTCCTCGATGATCTCGGCATGTGACAGCCAGAGTGTGCCGTGGTTGCCCGCACAATGGCAAAAAGCCCCGTACGGGGCTGGGCCGCGCGAGGCCGCGCGAGGACTGCTGTAGGAGCGGCGCCAGCCGCGAGGGGTTGAAGGCGACGGCGCCAGGGCGCTGCACAACAACACCTCGCGGCTGGCGCCGCTCCTACATGGGGGGCGGCACGGGGGGTAGCGCCCCCGTGTGAGCTTACATCGCCGGTGCGCTGCTGCGAATCAGGTGATCGAAGGCCGACAGCGAAGCCTTGGAGCCTTCGCCCATGGCGATGATGATCTGCTTGTACGGCACCGTGGTGCAGTCGCCGGCAGCGAAGATGCCCGGCACCGAGGTCTGACCCTTGGCATCGACGATGACCTCGCCGAAGCGCGACAGCTCGACCGTGCCCTTGAGGAAGTCGGTATTGGGCAGCAGACCGATCTGCACGAAGATGCCCTCGAGCTCGACGCGGTGCACCTGCTCGGTGTTACGGTCCTTGTACACCAGGCCGTTGACCTTGTCGGTGCCGGTAACCTCGGTGGTCTGCGCGCTCTTGATGACGCTGACGTTGGGCAGGCTGTAGAGCTTCTTCTGCAGCACGGCGTCGGCACGCAGGTCATCGGCGAACTCAAGCAGGGTCACATGAGCGACCACGCCGGCGAGGTCGATCGCGGCCTCGACACCCGAGTTGCCACCACCGATCACCGCGACGCGCTTGCCCTTGAACAGCGGGCCGTCGCAGTGCGGGCAGTAGGCCACGCCCTTGCCGCGGAACGCCTTCTCGCCGGGCACGTTCATCTCGCGCCAACGCGCACCGGTGGCGACGATCACGGTCTTGGCCCTGAGGCTGGCGCCGTTCTCCATCTTGACTTCGTGCAGGTTCTCGCCCGGCACCACGGCGGCGACGCGCTGCAGGTTCATGACGTCGACTTCATATTCCTTGACGTGCTCCTCGAGGGCCGCGACCAGCTTGGGACCTTCGGTGTACTTCACCGAGATGAAGTTCTCGATCGCCATCGTATCCATCACCTGGCCACCGAAGCGTTCGGCGACCACGCCGGTGCGAATACCCTTGCGTGCAGCGTAGATCGCCGCCGCCGCACCCGCTGGGCCACCGCCCACCACCAGCACGTCGAATGCAGCCTTCTCGGCCAGTTTCCTGGCGTCGCGCGCCGCAGCGCCGGTGTCGACCTTGGCCAGGATCTGGCCCAGTTCGAGGCGGCCCTGGTCGAACTCCTCGCCATTCAGATAGACGGTGGGCACCGCCATGATCTGGCGCTCCTCCACTTCCTTCTGGAACAGTGCGCCGTCGATCATGGTGTGGCGGATCTTCGGGTTGAGCACTGCCATCAGGTTCAGGGCCTGCACCACATCCGGGCAGTTATGGCAGGACAGCGAGATGTAGGTCTCGAAATTGAGCTCGACGTCGAGGTTCCTGATCTGCTCGATCACCTCGGCCTCGACCTTGGGCGGGTAGCCACCGGCCTGCAGCAGGGCAAGGATCAGCGAGGTGAATTCGTGGCCCATGGGCAGGCCGGCGAAGCGCACACGCGCCTCTCCACCACGCGGCCCGACCGAGAACGAGGGCTTGCGCTCGTCGTCATCGCGGCGCTCTACCAGGGTGATGAGCTTGGACTGCTCGACCACGTCGTGCAGCAGTTCGAGCATTTCCTTGGACTTGGGACCATCGTCCAGCGACGCCACGATCTCGATCGGCTGCGTCACCCGCTCCAGGTAGGCTTTCAGTTGAGTCTTGATGTTGGCGTCAAGCATGACGGTTGTTCCTTTGGATGATTCCGGCCGCTGCGGTTTTGAGCGGTCCTGATACGACACAGCCGGCACGGGGCCGGCTGCTGGATTCACGGCCCGGACCCCATGGGCCCGGGCAGATGCTGCGGCCTGCTTAGATCTTGCCGACCAGGTCGATCGACGGCGCCAGCGTGGCTTCGCCTTCCTTCCACTTGGCCGGGCAGACTTCGTTCGGGTGCGACGCGACGTACTGGGCGGCCTTGAGCTTGCGCACGGTTTCGGTCACGTCACGGGCGATGGCGTTGTCGTGCACTTCCATCGTCTTGATGACGCCTTCCGGGTCGATCACGAAGGTGCCGCGCAGAGCCAGACCAGCTTCCTCGATATGCACGCCGAAAGCGCGGGTCAGCTGGTGAGTGGGGTCGCCAACCAGGGGGAACTGGGCCTTGCCGACCGCCGGCGAGGTTTCGTGCCAGACCTTGTGCGAGAAGTGGGTGTCGGTGGTGACGATGTACACCTCGGCACCAGCCTTCTGGAACTCGGCGTAGTGCTCGGCAGCGTCCTCGATCTCGGTCGGGCAGTTGAAAGTGAAGGCAGCCGGCATGAAGATCAGCACGGACCACTTGCCCTTCAGGTCGGCTTCGGTCACTTCGATGAACTTGCCATTCTTGAAGGCTTGGGCTTTGAACGGCTGGACTTGGGTGTTGATCAGCGACATGTAGTTGCTCCAGGAGGGGTTGCAGGACGTTGGGTGAAACTCGATGGATGACAGTCTAGATCGGCGCCATGCATTGATCTAATTGATTATCGAGATACTCTCGATTGAAGCAACCTATCAGAGAAAGCAGGCGCCAGGGCGCCCCATCGATTTCAGCATCATACGTCAGGGCATACGCGCGGATTTCAAGCCCCGGCAAGGTGCCTGCGCACCGAGATGGCAGCCCCCAGCCAACCGAGCAGCGCGGCGAAGGCAACGATGGCCAGTGCAGCACGCCAGTCCGGCCCACTGAGCACGAACACCGCGCCGTAGGTCTCGGCCAGCGCGGTGACCGGGGCAGAGAGCGCCCGCACGCCCAGCGACACCGTACCCAGGGCAACCAAGCCGCCGAGCGCGCCCTGGAGGCCACCAAACCAGTAGAACGGCCGCCGGATGAAGGGGTCGGTGGCGCCCAGCAGGCGGCTGACGGCGATCTCCTGGCGTTGCGTCAGAATCTGCAGGCGGATGGTGTTGAAGGTGACGATCACCAGCGCAAAGCCGAGCAAGCCCGCCAGCATGAGCACGGCAGAGCGTCCGAGCCCAAGCAGCGCATGCAGGCGCTTGACCCAGGCCGAATCGAGCTGGACATGGGCCACCTTGGGCCACGCCGCCATCTGCTCGGCCATGCGCTCGAACAGCTCCGGATCCTCCTCACGCAATGACAGCACGAAGGCATCGGGCAGCGGGTTGGCGCTGAGCCCGCCGAGGACGTCACCCAGGCCGCTCGCTTCGAGCTGGCGCAGAGCCTCGTCGCGCGCCACGAAACGATAGCTGCCGAGGTCGGGCGTTGCCTTCAGGCGCTGCTCGATGGCGGCGCGATCCTCGGGCCCGGCGTCCATGTCGAGAAAGAGACTGATCTCGGGAGCGCCCGAGACGCCGCGCGCCAGCGAGGACACATTGTCCAGCAGCAGGTAGCCGCCGCCCGGCAGCGACAGCGCGATGCCGACCACCAGCGCGGACAGCAGGGTGCTCAACGGCTGGGCGGCAAGGCGGCGCAACGCATGGGCGATGGCGCGCAGGTGCAGGTAAAGCCAATGGATCATGCTGCCTCCATGGCCGGGCGCCCGGTGGGACGCGAGTCCTCCACGAGTTGCCCCTTCGCGAGCACGAGCCGGCGCGGCCGGCTCGCCGAGAACAGACTGGCATCATGCGTGGAGATGAGCACGGTCACCCCGGCCTGATTGAAGGAGCGGAACAGCTCGGCAATGTCCGCCGCATAGGCGGGATCAAGATGCGCCGTAGGTTCGTCGGCAATCAGGATGGAGGGCCTGTTGACGATGGCACGTGCGATCGCTACCCGCTGCTGCTCGCCACCGGAGAGACCTGCGGGCATTTCCTTGCCACGCCCGTCCAGACCGACACGCTCGAGCGCCGCCCCGACCCGGCGAGCGGCATCACCCGGCGGATGGCCAGTGATGACGAGAGGCAGCATCACGTTGTCGAACACGCTGCGGTCGAACAACAGGCGGCTCTCCTGCAGCACCAGGCCGAGGTTGCGCCGCAGGTAGGGAATGGCGGTGCGCGGCAGATGGGAAACATCCTGCCCATTGATGAGCACACGCCCGGCGCTCGGACGCTCGATCACCGGGATGAGCTTGAGCAGCGTGCTCTTGCCCGCACCCGAGTGACCGGACAGCACGACGAGTTCGCCGTGGCGGACCTCGAAACTGATCCCGGCCAACGCCGTATAGCCGCCCGCATAGCGCTTGGCCACGCCCTCGAAGACGATCATCTGCGCGCTTCCGCTCCCGCCTTTACCGCACCTGCACCAGGTTCGAACAAGGCATCCACGAACTCGCGCGCCCTGAAGGGCTGCAGGTCGTCGATACCCTCGCCGACACCGATGAAGCGCAGCGGCTTGGGGCATTGGCGCGCGATCGCCGCCAGCACACCGCCCTTGGCGGTGCCATCGAGCTTGGTCACCACCAGGCCGGTGACGCCGATCGCCTTGTCGAAGGCCTTGACCTGGGCGAGCGCGTTCTGGCCGATGTTGGCGTCGAGCACCAGCAGCACCTCGTGCGGGCCGCTCGGGTCGGCCTTGGCGATCACCCGGCGCACCTTGGCGATTTCTTCCATCAGGTGGAGCTGGGTGGGGAGGCGCCCGGCGGTGTCGGCGAGCACGACGTCGATCTTGCGCGCACGCGCGGCGTTGATGGCATCGAAGATGACCGCTGCGGCATCGCCGCCCTCCTGGGCGACCACGGTGACGTTGTTGCGCTCGCCCCAGGTCATCAGCTGCTCGCGCGCAGCAGCGCGGAAGGTATCGCCGGCCGCCAGCAGCACACTCTTGCCCTGGGCCTGGAAATACTTTGCCAGCTTGCCGATCGAGGTCGTCTTGCCCGAGCCATTGACGCCCGCGATCATGATGATGAAGGGCTGGTGGCTGCCAAGCTCAAGCGCCTGCTCGAGCGGCGCAATGATGCCGTGCAGGCCGTCGGCGAGCGCCTTCTGCAGCTGGTCGGCGGTTTCCAGGCGGTCGCGCTTCCAGCGCATGCGCAGGTCGTCGATGAGGTACTGGGTGGCATCTACACCGCAATCGGCCATCAGCAAGGTGGATTCGAGTTCCTCGAGCAGATCCTCGTCGATCTTGCGCAGGCCGAAGAGGTTGGCCAGGCCACCGCCGATCTGCTGACGCGTGCGCGCCAGCCCTGCCTTGAGGCGCTCACCCCAGGACAGGCGCGGCGCCGGCGCCACCACCGTCTCGGCCACGGCTGCAGGCTCCCCCTTCGCAGGCACCACTTCGGCGACGGCTTCAGCCGCTGGCTGCGCGACCTCGACCGCCGGCACTGCAGCGGCCGCTGCGGCCGGGTCGATCGCCGCAGGCGCGGGAACGCCAACCTCGGCCGTCGGTTCCGCTACTGCGGGCGCCACGTCCTCGGGCTTTGGGGACTTCTTCTTCAGGAAACCAAACATGAAACGCTCGGGTCAGAGAGGTCGTTTTGCGTCGGTGCGCACGGCACCCGTTGCGTGGGCGCCCGCCTCCGATCACGCTAAGATGCGGCTCCGCGGCACGCGCCGGCCCTGCCTGCGCCCGTACTGCGAAATGCCGCGAATTCTAACAGATGCAGGACAACTCCATGTTTCGCTCACCCCGCCTTCGTTCAGTGCTGCTGGGCATTGCGGCAGCCACCCTGGCCGCATCGCCCGCCCTCGCCAACCCGTTCGAGACCACGCTTGCAAACGGCATGAAGCTGATCGTAAAGGAAGACCGCCGCGCGCCCTCCGTGGTGCACATGGTCTGGTACAACGCTGGCGCGATGGACGAGCCGGACGGCGTGTCGGGCGTGGCCCACGTGCTCGAACACATGATGTTCAAGGGCACGCGAGAGGTCGGCCCGGGCGAGTTCAACAAGCGCGTCGCCGCCGTCGGCGGGCGTGACAATGCATTCACCGGCAAGGACTACACCGCCTACTTTCAGCAGGTGCCGCCCGCCCATCTGCCGGCGATGATGGCACTCGAGGCCGACCGCATGCAGAACCTGGTGCTCACCGACGACGAGTTCGCGCGTGAGCTCGAGGTCGTGAAGGAGGAACGCCGCCTGCGCACCGACGACCAACCGCGCGCGCTGGTCTACGAGCAGCTGATGGCCACCGCCTTCCAGGCTCATCCCTACCGCCGCCCGGTGATCGGCTGGATGCCCGACCTCGAGGCCATGCAACCCGAGGACGCCCGCGAGTGGTACCGGCGCTGGTATGCGCCCAACAATGCCTGGCTGGTGGTCGTGGGCGACGTCGACCACCAACAGGTCTTCCGCGACGCCGAGCAGCACTACGGCGCGATCCCGGCACGCGCCCTGCCCGAGCGCCGCATCTCGCCCGAGCCTGCCCAGCGCGGTCCGCGCAGCTCGGAGGTGCGGGCACCGGCCGAACTGCCCTACCTTGCCATGGCCTGGCAGGTGCCCACCCTGCGCGACCCGGCAAACGAGCGCGAACCGTACGCGCTGCAGGTGCTCGCCGCAGTGCTCGACGGCTATGACGGCGCCCGCCTCACCCGCCGCCTGGTGCGCGACGAACAGCTCGCGGTGTCGGTCGGCGCGGGCTACGACGGCAGCGGCCGCGGCCCGTCGCTGTTCTACCTCGACGGCGTACCCGCCCCGGGGCGCACGGTAGATGAACTCCAGGCCGCGCTGCGCGCCGAACTGCAGCGCGTCCGCGACCACGGCATCAGCGCGGAAGAGCTCGCCCGCGTCAAGACCCAGGCCATCGCCAGCCGCGTCTACAAGCGCGACTCGCTGATGGGCCAGGCGATGGAGATCGGCTACCTGGAGTCGGCAGGCCTGTCCTGGCGCGACGAGGACAGGCTGCTCGAAGGCCTGCGCGCAGTCACTGCGGACGAGGTGCAAGCGGTGGCGCGGCGCTATTTCGACGACGCCAGCCTCAGCATCGCCCGTCTCGACCCGCAGCCGCTCGGCGAACAACGCCCGCGCTCGCCCTTCGCCCCCGCCCGCCACTGACGCCTCAGCACAGGAAACCGCTGCAACCATGCGCGCATCGATCCGCCCCCTGATCATCCCCGCTCTCGCCCTCGCCAGCTTCCTCGGCCTGGCCTCACCTGCGCTCGCCGGCCCGCAGATCCAGCACTGGGTCGCACCGACCGGCGCGCGCGTGCATTTCGTCGAAAGCCGCGCCCTGCCCCTGGTCGATATCCAGGTGAGCTTTGCCGCCGGCACCGCGCTCGACCCTGCCGACAAGGCCGGCCTGGCCAGCATGACCCAGGCCCTGCTCGATGCGGGCGCCGGCAACCTGGACGAACAGACCATCGCCGACCGCAAGGCCGACCTCGGCGCCCAGGTTCGCGGCGGCGCTGACAACGACCGCGCCAGTCTGGCGCTGCGCAGCCTGTCGTCGCCAGTCGAGCTCGACGCGGCCGTCGAACTCGTTGCCACCGTGCTGGCGCGACCGACCTTCCCTGCCGAGATTCTGGAGCGCGAGCGCGCACGCGCGATCGCGGGCCTGCGCGAGGCGCTGACCAAGCCGGGCAGCCTTGCTGCCCGCCAGTTCAATGCCGCGCTCTACGCGGGCCACCCCTACGGCAACAACAGCAGCCCGGAATCGCTGGCGGCGATCAGCCGTGAAGACCTGGCGGACTTCCATCGCCGATACTACGGCGCCAACCGCGCCGCAGTGGCGATCGTCGGCGATATCGACCGCGCCACGGCCGAGCGCATCGCCGTCCGCCTCACCGAAGCCCTACCCCAGACCACAGCCGCCAGCCCGCCGCCGTCCCCCACCCCCACCCGCGCCCAGACTTTCCGCATCCCCCACCCTTCAGCCCAGGCCCACATCCTCGTCGGCCAGCCCGGCATGGCACGCGAGGATGCGGACTACTTCGCGCTGCTGGTGGGCAACCACGTTCTGGGCGGCGGCGGCTTCGTGTCGCGCCTGACCCGCGAAGTGCGCGAGCAGCGCGGCTTCGCCTACAGCATCTATAGCTTCCTGTCGCCGCAACAGGTCGCCGGCCCCTTCCAGATCGGGCTGCAGACGCGCGGCAGCCAGGCCGACGACGCACTCTCGGTCGTGCGCCAGACACTCGACACCTTCATAGCCGAAGGACCGACTGCCGACGAGTTGCAGGCCGCCAAGGACAACCTGATCAACGGTTTCGGACTGCGCCTCGACTCCAACGCCAAGCTGCTCGACCATGTCGCCATGATCGGCTTCTACGGCCTCGCCCTGGACTGGCTCGACACCTATCCAGCACACGTCGAGAAGGTCACCGTGGCGGCAGTGCGCGACGCTTGGCAACGCCGCATCCGCCCGGATCAGCTCATCACCGTGATCGCTGGCGGCGACGGTGATCGCGCGCCGGATGCCGCTGCCACGCCGAGCGCCGCGATAACGGACGGCGCCAATTGAGCCGGGTACGCATCGTCGGCGGGCAATGGCGCTCCCGCCTGCTCGACGTCGCCCAGGTACAGGGACTGCGCCCCACGCCCGATCGCGTGCGCGAAACCGTGTTCAACTGGCTGGGCCAGGATCTGGACGGCCAGCACTGCCTGGACTTGTTCGCCGGCACCGGCATCCTCGGTTTCGAGGCGGCCTCGCGCGGTGCCGCGGGCGTGGTGCTGGTCGAGCGTGATGCACGCGCCCTGGACGCACTGCACAAATCGGCAAAGACCCTACAAGCATCGCAAGTAGAGATCGTGCGCGGCGATGCGGTAAGATTCGCGCAAACCACACCGCGAAGGTTCGACGGCGTGTTCCTCGACCCCCCGTACAAGCAGGGTTGGATCGAGCGTGTAGCCCCCTGGCTCGACCGCATCGTCCAGCCCGGTGGCTGGCTTTACGTGGAAGCCGAGGCGCCGGTCACGAGTCTGGGCAAGTGGCACGTCGTCAGGCAAGGACATGCCGGCCAGGTTCATTTCCATCTGATGCGTGGGAGCGATGAATGAAGGAAGCGATTGCGGTCTATCCAGGCACCTTCGACCCGTTCACCCGAGGCCATGAGGACCTCGTGCGCCGGGCCTCGGTGCTGTTCGACCGTGTCGTGGTCGCAGTGGCCAAGAGCAACAGCAAGAACCCGATCTTCTCGCTCGAGGAGAGGGTCGAGATCGCACGCTCGGCCGTCGCCGCCTTTCCCAATGTAACGGTGGTCGGCTTCGACTGCCTGCTCATGGACTTCCTGCTGCAGCAGAATGCGCGCGTAATCCTGCGCGGCCTGCGTGCGGTGTCCGACTTCGAATACGAATTCCAGATGGCGGGGATGAACCGCAAGCTCTATCCGGACGTCGAAACAGTATTCCTGACCCCGGCAGAAGAGTACATGTTCATCTCGGCCACCATGGTGCGTGAGATCGCCCGCCTCGGCGGCGACGTGAGCAAGTTCGTGCAGCCTCAGGTGCTGGCACGGCTGCAGGAAAAACTGAACTCAAAGTGAAAGCAAGGAAGCAAAGAACATGGCTCTGATCATTACCGACGAATGCATCAACTGCGACGTGTGCGAACCGGAGTGCCCGAACGGCGCCATCTCCCAGGGTGACGAGATCTACGAGATCGACCCCGGCAAGTGCACCGAATGCGTCGGCCACTTCGACGAGCCGCAGTGCCAGCAGGTGTGCCCGGTCGACTGTATTCCGCTCGATCCCGACCACAAGGAAACCAAGGATCAGCTCATGGAGAAGTTCCTCAAGCTGACCGGCAAGGCCTGAGCCCCTTCTCAGCGGGCAGACGCTGAAAACTCGAATGGGCGAGCCGCGGCTCGCCCATTCGTCTTTGCGGCCGCATGCGCTCAGGCGACGGCGCGCCCCGCCTCCGTGTCGACAGACTCCACCCGGGCCAGGCCAAGCGCGTCTGCGATCGCGCTCTCGTGCGCATCGAGGTCGGCGATGAGCGCCAGCACGGCCTGCTCGCCCTGCTTGAGCTCATCGACACGGCTCTCCAGCGTGTCGGTCGCCTCGTGGATGCGCTTCACGCTCTCAAGGCGGCGCTTGAGCTGGATCTGGTACTCGCGCACCTGGGTTTCCAGTGGCGACATGACTGCACGCAACCACTGCTCGACGTCGCGGTTGGCGATTTCGAACGTGCGGCGCGCCTGCACAGCCACGGTCTCGAAGAACTTCTGCGTGAGCGCGTGCTTCTCCGTCGTGACCAACACCAGCGCGGTATTGATCTGGCGATTGAAGGCCGCCTCGAGGCGGTCGATCTCCTTCTCGTAGCGTAACGTCGAGAAGCTCTCCGGCGGCGTCAGCTTGAGCCCGTGCTCGACGCTGAAGCGCTTGTACATGGCGTCGAGCATGCGCGTGATCTCGCCGATCTCTGCCGTCGACCGCTCCAGGTTGGCACGCAAGTGTTTGAAGAAGCCCTCCATCGCCTCGCGCAGGCCGCGCGAGAAGGAGGATTCGAGCATGGCCTCGCGCGTGCGTCGGGTCTCGTCGCGCAATGCATCCAACCCCATGTGGGCAAGAAGGTTGTTGGTCAGGTTGGAGAACACCGAGCGCACCGCGTAGTACTTCTGCAGGCCCTGCTCGAACTCCTCCTTTTCACTGCGGATCTTGCGCATCATGTATTCGATGACGCTCTGGTTCTTGCCGCGCAGGTCGGTGAGTTCCTGCAACTGCTCGCGCAGGCTGCCCAGGCGGGCCTCCAGCAGGCCGCGCGTGGCAGCGATGACCTCGTGCGTCTCGGCGAACATGTCCTCGCGCACGATCTCCTGCTTGGTGGGCAGCAGGTCCTCGCTCAAGGCGCGCTCGAGCACGGGCACGCGGCTACGCTCGAGCAGCGCCGCATCGCCCTGGATGCGGGCCACCAGCCCCTTCTGCGCCGACACCGGGAAGACCGCGGCGGGCTCGATGCCCAGCGTATCGGCCACCGAATCGACCTGGCGCGCGATCTCGGCTTCGATCCGCGCCTCGTCGCGCAGGCCGTCCCACAGGCCATCGATCTTGTTCAGCACCACCATGCGACCGCGCTGGCGCTCCGCACCACCCTGCACGTAGCTGCGCCATACGGCAAGGTCGCTCTGCGTCACCCCGGTGTCGGCCGCCAGAATGAAGAGCACGGCGTGCGCATTGGGCAACATCGACAGGGTCAGCTCGGGCTCGGCGCCGATGGCGTTGAGGCCGGGCGTATCGAGCACGACCAGGCCCTGCTCGAGCAGCGGGTGCGGGAACTGGATCACCGCATGGCGCCAGACCGGAATCTCGACCAAGCCGTCGGCGCCGGGCTTGATGCCCTCCTCGCCCTTGGCATCGACCGCGAAGCCGAGCGCGTCGGCTTCGGGCTGGCTGACGCGCTGGGTGTCGCCCACGCGTGCGAGCGCACGCTGCAGGCTGGGCGCATCGACCGCATCGAGCGGCAACACATGCCACTCCTCGGGATAACGCTTGAGCTCACTGACCGGCGTCTGGCGCACGCGCGTGCCTATCGGCAGCAGCCTGAGCTCTGCCTTCGCCCCCTTGGACCACTGCAGCTCGGTCGGGCACATCGTGGTACGCCCGGCGCTCGAGGGCAGGATGCGATCGCCATGGTCGGCAAAGAAGATGGCGTTGATGAGCTCGGACTTGCCGCGCGAGAACTCGGCAACGAAAGCCACCGTGAGCTTGTCGTCACGCAGGCGCTCGAGCAGGTACTGCAGGCGCAGGTCGGACTGCGCGTCACCCACCTCGTTGCGCGTCAGCCAGCTGCGCAGGCGGGTCACCGCATCGCCTGCATTGGCGCGCCAGCGGGCGTAGGCGGAGAACTGTTCGGTCAGATCGGTCATCTGCACCCTCGTCGAGTGGGTTGCCATGGATATTCCTGAAGGATAGCGGCGAGCACCGCCGTTTACAACGTGAAAAGCGCCTGCTGCGGACAGGAGGCGTGCCGCGGCCGACGAGCGACCTAGTTGCGACGCTGGCAGCGCGGGCAGAAGTAGGTGGCACGCTGGGCGCTGACGATCCGCCGCACCGGCGTGCCGCACACCCGGCATGCCTCGTCGTCACGGCCATAGACGAAGTACTGCTGCTGAAAGTAACCCGGCTGGCCATCGCCACCGACAAAATCGCGCAAGGTACTGCCACCCGCGGCGATCGCCGCCTCCAGCGTCTCGCGCACGGTACTGACGAGGCGTTCGCAACGCTGCTCGCCGAGCCGCCCGGCCACCTGGAGCGGATGGATGCGCGCCCTGAACAGGCTCTCGGAAGCATAGATGTTGCCGACACCGACAACCTTGTGGCTGTCCATCAGCACATGCTTGATCGGAGCACGCAGCCCACGCGTGACGCGGTACAGCCAGGCACCGTCGAAGCCGGCTTCGAGCGGCTCGGGCCCCAGACCGGCAAGCAGCCGGTGCCCGGACGCGGCACCGGGCTGCCAGAGCACCATACCGAAGCGGCGCGGGTCGCGCAGACGCAAGGCCTGCGCACCGAACACGAAATCGACATGATCATGGACACCTGCGGGCTCATTCGCCTGCACCACGCGCAGGCTGCCGGACATGCCAAGATGCACGATCACCGTACCCGTACCGAAATCGAACAGGAGGTACTTGGCGCGCCGCGTCACCGCCTGCAGCGTGCGCCCCCCCACCTGCGCGGCCAGGTTGTCGGGTACGGGTTCACGCAGGCGCGCATTGCGTACCACGACAGCGTTCAGGCAACGCCCTTCGACATGCGGCTGGATACCGCGGCGGGTAGTCTCGACTTCTGGCAGTTCGGGCATGAAGATGGGCTGGGCGAGGCGAAACCCCGTGACGGGAAGGGAAGGCGCAGCGGGCGGAGCACCCACATTCGCGGGCCGGGCGGTGCCAATGGCGCACGCTGCTTGCGAGCAGTGCATCGAACTGCATACCATGACGCGAACCGAATTCTAGATCAGCCCTCCAACCCGCGTCAGCCCGCACACGGCCCCGTAACGCCGCGGCCCGCGCCGCATCGATCGAAGTCTGCCGGACCCTGCCCATGAAGACCCACTTGAAGCGCCTTGCCCGATCAGTCTGCCTCGCACTCGCGCTGGGCACGGGCGGGACCGCCGTAGCAGCCAATGGCGACATCGTCGGCGGCGCACTGCCCGCGCAGGAACTCACCGCGCGCACGCTGTACCACTTCCTGCTCGCCGAGATCGCCGGCGCCCGCGGCGAAATCGGCCTGTCCGCCCAGCTCTACCTCGACCTTGCGCGCTCCACCCGCGACCCGCGCATCGCACGCCGAGCCACCGAGATCGCAATGTACTCGCGCAACGTCCAGCTCGCGATCCAGGCTGCGCACATCTGGAGCGAAGTCGCGCCGGAGTCGGAGGAGGCCCGCCGCCTGCTTGCAAGCATCGCCGGATCCGGAGAGGCACGCGACAGCATCGATCTCGACGCGGTGCAGATCCAGCTCGCGCGTGTGCTCGCCCAGTCGAGCGAGCGCCTGCCGCAGAACCTGCTCGGCCTCAACCGCACGCTCGCGCGCATCCCGGACAAGCAGGCCGCCAAGGAGATCGTGCAACGCCTCACCGAGCCCTACCTTGAAGTGCCTGAAGCCCATGTCGCACGTGCGCAGGCCGCCATGATCGCCGAGTCCCCGATGGAGGCCCTCGCTGCGGCCGACAGCGCGCTCGCACTGCGCCCGGGCTGGGAACCCGGCGTGCTGCTCAAGGCCCAGATCCTGCAACAGGCGGGCGCCGGCGCCGAAGCCATGCGCCAGCTCGAAGCCGAGGTCAAGCGTGCGCCCGAAAGCCGCAGCCTGCGCCAGGCCTACGCACGCGCCCTGGTCGGCAACCAGCGCTTTGCCGAAGCGCGTGCCGAGTTCCGCCACCTGCTCGTCGGCGCGCCCGAGGATGCCGAGCTGCACTATGCCGTCGGCCTGCTTTCGCTCCAGCTCGGCGAAGCCAGCGAGGCCGAGTCCAGCTTCCTGCGCGCCCTTGCCGCCGGGCACCTGCAAGCCGACATCATCCGCCTCCACCTTGGCCAGATCGCCGACGGACGCGGCGAGGGCGAACGCGCCCGCCAGTGGTTTGCCGATGTCAGCGACGAGGGACACCGCACCGAAGCCATCATCCGCAGCGCCCAGAGCCTGGCGAAGGAAGGCCGCCTGGATGAAGCCCGGACGCTGCTGCAGGCTGACGCCGACGAACCCGAGACCCAGCGCCGGCTGGTCCTCGCCGAGGTGCATCTGCTGCGCGACGCGAACCAGCCGGGCGAGGCCTTGCTGGTGATCGATGACGCCCTGCGCGAGACACCCGACGATACCGACCTCCTCTACGAATCGGCCATGCTGGCCGAGCGCCTCGACCGTATCGACCTGATGGAGACGCGCCTGCGCCGCATCATCGAGCTCGACCCCGAGCATGCCCACGCCCACAACGCCCTCGGCTACTCGCTCGCAGACCGCAACCTGCGCCTGGACGAAGCGCACGAACTGATCGAGCGCGCGCTCGAGCTCGCCCCCGACGACCCCTTCATTCTCGACAGCCTGGGCTGGGTACATTTCCGACGCGGCGACAAGCTGGCCGCGCTCGAGCACCTGGAGCGGGCCTACTCGATCCGCCAGGACGCCGAGATCGCAGCCCATCTCGGCGAAGTGCTGTGGGCGCTGGAGCGCAAGGACGCGGCCCGCCGCATCTTCGACGAGGCCTTGAGCGCCCACCCCGACAACCGCCTGCTCAACGACACCGCGCTGCGCCTGGGCGTGCGATGAGCACTGCGCAGCCTGCACACCGCCGGCACGGCCGCCAGCGGCGCGTGCTGATCCTGGCTCTGAGCGCCAGCCTGGCGCTCACTGCATGCGCGCCCCTGCTCCCCTCATCGCCGGCAGGCGGCACGCCCGC
>Ga0209605_1001863_pt1 | contig 21914 bp, 20 predicted proteins | sample AD_UKC035_MetaG_FD_184408 | JGI IMG/M metagenome (GOLD analysis project Ga0209605, IMG submission 184408) | Active sludge microbial communities of municipal wastewater-treating anaerobic digesters from USA - AD_UKC035_MetaG (SPAdes) (version 2) | ecosystem: Engineered > Bioreactor > Anaerobic >...
GGCCAACTCAACCAACGGTGGTTTCGATACGGCGGCCAACTCAACCAACGGTGGTTTCGATACGGCGGCCAACTCAACCAACGGTGGTTTCGATACGGCGGCCTACTCAACCAACGGTGGTTTCGCTACGGCGGCCTACTCAACCAACGGTGGTTTCGATACGGCGGCCTACTCAACCAACGGTGGTTTCGATACGGCGGCCTACTCAACCAACGGTGGTTTCGATACGGCGGCCTACTCAACCAGCGTATTTTTGTGGGGCGCGTTCCCATTTGTTGATTCGGCGATCTTGACAAAAATGGCCATGCTCTTATAATCCGTAAGACTTCGCATGCCGCCCTCGGCGCGCCGGAAGATCAGGAATCGTCCGGGCCCTTGGGCCAGCTTCTTAGCAGGATTCAGAGGCAATATGAGCCACAGCCTACCCATCCAGTCCTTTCGTCTGCATCAGGAGGGCATGGCGCGCGTCTTCGGCGAGCTGGAGGCCAAGGTCATGGAGGCCGTGTGGGATTTGCAGCAGCCCACCGTGCAGCAGGTCTGCGACCATCTGGGGCCCAGTTACAACTACAAGACGGTGATGACCGTGCTCAACCGTCTGGTGGAGAAGCGCGCCCTGACCCGGCAGCGGGTATCGCGCGCCTTCGTCTATCGCGCCAGCCAGAGCCGCGAGGCCTTTCTCTGCCGCGTCTCACGGGCCATCATGGGCGGCCTGGTGCGCGATTTCGGCAGCCTGGCCGTGGCCCAGTTCGTGGAGACGCTGGATGAGATCGACCCAGAGCAGTTGGCCGAGCTGGAACGCCTGGTGCAGGAACGGCGACGCGCGCAGATGGAGGCCGGCGATGACCAGCCGCAATAGCGCCAGCGCCGCCTTCGCTGCCCTGCTGGCGTTGGCGCTGGCCACGGCGGCCCTGCTGCTGGGGCTGCTGGCGTGGCAGAGTCCACACCTGGCGCGCGGCATCTGGCTGGCCTGCCAAAGCGCCAGTCAGGCCGTGGAGGGCTATCTGCCGCTGGCCGGGCTGTTGCTGCCGTTGGGTCTGCTGCTGGCTGCGACGCTGGCCGGCCTGGGCAAGCTCTTCTCCCAACTGCGCTTCACCCGCGCCCTGCTGGGGGATCTGGCCAGCCGGCGCTCCCCCCTCCCCCCCAGCCTGGCGCAACTGGTCGACGCCCTGGGGCTGACCGGCCGCCTGGCGCTGGTGGACGATCCGGAGCCCTACGCCTTTGCCGCCGGCCTGGCGCGGCCGGCCATCTGGCTGAGCAGCGGCCTGCTGGCATTGCTGGATGAGGCCGAGCTGGCCGCGGTGCTGCGCCATGAGCGCCATCACCTGCGCCGGCGCGACCCGCTGCGGGTGCTGTTGGCCCGCAGCCTGGCCCAGGCGCTTTTCTTCCTGCCCGCCGCCGCCGCCTTGTGTGAGCTCTACATGGAAGCCAAGGAAGCTGACGCCGACGCGGCCTGCGGCGCAAACCACGCGCTGGCCGCGGCTCTGGTGAAGCTGCTGCGGGCCGGCGCGCCTGCACCAGCCCGCGCCAGCCTGGCGGCTGCCCGCCCCTCGGCCACCGCTGGCCGCATCCAACGCCTCTTGGAGGGCGAGCCCTCAGGCCGGAGATCCCTGGATCCACGGCTGCTGCGCCGGCTGGCCATCAGCCTGGCCCTGGCTGTTGCACTCTGGAGCGCCAGCGCCGTCTCTCAGTCGCAGGCTGCCAGCCCGCTGGTGGGGGGCGAATGTGGCTACATCGCCGCGCCGAGCGTGCAGGAAAACGCCGAAACGCCGGCCAACTTCACTCCCATGGACGTCAATACCCATTATCCGCAACGATGAGGAATCCAATCATGCACAACTACCTTCGCCTGCCGCAGAACCGGCTGGCTCCCATGCTGTTTGTCCTGTTTCTGACTGTGTTGATCATGGCAGCCGGCTGCGTCGCGCCGAGCGTTCCCAGCCAGGAGGGCGCCGCGCCCGCGGCGCCCGCGGCCGCCAGCGACGATGTGCGCAGCAAGGGCAACCCCGACGCCGCCGTGACCATCGTCGAATACTCCGACTATCAGTGCCCCTTCTGCTCCCGCTGGGTCGAAGAAACCTACCCCGCGCTGTTGCAGCAATACATCGACGCCGGCAAGGTGCGCCTGGAGTTCCGCGATTTCCCGCTGGAGAGCCTGCACCCCAACGCCATGGCCGCGGCCGTAGCTGCCCGTTGCGCCGGCGAGCAGGGGGACTACTGGGGCATGCATGATCGGCTCTTCGGCAATCAGGACGAATGGTCGAGCCTGGCTGATCCCAGCGAGACCTTCCAGAGCTACGCCAGCCAGATGGGCCTGGACACGGCCGCCTTTCTGACCTGTCTGAGCAGCGGAGAGTTCGATGCGGCCATCGCCCAGGATCTGCAAGATGGCCAGGCCGCGGGCATCTCCGGCACCCCCAGCTTCCTGATCAATGGCAACCTGGTGGTCGGCGCCCAGCCGCTGGCCGCCTTCCAGCAGGCGCTGGACACGCTGCTGGCAGGCGGCGCGCTGGTCGATCCCAACGCGGCCGGCCAGGAGGCTCAGGCCCCGCAGCGGGTAGACATCCCCATCGAGGGAGCGCCGGTCAAGGGCGACCCCAACGCGCCCATGACCATCGTGACCTACTCCGATTTCCAGTGCCCCTACTGCGCCCGTTTCGCCGCGCAGACCTGGCCCACGTTGGTGCAGGAATACATCGACAACGGCCAGGCCAAGCTGGTCTTCAAGGATTTCCCGCTGGAGCAGATCCATCCCAACGCGCAGAAGGCGGCTGAGGCGGCCCGCTGTGTGCGGGAGCTGGTCGGCGCCGACGACGCGTTCTGGGCCATGCACGATATCCTCTTTGCCAACCAGGGGACCTGGGGCGGCGAGGCGGATCCCTCCGCGCTGTTCGCCGGCTATGCCAGCGAGGCGGGCGTTGCCGATGCCGCCGCCTTCGGCGAGTGCCTGAGCAGCGGCCGCCATGCCGAGGCCGTTCAGGCCGACCTGATGGAGGGGCTGAACTTCGGCGTGCAGGGCACCCCCACCTTCTTCCTGGACGGCCAGCCCTTCGTGGGCGCCCAGCCCATCGAGAATTTCCGTCGGGCCATCGCCATGGTCAACGAGGGGCTGAGCATCGCCCCGCCCCCGCAGCCGACCCCCGCGCCGGAGCCGACCCCCGCGCCGCTGCCGGAGGATGCGCCGCTGGACGATGCCGCGGCCACCAAGGGCGACCCCAACGCGCCTGTGGTGATCGTCGAATACTCCGACTATCAGTGCCCCTTCTGCCAACGCCACTTCGCCCAGGTCTGGCCTGAGCTGCAAAAATACATCGACGATGGCACGGTGCAGTATGTCTTCAAGGATTTCCCGCTGACCTCCATCCATCCCCAGGCGCCCAAAGCTGCTGAAGCGGCCCGCTGCGCTGGCGATCAGGAGGCCTACTGGGAGATGCACGACATGCTCTTCCAGACCCAACAGCAGTGGTCTGGCCAGGCCACTGCCGCGGAGATCTTCAAGGGCTTCGCCGGCCAGCTCGGCCTGGATCAGGCCACCTTCGATCAGTGCCTGGACAGCGGCAAACATACCGCCGCCGTGGAGGCCAACTTGCAGCAGGGCGTCGGCTATGGCGTGCGCGGCACGCCGGGCTTCTTCGTCAACCGTGTCCCGCTGCCCGGCGCCTACCCCATCGAGGCCTTCCAGCAGTTGATCCAGCAGGCGCTGGCCAACTAGTACACGTCGGCCTAAATCGGTCTTCACTCACTGCTCAAGCCGGTTCCGTGAACCGGCGGCGTTGTGGGCGCAAACCCGGCGGATCACGGATCCGCCGGGAGCAGGTAAACTGAAGAGTTATTTACGCCAACTTGTTAGCGCGCTGTGGCATAGGTGCGCCTGGTGTTGCAGACACCGGCCCCATGCCACGATCCCAAGGGCGTCCCGCCTGGCTCTGGCAGTCAATCTGCTCCTGAACCGGCGGGACGTCTGGCCGTTCTTCTCATGGGCGCTGCTGCTGTCCAGGGCTGATTTCGGAAAACTTGTGGCTTTTTGTGATCTACATCATACCTGATTGCTGAGAACTGTGGCACAATGGCGTTGACACCGGACGGCTTTGATGCTATACTCGCGCATCACCAGCCAACTGACCTCAGCATGCTAGGAGAGTCTCTATGACAGAGTCGACAATTCTGACTGGCCCTCAACTGGAGGCCAAGCCAGCCAATCGCAAGTTCAAGTTCCTCATCGGCGCGGTGGTGATTTTCGTCGCGATCGGCTTCCTGGTCTTCAATGCCATGAGCAGCGCCGGCGCTTACTACATGACCGTGCCTGAGCTGACGGCCCAGGCTGAGCAGTACGTGGGCAAAAATGTGCGCGTCAGCGGCGTGGTTATCGATGAAAGCGTCGATTACAACGCCTCCGAGCTGATCCTGCGCTTCAGCATCGGCGAAGAGGGGAACCAACTGCCCATCTACTTCCACGGCCCGCGGCCTGACAACTTCGTGCGCGCGGCCGAGGCTATCGTCGAGGGCAAGCTGGGCGAGGATGGCGTGCTCTACGCCAACTCGCTGCTGCTCAAATGCCCCTCGCGCTACGAGGAGCATGGCGGCGAGCAGAAGCCGATGGACTACGAGGAGATTCAGGTCGAATCGATTGGCTGAGCAGATGACCTGAAGTCCACGGGCTCGGTCGGAGACCGGCCCGAGCGACCTGAAGTCCACGGGCTCGGTCGGAGACCGGCCCGAGCAGTGAGAGAGCAGTGAGATGAGGCTGCGGGCTCGGTCGGAGACCGGCCCGAGCGCTGACTTGATGATGGGCTGAGATCCACTCAGCTTCAGGACTTCGGAAGTCCCCACACGCCGTATCATCTATCATCTGCGGTCGCTCGTTCCCAGGGGCGGGCGACCGCTTTTCTTGTCCAGCTTGGCATGACTGATCAACCAAACAAGAGGGCGCCGTCGCGCGCCATGCCCACAGCTATCGGCACTCCGGGGGATGAACGGTTTCGGCCCGCCCGGCCCCAGCGACGCCTGCTGACACTGGCCCTGTGCGCCCTGGCCGGCATGGCCTGGGCGCTGCTGGCGCTGCTCAGCGCACCCGCGCCGGCCTCCGCCCGCCCCGACCATCAGATCCCCACCGATCCCCCGGCCGCGCGCAACGGGCAGGCGCTCTTCGCCGAGAACTGCGCACCTTGCCATGGGACCACCGGCCTGGGCGACGGCCCCACCGCCGTCGATCTGCCCGATGTCGGCGCGCTGGTGCTGGCCGATCCCGCGCTGGCGCGCCAGGCCACCCCGGCCGGCTGGTTCGAGGTGATCAAGGAGGGGCGCATGGTGCAGATGATGCCCCCCTGGAAAAACCGGCTGAGCGACCAGCAGATCTGGGACGTGACAGCCTATGCGCTGAACCTGCACAACAGCGACGCGGCGCTGGCCCAGGGCGCGGCGGTGTGGGAGCAACAATGCGCGGCCTGCCACGGCGCGGGCGGCGCCGGCGACGGCCCCCAGGCGGTCGCCGATGGCCTGGCCATGCCCGATTTGACCGACCCCGCGCTGACGGCCGGCCGATCGCTGGCCGACTGGCACGCGCTCACCGCCGCGGGCCAGGGCGAGATGCCCCCCTTCGCCAGCTCGTTGTCCGACGAGGAGATCTGGGCGGCGGTCGCCTATGCCCGCAGCTTCACCTTTGCGCCAGCGGTCGCGGCGGCCGCGCCGGCCGGCGCCGGCCAATTGAGCGGCCAGTTGCTCAACGGCACGACCGGCCAGCCGGTGCAGGCCCTGGTGACGCTCAACATCTTCGACAATTTCCAAGCGTTGCAGCCGCAGCAGGTGGAGAGCGGCGCCGACGGCTCGTTCAGCTTTGCCGATCTGCCCACCGGCGCCCAGTATGCGTTCATGCTGAGCACCACCTACAGCGACGCCAGCTTCGGCAGCAACATCGTCCGCTTTGGCGAGGGAGAAACGACGCTGGAGACGCCGCTGCAGGTCTACGACGCCAGCGCCACCCCCGGTGAGATCACCGTGGACCTGGCGCAGTGGTTCGTCGATTCGCACCAGGGCGCGCTGCTGGTCGGCGAGCTCTACCGCATCAGCCATGACAGCGACACCGTCTACACCGGCAGCGAGGAGATCGCACCGGGCAAGCATGCGGTCCTGCGCCTGAACCTGCCGGCCGGGGCCACCTCGGTCACGCTGGACGGCGGGCAGGTCGGCGAGCGCTTCGTGCGCACGGCTGAGGGGGTGGTGGATACCCAGCCCCTGCCGCCCGGCGGCACGCAGATCCTGCTGCGCTACCTGCTGCCCGCCGCTGGCGACCAGGCCGAGCTGGCGCACAGCGTCCCCTACCCGGTCCAACGCCTGAATGTGCTGGTGATCGACGGCATCGAAGTGAGCACGCCGCTGCAAAGCTTGGGCGCTCAGACGGTCGCCGAGGAGCAGTGGAACAGCTTCGAGGGGGTCGATCTGCCGGCCAACGCGGCCATCGAGCTGCGCCTGAGCGGCCTGACCGAGGCCGGCAGCAGCGTGGCGACGACGGCGGCTGCGTCCGACGCCAAGGCCGTGGTGGCCTACAACCCCAACCTCTTGTTCGGCGTCGGCGTGGCGACGCTGCTGGTCGCGCTGGCCCTGTTGGCAGCCTACCTGTGGCTGAAGCCCAAGCCAGCGGAGGATGCGCCGCAGTTGGCCCTGGCGCCGGCGGCCGCGCCCGACCCCGCGGCGGAGCGGCAACGGTTGCTGGCCTCCATCGCCCAGTTGGATGATCTATATGCCTCCGGCCAACTGGCCGACGAGAGCTATCAGAGCGCGCGGCAGGCGCAGAAACGCAGCCTGGTGCTGGTCAGTCAGCAGATGGCCGATGGGACGCGGTCGGAGACAGCCGCCGTCGCCAGCGAGCTCAGCGACGCGCACGGCGGCGAGACACGCTCCGAGCCGGCCGGTCGCCCCGGCGACGTCGAAGACGAGGGGGCGCGGTCAGGGCTGTGATCACCATCAGCAAGCTCATCAAGGCCTTTGGCCGCCGGCCGGTGCTGCGCGGCATCGATCTGGAGGTGCCGGCCGGGCAGTCGGTGGCCCTCTTTGGCCCCAACGGCGCCGGCAAGACCACCCTGATTCGCATCATCGCCGGCCTGAGCAAGCTGAGCTCGGGCCAGGTGTTGTTGGGCGGCCAGGATGCCCAAAAGGCTGGCCCGGCCCTGCGGCGCTACATCGGCTTCGTTTCGCACAGTCCGCTGATCTACGACAGCCTGACGGCCGAGGAGAATCTGCACTTCTTTGGCCGGATGTACGAGACGCCGGATCTGCCCGAGCGCATCAACCAGGTGCTGGAGCAGGTGGGGCTGGCCGGCCGGCGCAAGGATGTGGTGCGCACCTTCAGCCGCGGCATGATCCAGCGCCTGGCCATCGGCCGGGCCATCCTGCACAACCCGCCCATTCTGCTGCTGGACGAGCCTGACACCGGCCTGGACCAGCAGGCGGCCGACATGCTGCGCAAGCTGCTGGTGGAGCTGGGCAGCGGCGACCGCACCGTGCTGCTGACCACCCACAACCTGGAGCGCGGCATCGAATGGGCCGACCGCGCCCTGATCCTGAACGGCGGTCGCGTGCGCTTCGACGCGGCCACGGGCGATCTGGGCGGCGGCCACTTCCGCCGCATCTACACCGAGACGGTGGGCGGCGTATGAGCTATCTGCGCAAGGTGCTGGCCATCGTCTGGAAGGATGTGCGGGCTGAGCTGCGCACCAAGGACATCCTCAGCTCCATGCTGGTCTTCGCCGGGCTGTCGGTGTTGATCTTCCAGTTCGCCTTCGACCTGCGGGCCGACAACGTGCGGCTGGTGCTGCCCGGCGTGCTGTGGATCGCCATCACCTTCGCCGGCGTGCTGGGGCTGAACCGCTCCTTCATCCTGGAGCAGGACCGCGGCTCGCTGGAAGGGCTCTTGCTGGCGCCGGTGGACCGCAGCGCGATCTATTTCGGCAAGCTGATCGGCAATCTGCTCTTCATTTTCGCCGTCGAGCTGCTGCTCTTGCCGCTGATGACCGTGCTCTTCAACGTCTGGCTGCTGTCGCCGGCCCTGTTGCTGGTGGTGGCGCTGGGCACCGTCGGCTATGCGGCCGTGGGCACCCTGTTCGCCGCGCTGAGCATCAACACCCGCGCGCGCGAGGTGATGCTGCCGATCCTGCTCTTCCCGGTGATGGTGCCGGTCTTCGTGGCCGGCGTGCAGGCGGTCAGCCGGCTGCTGGACGGCGACAGCCTGGCCGACATTGTGCGTTGGATACAGTTGTTGGTGGCCTATGACGCCATCTTTTTGGCTGCGGCCATGTTGTTGTTCGACTACGTGGTCGAGGAATAATAGTTTGAAAGGAGACATCGTGGTGACCTCGAAGAGAACTCGTGGCGAGAGCAAGCTGTGGCCACTGCTGCTGGGCGTGACGGCCGTGCTGGTTGCAGTGGGCGTCTACCTGGCAGTGCTTTGGGCGCCCACGGCCGTCAACCTGCCCACCGAGGCAGAGCAGATGGCCCAGCGCATCTTCTACTTCCACGTGGCGGCTGGCTGGGTCGGCTACGTGGCCTTCGGCGTGACCGCCGGCGCGGGCATCCTCTATCTGCTCAAGCGCCAGCGTCGCTGGGATCATGTGGCCGTCTCATCGGCCGAGATCGGCGTCCTTTTCACCGCGGCCAACCTGGTCAGCGGCGCGGTCTGGGCGCGGCCGACCTGGGGCACCTGGTGGTCGTGGGACGATCCGCGCCTGACCCTGGCTGCGATCGTGCTCCTGGTCTATATCGCCTACCTGATGCTGCGCAACGCCATCGACGAGCCGGAGCGGCGCGCCCGGCTGGCGTCGATCTACGGCATTGTCGGCTTTCTCAGCGTGCCCCTCTCCTTCATCTCCGTGCGCATCTGGCGCACCATTCATCCGGCCGTCATCGGCACGGGCAGCGAAACCTCGCAGGGCGGCTTCGACATGAGCGGCGACATGGTGGTGGTGCTGCTCTATGCGATCTTCACCTTCAGCCTGCTCTACGTGGTGCTGCTGCACTACCGGCTGCGGCTGGAGAACCTGCGCGAACAGGTCGATGACCTGAAGACACGCGCCTTGATCGAGGGGTAGCGCCAGGACGCTGCTGCGATCAGCCTCACCGAGCGTTGAATGATCGCAGGCGTCCCGCTGGGCCAGGTGCAGCTCGCCGCCATTGCCGGGCGCTCCTTCAGCCTTCAGCCCCGTCCCTCACCATTCATCTCAGGAGTACTTCGATGAGTTATCTGGTTCTTGGCATGATCATCTTCTGGTTTGCCACCTTTGCCTTCGTGTGGAGCATCTCCCGCCGCCAGAACAAGCTGGAGGAAGAGGTGGCCGTGCTGCAAGAGGTGGTGGACAAGTCGGCCGACGCGTCGGTGTGAAGCACGTGATTTCGATACGGCGGCCGACGCGTCGGCGTGAAGCACGTGATTTCGATACGGCGGCCTACTCAATCCACGTGCTCGCACCCGCCGGCTGAGTAGTAACGCGCAAAGACATGAAGCAGACCTTCCAGGTTGCAGAAAACCTTGAAGCTCTTGAGCGCATCCAGGTGACTGAGTGGACTCACAAAACCTGAATCTGTTGCTGGCGACGCTGTTCGGGCTGGTGTCCTTCTTCTCCCCCTGCGTGCTGCCGCTGGTGCCTGTCTATCTGGGCTACCTGACCGGCGCCACCGTGGCGGGCGCGGACGCCAGCGGCAGGATCAGCCGCTGGTTCACCTTCTCCCATGCCGTCGCGCTGGTGGCCGGTTTCACCCTGGTCTTCGTGGCGCTGGGCGCGCTGGGCGGCGCGCTGGGCATGATGCTCAGCCGCGCCACGCCGGTGATCACCCGCGTCGGCGGCGTGATGCTGGTGGTCTTCGGCCTGCGCATCGCCCATATCCCGTGGCGCAAGCAGGGCTGGGCGCTGCTGGCCCTGGCGCTGGCGCTGCTGGCCTTTGTAGTCAACGTGCGCGAGACCACCGTCAACCGGCTGTTGCAGGCCATCATGATCGCGGTGATCGCCCTGGCCGGCTATGGCTGGTCGATCCGGGTACACACCCTTCTGGGAATCGTGGCTGGCGTGCTGAACTTCATCGCCGTCTGGGAGGGCAGCGCCGCGCTGGCGGGTCTGCCCACGCTGGGCGGCTTCACCCCCACCGTCATGGCGCTGGCTGAAAGCGCGCTGATCGCACTTCTGGTGGCCTGGGCCAGCCGCACTGACCTCTTCATGATGGAGAAGCGTATCGACCTGGGCCAGACGCGCAGCCGCGGCTATCTGACCTCCTTCCTGACCGGCATCGTCTTTGCGGCCGGCTGGACCCCCTGCGTCGGGCCGATTCTGGCCAGCATCCTGACGCTGGCCGCGGCCGAGCAGAGCATCGGCCGCGGCGCGCTGCTGCTCTTCTTCTATTCGCTGGGCCTGGCCGTGCCCTTCCTGCTGGCTGGCCTGCTCTTCAATCAGTTGAGCCGCTATCTGCCCAAGATCTACCGCTATTTGCCCACCATCAGCCTGGTGAGCGGCCTGTTGCTGGTGGTGGTCGGCGTGGTGATCTACACCGGCGGCCTGCAGCTCATGGCCACCGTGGTTCCACAGGTGGAGCTGGAGAGCTGGCTGCTGGGCGTCCTGGGCATGGAACGCTGAGTTGCGGGCAAGCGCCGGCGGGCCAAAGGTCGCATTCCCATGAACCGACACCAAAAACCTTACCGATGGCTGATCGCTCTGGCCTGGCTGGCCGCGGCCTTGTGGCTGGGCGGCTGCAGCCGCGCGGCCAGCGAGGAGGTGGTGGCCACCGGGCTGCCCAACCTGGCCGAGATCAGCACCCGCGGCGTCAACAACGCCAACCGCGGGCTGGAGAAGGGGCAGTTGGCCCCAGATTTTGCCTTGCAGTTCGCCGACGGCACACACACCCGCCTGAGCGATTGGCAGGGCCAGCCGGTGGTGCTCAACTTCTGGGCCACCTGGTGTGCGCCCTGTCGCGAGGAGATGCCGGCCTTCGTGGAGCTCTTCCAGGAACGCCAGGAGGAGGGGCTGGTGATCGTCGGCGTTAACGCCCAGGAATCGGCCGCCCAGGCTGCGACCTTCGTCGAAGACTACGGCATCACTTTCCCCGTGGCGCTGGACAGCCGCGGCGAGATACAGCAGCTCTACAACGTGCGCGGCCTGCCGACCACGGTGTTCATCGACCGCGAGGGACGGGTCGTGGAGCGGTGGCCCGGTCTGCTGGACCGCCGCGCGCTGGAAGAATCGCTGGCGGAGATCCAGTAGCCATGGCGCAGTTGGTCACCCTCTACAGCGCGCCAGGCTGCACCCTTTGCCGCGCCGTGCTGGAAGATCTGGAGCTGCTGGCGGCCGAGCATGACCTGGAGCTGCGCCAGGTGGATGTGACCAGCGATCCGCGGCTACAAGAGCGCTACCTGTTGGCCGTTCCTGTGGTCGAGCTGGCGGGGACGCTGCTGACCGCGCCCATCTCCCTGCGGCAATTGCGCAGCGCGCTGGCCGCCGCAACAGGTTGATAGCCATGACAAACACCTCCTCCTCCGGTCAGTTGCCCCCTGGCGGCGCGTCGCCGCCCCCCCCGCCGCCGCCGGGCGCTGCGCAGGTCGCCCGTGTCGCCGACCGCCTGGTGTTGGGCATCGCCCGCCACTGGGTGGCCTTGTTTTGCATTGCGCTGCTGCTCTACGTGGGCATTCCCTTTTTGGCGCCGCTGTTGATGCAGGTGGGGTTGACCGGGCCGGCCCGCGTGATCTATCTGATCTACTCGCCAGCCTGCCATCAACTGCCTGACCGTTCCTATTTTCTCTTCGGCGAACAGCACGTCTATTCCCTGGAAGAGCTGGAGGCGGCCAACGTGTTGCCGGGCAGCGGCCTGATGGAGCGCCGCCGCTTTGTTGGCGATGAGGCGCTGGGCTGGAAGACGGCGCTCTGCCAGCGGGATGTGGCCATCTATGGCACGATGATCGCGGCCGGCATGCTCTTTGCCCTGGTGCGAAGACGGGCGCCGCGTCTGTCGCCGCTGGTCTTTATCCTCTTCCTCCTGCCCATTGCCGTGGACGGGGTGTCCCAGTTGTTGGGTCTGCGCACCAGCAACTGGTGGCTGCGCTCCCTCACCGGCGCGCTGTTTGGCCTGGGGGTGGTGTGGCTAACCTATCCCTACATCCAGGAATCGATGGACGAGATCCGCGCCAATGTCGAGAAGAAGTATGGGTGGTGAATTGGACAGCGCAGCGCAGATCATGTATAATCCCCCGCTGTTGGCTGGCACATGGGCATGCAAGACCTGGCCCGTTGCGCATCCCGTTCGTCCTCTCACGTTCGTGCGGCCGACAGAGCAAAGACAAAGCCGGAGCTTGTCGCAAAACTATCTGGATAGTTGACTCCCATGGAGGACGTTCGTGGCTAACCACAAATCTGCTTTGAAACGTATTCGCAGCTCGGAAAAGCGCCGTCAGCGCAACCGCGTCGTGCGCGGCAGCACCCGCACCGCGGTCAAGCGGGCCCGCATCGGCATCGCCGGCAAGGACATGGCTGTGGCCGAGACATCGGTGCACAGCGCGGTGTCGGCGCTGGACAAGGCCGCGGCCAAGGGCGTGATTCACAAGAACGCCGCTGCCCGCCGCAAGTCGCGCTTGATGCGCCAACTGAACCAGGCGAAACAGGCGGCCGCAGCTTAACCTGAACGCCGTTCGTCGCAACCGCAACCATCGAAGGGAACTGGGCTCCAGTTCCCTTTTATGTTGGTCTGAGCCGGGGCAACGGCGGCGCGACCTGCCCGTTGGGGAGCTGCCATTGCCAGGCCGGCGCCGTCGGGCGCTAGACGTTGTTGCTGGTGGAAACGGCTTCCCCGTTGAGCGGCGTCGGCAGGCTGTCGGCCGCGCCGCCAGGAGTAAAGATGTAGCCCACACCCCGCTTGGTGCGCAGAAAGATCGGCTTCTTAGGATCTGGCTCCACCAGGCGGCGCAGCCAGCTCATGTGTACATCCAGCGTGCGCGTGTCGTCCAGGTAGGAGGTGTGCCAGATCTCTTGCATGATTTGGTTGCGGCTGATGTAGCAGCCGGCGTTGCGCATCAGCAGCGCCAGCAGGCCAAACAGCTTGCTGGTCAGACGCGCCTCGCCGGCCGGGCCGATGATGGTGCGCTCCACCAGATCGAGCACGAAAGGCCCCTGCACCAACACCTGGCGGCGTTCGCAGGCCAGCGCCTCTTCGATGACCTTGAGCACCCGATGCCAGGCCACAGGGCTGGAGAGCAGGTAGTCGTAGCTGTAGCCGATGGAGACGTCGCTGTCTGCAATCAACACCAGACGCGCCGCGGGCGCTCGCTGGCGCAGCGTGCGGGCCAGCGGCTCAGGCGACAGGCGCAGCGAAGCGGCATCCAACACGATGACGTCGGCCGCGATGTTGTCCAGCTCGCGCAGCGCGCGCGTCTGGCTGGCGGCAAAGGACACCAGCGTGTCGCCCAGCAGCAACTGACGCCAAAGCGGCGCGTAGATGTCAGGCTGACGGCCAACGAAAAGAATGTGGGTCGACATGGTGCGGCGGTTGTTGCGATGGGTGCGGCGGTTGCCGGACGATCCGGCGTGGTGCAGGCTGCGCCCCCTGAAGGACTCACCCGCATCTCTGGCGCTGACGGCCGCTGCATTATACAGCCAATCGATTGCTTTGGCAACAGCGGCGCGACGCGGGCGGAGGACTGACAGTGCTAGCTGACTGCACTTTTGGTTTGCGGGCGATCAGCACTGTCAGTCCTGCGCGGCGCGGCCCTTGCACCATTGGCCACTTTTCTGCATCGGTGTATAATCCTCCTCCATGACCACAGCCATTGACAGGCAACCCGGCGGCTTCGGCGGCGAACGGGTTGCCGATCCCCTCGTTTGCGTCGTCCTCCCCACCTACAACGAGGCCGACAATCTGCCCGCCATGGTGGCCGCGCTGCTGGCGCTGGCCATCCCCCAACTGGTAGTGGTGGTGGTGGACGATGCATCCCCCGACGGCACCGGTCAGGTGGCCGACCGCCTGGCCAATCTGCACCCAGGAGAGGTTTATGTGCTGCACCGCACCGGCGAGCGCGGCCTGGGCCGGGCCTACGTGGAAGGCTTTGACTGGGCGCTGCGCCTGGGCGCACAGTTCGTGGTCCAGATGGACGCCGATTTCTCCCACAACCCCGAAGATGTGCCGCGCCTGCTGGCCGCCGCCCAACAGGCTGACCTGGTGATCGGCTCCCGCTACGTGGAAGGCGGAGGGCTGGACAGCGACTGGAACTGGTCCCGCCGCTTTCTCAGTTGGTGGGCCAACAAGGTGTGGGCTCAGCTCTTTCTGGGCACGCGCATCCATGACGCCACGGCAGGTTTTCGCTGCTGGCGGCGCGCCACGCTGGAGGGGATCGGCCTGCAGCGGGTGCGCTCCAACGGCTACGTTTTCCAGGTCGAAATGAGCTTCATGGCCGAGCGCCTGGGCTATCGCATCGTCGAGATCCCCATCTTCTTCGAGGACCGGCGGGTGGGCAGCTCCAAGATGAGCTGGGGGGTCAAGGTCGAGGCCACCTGGCGCACCGCGGCCTTGCGCTGGCGTCATCGCCACCTGGCCCGTCAGGGCCGCATGCGCACACCTGCCCTGGCGTCGGACGACCGGCCGGCCTGAGCGCCGCGCCCCGCTGCCGGCTCATCGATCCCAGCCTATGAGACGAATCACCAACCATCCCAACATCCTGGCGGCGCTGGTCCTGTTGCTGGCGCCGCTGCTTTGGTTTGCGCCGGTGGTGTTGGGGGGCAAGACCCTGCTGCCGGCCGATAACCTCTATCAGTTCCAGCCCTGGGCCCCCTTGGCCGCGGAGCTGGGCGCCGCCGTGCCCCACAACGAGCTGCTCAGCGATCTGGTGCTGGAGAACCTGGTCTGGAAGACCTTCCTGCGCGAGACCCTGGCGCAGGGCGAGTTGCCCCTGTGGAACCCCAACATCTTCACCGGCGTGCCCTTTCTGGCGGCCGGCCAGCATTCGGCGCTTTACCCGCTGTCGCTGGTCTTCTACCTGCTCCCCTTGTCGTTGGCCTACGGCGTCTTCACCTGGCTGCAGGTCAGCGTCATCGGCTGGGGGATGTACCTCTTCGCCCGCGCGCTGCGCCTGGGGCGAGGCGCCAGCCTGTTCGCCGGCCTGACCTTTGCCTTCAGCGGTTTCGTGATGGTCAGCGTGGTCTTCACCATGATCATCGCGGCCGTGGCCTGGCTGCCGGTGGTGCTGGCCTGCATCGAGACCATCTTTCGCAAGCAGGAGGAAAAGGGGGACGCGGCCTATTCGCCCATTCCCTACGTGGTGGTCGGCGCGCTGGCGCTGGGGGTGCAGGCGCTGGCCGGCCATCCTGAGATCACCGTCATCACCCTGTTGGTGGCCGGTTTCTACACCTTGGCGCGGCTGTTGATGACCTGGCGGCGGCTGGGCAGTCCCGGCCGGTCGCTGCGCCTGGCTGGCTGGCTGCTGGCCATGGTCGGCTTGGGCCTGGCGCTGGGCGGCGTGCAGTTGATTCCGCTCTTCGAGCTGGTCAACACCAGCTTCCGCCAGGGCTCGGCCAGCTTTGCCGAGGTGGTGGGCTGGGCCTGGCCGACGCGCCAGATCCTCACCTTCCTCTTGCCCGATTTCTTTGGCAACCCCAGCCACCACGGTTGGTGGGACCCGGCGCTGCGCGCCTGGCGGGAGGCTGGACCCAACGCGGCCGGCCAGCCGGTGCGCGACATCTTCTGGGGGGTCAAGAACTACGTGGAGGGGGGCAACTACCTGGGAATCATCACGCTGGCCCTGGCCTTGACGGCGTTGCTGGGGACGGTGCGTGGGCGACGGGGCCAGGGAGGGCAGGGGAGCGAGGGAGCGGAGAGGATCGATGGGCGTTTGGTGTGGCTGCTGGCCGGCCTGGCGTTGATCAGCCTGCTCTTCGCCTTCGGCACCCCTTTGTATGCGCTGCTCTTCTACGGCGCGCCCGGCTACAAGCAGTTGCACTCGGCCTTTCGCTGGGTCTTCCCCTACACGGTGGCTATGGCCGCGCTGGCCGGCTTTGGGCTGCAGTGGTTGCTGACGGCCGTGAACCGTGAACGGTCGTCAGATTTCCCGCGGCGCGCGGCGCGTCTTGCCGCCTATGGCCTGCTGCTCGCCGGTCTTGCGCTGCTGGCCGGCGCGCTGCTCAGCCTGGTCGCGCCCGACCCCTTCCACGCCCTGGGCCAGCGGGTGGTCGATTCGTCCGACCTGGCGCGCGGGGTCTTTGCCGGCGGCGCCGATTTCTGGGGCTATCAATGGCAGAACGTGGTTCACCTGGGCCTCTTCACCCTGCTGGCCGGCCTTTGGCTGGTGGTCGTCCTGCGCCGTTCAGCGGCCATCGGTCGGTGGGCCTTCGCGGCCGCGGCCATGCTGCTCCTGCTGTTGGACCTCTACCTGGTGTTGGGGCGCTTCAACCCGGCCGTCGATCCCGATCTGCTGGATGTGACGCCGCCCAGCGTGGCCTTTTTGCACCAGGAGGCTGAGCAGGCACGCCAGGCTGGCCAGCCTTGGCGCATGACCACCTTCGAGGGCGCGGAGACGACCAAGACCTTCAACGCCAACACCCCCTGGCTGGTCGGCCTGCAAGATGTGCGCGGCTACGACTCCATCATCCCCAAGCAGTATGTTGACTACATGCAGGCCATCGAGCCACAGGGCCAACTGCTCTACAACCGCATCTCCCCCTTCTACGATCGGGCCAGCCTGGATGATCCGCTGACCGACCTGCTGGGGGTGCGCTATGTGGCCAGCGAGCTGCCGCTGGACGCGCCCGGCTGGGAGCTGGCCCATGAGGACGCCGGCGGGCTGCGCATCTACCGCAACGCCGATGCCTTCCCGCGCGTCTTCATCGCCCAGGAGGCAGCGCTGGTCCCGGCCGGCGAGGTCATTAGCCGCACCCGTACCGTGGACCTGCGCCAGGTGGTGGTGCTGGAGGAGGAGACGCAGCAGACCGGCCAACGGGCTGAGTATGGCGGCGAGGCCGAATTAGCGCAGCGGGCCGCGGCCAGCGGCTTCCAACGCCTGCCGGTCGACTACAGCGGCCAATTGCCGGCCGCCGAGCTGCCGCCGCCATCGTCGCCTGAGCTGCGCACCGCGACCATCAGCAGCTATGGCACGCGCGAGGTCTTCGTAGATCTGAACCTGAGCGACCGCGGCTGGCTGGTGCTGACCGACGCCTGGTTCCCCGGCTGGAAGGCCTATCTGCGGCCCTTCGGCGTCGAGGGGGAAGGGGTGGATGCCGCGGGCAACGCCATCGAGACCGAGCTGCCCGTCTTCCGCGCTGACGGCAATTTCCGCGCGGTCTACATCCCGGCCGACGGGCAGTGGACGGTGCGCTTTGTCTACTCCCCGCGCCCGGTGCAGTTGGGCATCTACGTCACCTTCCTGGCGGTGGTCACGCTGATGTTGCTGCTGGGCTGGTGGGCGTGGGGGCGCTACTACCGCGAGGTGGAGGACGAGAACGCCGAGGTGCGCCGCGTGGCCAAGAACACCGGCGTGCAGATGATCCTTTCCCTGCTCAACCGCGGCATCGACTTTGCCTTTGCCATGCTGCGGCTGCGCATTCTGGCGCCGGTGGGGGAGGGCAGCTACGCCTTTGTCATCGCGGTCTATGGCTTCTTCGAGGTGGTGGTGCGCTTCGGCCTGGGCACGCTGCTAACCCGGGATGTGGCGCAGAACAAGGAGGACGCGGGGCGCTATCTGGCCAACGTCCTGTCGTTGCGGGTGATGCTGTGGCTGCTGTCGCTGCCGGTGTTGCTGTTGGTGGCGGGCATCTACGCGGCCAGCGGCAACCTTTCCATGCAGGAGGCGCAGGCGCTGGCGATCTTCGCCCTGGCGCTGCTTTTCGCCAGCGTGGCCGACAGCTTCAGCTCGGTCTTCATGGCCTTTGAGAAGATGGAGTACCCGGCCGGCATCGCCACCGCCATTGCCACGGCCAAGGTCGCGCTGGGCGCGCTGGTGCTGCTTCCCCCCTTCAGCCTCGGCTTCGTCGGTCTGGCCGGCGTCAGCCTGCTGATGAACATCGTTCAGTCGGTCTGGCTGTGGGTGGTGTTGCGCCGCCAGATCCCCTTCCATCTGGGCCGGCTGGATTGGGTCTTGCAGAAGGCCATGCTGGTCGCCAGCTATCCGCTGATGCTGAACCACCTGCTGGCCAGCATTTTCTGGCGCATCGACCTCTGGCTGCTCAAGCCGCTGGCCGGCACCGCCTCGGTGGGCATCTACTCGGCTGGCGTCAAATATCTGGACGGCTTCAACGTCATCCCCAGCTATTTCACCCTGGCCATCTTCCCGCTGATGAGCCGCTACGCCAAGGACAGCCACGAGTCGCTGGTGCGCGCCTATCAGTTGGCCATCCGGCTGCTGGTGCTGGTGGCGTTGCCCATCGCCATTCTGGTGACGACGCTGGCCACGCCGTTGATTCGCATCCTGGGCGGCGCGGCCTTCCTGCCCGATTCGGCCGTGGCGCTGACGCTGCTGATCTGGTCGATTCCGATCGGCTTCGTCAACAGCGTGACCCAGTATGTGCTGATTGCGGTGGGGCAACAGCGTTTTCTGACGCGCGCCTTTCTGATCGGCGTCGCCTTCAACGTGACCGCCAACCTGATCCTGATCCCGCGCTATGGCTTTGCCGGCGCAGCCGTGGCGACGATTCTCAGCGAATGGAGCCTCCTCTTCCCCTTCTACTACGCGGTGCGCCGCCACGTGGCGCCGTTGCCGTGGGTCGACCTGGTGTGGCGGCAGGGGGTGGCCGCGGCCGGCATGGCGCTGGCGGTCCTGCTGCTGCGCGGCCAGCCCTGGATCGCGGCCGGCGTCAGCTCGCTGGTCTATCTGGCCATCCTCCTGCTGTTGAAAACCTTCAGCCATCCGGACATTCGCCGGGTGTTGCAGGTGGTTCCCTTCATCGGGCGTAGATCGTCGAAGGTTGACGCCAGCCTACCCTGATGCTATACTCGCGCCAGGAGACGAGACATGCCCGTCAATTCGATGTTCCACGCCATCATCCGACCACAGCAGATCGACGCCAGGCCGCACAGTCCGGCGCCATCCACGCCAGTTGGGCCGAGCCTGAAGCTTCCCTGCGGCATGGGCGATGGCGAGGCGCTGGCCGGGAAACGGCCCCGCCGGCCGCGTCGGCTTGGTCAGGCCTGGATCGAAACACGTTGCGATGAGCTTCCAGCAAACTGGTTGAGCCGGGTGGCCTGACGGGGAATTCGTCGGTATGGATCTGCGCAAAGTCTTCAACAGCGCCGGCGCCTTGCGTTTCGGCCATTGGCTGGGTCGCACGATGCCGGCCGGGCTGGGTTTTCGCCTGGCCGACGGGTTCACGCGCGGCCTGGCGCGCCGGCGCGATTCGGAGCTGATGCGCATCTTGCAGGTCAACATGCGCATGGCGCTGGGCCCCGACGCCTCGGACGAGCAGGTCTATGCAACGGCGCGGGCCGCGCTGCGCCACGCCGGCATGTCCTATTTCGACCTCTACCACGCGCTGGGCGCGGGACCAGAGGCCTTTCTGGCCGCGGTGGGCAGCACGCCGCTGACCGACTATTACCTGGACCGGTTGGCGCGGGAGAAGCAGGGCGCGGTGGTGGTCACCGTCCACATGAGCAATTTTGATCTGGCCGGGCTGGCCTTCGCCTACCGCGGGCTGTACCTCAACGTCCTGGCCTATGCCAACCCCACCAGCGGCTACGATTTGCAGAACAAGATCCGCCTCAAGGGGGGGATCAACCTGATGCCCATCGACGTCGGCGCGCTGCGCAAGTCGCTGGAGGCGCTGCGCGCCGGCCAGTTGGTGGTCACCGGCATCGACCGGCCTGATCCTTTTGGCGCCGGCGAGATGTTGCCCTTCTTCGGCCGGCCGGCGCGCCTGCCGGTGGGCCACGTGCGGCTGGCCTTGCAGACCGATTCGCCGGTGTTGGTGGCCCACTGCGAGTACCGGCCTACCGACCGCAGCTACACCGTGCATCTCTCGCGCTGGCTGGAGATGGAACATGTCGGCAGCCGGCAGGAGAACATCCTCCACAACGCGCGTCGGGTGCTGGCCGTGGGGGAGGAGCTGATCGCGGCGCGTCCGGAGCAGTGGCTGATGTTCTACCGGGTGTGGGAGGAGCCGGTGGAAACGAGCGGACAGTGACCCGCTCGTCCGCGCCAAAAGCGATGCGCCAGGCTGACTGTCATGTCAGCCTGGCGCATCACGCGTGTCGGCTCAGGAGCGACGCGCTGCGCCTTTAGTATAGCTGCATCGGCAGCGCGCCATACTCGTCCAGCAGCAGGCCCCAGGATTCGTCGGCGCCGACGACGATCTCGTCGGTGACGCTGGCGCCGTCCACCGTGGTCGTGACGTCATACGTCCCCGGCGGCAGGTCGAGCATCGGCGCGTCGCTGGTCGATTCCATCCCTGCGCTGGGAGGCACATCGATCGTCTGACCATCGATGGTCACTGTCAACTCCCCCTCGGTGAAGTTGACCAGATAGAGCCGCGCCTGGCCGGCCGGCGGCAACATACCGGCCTCTTCTGCGGCAGCCTGATTCCGCAGGACCAGCAGGGCCTCGGTCTCGTCGCCGGGTGTCAGAGTGACCACCAGCTCGCCGTCGCTGCCGCTGAACCGCAGGGTCGTCTCGGTCTCGGTCGCTTCCGAGTCGTCCAGCGTCCAGCCGCGGCTGGCCAGCTCAGTCTGGAAGAAGGCCGTCAGGGTCTCGACATCTGACGGGGAGTAGACAGCGATCATGCGGCGGAACTCGCCCCCCTCGAAGCTATAGCCGGTGTGGTCATTGGGCAGGGGCAGGCCCTCTTCTTCCGTCACGCCCAGTTCATCGGAGTCGACCGAGGACTCCATGCCATAGTTGATGACCTCGATCTCCACTTCGGTGTCGGCAAAACCCTCGAAGGCGAAGAAACTGATCGTCATATCGCCGTTGCTGTAGCTGCACGAGATGGAGGTGTAGTCGCCAACGTCTTCCAGGCAACTGGCATCCAGGCCCTTCGATTCGTACACCGGGCGATAAAACTCGGCAACGTCCGTCAGCAAGAGCGCGGTCTTGAAGCTCAGGGTTTCATCAGAGATTTCGACCTCTGTGGCGTCAGGCGGTGTCGGCCAGTCGGCCACGGTCATTGCCACGCTGTCGCTGTCCACCGCTGATGTTGCCTCAGCAGTCGGCGTGTCGGTCGGGAGAGGCGTGGGTGTCGGCGGCAACGGTGTCGCTGTAGGCGGCGCCGGGGTGGCCGTAGGCGGCGCCGCGGTGGCAGTCGCTGGCGGAACGCTGGTCGCGGTCGGTGAGGCGGCGTTCTTACTGGCCCCTCCGCACGCGGCCAAAGCACCCAACAGGATGACCATTGACAACAGCACAATCCATCGCCATGTATTGAAACGCATAGGTGACTCCTCGGAATGAAAATTGTGACCGCAGAACGCGGCAACTTCGTCGCACCACGTTAAACGGAGGCAAGTTTGATTTCCGGCCATGAAGTGAAACCATTTTTCCGATGGAGCCAATTCAGGCAGACGCCTGATCGCTGTCTAGATAACGTCTGAACAAGCTGAGGAGTCCTGTGCGAGTACCGACCTACCGACCGCAGCTCTACACTGTACACCTCGCGCTGGCTGGAGATGGAGCATGTCGGCAGCCGGCAGGAGAACATCCTCCACAACGCTCGTCGCGCAACGAAAAAGGACTGTCAGTCCTGCGCGCAACGAAGAAGGACTGACACCTTATTTTTGCGCAATAACGGTGCATTTCTACTCGGAAAAAACAATAACAGGCGGTTTCTACTCGCCTGAAGCCGTTTTTGGCAGGCGAAAACGGGCCAAAGTGAGCCAAATCGGGTATCATCGGGACGTTACGGCGAAATTGCTTTAGACTTAGCAGCAAAGGAGCAGACCGATGCCACTCCAGATTGGCTTGACCGATGATGACCTGAGCAACACCCAGT
>Ga0209605_1001873_pt1 | contig 21859 bp, 17 predicted proteins | sample AD_UKC035_MetaG_FD_184408 | JGI IMG/M metagenome (GOLD analysis project Ga0209605, IMG submission 184408) | Active sludge microbial communities of municipal wastewater-treating anaerobic digesters from USA - AD_UKC035_MetaG (SPAdes) (version 2) | ecosystem: Engineered > Bioreactor > Anaerobic >...
CCCTGAAATTCTTTATATGCTTGTAGTAAAATTTGGAGGCACCTCGGTAGGTAAGCCTGAGCGGATGAAAAAAATTGCCAACCTCGTTACGGGTATGGCTGGTAAAAAGATTGTGGTGCTATCGGCCCTGAGTGGCACTACCAATACCCTGGTGCGCATTGGCGATAGTTTGCTGGCTCAACAACAAACAGCGGCACATCAGGAAATTGGTGAACTGGAAAAACATTATCAGCAATTCATAAAAGACCTTTACGAAAGCGAAGCATACCAGGCCATCGGGCAGGAAATTGTGAGCCGTTATTTTAGTTTGTTCCGGTTATTGGCGGCTGGAAGGTTTGATGATCGTAGCTACCGCGAGTTACTGGCACAGGGAGAATTGATTTCGACCGAACTTTTCTATCACCACCTGCAAGAGAAAAAAATTTCTGCCCGCTTATTACCCGCCTTGCATTTCATGTCGATAGATGAAAATCAGGAGCCTGAGTTGGAAAAGATCAGCGAGCGACTGAAGCCTATTTTGGAAACGATGAGCAATGTGGACATCCTGGTAACCCAGGGATACATCTGCCGTAACCATCGCAACGAAATCGACAACCTGAAACGGGGTGGCAGCGATTATACGGCATCCTTGATTGGTGCTGCCATACAGGCCAAAGAAATTCAGATCTGGACTGATATTGATGGCATGCACAACAATGACCCACGCGTTGTTAAAAAGACAGTTCCTATTGCTGAACTTACATTTGATGAGGCTTCCGAGCTTGCATACTTCGGAGCAAAAATTTTGCATCCATCTACCATTGTACCTGCCCAGAAGTATCATGTGCCGGTAATATTGAAGAATACAATGGACGAAAAGGCCCCCGGTACCGTAATAAGCGATAAGGGTAGCCGCGCACAGTTTAAAGCCATTGCAGCCAAAGATGGGATTACGGCTATCAAGATAAAATCATCGCGCATGTTGCTGGCCTATGGATTTTTAAGAAAAGTGTTTGAGGTCTTTGAACGCTACAAAACACCAATCGACATGATCTCTACATCAGAGGTAGCTGTTTCCGTTACCATTGATGATAATAAAAATCTGCATCCGATTATGGAGGAGCTAAAAAATTTTGGTTCAATTGAAGTTGATACCGACCAATCCATCATCTGTATTGTGGGCAACATGCTCTCCGAAAAAGAAGGTGTACTAAAAGAGGTCTTTCAATCGCTGGCATCCGTGCCTATCCGCATGGTATCGTACGGTGGTAGTCCCAACAATATTTCTATTCTGGTTGCAACCCCGCACAAAGAGAAAGCGCTTTCACTGCTTAACTCCGGCTTGTTTAACCTTTAATCATCCAAGAAAAAGCTACCGGTAAAAAATGGGTAGCTTTTTTTATTATTGTCGGCCCGTGAAAAACAATATCCCCTATCTTTTAACCGGCCTCACATTTTCGGTGCTTTGGGCTTCGGCCTCTATTGCCGGAAAGTTTGGGTTAAAATCAGTTGAGCCCCTCCTGTTTTTCACTATCCGGTTTCTGATTGCCGGAGGGTTGCTCTTGGTTTATGCACATGCTTTCAAGAAGCAGCGGCTACCTCAGGGTAAAGAGTGGCAACACCTGACCATATTTGGTGCCTTTAATACTGCCCTTTACCTGGGCATATTCATTATTGCACTTCAGTTTATTACCGCAGGTATAACTACACTAGCCATTGCGCTTAACCCGTTGTTCATCAGTTTGCTTTCCTCTCTGGTTAACAAACGAAAGGTACAATGGATGGAATGGGGAAGCATTACACTGGGGCTTTCTGGTGTACTATTGGCGGCCTTTCCCTTGTTGCAACTCAAATCCATTTCTATTGTTGGTTTGTTGTTGTTAGGACTTAGTATGATTACCTATTCCATTGGCGCGGTGTATTATGCCGGCCAGAAATGGTCGCTGAATCGCATTTCGATTAACGGTTGGCAGGTTCTATTTGGCGGGTTGATGACCGCCCCGTTTGCACTTTTAATGCACCAACCCGGTTCAAACCAGTTCCATAGTTCCTTTTGGCTTTCGTTGCTATGGTTAGTGGTACCCGTTTCCATCATAGCCGTTAACCTCTGGCTTATCTTACTAAAAGCCGATGCAGTAAAAGCTTCTATCTGGCTATACCTGTGCCCGATTTTCGGCATCATGTTATCGGCCCTTTTATTGGGCGAGCCCTTAACCGGTTACACCTGGGTGGGAACCGCCCTCGTATTAAGTGCCGTATTTATCGGGCAGCAAAAATACCAACCCGCGCGGCAAGCTAAAGTTTAGCGCTGTTGATCGGACGGCATTGCCGCTTATCAGTTTTCTAACCCACAATTAATATCCGTGCTGGTGTGCAATATTTATCTTGCTTCCTTCGCAGGGACTTAAGTTTTATTTTATATTTACCTACAACCAACCTGATTGCCTATGGAAGCAATTGTTATTATCCTCTTCGTTGTTGGATACCTCGCCATTGCACTTGAACACCCTATTAAAATAAACAAAACTGCCTCCGCACTCCTTACAGGGGTACTTTGCTGGACAGTTTATGCAGTAGTTTCATCCGATCATATTGAACACATTGGCCATCAGTTGGGCGAACACCTGAGTGAAATTGCCGCCATCCTGTTTTTTCTGATGGGCGCCATGACCATTGTGGAGTTGGTGGATGCCTACCAGGGATTCAAGATCATTACAGACCGGATCAATACCCGAAACCCCAAGAAATTATTGTGGATCATCTGCTTGGTAACATTCTTTTTATCTGCAATACTCGATAACCTTACCACCTCCATTGTAATGATCTCGCTCATTCGCAAGTTGGTGCCCAACAAGGATATGCGGTTGTTCTTTGCTGGTATGATTGTAATTGCAGCAAATGCCGGTGGTGCATGGTCGCCCATTGGCGATGTTACCACCACCATGCTCTGGATTGGCGGGCAGATTTCATCGGGCAACATAATGATTACTCTTTTTCTACCAAGCATTGTATGTATGGTCGTGCCTTTGATTTATCTGCAGTTCACCCTAAAAGGAGAACTCGGTGAAGCCAAAAGTCATGCTGCCGAAACTAACCATGGCCATGGCCATGGTCATGGTCATGCAAATGGAAAACCGGTAAAGGGTGCCTTAACCATGTTAATCCTGGGTGTGGGTGGTCTTATTTCAGTACCTGTTTTCAAAACCGTTACACACCTTCCACCATACCTGGGTATGTTGCTGGCGCTTGGCGTGTTGTGGGTTGTTTCCGAGTTGATCAACCCCGATATGGACGAAGCTGAAAAGAGACCTTATACTGCAGCCGGGGCCCTTACCCGTATTGATGTGCCCAGCGTACTCTTCTTCCTCGGTATCTTATTGGCGGTAGGTGCGCTTCAATCCATGGACATTCTAAGTCATTTTTCAGCATGGTTAGATTCCACCTTGGGCGATCAACGCATCATCATTACGTTAATTGGTATCCTTTCTGCCATTGTAGATAACGTACCGTTGGTTGCTGCCAGCATGGGCATGTATGACATGAGTATCTATTACCAGGATCACCTGATCTGGGAATACCTGGCTTATTGTGCTGGTACGGGTGGAAGTATTCTGATCATCGGATCGGCTGCCGGAGTAGCAGTAATGGGTATGGAGAAAATAGATTTTATCTGGTACCTGAAGCGTATCTCTTTACTGGCTATGTTAGGGTATTTTGCCGGAGCCATTGTTTACCTCATCATTCAACCCTACCTGGCGGTACACCCACCGGTTTAGTTTACCAATTGCTTTAATGCGACTTCAAACGAGGTTTGTGCAAGCCTCGTTTTTTTATTGTTGAGTGTGTGTGTCTTTTGCATAGCCTTTAAGATGGTATTGGAGATGTCAGAGAAAATGGCTTCATCGGTCATGCTTACTTCCTTTTCCATAAAATAGGCAAACACCCGGGCCATGCCACAGTTGGCAATAAAATCAGGAATGATGGAAATTTTCTCATCGGCATATAAACCGGTTTCTCCAAAGAAAATTTCCGGATCAGCAAAAGGTACATTTGCACCACAAGAAAAAACTTCCACACCGGCTTCCAGCATCCGATCCACCTGATGTTTGGTAACTAACCGCGATGCGGCAGCCGGCACAAACACTTCAAACTGCAGATCCCATATTTTCTGATTAACAATCTCAAACGGAAGTAACTCTTCGGTAACTAACCTGTTGCCATCCCGATTTAAAACAAGGTTGCATATTTCTTCATGGGTAAACCCTTTTTGATTAATCAACCCGCCCTCGCGTGTAAGGATGCCTACAATCTTTACCCCCATTTGTGAGAGGTAAAAACCAGCTGCAGCACCCACGTTTCCCCAACCTTGTACAACGGCCCGCTTGCCTTTTAATTCGCCACCCCACAATGCATAGTAATGCCGCACCGCTTCGGCTACACCGTAACCGGTGCACATATCAGCCACGGTATATTTTTTAGAGAGTGTGGGCGTATAATTTTCACTTTCAATCAACTTAATTACGCCCTGCCGCAGTTGGCCAATACGATTTACTTTTTGAGGCTCGGTAGGTTTATAATGCCCGGTAAAAACACCTTCCTGCGGGTGCCAGATGCCTACATCTTCGGTATGCGGAATTACTTCGTGGATTTCATCTACATTCAGATCGCCACCGGTACCGTAATAATATTTTAGTAAAGGCATTACTGCCGCATACCATCGATGCAACACTTCTGCTTTGCGCGGATCGTTTGGATCGAAATTGATTCCGGATTTTGCCCCGCCAATAGGTGGCCCCGATACGGTAAACTTTACTTCCATCGTTTTGGCAAGCGATTCCACTTCGCGTTTATCTAACCCTACCCGCATGCGTGTTCCTCCTCCGGCAGCGCCTCCGCGCAATGAATTGATTACCACCCACCCTTCTGCTGAAGTCTCGCTATCCTTCCACTCAAACACAATTTCAGCAGGCTTGCTCTCAAACTTTTTCAATAGTTCTTTCATCTTGTAAAGATTTTCGCGTCAAAGATAATTCAAAATAGGGTTGGCGTTGGCCTTCTGTGTTTTTCGAAGTTTTGATGAACCATAAAGCTGTTTCGACAAAAGTCAAACACACGTTCTCGCTAACCCCATCGTTATTAAATGCTGAAACCTTTGCATTGCAAACCTGCAACAATACGAATCTTTGTAGGCCAAAGCGGGGTAACAAACGAGGTTATTACTGAAACAACTGGTGGAAGGAAAAACTACAGCCAATAATCAATATGAAACCAAGCACAGATTATTTCCCTGGTGGTACCCCCTTTTGAAAACAAACTTAAACACGCCATATTTGTAGCCCCCGATCTCGTTTTGACCGGTTTGAACAGGATTTTACGCTATCATGCAGAATTTTAGAAGGAATTTAACGCTCTCATTCGGATTGATCTTACTTGTAAGCGGGGCATTTGCACAAACCGCCAACAGTCCGTTTAGCTTTAGAGGAATTGGCGATTATTATGGAAATGCACTGGCACATAACCAGGGCATGGCCGGTGTGGGCGTAAGCAATCCACAATACTTTTACCTTAACAATCAAAACCCTGCCCTCTTGGTTTTTAATCGCTTTACTGTTTTTGAAGGAGGATTTGTAGGGCAATACAACACGATTAAAGGCAATGGCTCATCCGAAAACAGCGGAAATGGAAACCTGAATTACCTCATGATGGGCTTTCCGGTAAAGATGGGCAAGTGGTCCACCTCGGTAGGTCTTGCTCCGTTTTCGGGTGTAAATTACCGCACCAACTATACCGATGATATTGAAGGAGGAACCGGTACGGTAGATGTTGAAGAAACAGGAAAAGGCGGAATTAACCAGGTGTTTTGGGCCAACGGAGTGGCCTTAAGTAAAAGTTTATCGGTAGGGGTTCGTGCTACCTATCTTTTCAGTTCAATTGTTAACGAATACACCAATTCAATAACGCAAACTGCAAATCCGGTTATTTACTCGCCCACTATTTATGAGCGTACCTATGTAAAAGATTTCAACTTTTCGGTTGGTACATCTTTTCATAAAGACTCGCTCTTCAATAAAAACTATCGTTTTAACATTGGTGCGGTTTATAATTTCAAATCCGAATTAAATACCGAGTACTACACACGCATTGAAAGAAGAAATTCCTCGGGTGGAATTACCGATTCCACCACCTTAATCAATAATAATCCGGGTACCATTACTTTACCCCAGTCGTTTACGGTGGGTGTATCGTTTGGGAGGGCCGAAAAATGGATGATTGGCGCTGATTATTCTTACCTAAAAAACAGTTTGTTTCGCGATTACTTCGGAAATTCGCAAAGTGGTGTGGATAGCTGGCGAATAGCTTTGGGTGGAGAATTTACACCAGACCCCATGGCGCTGAGTGGCTATTTTAAACGAATGACATACCGAACGGGTGTGAGTCTTGAGCAATATCCGTATTTGATTAACGGTAAGCCCGTAAACGATTTTGGCATTAATTTTGGGTTTACTATGCCAGTTAGCAGGATTTCGAGCCTTGATTTTGCTTTTAAAGTGGGCAAGCGCGGAACAATGCTAGACCATAACATTGAAGAAAATTATTTTAAAGTTTACTTTGGCGTTACGATTAACGACCAGTTTTGGTTTATTAAAAGAAGGTTTGATTAAAACTAAACAGAAAATGAAAATGAACATGCGATCATCGGTATTGTTGTTGGCTCTTTCCCTTGGTGCATTTGCAGGCTTTGGACAGTGTAAAGATGGCTGGCCCGAAGACAAGGCTACTGCCGAAGAAAAAGTGGCCCTTTATGACGATGCAAAAACTCAGAAAAATTATAGGGCTGCGGTTCCTCACCTTCGGTGGATGCTAACCCATGCCCCTAAATGGAACACCAAACTTTACATTGATGCCACCGACATCTACAACAATTTGGCATCAGCCGAAAAAGATCCAGCTAAGAAGCAAGTATTGATCGATTCGCTGATGCTGCTTTACGACTTGCGCGTTACCAATTGTGGTGATGAAGTGAATGTATTAAATCGTAAAGCTACCTACGCTGCAGTGTACAACGCCCAAAATAAGGCTAAAACAGCCGAGGTACTTGCTTTGTATGATAAAGTGTATGAAATAAGCGGCAACAATGTGTCGGATAACAACCTGCTTACCTACATGCAGGTAATTCAGCTAAATGTGGCTTTATTAAAAAACCTTAACGAAGACCAGGTGCTGCAACGCTACGATAAACTTTCAGGTGTAATTGATGCCAAAATCAAAAAAGCACAAGCTGAAAACAAACAAGCAGATGTTGATCGTCTTAAAAAAACAAAGAGTAGTGTAGATGATATTTTGCCTAAGTGTGGTGTTACTATTGATTGCGACTTTGTTAGAAAAAATCTGGCCCCTAAGTTCAAGCAAAACCCGGCCGATTTAGCTACCGCCAAAAAGATTTTTACATTCATGACCAGCGGTGGTTGCATTGAAGATCCTCTTTGGTTAGAGGCTGCCGAAGCCATTCACAAAGAAAGCCCGGATTATGGTTTAGCTATTAATATGGCTAAGATCTATGCAAAAAGTGGAAATATGGCAAAGGCCGAGGCTCTTGCAGCCGAAGCAGCTGAACTTGCCCCCACACCCGAAAACAAAGAAACTGCAAACATCCTGATTGGCGATTTGTTAGCACAAAAAGGTAGCAAAGCCGCTGCCCGCGAAGCCTACCGCAAGGCATTGGCTTCTAATCCTAACAGTAAAGAAGGTTATGAAAAAATTGGCGACTTGTATCTCAACTCTTTTAAGGATTGTCAAAAGAGTGTGAGTCAGGCCGAAGACCGATTGGTATTTTTAGCTGCGTACGAAATGTATGCGCGCTCCGGTAATCAGCAAAAAATGGCAGCTGCAAGAAATCAATTCCCTTCTGTTACTGAATTGTTCGAGTTGAACTGGAAAGAAGGCGAAACCAAATCAATTTCATGCTGGGTAGGTGAAACCGTTACACTTAAAACCCGTGGTAAGGAATAAACTCAGTTTGTAACATTATTAAAAGGCTGGTCGCTAAGGCCAGCCTTCTTTATTTCAGTTGGTATGATCAGAATTGTTACCCTCGCTGTTTCTGGAAGTTTGCTCCTTATAGCCTGCAATTCGGGTGAAACAACGGTGCCTGTTGAGTACCAGGGCCCGTTAAGCGAAGCCGAGAATGTAGTGATGCAGTATGCTGAAAATGATCGTGTGAAAGTAAAACTCACAACTACAAAAATCCTGGAATTTGAAAATGGTGATCAGGAATTTCCGGATGGCATATTTCTAGAATTTTACGATGAGCAGGGGACTAAAACTTCTACCCTTAAAGCCAATGATGCCTATTTTTTTAAAACCGAAAACAAATGGCGCGGGCGCGGTAATGTAGAGGTAATCAACCTGCAAAAACAAGAGCAACTCAACACCGAAGAACTTTTTTGGAAACCTACCGACAAAAAGGTTTTTACCGACAAGTTTGTTACCATCAAATTACAAAGTGAAGTAATCTATGGTACCGGGCTTGAAGCCAAAGAAGACTTATCCGATTATCAAATTAAAAATCCGGAAGGCGAATTTGTGGTTGACGAATGAAACCCCGTTTATTTGTATTTGCACATCCATGAAACTCCTCGATATTATCCTGCTTTCGCTGGCTGCATTTTTTGTGATTATCGGTGTCTACGAAATCATGACGGTGGGCATTGGGCAGGCCTATACATGGGTAATGGTGGCGGTTACCCTTTTCCTTATTTATACCTATCGCAAAAAAGGTAAATAAACCCACATTTTTTGTTACTCAAATACCTGATAATCAAGGTATATATTATTATTTCAGCCTTTGGCGAATTGAGATAACACCTTAAATTTGCGGTTCTTTAAACAAAACGCTGGAATTACCGGCACTCTTGTAAACTATTAGAAGCATTTGTTATGGCATTGATTGGAACTTTGAGGAATAAGATGACCAAGTGGGTGGTAGGGTTTGTGGCGGTGGCCATCGGAGCCTTTGTATTGAACGACCTGTTTGGAAATGGTCCCACTGCAGTTTTCGGAAATGAAAATACTGTTGGCGAAATCGCGGGCTCCAGTATTAGCCTGAAAGAATACCAGGATGCCATTCAGGTGCGCGAAAATAACTACATCATGAATTTTGGCCGCCAGCCTGGCGATCGTGAAAAACCTTTGCTGCAACAACAGGCATGGGAGTACCTGATAGCACAAAAAGCTATTAAGCCTGAGTTTGAGCGTTTAGGTGTTCGGGTTACTTCCGATGAAATCTGGGATATGATTCAGGGAAAAAACGTGGATGAAGGTGTTAAAAACTCCTTTCTGGACTCAGCCGGAAACTTTGACCGTGCGCAGTTAATGCAATACATCCAACAGGTTGAAGAAATTCCTACTGATCCAAATCTGTTTTCCATGTGGCAACAGGGTAACTACCGTTGGACAACCTTTAAAAATGATTTGGAATTAGGCCGCGAGCGTATTAAATACGAAAACCTGCTCATCAAAACCAACTACGTTACCAAAGCAGAAGCCGAGCGTGATTATCATTCGCAAAACGATGTAGCCGAAGTAAAGTATGTATATGTTCCTTTCTTTGCCATCAGCGATTCTGCCATAACCGTTTCCGATGCCGACCTTCGTGCCTACTACAACCGAACCAAATCAAAATACAAGGCTGAGCAGATGCGCAGCTTAAATTACGTGGCATTTCCCATTGTAGCTTCAGCCGAAGATTCTTTACAACTGCGTGAGGATCTTAAAACACTGGCTGAGGGTTTTAAAACTACACCCGATGATTCACTCTACGCCTCTACCAACACAGAAGGCAATGAACCATTCGCCAAGTATAATGTTTCAAATTTGCCGCCAACTTTGGCCGATCAAAAAGACAACCTTGTGGTGGGCACCGTGTTTGGCCCTATCCTGGAGGGTGACTCTTACAAAGTTATCAAAATAGTAAAAATTGGACGCGACACAGTAGGTACCGCAAAAGCAAGTCACATCCTCATCCGTTGGGACGATGAATCGGAGGCTGCCAAGAAAGCAGCTAAAGAAAAAGCCCGTAAAATTCTTGCCGAGATTAAAGGTGGGGCAAGCTTTGCCGCTAAGGCTCGTGAGCATGGTACGGATGGAACAGCCAGCCAGGGTGGCGATTTAGGTTGGTTCTCATCGGGCGGAATGGTAAAACCTTTTGAAGATGCTGTGTTTGGCGCAAAGAAAACCGGTGTACTTTCTGATGTGGTTGAAACACAGTTTGGCTACCACCTGATTGACGTAACTGGTGTGGTTGATTATACTTCTTATTCTGTTGCAACCATCGAATTCTCCATCACACCTAGCGAAGAAACCCAAAACGCTGCCTTCCTGAAAGCGCAAAATTTTGCTGCCGATCTTTCGGGCGTAAAAGAATTTGCCGAGCGGGCCAAAGCACAAAACCTGGTGGTTAATCAAGCCAACAACATTCGTACAAACGACAGGCGCTTAAATGATTTGGGAGATGCACGTCAGATTATAACCTGGTTATTCCGCGATGGTAAAGTGGGCAAGGTTTCAGAGGTGCAGGAACTCCCATCCGATTATATCGTGGCAGTTATGACCAGCGAAACCAACGAAGGTGTACGCTCCTTTGAAGCAGTGAAAGAAGAAATAACCCCTGCTGTTCGTAATGAACTGAAAGGCAAAAAAATTATCGAAACCCTAAAAACAAAAACCGGAACGCTGGAAGAACTGGCTTCTGCATTTGGTACCGATGCAACGGTGGCTTCATCCAGCGATCTGAAATTTAATTCAAACACATTACCAAGTGTAGGTCTTGATCCGGTTGCTGTTGGTAAAATATTCGCTTTGGAAAATGGCAAACGATCGGAACCTTTTGTTGGAGAAAATGGCGTACTGGTTGCTGAACTTCAAAACAAAACGGTTGCGCCTGCGCTGGGCGATTATAGCATGTTCAAAACCCAATTGAAGCAAAGCCTGGATGGCCGCTCCAGTATGGGAATAGCCGAAGCAATTAAAACAGCAGCCGGCATTGAGGATAAACGCTATAAGTTCTTTTAACAGGTAACTAAAAAAATAAACGCCTCGGATCAAAAACCGGGGCGTTTTTCTTTATGGATAGCCAAAATTTTGAAAAGTTTCGCGAACAATTAGACCAACACCATGCCTGGCCTTGCGTTTATACATTTAAGTTTATTGTGCCGATGGGTAAAGAACATCTGTTGAAAGCACAATTTCCCGACCACATCCCGAGCGAGAAGGCCTCGAAAAACAGAAACTACACCAGTTTTACATACCAGATGATGATGCCCTCCAGCCAGGCTGTTATTGACATCTATATTTTAGCATCAAAAATTGAAGGGCTGATTGCATTATAGCAATGCTTAATTGTAGCTACCTTTAACAAACATTTAAGCTATGTGGGTAGAAACGGACAATCGCCTGAAGCGCACTTTCCAATTTAGGGATTTTACAGAGGCCTTTTCTTTTATGACGCGCGTTGCACTCATAGCCGAAAAGATGAATCACCACCCCTATTGGACAAATGTTTATAATACGGTAACTATCGAACTTAGTACCCACGATGCCGGGGACATTGTTACCGAAAAAGATTACACCCTGGCTAAAGCAATAGATCAACTACTCTAAAAATTGGAAACCAAACCCTCATTATACCTGATCCCCACTCCAATTGGTAACCTTGCTGATATTACTTTACGGGCACTGGATACGCTTAAAAAGGTTGATACCATTCTGGCTGAAGATACCCGAACTTCCGGATTTCTTTTAAAGCACTACCAAATATCAAAACCCCTTCAAAGTTTCCATATTTTTAATGAGCATAAAACATTAGCCGGGTTAATTCAGCGCATGCAGCAAGGCGAAGTAATGGCACTCATCAGCGATGCCGGCACACCCGGCATTTCCGACCCGGGATTTTTATTGGTTCGTGAAGTGCTGCGCGCTGGCCTGCAGGTAGATTGTTTGCCTGGCGCAACAGCCTTAATTCCGGCCCTGATAAAATCAGGTTTTCCAACCGACCGATTTGTGTTTGAAGGCTTTCTGCCCCACAAAAAAGGACGCCAAACCTTGTTAAAAAAATTAGCCGAAGAGGAAAGGACTATTGTATTGTACGAATCGCCACACCGCCTGATTAAGACATTAGAGCAAGTGAAAGAATTTTTTGGCGAAACCCGGCCGGTGTCGGTATCGCGTGAGCTTACCAAGCTACACGAAGAAACCTTTACCGGCTCCGTGATTGAAGTTTTAACACATTTTCTGAAGAAAGAAGTAAAGGGCGAACTTGTGGTGGTGATACATGGCAAAGAAGAATAAGCGCATACTAAATGTGTGGTTGCTGTTTGGCGTTGCCACACTTTTACTCTCGGCTGCCTGGCTAATGAAATCTTTTCCGGTTTTAATCTTTGCAGCATTAGCCCCGCTATTTGCCATTACCGATCAGGCCCGGGAACACGCCTCACCCTGGGGCCGGTATGATTTAATTTTACTTGCGCTAAGTGTTGGAATGTTGGCCGCACATGCGTTTGATTTTTCATATACGTTAATCGTATTGCTTCAGGCAATATTATTTACACTGGTTTTTGTTGGATATGTATTTGCTTATAAAAGCCTGGGTGCGCGGCTTGGTAAGTTTACCATTATTTTCTTCTGGTTAGGATTAGAGTATCTGCTTCTAAAACTTCCGTGGAATAACAAGGTTATTTACCTGGCAGATGCCCTCCTATTAAAACCCGACTGGTATAGCTGGACCAGTTATACGGGCTACCTGGGTGTAACGCTATGGATACTGCTGGCAAACCTCCTTTTCTACATGAGTTTATTCCGGGCCTCGGGTTTTAACCCCTATATCTTTGTTTCCGCCATCCTTCTGGTTGTGGCTCCCATCATTTATTCGTTACAAGCAGAAGGCAGCATGATCACCTATTCGCACATGATGCAACTGTATGGTTTTGCTGTGAAAGGATCGCTTCCCGAAAAATACAGCCTGCAAGGCGAGTTTATTGCCCGAACCACAGCCTGGGTTTCGGTGTTAATAATCTTGTTATCTTTTGTAAAAAATTATACCCGCAAAAAATGAATCTTTCCCTCCTCGAAAAAGACACCATTGAACTTTGTGACGAAGTTGCCTCCTTTATGCGAAAAGAACTGGAAGGGTTCGACTTATCGCGCATTGAACAAAAAGGAAGTTCCAGCAACCTGGTTTCCTATGTGGATAAAGAATCAGAAAGACGGTTGGTGAACCGGTTGAGTAAACTGCTGCCAGGTTCCGGCTTTCTGGCCGAAGAAGGTACTGATGTAAAAGCCTCCAATGAATATACCTGGATTATTGATCCGCTTGACGGAACCACCAACTACCTGCACGGGTTGCCAATTTTTGCGATCAGTATTGGCTTGCAACGGAAAGACAAAACCATACTTGGCATTGTGTATGATGTAAGTAACAAGCATTGTTATCACGCAATTGAAGGTGGTGCAGCCTATTGCAATGAAAAGCAAATTCACGTTTCCGCCATTCGCACGTTAGAAGAAAGTTTACTCGCTACCGGATTCCCTTACTACCACTCCAGTAAAAAAGATGATTACCTCGAAATCATAAAACTATTTCTTGAAAAAACTCATGGCATTCGCAGGTTAGGAAGTGCAGCCATGGATCTGGCTTATGTAGCCAGTGGAAAACTAGAAGGCTTCTTTGAATACGATCTCAAACCGTGGGACGTAGTCGGTGGCACTTTTCTGGTGCAACAGGCCGGTGGTGTGGTAACCGATTTTTCAGGAGGTACTAACTTTTTATTTGGTGGTGAACTTTGTGCGGCCGGAAACATTCATACCGAAATGTTAGCCGAAATTCGCAAGCACTGGTTCAAATAACTACTCCGATCGCAACGCCTTTGTTGGGTTAGCCATAGCCGCCTTCACCGACCGGTAGCCCACCGTTAGCAAGGCAATGGCAACCGTTACTGCCAGGCCAATTAAAAACACCGAAGGGCCCACTGTAATTTTATAGGCAAATTGATCCAGGTATTGATTGGCAAAATAATAAGCCAGTGGAGCCGCCACACAAAAGCCTATCAATATAAGTTTTATAAATTCTTTCGAGAACAACATCAGGATGCTTTCCACAGATGCTCCCAGTACCTTACGCACCCCAATCTCTTTCGTTTTTTGGTTGGCCATAAATACGGTAAGTCCAAACAAGCCAAGACATCCGATGAAAATTGCAAGCGTTGTAAAACCGCTTAGCAGAAGCGACATCCGTTGTTCGCCTTCATAGAACTCGCGAATTTGTTCATCGATAAACCGATAACTATAGAGATAGGATGGATAGGTGCTCTCCCACTTGGCTTGAATTTCCTTAAGGGTTTGTTGCATGGACTGTGGATTGAGCTTTACCGAAAGCGTTTCATATCCCCGTATGCGGTTTAACATTATCGTTGCCTCCATTGGATTTTGAAGCGATACCGTATGAAAATTCTTCACCACACCACTTACCGGCAGGTTCTTGCGCCACATTCGGATTTTCTTGCCCACAATATCCGCTGGATTTGAGAATCCTGCCACCTGGGCAAACTGCTCATTTACTACAACTGTGTGTGCCGTGTCCATGTCTTGAACTCCTTCACCTGCTACAAGTTCCAATCCATATAAACTCAGGTAATTGCCATCAATTTGCTTCACCTGGGTTCCATAATCTTTTTCATCGCCTTCTATATTGAAACTTGTCTGTGAAACACTGCCCGAAGAAGGTGGTGTGCTGCTTAAACTGGCCGCTTCCACTCCGGCCAGATTCAAAAGATCATCGCGCAAGGTGCGCATTTTACTTACTCCATCACCGCCAACGGGAGTTTCTTCTTCCGGAATGGGAATGGTAATGATGGCCTCTTTGCGGAATCCCAAATCTTTGTTCTGAAGAAAATTCATTTGGGTTATCAAGACCACCGTAGCAATTATCAGCAGCTGCGAAATGACAAACTGCAGAACAACAAGGCCTCTGCGTAAATTAAAACCGGAAGAGTGATTAGCCTGTGTCTGATTTTTCAGTGCACTAATCGGATTGAAGGCACTAACCACCAGGGCCGGATAAAATCCCGACAACAGCGTAACGATCACCAAAACAGACAACAAGAAAATCCAAAGCGCTATGTCTTTCGCAAAATTCAGGCTCAGGCTAATTTCGAGGAATGGATTCAGAAAATTCAGTCCAAGCTCTGTCAAAACAAGCGCGCCCACAATTGAAGCCAACGCTATCAGAAAAGTCTCACCTAAGAATTGAAAAACTAATTGCGATCGCATACTTCCCAAAGACTTCCGGATACCAACCTCCTTCGATCGCTTCACGGCTTCTGCGGTGGTCAGGTTAATGAAGTTGATGCAGGCGGTAAGCAAGAGGAAAATACCAATGATGGAAAGTGCCATCAGCATGGAATTACTAACGGTGTTGTAGTTGTAATTTCCAAAACGATCATCAAAATGGATCTGGCTTAATGGTTGAAAGACAAACTCGGTATGGTTGCGGTTGCGCGTTGCATCGCCCAAATACTTAGTAACAAATGCGGGCATGCGGGCTTCCATATCTGCAATTACGCTGCCTTGCTTCAGGGTAAAGTAACATTGATCATCGCTCCAGATTCCATTCCATCCATTATCGTCTTTTTCTTTCTTAACTGTAATGTAAGAGGCCAGCACATCAATGGGGAAATCGGTATTGCCAGGAAAATCTTCCATGATGGCCGTTACCCGAAATTCCTGGTTGTCATATCTTAAAACCTGACCAATGGCATCTTCTTTACCAAAATATTTCAGCGCAAACCGCTTCGATAGAATTACTTCGTTGGGCTCGTCCAGGCCCTTCTCGGCATTGCCTATCAGAATATTCCGGTCAAATACTTTAAAGAAGTTGGGCTGCCCGTAAGCAACGCCTTGCTCTTCGTCATACTTTTTGTCTTCTCCTGCAGGGTGTGGAATAACAATAAAACTACCCGCGCGGTACGAGATAAAGGTAATCTCTTCGGCTTCCGGAAACTCTGAAGCAAACGCCTCCGGAAATACAGGGTGAACACCCGGTGTATAATTCTTATCGTGATTACCATCCGATTGCACACTGGCCCGGTAAATTCTCTGGTAATTGGAGTGGTAAGTATCAAAACTGGTGTGATGACGAACCAAAAGGAATAAAATCAAACTGGTACTGAGACCCAGCGTAAGACCGCTTACATTGAGCAATGTAGTGCCTCGTTGACGCAGCAGGTTTCTGATTGCGGTTTTGAAATAGTTTCTGAGCATTACATCGGGTATTTATTATTTGAAGGGCACATCTGAATGTTCTGGGTTCGCTCAATTACGAATACTGTGCCACCCGTATTCTGCTTGAATTAACTGGGTTTTGTCAGGTTAATTGTTCAAAACCGTTGACTTTCGTCCGTAATCGGACGGGTACCAACACATTTAACATAGCCAATTGAAACTTGTTTATTAACTTTACAGCGTGATTCAGCAACTCATCATCGCAGCACTTTTTATAGGTGCGTTAGTTTACCTTGGCCGTATTGCCTGGCGAAATCTGCGTGCTAAAAGAGGGTGTGCAACCGGGTGTGGGAAATGTAGTATAGCTGATATTGAACCTGTCAAAAATTTCAAAAGCCAGGGCAATTCCAGCCTGCATTAAAATCAGGCCCACACTTTTGTTCCCTCCGTACAGTTCTTACAAATTTCTATTTCACTTCTGGACCTGAGCAACGACTGCCTGAAGTGTGCATACTTTTCTCCAAACCAGATTTCCCGAAACGATTGCTTTTGCAAATCACCCAACACAAAATGCGCGTCTTTATCAAAACAACACGGTACAACTTTTCCATCCCAGGTAATTACACAACTGTGCCACATTTTCCAACAGTGGTTATCAAGATTGTTCTTAATTACGTACTTGCCTTCGGTTGTTTTTCGGTATCGTGAAAATTTATCCTGAACAGGGATTAAATCTGACCCATTTTCATAATCGTAAATCTGTGCTGTTTTCAAAACCACCTGATCAACACCCAATTCATCTGCCAATGCATACACTTCCGGAATCTGATGCTCATTCGGACGAACAACTAAGAATTGAAAAATCGTGTGGGGAGTTTTTGAGCTGAGTTTTCTTTTCCAGGCAATGATGTTTTTAGTTCCTTCAATTACTTTGGATAAATCACCTCCTACCCGGTACGACTCATACGTGTGCTGCGTGGTTCCATCAATCGAAATGATCAACCGATCCAGACCCGACTCAACCGTTTGCCGGGCAACTTCATCTTTCAAGTAGTGGGCATTAGTAGAAGTAGCCGTGTAAATTCCTTTGGAGGAGGCATACTTCACCATCTCTAAAAATTGCGGATTAAGATATGGCTCACCCTGAAAATAAAACGTGAGGTAAGTGAGCGTATCTTTTAGCTGATCGATGGTTTTTTCAAACATCTGTTGTTGCAACATGCCAATCGGGCGCGAAAATGAACGCAACCCACTGGGGCATTCGGGACAGCGCAGGTTGCAACTCGTGGTTGGCTCGATGGAGATGCTGATAGGCATCCCCTTTATTAAAGGATTTCCAGTTGCCCTGGACAGGTAATAACTGCTCAAAATGGAAGCGGCATTCCAGGCCTTTCGTAGCGATAGCTTTGAAGCCACATTCAATCCGTCACGAATACCACCAATCATGCTGCCAAGATAAAAGGAATTCAAATTGTAATTATCTTACAGGCTGAAATTTGCGTATGCAAAAACTAGCTTGCTTAATTTTCTTATTGGCTTTCTATCCCGCCTGGTCACAACCCGAGTCATTGACGGATTCTGCTGAAATTTCAGTACTAACTCTGGGGCCTTATCAGGGCGAGCTGTATTCGGCTTTTGGCCACAGCGCCATGCGGGTAACCGATCGTGAACAAAATTTTGATTATGCATTCAATTGGGGTGTTTTTGATTTCGACCAGCCTAATTTCTATTTGAATTTTGCCCGTGGGAGAAATTTTTACATGCTGGCAGCTCACCCTGCCGATTTGTTTATCGATTACTACATCCGCCACAACCGGTTCATCCACGAACAAAAACTGAATTTAACACCTGATCAAAAGAACAAACTTTACAAATACTTGCTTTGGAATGCTGAGCCCGAAAACAGGACTTACCGCTACGACTATTTTTATGACAACTGTGCCACGCGCGTTCGCGATGTGATGATCAAAGTCTTTGGTGACAGCGTTACGTTTGATGACTCCTACATTACAACCGATTACACCATTCGTAAACTTACCGACATCTATTTGGTTCATCAGCCCTGGGGTGATTTAGGAATTGACATCTGCTTGGGCCTGCCAATGGATAAACAAGCTTCGGCCTTCGAGTATATGTTCCTTCCGGATTATATCGAATCCTCTTTTGATCATGCACAAATAAATGGAACTCCATTGGTGAAGGAGAAAGTGAATGTATTCGAAAGCCGGGAAGAGGTTTACCCGCGTAGCATTTTTCATCCGATGAATGTTTTTGTGCTGTTGGCTGTCATGTCGATTGCCTTAAGCTTTTGGGATTTAAAACGCAAAAAACTTTCTACCTGGCTGGATGGACTTCTTTTTGGAATTACGGGAGTTATTGGATTACTCTTATTTCTGTTATGGGTAGCTACCGATCACAAGGCAGCCGCTTATAATTTTAATTTGCTATGGGCATTACCTACCCATCTGGCAGCTGCGATTGCATTTTACAAAAACCCGAAATGGTTAAAGAAGTATTTTCTTACAGTTGCCGTGATTTCCGGACTCACCTTGGTTTTGTGGCCGGTACTTCCGCAGCAATTAAATCTTAATCTGATTCCGCTGGTGGTGGCCCTGTTTATCCGGGCCGTTGTGCAGTATCGTTTTCGTACTATGACTGCGTAACCCGTGGTCTGTGTCCTCGTATCGTGTGGTCCTGTCCCGTGGTCTGTGTCCTCACAGACCACAAGCCCTAAACCGTGGCCTGTGTCCTCACAGGCCACGAGTGAGTCACTTAATATCCATAATTCCTTTTCTTGATTTAATTTTGAGTTTTGAATATATGCTGCTAACGTGTGATTTTACAGTACTCAAGCCAATATTGAGTTCATTGGCAATTTCTTGATTGCTAGCCCCTAGTTGAAGCATTTTATATATCTTTTTCTCCTGAACACTTAACTTTTGGATGTTATTAGTCTTTAACAAACTATATTTTCCAACCACAAAGCCAATAACAGTCATAACACAAACAATTGCGATTATTCCTGTTAAATAGCCAGAATCGCGGTTTGGCAATTGTTTCTTAAACGAATTGAAATAGGCATTATCCTGCTTACTCCACTTATTAACATACGATGTATAAAAATCTTTATTTAAAAAATAGTTTGATGAAAATCGATTTTTATAAATCGCATAGAGGGAAACTAAAAAAATTTTTGATGTATCAGCCATAAGAAATAAATCTTCTTCTAATTGGTTCTCTATAAGCGACCGCTTAGAAGCTGAACTTTCTGATGCCATACTGTCTGCTATAAAAAAATGATTTGTTATTTGTTGAAAAGCTATATTCTCTATCGAATTTTCAAAAATCACATTTTTAAAAGGAGGATAAGCTGACTTGCCTGTCAGATGAATCTTCGAGGACCGGTTGGCAATAAAAAATAGATGGTTTTCGTCTTTTCCGCCAATAATTAGCGTAGCTGGCGAGTCATCCTTTTTTACAATATGTAAACGGAAGAGGTTCTCATCAATTGGCAAAAAGTCAATATCAAACTTGAAATAGCCAAGGCTATCAATGATAGTCTTGGCTATAATCATTTCACCCGACATCACATACATATCATCAAATGTTGGGATATGGGAAAGATAAATAGTCGAACTCCATGAATTATCTAACCATAGCTTTCCAGAAATAGAACCCTTAGTATTTTGACCATAAAGCGAACCACATATAGATACAAAAATGGTTACAAAAACTAGTCTGAAATAAACCGGCATACGATGAACTATTCATAAATCATAAATTCCGACCATACACTTCCTGTGGCCTGCTCTGGTATTAGTTTAATTTTCCATACCCCAGAATGAGGTTGTTTAAAATATTTTGTAATCCGTCCTGTTGTTTCCTTTTCTGAGTTTGCCTGTAACCCTACGGTATAATTTCCTTGTTTTACTCCCTTAGGGTCATAGATTTCAATGGTTAATTTTCCACTACTTACTGAACTCCCTACTTTTAATTCAAATTTCGGTGAGTCCTGAGGGATTTCAAGGGTAATTTCTTCGGTTTTTGAGTCCTTGTCAAGTCTAAAATTTCGCTCCAGTGTGGTAATCGCACTCGAGAAACTCTCTCGCATCCCAACTTGATCCGTAGCCTTTTCTTTAACATCTGTTCTTTGGCCCAACGCGGTTAATGAAACCGCCAGTAAGAACACAATTAGACGCATTGTTCTTGTCTTCATAGTTTTAAAAAATTTAATTTCCGCAAATCTATCGGGCTGATTTTTCTAATTAAAAATTCGCAGGTATGAATAAGGCCTGATTTAGGTAGGAAAAAAGTATAAAATCCGATTTTTACATTCTTTCGTAACACCACTTTATTTTTTCAAACCGTGGCCTGTGTCCTCACAGACTCTGTCCCGTGGCCTGTGTCCTCACAGGCCACGAGTGAACTGAGTTTAATCCTATTCCGCTTGTGGTAGCCTGCTTATCTTATCCAGGCCAATGTGCAATATCAAATCATTGGCCCAATCCCTTGGTCTGTGAGGACTCTTCAATAATCCCCCTTGGTCTGTGAGGACACAGACCAAGAGGAGAGACCAAGGCGAGAGAATCTAACTTGCACCAACTCAGGTAGCTAACCTACATATGAATTGGCCTGTTGGCAGTTGCCGCTAAACAGGCTTCTTTCACCGCTTCCATATACGTTGGGTGCGCATGACTCATGCGCGAAACATCTTCCGCGGAAGCACGATATTCCATGGCCACCACACCGGCCGCAATCATGTCGGCCGCACGCGCGCCTATAATGTGCACGCCTAAAATTTCATCGGTATTTTTATCGGCTAGAATTTTTACAAGACCATCTAAATCCATAGAAGCCCGTGCACGGCCCAATGCTTTGTATGGAAAATTTCCAACCTTGTACGCACGGCCCGCTTGTTTCAATTGCTCTTCGGTAAAACCCACGCTCGCTACCTCCGGCCAGGTGTAAACCACTCCGGGAATCAGGTTGTAATTTATGTGGGGCTTTTGTCCGGCCAGTTGCTCGGCAACCAACACACCCTCTTCCTCCGCCTTGTGTGCCAGCATAGCGCCACGCACCACATCACCAATGGCGTAAATGTTATCAACCCTGGTTTTCAAATGATCATCTACCGGAATTTGTCCTTTCACGGTTTCGATTCCCACTTTATCCAAACCCAGTCCATCGGTATAGGGCCTGCGACCAATGCTCACCAAACAATAATCTCCTTTTAACTCAAGAATCTTTCCACTCTTATCTTCTGCTTTTAAGGCCACTTCCTTTCCGGTATTCTGCAGCGAGGTAACCTTATGGCCGAGGAAAACATCCATGCCCAGCTTCTTGGCAACCTTCAGCAGTTCCTTGCCCATGGTGCCGTCCATGGTTGGGATCAGGCTATCCAAAAATTCCACCACAGTAACTTTCGATCCGATGCGTGCATACACCGAACCCAGCTCCATTCCAATTACGCCTCCGCCAATTACAATTAAATGTTTTGGAACTTCCTTCAGCTCTAAGGCTTCCGTACTGGAAATGATTCTCTTCTTATCGAAAGGCGCAAACGGAAGGGGTGTCGGTTTTGATCCGGTGGCAATAATCACTTTCTCGG
>Ga0209605_1001885_pt1 | contig 21701 bp, 16 predicted proteins | sample AD_UKC035_MetaG_FD_184408 | JGI IMG/M metagenome (GOLD analysis project Ga0209605, IMG submission 184408) | Active sludge microbial communities of municipal wastewater-treating anaerobic digesters from USA - AD_UKC035_MetaG (SPAdes) (version 2) | ecosystem: Engineered > Bioreactor > Anaerobic >...
CTTGCAACGAATAGGCTATCGGATAGGGAAACCTCAGGAGGTTCAGGAGCAAGTGCTCTTCTTTACCAACTTAATCCTATGTCTCAAACAGGGACCACTGCAGGCCCCAATAGTCAAACAGTATATGTTGAATTGTGCTTCCGAATTTTTCTGGTCGCTTATACAGATTTTGAAACCGAAGGCCGTTCTGGCTCTTGGAAAGGATGTCAGCCAAGTTATCATGGATATGTTCCATATAAACTACCCAAAGACTGAGGCCCTCTCAGCTTGGATCAGCCAGTCTCCTTATTACTTGCAGGATTCGACGGCCCTCTTCCCGCTCTACCACTGCGGCAAACGGGGCGTAAACATGAACAGAGCAATGTCTCTGCAAACGCAAGATTGGGACAGAATCAAAGAGTGGCTTAAAGATCATGTGAGACGCTAACCATCCACTTCAGCCGCGGGCGAAGCCCGTCGACTGAGCAGCACGTTAGGGCGACACATAAGGCTGGAGGACAATGTTGAAAACGACCTGCAAAATAAAGCTTCTCAAGGTCACCTTTGGAAGGGACAAGAATGGAGTTTGGTCCATTGATGGGCTCAACAGCATGGCGATCAAGTCCATAGACTCAACTGTGGATTTTTGTCGGATTGCAGACGAGCTCATAGTGTGGCAACCGTCCTCCTTTGGCCCAACGTCTTACTTTCTTGGACAAAGCATCGTCCCTGTCGTGGCGCAAGTCCACGGAGAGAATGTCCTGCACTGTATTGGTACCGGCTTTTTTATTAGTTGTTCGGGGCTGTTGATTACTGCCGCGCATGTAGTGTCGGACCCTATTGAGCAACAGTACGGTGGGGTAGCAGAGACTAACGACCTAGTGTGGCAAGCGCGTGAATTGACACTTGGCGTCATGATCCCCTTAAATCCAATGACTCACGGAAAGAAGTACGTCCTCCGTAAAATCGAGTGGGCGAGCTTCTTAGCCAAGAAGGCGGATAGCCCACTGCCGATCAAAGGAGTAGACCTGAAACTCACGTCGGATACGGCTATCTGCAAAGTGGCGTTGCTCGCGCCTGACGTCCCACACCAGCCCTTAACTATCGTTCAACCAGGAATAGTGGGGGCTGGTATGTCTGTCGGCAAAACTGCAACTGCGATAGGCTACGGTGCTATGCGCGATGTTAACCTTGAAGCGACCGCTCCTAACGAGATTGCCGGTGACTTTCCGTTCGATCTATATGCCTCAACGGGCAGGATTCTTGAGCGTTTCCCGGACAACACGACCACCAAAAAGGTTCCCACACCCGGTGCTTGCTTCTCTGCTTCACTCCAGCTTCCGGGTGGCATGAGCGGTAGCCCTATATTTGATCACGAAGGAATCTATGTTCATGGCGTTGTTAGTCGCGGATGGGTTGACGCCGACGGAATCTCTAATTTGGGTTTCGGATCGATGCTTGCCCATTCAATGCACATCCCAATCCGTCCACTGGACAACAAAACGCTAATTCAACTCCACAGCGAGTCGGAACAAGGATTTGCCAAGCTTAGGGCGTCCGATATATGAGCCAACAGTCAATCGCCTTAACAAGGCAATCCAGCGGACGGCGTACAGCAGCTGCTGATCAGCACGTTATACTACATTTCTATTCGTAATCCGCCATTCTTCATGATATGCCCAATGCTCGCTTTGTAGGTGAAAACACTAACCATACTCAACAAATTTTCTGATTGATTTTTATCTGGCCCGGTATATCATGTAAGAAAAAGACAAGTTGGTATATTGTAATTGTTCGTATGAAAGGAGACCCAAGTGATCTATAAGTATCCCGTCGAGAAAGTCGATGTTCAGAAGCTCTTGAGGTGTTTCAAGCCGCACTTCTCATATGAAGGTGGGTATGTCGGTGACGAGATTCACTGCAAAACCATTCGAGACTTGCGCAAGCACGACGAAGGGATTCTCTGTCATGTCGACTTGTCATCCGGCAAATTGCTTCTTGATGAGTACACGGAATTCAGCGATATCGAGGTCTATGAGGAAGAGTACTTCACCGAACGACTTGGAAAGAAGAAATGGCAGGAAATACTTCGCATAGCCAAAGCTCAGCGCTGGCAGCCCGACTTGTGGTTGTCCTGCGCAATATCGTACAACGCCGTCGTCCTCCTTGTTACCCTCACCGATGAGAACATCACCATACAAACGGGCTGCGTTGGAGGAGAGTCCGAAAGATCATCGGCATATTTTGAGGAGGGGCATCTTCAGTCAATGCCGGAGATTGAAACGATGGTCAAGAGTCTTGTCGAAAACTGCCTTACAGCACACAAACCGGAGAAATCATCTCGAAAGCCGTCAAGACGCAAGTGACGCAGAACCAGGCGTTGTAGCCGACAGTTCACGCTTGCATTTCGGCCCTACTGGTGACAAGACCAGTGAGAAAGCATAGGCAAAGACGGGCCGGCAAGCGGGCCCGCGGCTAAACGTTACGTTATGCTTCGTTTCAGTTGGTAATTCACAATCAACGCAAAAAGCCCCTATACTTGACTCGTAGGTGAAATTGTTGAGGGAGCAATACATTATTTATTACAATCGGTCAACTCCCACGTGAGAGAAAGGCAACGGAGAGCAGAAGAGTAGAAGGTAAGAAGGGCAGAACACCCGTGAATCGTAATTCGTGAGTCGTGGATAGAAAAGGATGATCTCAAGGGATGGGATTGCCGGGCTCCGCTCGCAATGACAATATAATAAAAACCCTTAGCTCTCTGCTTTCGGTTCTCTACTGCAGTTTCCCCTTACGCCTAACGCCTTACGACTCACGAGATCCTTCTTCACCTTTCACCTTTCACCTTTCACTGCCTTTCTGTTCGATATTCGATAATCGATTATCGATAATCGACGCTGAAAGCTGATAGCTGACTGCTGTATGCCGCCTTTTTTTATTGTCCGGTCATTTGCTTCAGTATCCGCTCCAGGCTCTTGAGCTGTTCCCCGTAGCCTGCCCAGTCGCCCTGCCTCTGAAGCGTCCTGGCCCTTTCGAAAATCTGGGCAGCCTCTTTTGCGAGGTCCTGGATAGAGGCCTTTTTCGCCGCTGCCGGCTGTACCCCTGCACCTGCCGAGGCCGCCGGGGCTGCCTTTCTGCCGCCGAACAACGCCGCCAGGGCCTGCTCGAGGTTTTCCTCCATGACCACATCGTTCTCGTAGGCCACTATAACCCTCCGGAGCTCCGGCAACCCGCCCTTGTCCTCTGCGGCCAGGTAGAGGGGCTGGATGTAAAGGAGAGACCTTTCGATAGGGATGATGAGGAGCTTGCCCCTGATCACCTGGGAGCCGCGCTGGCCCCATAAGGTGAGCTGCTGAGAGATGTATGAATCCTGGTCTATCCTCGCGTCGATCTGCCTCGGCCCAAAGACGAGCCGGTCCCTCGGAAAGGTAAAAACGAGCAGCCTGCCGTAATTCGGCTCATCGCAGCGGGCGGCGAACCATGCGGCGAGGTTGTCCCTTTTGGCCGGGGTATAAGGGACAAGGAGGACAAACTCCTCTTTCTGTTCCTCCGGGAGCTTCATGATCATATGGTTCGCGCTCATCGTCTTTTCGTTATGGACAGGGATCTCCCAGAGGTCTTCCTTGTTGTAAAACACCTTCGGGTCGTTCATGTGGAATGTGGCGTACATTGCCGTCTGGACATTAAAGAAATCTCTCGGATACCGTACATGTTTCTTCAGATCCTCCGGCATCTCCCCGATGGGCTTGAAAGCGCCCGGGAAGATGGCGCCGTAGACCTGGATCATCACATCGGACGGGTCGCTGACGTAGAAGTTTACCCTGCCTTCATACGCATCGATAACGATCTTCACCGAATTCCTCATATAATTTACCCTGTTCTTCAAGGGCTTCGAATAAGGAAGGCGCGTAGACACGGTATAGGCATCGATCATCCAGTAGATCTTGCCGCTGTCCGAAACTACTACATAGGCATCTGAATCCAGAAGCAGGAAAGGCGCGATGCTGCGCACCCTCTGGACCACGTTCCTGTTATAGATGATCCTGCTCTCCGGCGTTATCTCTGAAGAAAGGATGATCTTCGCAGTCCGGAAATATGATGCGAAGACTGCCCGTTTGAAAAGCGAATCGAGGCGGACGCCTCCTGAACCCTTGTAAGAGGTATATATGTTGCCCTCTGACGTAGGGTAGCTGAATTCGGGTATCTTTGTATTCACGATTATATAGTCGCTCGTCAGCTCGCCGAAGTATATCTCCGGGGTAGTGATCTTTACGCCTGCGGCCGAAACGGGCGGGATATCTTTTATAATAAACTCAGGCAGGCCTTCCTTTGAGATCCTGCTTACAGGCCCCATGACAACGCCGTTGCCGTGCGTAAAAACAAACTTCTCATTTATCCACGACTTGCTGGGGAGATCGTTGTAGGAAAGCTCCCTTGCGGACAGCATCAACTGCCGGTACTGGCCGTTTATGGTATACCGGTCGCTGTCGATATCGTTGAACCGGTAATAGGTCCTGATCTGCTGGAGCTGGCTGTACGTCTTCAGGAGCGGCGATTCATCCCAGAGCCGTATATTTTTTATCGTTGTGTCGTTCTTTTGAATGTCTTTCGCCGTAAGGTTAAAAGACACATCGAAGGGCACCGTCTGCACGTTCTCGAGGTTATAGCCGTATCTTGTCAGCGCGATATGGTGCCTGATGAAAGGCTCTTCCAACGCCTGCTCGCTGGGCGCCACCTTGAAGTTCTGGAGAAGGCCCGGGTATATCGCCACGCCCAGGATATACACCGCAATGAGGCCGGCTACCGGGTAGACCGTGACGCGCCATCTTTCTTTCAGGAGGGCGTAGGCAACCATTACGCCGCAGATAACCGTCAGGGGGACCAGCAGCCCCAGCGTCATGATCCGCGCATGAACGTCTGCATACCCGGCGCCGGTGAGCACCGTATGCGGGGAATAGAGCGTTTCGAATCTATCGAGATAGAACCCTAAGGCCAGTTTTACGAAGAACAGAAGAATAAGGAAGGTCAAGTGCTCCTTCGCGCGCTTCACGAAAGAGACCCTGTTGCCGAGCACCAGGAAACCGCCGCGCGCAGCATACCCGGCGGCCACGGCAAGGATAGTGATGAAAATGAGGAAACCGGCATAACCGTTGAGCGATTCATACAGGGGGAGCTTGAAGAAGTAGAAGCTGAGGTCCTTGCTGAATACAGGATCGATCGTCCCCGTATTGACGCTGTTGAAAAAGGCCAGCACCTGTGCCCAGAGGCTGCTGCCCCACATTCCGCTCAATATCCCCCCGAAGACGGCGACGAGCAGGCCAAGGTATTTAAATATTTTGCCGAATTTACCCGGGTCAAAGGGCACCCTCATCTGGCCCATGAACAGTATATCGATAGCCGGCACCTTGATGGTGGATGCGACAAAGATATTGGCGGCAAAAAACAAAAAGAAGATAAGGCCAAATGCAAGGCCTGTCAGCACCTCGGCGGAGAGGACCTTCGTGAACATCGCTTCGTAGCCAACTTCACGAAAAAAGAGCCAGTCTACATATATCCCGACCAGCCTGGACGCAGAGAATAGAAAGATAACGATAAGCGCCAGCAAGGCCAGCCTGCCCAGTCTGAATGTCACATCGCACCTCCTTTAAAGAACATGCCGAAAAGTATACCAGATATTGCGTTAACTTGACATGCTCTTTATTACTGCATGTTCCTCGTTCCCTTCCACATATAGGCTCCGGGCGATCTGCCTCCGGCGACCGACGCCGTTCCTTCCATGGAATCGCCCCTGACAACGCCTTCCATTTTCATCTGCAACGGACGGCCTTCGACCGTATCCTCCACTTTCAATGCGATCTCCTCCCCGTATAGCCTGGCATCCTGCAACGCAAATTCCCTTTCTCCATCCCTGATCGTCCCCGTGAGCATCTGATAACGCTGGCGCAGGGAAAGCATATATTCCTTCGTCGCCTTTTCGTTCCTGAAGGCGATCTTCCACTCTCCCGATGCGTTCGCAGGAATGACCCACAAGCGTACCGTTGTATCGAAGGCGGCAAGCAGCATGTCCGGCTTCCAGTCTCCGGCGCCGAACCTGTGCGCGACAACCCTGGCGCCGGGCTTCAGCTCACGGAAGAACTTAGGGGTAAGCTGCTTGTTCAGCTCTGGAAGCATATAGAGCGCAACGACCGATGCCTCGCGGATATCCGCTACAAAGATATCTTCCCTGATAAACCTCACCCTCTCCCCAACCCCGGCCTTCCTCGCATTCTCCGTGCTCTCGACAACAAGCTCCGGGTCGAGCTCAACGCCGACCCCCCGTGCGCCGAAATCCTTTGCCGCAGCGATCACGATGCGGCCGTCGCCTGAACCGAGGTCATAGACGATGTCATCCTTCGTGACGCCGGCGAGCTTCAGCATTTCCCTGACCACCCTGTGCGGCGTCGTCGCAAAGACAACGTCGGGCTCTGTCTTCTTGCCGGGCTTCAGGTCGCAGGATATGGTTCCGGGCAATACAAGGAACATGCAAACGATACAGACGGTTATCTTCATCATCGTGTCACCTCTCCTGAACGCTGTGATATTTTGAGATCATAAAAAACGGGAGGCCCGCACACAGAAGGGCGGCCCCTGCCAGCGCCCCTATGCCCGTATACTGTATGCTCGATATGAGCATGAACAGGCAAACGCAGCAGAATAATATTGGCGTGACGGGGTACAGGGGCGCACGGAACGGGCGGGCCGCTTCCGGGTCTCTTGACCGCAGGACGATGAGCGAAAGCGTCGTCAGGAAAAAGAAGAACCAGAACACCGGCGCTGTAAACTCGACCATTGTCACAAAGCCTCTCATCGTCACCGTACCGAGGAGGACAAGAAGCAGCGAGATGACGCCCTGTACAACGAGGGCGCGAACCGGGGTCGCGGCGTCCCTTTTCCAGCTCCCGAGAGAACGGAACAGCGTGAACTCCTTCCCGAGGGCGTAGTTCGTGCGCGATCCCGTAATGATCACGCCGTTCATTGAGCTCAGTGCAGACACGGCCACAAGGAGGCTTACGAGCGTTGCCCCTCCCGATCCTGTTATCCTGGCCATTACATCATATGCCACGGCATTCGAACTGGCCATGCCGTGCATCCCGAGGATCTTCCAGTAGGTTGCGTTGATAAGCATATAGAGAAAGGTTATGATCGAGATGCTCCATATCAGGGAGCGGACCATGTTCTTCCTGAGATCCTTTAATTCCGCCGATATGTATGCCGCCTCGTTCCATCCGCCATAGGTGAGGAGCACAAAGACCATTGTGAGGCCGGGAAGCGGCCGAAACGGGGTGGATGGAGGCGCGCCGGACGGGAGCGGAGAAGCAAAAAAGAGGCCGCCCGCGATGATAAAAAGCATTCCGGCAACGATGGCGAGCGTCAGCAGGTTTTGCGCTGCCCTTCCTTCTTTTATGCCGGCAGCATTAACGGCAGTCAGGACGGCGACGCTGGCCGCAGCGTATATCGACGATGAATATGCCCCCAGAGGCACAACCTGCGACAGGTAGTCGCCCAGTATAAAGGCAAGCATCGCAATCGAGCCTGTCTGCATGACCGTCATTCGCGCCCAGGCGAAGAGAAATGCCGGTTTCTTTCCAAGGGCGAGCGTGAGGTAGTGGTAATCTCCGCCGGGATGGGGGTAGGCAGTTGCCAGCTCGGCGTAGCAGAGCGCGCCGATGAGCGAGACCGCGCCGCCCGCAAGCCATACGGCGAAAAAAAGGATCGGATTGCCGGTATGGAGGGCCACGAGCGACGGCGCCTTGAATATCCCCACGCCGATGACGATGCCGATTATGAGTGACGTGGCGTCAACGACCGTCAGCGTCTTTTTCATAATGAATAAGTAACATCGAAGATGCGCAAAGACAATCGTTATTTATTATTATGTAAACACATTATCTTGTTGACAGAATGGCGGCGTCCACTTAAGATAATTGCAGGGATAGTTTGCCCGGAAAATATGGTTCATCCATCTTTGAAAGACAACATTCAACAAGTTTACAGGGATAATATTTTTACTTTAAGGAGGGAAATGGTATGAAACGTTTCGCAGTACTCACGGCGCTGTCCGTTGCAATCTTCTTCTGCCTGACAGGCATCGGTTCTGCCCAGGCGATCGAAAATGAGTTCTATCTCATTACCCCTGTTTCAAAAGACGTCCACGACCCGGTGCTGAAGGCGTTTGCTGCCTATGCAAAAAAGAGATGGAACGTTGACCTGAAGACCAGCGCCATGCCCCAGGGGACGCCGGTTGCCTACGGGCAGATACTCGAGTGGAAGGGAAAACCGCGTGCAGACGTGTTCTGGGGCGGAGAAGGCACCCTTTTCGATAACCTGGCCAAAGAAGGCCTCCTGGAAAAGGTTCAGGTGCCTGACAAGATGTGGAACGAGATCCCTGCCGAGATCGGCAAACCTGTGGGACTGCCCTTGAAAGACCCGAAGAAGTTCTGGGTCGGGACAATGCTTGAGCCCTACGGGATCATCTACCAGCCGAAGCTCCTCAAGCGCCTTGGCGTGGAGATCAAGGACTGGGACGACCTCCTGAACCCCAAACTGAAAGGCCAGATCGCCCAGTGCACTCCGGACCGGTCAAGCAGCAGCCACGCATCCTATGAAGTGATCCTCCAGACCTATGGCTGGGAAAAAGGATGGGAATGGCTGAGAAAGCTTGCCGCAAACACGGGGATCTTTACCGCGCGCTCCCGTGACGTGCCGAACGTGGTTTCCAAGGGCGAGTTTGCCGTGGGCTTCGCCGTACCGAGCTATATGGCCTTTGCCGAGGTGCTCAACGGCTACGATGTGAAATATGTCTTCCCGAAGAACGCCTACGTGACGCCTGAGCCGATGGCCGTGCTGAAAGGGGCGCCCCATCCGAAGGCCGCACACGCCTTCATCGAATTCCTGCTCAGCGAGGAAGGCCAGAAGCTTGTTTCTGCAATGGGCGTCTACCCGATCACGCCGAAATACAAGGTCCAGGGCCCTGCCGGCTCCAATCAGGAAAAGGCCGTGGCCTTCACGGGCGGCATGCGGTCCTTCTTCGATATCCCCGTAGGCAACGTCTACAATGCCGATACTGCAGGCCAGAAGAAACGGATCGAGGAAGTGAACTCGTACTTCCGGAAGGAGATCGCGGAGAAGCACAAGGATATCATCAAGAAATAACGGCATGCATATCCGCCTGAAGGACACAGTAAAACGATTCGGCTCCCTGGAGGCCGTGAACCATGTATCCCTGGACATCCGGGACGGAGAGCTTTTTACCCTTCTTGGTCCATCCGGCTGCGGAAAAACGACGATCCTCCGCCTTATCGGAGGCTTCCACAAGCCCGATCACGGGGAGATCTATTTCGGCGACAAAGAGGTGTCTGCCATCCCCCCTTACCAGCGGAACATCGGCATGGTCTTTCAGAACTATGCCCTCTGGCCCCACATGACCATCTTTGATAATGTTTCCTACGGCCTGAAGATAAAGAAGGCGCCAAAGAACACGATACCGGAAAGGGTAAACAAGGTGTTCTCGATGGTCAACCTGACGGGATTGGAAAAGCGCTATCCAGGCCAGCTCTCCGGCGGACAGCAGCAGCGTGTGGCGCTGGCCCGCGCCCTGGTGCTCAATCCCGACGTGCTCCTTCTTGACGAGCCCCTTTCGAACCTGGACGCAAAGATACGCCAGCAGGTCCGTGCCGAGATCAGGAAGCTCCAGAAGGAACTGGCCATCACTTCCATCTATGTGACGCATGACCAGGAAGAGGCTCTCACTATCTCTGACCGCATTGCCGTCATTGATCACGGGAAGCTCCAGCAGATCGGCACACCGAGAGACCTCTACGAAAGACCGGGAAATTCTTTCGTTGCGGATTTTATCGGGATCAACAACCTGATCCCCGGCGAGGTAAAAGGGCTGAGCGCGGCCGAAGGGTGGATGGCAGTCCAGACCCGTTTCGGAATGATCAGATGCCTCCATGAAGAAAAGTTCAAAGAGGGGGACCCGTGCAGCGTGTCGGTGCGCCCCGAAACCGCTGCCATCTGCGGCCCCGACGAGAGACCGGACGACATGAACACGATCTCCGGGAAGGTCAGCTTTGCCTCCTACATCGGCAACGCGATCCGCTATGACATTGAGCTTGATGAAAAGACCATCTTCAAGGTCGATGTGCAGAATCCCTGGGATCAGATTCCTTATGCGATCGATACGAAGGTGAACGTCTTTTTCCCCGTCCAGATCACCCTGGGGATCCATACATGAAAAAGGAGGGGGCCGGTTCCCGCATCCTGCCTGACGCAAGCCCGGCGGGGCTTCTGGGGTACGGGGCCCTCTGGGCCTTCTTTATCGTCTTTCTCATCTATCCCCTTATCCGTCTGTTCTACGACAGCTTCACCACCGATGAAGGGGTCTTCACCCTGGCAAACTTCCACAGCTTTTTTACCGATGCCTTTTATCTGAGGTCGCTCATGAATTCCATGCTCCTCGGCGTCGGCACCGTGATCACCACCTCCATCATCGGCATTGCCATTGCCTTCCTCTTGCTCAGGTACGATTTTCCCGGCAGGAGGCTCTTTTCCTATCTCACGATCATCCCGATGATCATGCCGCCGCTTGTCGGCGTCATGGGCTTCGTCTTCATCCTGGGACGCGCGGGAACGGTCAATGTTATCCTGCAGGACTATTGCGGATTTCAGCAGCCCGTCAACTTCATGTACGGGATACACGGCGTGCTCCTCGTGGAGACGCTGCACCTTTTCCCCCTTATGACGCTCTCTATAGTGGATGCCATGGGCAAGATATCGCCCTCGCTGGACGAGGCGGCAGAGAGCGTCGGCTCACGCGGCCTTCGCAAGTTCTTCGACATCACCTTTCCGCTGACAACGCCCGGCTACGTCACCGGGGCGCTGCTCGTCTTTATCTGGACCTTTGCGGATTTTGCCACGCCTCTTGTCGTCGGCATCGACGACCTCCTCGCCTCGCAGGCCTATCTCAACATCGTCCAGTTCGTCGACAGGAGGCTCTTCAAGATGGGGATCGTCATCTCGGCGATCATGGTGATCCTGGCCATACTCTTTCTCATCATCGCGAAAAAATATGTGTCGATCAAGGATTACAGCTCGCTCTCCTACACGCAGATCGAGCGGAAGAGGCTCTCTACCCCGCTGCAGGCAGGCGCCGTCGCCTTCCTTTCGTTCATTCTCGTTTTTGCCTTTATCCCCTACTTCGGGATCGCCCTTGATTCCTTCGGAAAGGGCTGGGCATTAACGCCGATCCCCGTCAAGTATACGCTTCAATATTTCGAGCGCGTCTCGGTTGAGACCCCCAAGTTTATCCTCAACAGCCTCCTCTATTCGGCCATCTCCGTGATGATCTGCATAGCAGTGGGGGTTCCTGTGGCATGGGCCATGCTACGGACAAGGCTTCCCGGCAGGGAGGTTCTCGATTCGCTGACCACGCTCATCCTTGCCCTGCCCGGCACCGGGATCGGCATCGCCTACATGCGCGCATTCCGCGAACCCTTCCCTTTTATGAGCATCGCCCTCATCGGCCTGTGGGTCGTCATCCCCATCGTGCTCGCGGTGAGGCGCCTGCCCTATACTGTGCGGGGAACATTTTCTTCGCTGCTGATCGTCCACCGTTCCTTCGAAGAGGCCGCGGAAAGCGTGGGGGCGACAAAGATGAAGACCTTCAGGGACGTGACGCTTCCTCTCATCTGGAAGGGCGTGCTGACAGGATCGCTCTATTCCTTCATCCTCGCCCTCCAGGAGGCATCCGCCACGCTCCTTCTTGTCGTACCCGGCCACGAGATGATGACAGTCGGCATTTTCAACTTTTATATCGGCGGGTCCGTGAACGAGGCAGCGGCCCTGGGGTTCATCCTGATCATTCTCGGCGCCGCATGTCTTTTTCTGATCAACAGGCTCGCAGGATCAAAAATGGGAGGGGTTTTCGGCTAAATGTTCAAGGGGTTCATCCTGGATCTGGACGGGACCGTCTATCTCGGCGAACGCCTCATCCCGGGCGCTGACCGGGTGATCCGTCTTTTACGGGAAAAAGGCGGGAAGGTCGTCTTCCTCTCTAATAAACCGCTCCACAGGCGCGACGATTATGCGGAGAAGCTTGCCCGCCTCGGCATCCCTGCGTCGCCGGAGGACGTGATCAGCTCGACCTTTGTCCTCATACGATATTTACAGGAAAGGGCTCCGGGGACAAAGGTCTTTGTCATCGGGGAGCCTCCGTTCCTCGCCGAAATGGCGCAGGCCGGCTTCCTGATCACCGAAGACCCCGGAGAGATCGAATACGTGATCGCCGCGTTCGACAGGACGTTCGATTACCGCAAGCTCAATATCGCGTTCCAGGCGATCATGAAAGGGGCGCACTTCATTGCCACCAACCCTGACCGGACATGCCCCTTCGATGAAGGCGAGCTTCCTGACTGCGCCGCCGTGATCGCAGCGCTGGAGGCGGTAACGCTGAAGAAGGTCGAGGCCATCGCAGGCAAGCCATCCCCGATCACCATACGGGTGGTCCTTGACCATATGGGGCTTCTACCTGGGGATTGCCTGATCGCAGGGGACCGGCTGGAGACGGATATCCGCATGGGGCTTGAGTCGGGCATAAGGACGGCCCTTGTCATGACCGGCGTTACTACCGCTGCGATGCTTGAGGCGTCCCCCATCAAGCCCGATTACGTGCTGCAAAGCATCGCCGATATAGAAAGCCTGATAAAATAAAAGCCCCATGCCACAACTCCCAGGCTGCAGGGGTCAATCCATCATCGCCTGCAGCGATTGGTTGGTGTAGAGGAGCCTCTGGCCAAGTCGCTGAGCCATGTACTTATGGAAGGCAGCGGCAATCTCCGGTTCCTTCTCTTCTATATTCTTGAGGGCTTCCGCTGTCAAGCGGTAAAAAACGCTCTCCTTTTCGGTAATGACAGATGCGGCAGAGTTGGTCCTCAGATAGAGCCCCAGCTCCCCCACCACTGTTCCGGGCCCCATTGTCCTTAAGCGGATCGACTGACTGTATTCGTTCCGCAGCTGCACCGTCACCTGCCCGGATTCAAGAAAATAGAGAGAATGGGGAGGATCCCCTTGCTGGATCAGGGTGTAACCTCCCGGCGCCTTTTTACGCTCTAAATAACCGAGGAAACGGTCAACACCGTCAGGGGGCGGAAAAAAATCCCGGAGTTGTTCTGCCAGGGCCCGGTCCTGCACAGCGGGCGTTGCCTTTTCCACTTCAAGGATCTGGTCCTCGCACCATTCCATTCCGCGATCAAGGTCGGGAAAGGTCGCGAAATGACCGGTCCTTTCAAGATCAAAGCCACGCCGCTTTAGCTGCATGGAGAGCCTTGTTGAAAGGTGCGTAAATATAAGCACATAACCCCGGGACTCTGCATTGAGCTTCATCTTGATAAAACTGTTTGTTGTGGAGGAATCCACACCGTTCACAAACTGAAAATCGAGGACGAGAAAACGGAGTGGCGGCAACGCGCCATCATTGGCCCTTTTCTTGACCTGCTCAAAAAGGTCATTTGCTGTGCCGAAAAAGATGAACCCCTGCAGCTTCATAATATAGATCTCCCCGCCCTTTTCTGAAATTATGCGCTGCTGTCCCGCAGGCCGATCTACATTGCTGTGGTAGTTTGTTCCGGTCAGCGCGTGCTTGACCACTTTCACATGGCTGTAACGGAAGACGAATATCATCACGGCCACCAGCATGCCTACTCCAACCCCCTGCAGGAACCCGAATACGGCGATAACCACGAGGATGATAAGTATAAGGACGCAGTCGATAGCAGGAAGCTTGAACCATGTTTCATATAACCACTGGTAGAGGAAGGAGAGCCCAAGGAAGAGAAGGACAGCGCCCATAACCGGTTTGGGAAAGTAAGACAGAAGCGAGCTGCCGAAAAAAAGAATGGAGCCGCAGAGGGCTGCCGATACAAGACCGATGAGGCGGCTTTTTGCACCCATGGTATAGCCCAGCGCCGACAAACTGAGAGAGTGGAAACCAACGGTGCCTCCACCCATGCCGGCAAGAAGATTCGCAAGGCCGACCGATCGGAGCTCGCGGTTCAGGTCTATATCTTCACGGACAATGAACTCAAGGCCGCTGGCATTGAGAAGGAGCGACATACAGCTTATGATGAGGATGGTCCCTACCCTGCTTACCTGGCTAACAGCTTCCGCTATGTCAATACGGGATATGGCCGACAGCGACAGGGGGTGCTGGAGTTGCCCTTGTTGAAAGGGCCCGATAAGCCACCCCTGCGCCCTGATACCGCTCAAAGGGGTATTGCCTATGAAAAAAACAAGATAGAAGAGGCCCACGGAGAAGAGAAGCCATGCGGGCATCACAAGATAGTGGTTGCGCCATCGCAGGACCAAAAAGAGGATGACGGAAAGGATCAACCCGGGGGCCCATTTTATAAGCACATCGGGGTGGGTCATATAGAAGATATTTGCAATGGTGAGCGTCTTTTCAGTCATTACCCCGAACGCTCCTTTGATCAGAAGATACCCTGTGCCGGCGAGAAAACCCCCCATGACCGGATATGGAATGAACCGGATCAGGTTGCCGGCCTTGAAAAAACCGAGTACGAGAAAAAAAAGGCCTGTGCTGATGGAGGTTACAATAATGATGAAAACAACGGTAATATAGACGTCGTGACCTGACCCCGAAGGAGGCATCTTCCCCGCAATGATCGATGCAATAAGGGCAAGGATCGCAGCGGGAATCTCGTGGGGGCGCGCGACGGTGCCGGCGTAAGAGCTTGTCAGCGCCGTTACTACCCCGATAACAAAGGCTCCGAAGAGGATGAAACTGATGCCGTGGGAGATGAAACCCGAAAGGGGACCAGAAAAAATAAGGGCAGAAAAAGCGGTAACCATGACAATGGTGAGTATCCCGGAGATGAGACCGGCGGTCAAACTGGTAACAAGCTTGACCGGGTCTATCCGTCCCTCCCATGGCCTTACAACATGACCGTACAATAAAGACATTAAGGACGCATCTCCTTTTGGGGTCTTTATAATGGAATGCAAGAAAGAGTGTACATGAAGTAGCTCACCTGAGCAACTGATTTCCTTTGCCCTGGGGAATTCAGGCGACAGCATTAAACCCCTTGACAACCCGTTTTATGGAGGAATATTGTAAGAATATGCCTTCTGATTTTCACCCCCCATGTCTCGTCCGGCTCCTCATCGTGGTTTTGTGTGTTTTCTTTCTTGCCCGGTGTGCAACAATAGGCCCGCCGGCGCAAAGCGAAGAAGATTCTATAAAACAAGGAAAACGGGCTATTGTCCTTGCCAGGATCATCGCGGAGGTTCCGGGCAGGCCGATAGACTATCCCACCGGCCGGACCGTAAGGCTTGCCAGCATCGATAAAGGGGAAGCCCCGAAGGCATATCCCCTCGCGCATTTCCCTTCGCCGGGTTCAAAAAAGGAAGGGTGGGTCTATTTCATCCTTGAGCCGGGGACCTACCATCTTTCTGTCCTCCCGACCTACGAGGTGAATTCCAACAAAAAACGTGATCCTGAGACGGCAAAGATAACCGAGACCGTCTTCGGGAAACCCATGACATTCTCCACATTCTGGTTCCACGTTCCCAAAGATACCCCGCTGCTTTATATCGGCTCCCTGAATATCTCCTGCAAGGGCAGGTACTCATGGTGGACCGCGGACGCGACCGAATGCTCCGATACAGAGGTGATCGACGAGAGCGCTGCTGCACAAGAATTGGCCGGCGTTTCCCTCAGCCGGTATGGCCCCCTCAGGACAATGCTCCTTTCGAGATACGGTAGACCCGATGACAAAACAGTTCCGTTGCGGGCCGAGAGGGGCTTTGTCATTAAAGGTCCTCAGGCGCTTGCCTCGCCGGAATGGATAGGGCGGGGCATAGATCGGGGGATCGGCGCGGGTACGATCTTTTTTCTCGGCGGCGCTTACGGCATCTTCCCTTTCATTGCATACCTTCCTATCGGCACTGCCGCAGGGTTCATCGGCGGGTCCCACTCTCAAGCCAAATGGGAACCCTGCATAGAGGGATTGTCAAAAGTGTTCAAGGAATACGACGCTGTCTGGAACATGACAAAAATAACAGCGGAAAGATCGATCATGCGTTTTGTCGATACTGACGGTTCGCGCGTTGATGATCCTCCCGCAGCTGCAAGGGCGAATTATCTTGAGGACCTTCTTATCGTGAACATCCAGGAGGTCGCCCTCCGGGAATGTGAAAAATCCTGGACATTCTGTCTTGAGATGGAGATACGGGCGCGCCTGTGGGATGCCGCAGCAGAAAGGCTTACCTATGACCGGCTTCTCGGCTATACCTTTGAGAAAAGATTGCATCTCGGCAGGGACCTTTACGTCCTTCCTGTCTCACCGCCGTCGCCCTGCCGGGATATAGAAGCCTACTGCGGACAAGAGGGGCCTGCTCTATTCCGCGAAGAGCTCTCCAGAGGGATAACCTCGCTGACAGAAAAACTGGTCAAAGACCTTGGCATCGAACGATCAGGCGGACATTAGCCCACGGCTTATCGTTAAAAACCTTGACAGCCTGTCCAAATTGCAGGAAAATGAGAACAAAAAAAGGCAGGGGAAATGAGAAAGGCCATTCCATTACTGAATATTATTTTCTCTACGATATTCCTCTCCATTATAGCCCTTATGATATTCCCCTTTGACCGGAAGGGAGAAGGAACAAACCGGCTGGGCAGGGTCTGGGCAAAGATCCATCTCAAGGCATGCGGCATCCGGGTTGCAATGGAGGGGGCCGAGCATATGACCAAACCCCCTTATATCATTATGTGCAACCACCAGAGCGTGCTTGATATATTCGCACTCCTCTCATCTCTCCCTTTATCTTTCAAATGGATCGCGAAAAAGGAGCTCTTTGTTGTGCCCTTTTTAGGGTGGGCGCTCAAGGCTGGAAAGAACATCAGCATCGACAGGCAGAACCCGCGAAAGGCCCTGAAGGCAATGCACGAGGCAGCCGGGAGGATCAACGAGGGCATGAATGTCGTGATCTTCCCTGAAGGAACGTGGAGCCCGGACGGCACCCTCCTGCCATTTAAAAAAGGCGGGTTTTCCCTTGCGCTCAAGACAAAGGCGCCTATCATCCCCGTAGGCATCTGGGGAACAGGCCAACTGCAGCCGGAAGGCTGCTCCGTCCCGAAAGGAAAGGGATTGATACAGATAAAGATCGGCCAGCCGGTATGCTGGACAGAGGAAGGAAGGCCTGCGAAGGACAAGTTGATGCTTGAAGTAAGGTCCCACATTGAAAAGCTCATAGATTCCAACGGGCAAACCCGGGACGCAGCTCATGGCCTATAGCCCGTGGCAGATCATGAATAGGAGCATCTAAGCTCTCAACAAAATGAACAACCCCGCCACACGCGGCGGGGAAGAGCTTGACACTGTGCTAATCCTAATGGAAAATCTGGGTTAAAATGCTTTCGCGGGGTTACCATTGATGGAAAATATTACCTTGTAAGTAATGGTAAAAAACATTAAGATACAATATTCCAGCACATTGAAGTGCTCCTTCCTCAAGGTCTTTGAGGTCTTTCAGTACTCAGAACAGAGTGGTTCAAAAAAAATCAACGCATTGTGACCTAATGAAACTGAGGGATTAATTTTATAGTCAGTGCAAGGAGGAAGCCATGGTACTTACAGAAGTTTTTGGTTCCAGAGTTTTTAACGACAAGATCATGAAAGAGCGATTGCCCAGACAGATCTACAATGCCCTGAAAGAAACGATTGAAAAAGACATACCCCTGCAGCCTGATGTTGCCGACGTGGTCGCAAACGCCATGAAGGATTGGGCCATTGAGAAGGGCGCAACACACTATACGCATTGGTTCCAGCCTTTAACCGGCATAACGGCAGAAAAACATGACTCCTTTATATCCCCCTCTCCGGATGGCAGCGTGATCATGGAATTCTCCGGCAAGCAATTAATACAGGGCGAACCGGACGCCTCGTCCTTTCCAAGCGGCGGTTTGCGTGCGACATTCGAAGCGAGGGGATATACCGCCTGGGATTGCACCTCGCCGGCGTTCCTGAAGACAGACGAAGCCGGCAATGTAACGCTCACGATCCCTACGGCATTCTATTCTTACAACGGCGAGGCCCTCGACAAAAAAACTCCCCTGCTCCGGTCTATGGCAGCTTTGTCAAAACAGGCCATCAGGGTCTTGAAGGCGCTTGGCAACACCACCTCGGCCAAGGTGACCTCGACCGTGGGCCCCGAGCAGGAATACTTCCTGGTAGATAAAAAATTCTATTTAGAACGGCTTGACCTGATGCTGGCAGGGCGAACGATCTTCGGTGCGCCGGCCCCTAAAGGACAGGAGCTTGAAGACCAGTATTTCGGAAGCATAAAAGACAGGGTGTCCGATTACATGCAGGACCTTAACAAGGAACTATGGAAGATCGGCATTACATCAAAGACGCAACACAATGAGGTGGCGCCGGCACAATATGAGATGGCCCCTATCTTCGCAACCTCGAATATCGCTACCGACCACAACCAGCTTGTCATGGAAACCATGCAGAAGGTCGCCTTCCGCCATGAACTTGTTTGTCTGCTCCACGAAAAACCATACGCCGGCATAAACGGTTCAGGGAAGCACAATAACTGGTCGCTCTCAACGGATGACGGCATCAACCTGCTGGAACCAGGCAAAACGCCGAGCGAGAACCTGCAGTTTTTATTGTTCGTATGCGCATTGCTGAAGGCCGTTGATACCCATGCCGACATCCTTCGCGCTACCTGCGCGACCGCCGGCAACGACCATCGCTTAGGCGCCAATGAGGCGCCCCCGGCAATCGTCTCCATCTTTATGGGCGAGGAGCTGACAGAGATCCTTGATAAGATCTCAAGCGGCACAAAGATCACCTCGAGGGGAGTGCAGTTTGTCAGCGTCGGCGTCGATACGCTGCCTCAAATCCCCAGAGACAACACGGACCGCAACAGGACATCTCCTTTTGCCTTCACCGGCAACAAGTTCGAATTCAGGATGGTTGGCTCGGCGCAGTCGATCGCCGGATCGAACGTGGCATTGAATACCATAGCGGCCGACGCATTTGACGAAATAGCCTCCCGCCTGGAAAAAGCCAGGGACATAAACGCCGAGGCAGGAACGATCATCAGGGAGATCTATAAAAAACACAGCAGGGTAATATTCAATGGGAATAATTACTCAGAAGAATGGGTGAAGGAGGCCGAGAGGCGCGGCTTGCCTAATGTGAGAAATGCCGTCGACGCATTAAAGGCATTTGTTACCGATAAATCCCTGAAGCTCTTTGAAAAACACAGGGTCCTCTCTAAAAAAGAGCTCCATTCCCGCTACGAGATCTACGTAGAGCATTATGCGAAACAGATCAATATCGAAGCGCTGTTGGCGATCGATATTGCGAAAAAACAATTATTGCCCGCCGCAATCGAGTATGCCTCTTTTCTCGCGGACTCGATCAGCAGCTTCAAGGCAGCATCGGTGCCGTCACCCGTTCAGCAAAGCATTCTGAAGCAACTGGGCTCCCTGCTCGCATCGTCCTATAAGAGCCTGGAAAAGCTTGAAGCGGCAGTTGCAAGAACGCAGGAGATCGCTGATATCGTGAAAAGGGCGGAGAGCTACAGGGATAAGGTGGCCACGGCAATGCAGGCCCTTCGCGCCGGCGTCGACGCCCTGGAGATGATCGTTCCCAGGGATATGTGGCCCGTTCCCACTTACGCGGACCTGCTGTTCAAGCTGTAAGAAAGCCATCAGCAGTCAGCATACAGCTTTCAGCTGAAACAAAAAAGGCTTTTAGGCTGAGAGCTGATGGCTGATCGCTGATCGCTATTGAGCATCCAGTTACGGTTTCTCCGTCTCCGTCACAACGATGCGCCAGAAACCATCGTAAAGCGACACCGTCTTCCAGTGGGCCTTCTTCTTTATCACCTGCTGCGTCCCCGGCTTCACATACCGGTAGGGGCCGGAACCTTCCTCCTGGCTGACGATGTGCCCCACAAGCCCCTTCAGCTCCGGAAAACCCTGATACTCTGCGCTCTTCAGGACGTTCCTCCTTGCCTGGGCAGGATCGGAGGAAAATACGTGCGTGCCGTCGCCCTGAATGGCAAGGATCATCATACCCTTCCCTAATGTGAATCCCTTCAGCGCTTCTTTGATGAGAAGCTCCGGGGTGAAATAAATGCCGACAGATCCAATGAATTCGTTCCTGGCATTAAAGACCGGATACCTCAGAAGGGCTGCCTGCGTCTCTTCTACGCCGATAAAAAGCTCGCTGAAAACAGGTTTCTTATCCTTCATGAACCGGGCTACCACGGCCTGTGCGGACAGGTTAGATCCTTCATACTTTCTGTATTTTTCAGGTTCCATTATCTCTATGACCCCTTTGGCATTGAGGAAAGCACAATCAACGGCATAGGGCTTCCCCGCGCAGAGATTTTTTATGGTGCCTCTCAGATCGGATTGCGCATCAAGCCCTTTGCCGATACTGCCGGCTGCCCCTGAAAGGCCTTTGTCCGCCTCTTTGAGGACCGCAGAGATCCTCTTGACGGCTTCATCAAGCGTGGCCGTTGCCGGGTCGGCCCCGAAAGACGTTGCCGAAACACCGAAAAACATCATTATCAACAACATGGTGGCTGCTGTTTTCATATGCCCTCCTTTATGTCCCCTTCTTCGGTCCATAGGTATTATAAATTCATTTTTAGTACGCGGATAACTGCCTGTCAACTGAAAACGTAACTGGTTACTGGATGCTGGATGCTTGTCACCTGGTGCTCATCGATCGATACTTGATGCTGACGGCTTCTTTAGCTATCAGCGATCAGCTTTCAGCCATCAGCCTAAAAGCCTTTTTGTTTTAGCTGAAAGCTGTATGCTGACTGCTGACGGCTTTCTGCTTTTTACCTTTCACTTTTCACTTTTGTTGTCTTTCCCTGCGATATGCTCGAGGACCGCCGGAAGGGCCTGCCTGAACCACGGCGTGTATTTTTGAGGAGACCTTTGAACACCTTCAAGCAGCGCGTCGATCGGGACGAAGGCGAACTCCTCCACTTCGTTCCTGTCCGGCTTCACATCGCCGTCGTATTTGCCCGCGAATACATGGTCGATCTCATGCTCGCCGTATGTGGAATCATAATCGGCTTTGTAATAAAATGAAAATAGGCGCTCGAGGAGACATGTAAAACCCAGCTCTTCCAGGAGCCGTCTTGCGGTTGCTTCTTCGAGGCTTTCCCCCTTTCTCGGATGGGAGCAACAGGCGTTCGTCCAGTAGCCGGGCCACGTCTTCTTCGAGCCCGACCTCTTGTGAATGAGCATCTCGCCCTTCGAATTGAAAATGAATATGGAAAAGGCCCGGTGCAGCTTTGCGGGGATCAGGTGGCATTCATCCTTTTCCCCCCAGCCTATCTCCTTATCCTCTTTGTCAACGATGATCAGCCGATCCACAATCTTCTATTATATCCCGGCACGCTAAATGTCAACAGAAATGTATGCGGATGACCTGTGACCTGGGGTCAGGTCTTGCAATCATGCATTTTATCCTCTGCCCTCCTCACCGCCCTGCTCACCGTTGCGTAATGGACGCCAAGATGACCGGCAATCTCCTTCATTGTGTGACCTGGGGTCAGGTCTTGCAATCATGCATTGTATCCTCTGCCCTCTTCACCGCCCTGCTCACCGTTGCGTAATGGAC
>Ga0209605_1001886_pt1 | contig 21700 bp, 20 predicted proteins | sample AD_UKC035_MetaG_FD_184408 | JGI IMG/M metagenome (GOLD analysis project Ga0209605, IMG submission 184408) | Active sludge microbial communities of municipal wastewater-treating anaerobic digesters from USA - AD_UKC035_MetaG (SPAdes) (version 2) | ecosystem: Engineered > Bioreactor > Anaerobic >...
GCTGGAGCAGGTGCGGCGCAGCTTGCTGATGTTCAACCACTCCATCGACAGCAGCACGCAGTTCGGCTTTCCCAAGCCGCTGGTGGACACCATCAGCGGGCCGCTGGTCGTGCTGGGCACAGCCTACGCGCTGGCCCACCTGCGGCGCTGGCCGGCCGGGCTGCTGGCCATCGCCCTGTTCACGGTGGTGGTCATGGGCAGCATCCTGACCGACAATCCTCCCTTCTGGCCGCGGCTGGTCTTCGTGCTGGCGCCGGCCATGGGGCTGGCCGGCCTGGCGGTCGATCGCGCCTGGAAGGCGACCACCGACGCCTTCGGAGAGGAGACCGGGCGCATCGTCGCCATCATCGTGGTGGGGGGACTGCTCTACGTCGGCCTGTTGAACTGGACGCTCTACTATCAACTTGCCGTCCACAACGGCCGGCCGCGCGCGCTGGTGGGGCGACTGGCCGCGACCCTGCCCCCTGACGCCGCGCTCTGCATCGTGCCCGACGACGACAACGGCTGGATCCACGGGCCGGAGGAGCGGGAGATCGCCTTCTTCCTGGGCCAGCGGCCCGGCTACGCGGTCACGCTGAACGCCGAGGGCCGCATCGCCGACTATCCCGCCCCCTGTCTGGAGGCCAGCGCGGTCTGGATCGTGCCCCAGCCGCGTCAGTCGCTGCTGTCGGAGATCCAACAGCGTCTGCCCGGCAGCATCACCACTGCCCATGGGCCGCGACCGGGAGAGACGGCCTTCTTCGTCGTACAAAGCCCATAGGCCCGCCCCGCCGTTGGTTGAGTAGCCTTCTGACGCTTGCACCTGCACTTGCGCCGAAACGCAGCGCAGGTGCAAGCGTCGAAACCAACGGCGGGACGGGCGGCTGAGCCGTCCCGCGACGACGACCGCTAGGCCTGGCCCGCGGCGACGACGATGGCCAGGATGCCCATGAAGACCACGATCATCACGATCACCGCCAGGATCAGCGCGGGGAGGATGGCGGCCAGCAAGGCCCGGCCAAGGTCCAGGCGCTGGCTGACCTGCACCGCCTTGACATAGACCACCACCCCCCACAGCCAGCCGACGAAGGCGAGAAACGGTCCGACGCAGGGGATGGGCATGAAGATGCTCAGCAGATTGGGGATGGCGAAGAGCGCGGTCAGACCGAGGAAACGGTCGACGCCGCCGTTGCCGCCCATCAGCCGGGCCACGAGCAGCACCCAGATCGCATAGCCCAAGAAGGCGCCCAACTGGACCAACGCGCCCGTCACCCACCCGCCCAGCGCCTGGAACCAGCGGGCCAGGCCGCGCGGCAGCGGGGTCTCCAGGCTGTCGATGGCCAGGCCGATGCGCATGCCGTGCAGGAAGAAGTCAGAGAACTGCTCCATGAACAGTTGGCTGGTCTCATCCTGCTGCGGCGTGGTCTGTTGCCAGAGCTCCATGCTGCGCTGGAACTCCTGGCTGAGCCGGTCGGCATCCTCCACGTCGACGACACGCACGCCTTGCACGAAGGTCACGGCCGAGGACACGCCGCCGGCCAGCAGAAAACAGGCCAGCAAGATCAGCACGCCGCGCTTCATCGCGTCCTTGCGGTCGCGAAACTGCTCGTAGGCCGGCGTGCGCAAGAGGGCAATATCCCGCAGGGTGATCAGCAGGGCGCTCATGACACACCTCCTGCCAACAACATCATCAGCGCGCCGGCCGCCACCCCGGCGATCAGGCTGATCAAGAGAACGAAGACCACCGAAGGCAGCAGCGCGGCCGCGACCGAGCGCTGCCAGCTCAGATCATGCACCGTGCGCAGCGCCATGTAGTTGCACAGCAGCGTCCACGTTCCCAGGCTGAAGACCGCCACGAAGGGGAGCACGGCCAGCAGGTTCAGCAGCTGCGGCGCCGCGGCCAGCGCCGTCGCGCCCAGCGTCTGGTTCAGCGTGCCCAGGCCGCCCAGCAGCCGGGCAAACAGGTAGGCCAGCAGGCCGTAGATCAGCCAGACGACGATCAGACCCAGCGGCGTGGTCACGATGCCCAGCAGCGAGCTGGCCGGCGACGGCGACATGGCCTGGACCGCGTCCCAGATGCCATTCCAGATCTGATACCAGGTCGCCTCGGCCTGCGGGTTCTGCTGCATGAACTGCCACCAGGGCATCTGCTGCAAGTTGGTCAGGATCAGGTCGCGGATGGCGGCCACGTTGGGACTGCTGGCCCATTCCAGCGTCGCGCCGATCACGCCCACCAGCCCCAGCGCCACGCCCAGCACCGCCAGCACGTACAAGCCCTCGACGAAGGGGTTGTCGTCATCGCGCATGCGGGCGTAGGCGTCGCGCTGCAAGAAGAGGGCGTCCCACAGCAGGACAAACGGCTTTGTGATTGCGTGCATGGTTCCTCCTTGCACCCGGACGAAACAACGGTTGCCAAAACGGCAGATGTCAAGGCATCGAGGCTACGCGGCGGCCCGCGCCTGCGCCGCCAGGTCGGCCACCAACGCCCGCTCCTCTGCCTCGCTGCTGATGCGGCCATCCAGCCAGGCGCTGCGCGCGGCGTCCAGCACCTGGCGGTAGAGGGGGCCGGGCGCCAGTCCCATGCGCTTCAGATCGCGGCCATCGGTGAATGGCCGCACGAAACGCAGCGTCTGCTCATAGCGCTGGATGTGGCCGGCCACTTCCGCGGACGCGGTGATGATCGGCAGCAGGAAGCGGGAGCCGTCGGAGGCATCCAACAGAATCCGATAGATCTCGCTGGGCGGCAGGTCAGGCTGGGCCAGCCGCGGCAGATGCGGCTTCAGCTCGTGCAGGTTCCGCAGCAGGGTGAGCGTGCTGCGCATCAGGTTCAGCCGCTGGTCCAACTGGGCAAAGGCCAGCGCGTCCAGGCGGTAGGTCCAGATGGCGAAGTAGAGCTGATCCACGTCGGAGGACAACGGGCCGCTGTGGGCCTGCATGGCCGCGCGCAGGCGCTGGAAACGTTCCACCACCCAGTCGTCCACGTGCAGCTCGGGGTGGATATGGTCCAGCACCCCCAGTTCTCCCAGACGGCGCAGCGCCTGCTCCGGTCTCTCCTCGGCAAAGATCAACTCAATCTCGTGGCGCACGCGGGCAGGGGTCACCCGGTCCAACAATGCCACGGCGTCGCTGATCAGCTCGGCGGTGCGCTGCTCGATCTGAAAGCCGAAGCGCTGCTCGAAGCGGGCCGCGCGCAGGATCCGCGTCGGGTCATCCACGAAGCTGTGGGTGTGCAGCACGCGGATCAGCCCCTGCTGCAGGTCACGCTCGCCGCCGTAGAAGTCCAGCAGTTCCCCCCACCGGCCGGGGGTGAGGGCGATGGCCAGGGTGTTGATGGTGAAATCGCGGCGGTGCAGGTCCAGCTTGATGGAGCCGCGCTCCACGGTGGGCAGCGCGGTCGGCTCGGCGTAGAACTCAGTGCGCGCGCTGACGAAATCCAGCGAGCTGGGCAGGGCGCGGGCAGAGGAGAGGGCGGCGGGGTGCGGGACCGCGGCGGCCTCAGGGTGATCGGACGGCGTGAGATCGTCGGGCGGCGCGGAGACCCCGCTGTCTGGCGCCGGCTGGTCGGCGTCGTCGCCGGGCAGGATCCACTTGGCGGCGCCGAAGCGTTTGTGGCTGCGCACGCGGCCGCCATGCACCTGGGCCAGGCCGCGGGCCAGCTTGATGGCGTCTCCCTCCACCACCAGGTCCACATCGAAATTGGCCCGGCCCAGCAACAGGTCGCGCACGAAGCCGCCCACCGCGTAGAGGGGATAGCCCAACTGCTCGGCGCTCTGGCCGGCCTGGCGCAGGGTGGTCAACAGCGGGGCCGGCAGGCCAGCCTCCATGCGCAGGCTGATGTCCTCGCGCCGCGAGTGCGCAGCGGGGCTGCCCCACAGCTTGATCAGGTCGGTGCGGGTGACGATGCCGATGATCTGGTCGCTGGCCGGATCCACCACCGGGATCTGGCCCCAGCCCGACTCGATCATCAGCCGCTGCAGGTCGGTGATGCTGGTCTCCGGGGTGACGGTGATGTGGCCGGTGCGCATGTAGCGGTCGATGGGATGGCTGGCCAGGCCGTGGTAGGTGGCGCGGTCCACCTGGCGGCGGCTGATGATGCCGCGCAGTTGGCTGGCCTGGCTGGGCCGCGGGCCGGCGCGCTGGCCGCTGTCGCCGCTCTCCACCACCGGATAGCCCTCGAAGCCGTAGCGCCGGATGATCTGCGCCATCTCCTCCACGGTGGCGCCGCTGGGCACGATCACGGGGGCGCCGTGGGTCATGATCTGGGCCACGGTCACCGAGGGCTTGACCGTCTCGCGCAGCAGCTCCACCAGTTGCCGCTGCACATCTTCCAGCCGGCGATGGCGGATCAGCGCGGCGGCCGCGCGCGCGTGGCCGCCGCCCCCCAGTTGCTTGGCAATGTGCCCCACGTCGATGGCGTCGCTGGTGCTGCGCGCCACCATCTGCAGGCGGTCGCCCAGGTCCACCAGCAAGAAAAGCCCATCGGGCTCATAGACATCGCGCAGGCTGTGGGCCAGGGTGCTGATCTCGTCGCTGAAGCCGGGCGCGCTGGCCGCGGCGATCACCACCGAGTGGCCGGCGATATCGACCACCTGGCTGGTCTCGGTCAGCTTGCTGTACAGCTCGGTCTGGGCCGGGGTCAGGGGATGATAGAGGAAACGGCGCAGCACTTGCAGGTTGGCGCCCTGCTCCAGCAGCCAGGCGCTGGCGCGCAGGTCGCGCGGCGTCGTGGTGACGTAGACCAGCGACCCGGTATCCTCGTAGATGCCCAGCAGCAAGAGCGTGGCCTCGACCTGGGTCACGGGCAGGTTGCGTTCGGCGATGCGCTCCACCAGCAGCGTGGCGGTCGCGCCCACCTTGTCCCCCCAGTACTGCCAGCCCGGCTCGTCGGGGTTCTGCCAGGCGTGATGATCGATGTAGAGCCCGGGGGTGTCGGGCCGCATCCCGCGCACCGTGGTGAAGCTCTGGGTATCGACCACAATCACCCGCTCCACCGGGCGGCGGGGCAGCTCCTCCTGGCGGCGAAAGGGCAGCCCGCTGCGGTAGAGGGCCAGGAACTCGCGCAGGTTGCGGTTCAGCGTGCGCGGCAGCACCGGCACAGCCTCAGGAAAGAGCTTGTGCGCCCCCAGCATCGAGGCCAGCGCGTCGAAATCGGTGTGTTCGTGGGTGAGGATGAGGGTGATGCTCTCTGCGGCCATGGGCGTCTCCGCGCGCTATTGTACCACAGGCCACGGGCGAGAGCACAACGGCCAGGCGCGCGCTGTGCCGCGGACGTGGGATGGTTTGGGGTAATGAGTAATGCGTAATGCGTAATGCGTAATGCGTAACCGGAGGCGTCTGTGACTCCCGCTGGGGTCAGTGCCGGGGTCAGCGCTGGGGCCGATGCTGGGGCCGGTCTCCGACCGTGCCCCGTCCCGACATCAGTGCTGGGGCCGACACCGGGGTCGATGCTGGGGCCGGCGCCGGCGCCGATGCTGGGGCCGACACCGGGATCGATGCTGGGGCCGGTCTCTGACCGTGCCCCGTCCCTGCCGATGCTGGGGCCGGTCTCCGACCGTGCCCCGCCCCGACATCAGCGCTGGGGCCGGCGCCGATGCTGGGGCCGGTCTCCGACCGTGCCCCGTCCCTGCCGATGCTGGGGCCGGTCTCCGACCGTGCCCCGCCCCGACATCAGCGCTGGGGCCGGCGCCGATGCTGGGGCCGGTCTCCGACCGTGCCCCGCCCCGACCCCAGCGGCGCGCGCGCCAACGCGGTGTAGACCGCCCCGTCAGGCCGCAAATCGCTCTGAAACAGCACGATCTCCTCCACCGCCACCCGACCCAGCTCGCCGACCTGCACCCGCCCCAACGCAGCGCTCAGCGCCTGACGCTCCGCCGCGCTGCCGCGGTCGTTGACGCGCCCCAAGGTCAGGTGCGGGCTGAACGGCCGCGTCTCCCGCGCATAGCCCAGCCGGGACATGTGCAGGTCCAGGGCGCGCTGCACCCCCAGCAACGCCCTGGGCAGATCGGGCATGCCCACCCACAGCACGCGCGGCTGGCGTGGATTGGGAAAGACGCCAAAACCAGCCACCCGTAGCTCGCAAGGATCGAAGCCGGCCGCGGCCATCTGCATCCCCGCAACGATGGCCGGCGTCTGCTCCTCCGGCGTGTCCCCCAGAAACTTCAGCGTCAGATGAATGCCGTCGGGCCTGGTCCAGCGCACCGCCCGGGGCGGCAGCGCGGCCTGCACCTCAGCCTGAGCCTGGCCCAGGGCGCGCCGGAGCTCAGGGTCAAGCTCGACGGCGATGAACAGGCGCAGTGGTTTGGCTGGCATGGTCAGAATGCCGGGCGTCAGCCGGCAGGGGGGCAGGGCAACGCCACATCGTCCCTGCGCCGCGGCGGCTGCGGCGCAGCACGCGTCACGCGTTGGGCGATGTGCGCCAGCGTCTCGCCCGTCTCTGGATGGCAGTAGTCGGGCGCCAGATCGGCCAGCGGCGCGGCCACGTGGGCAAAGCGCAGGATCTCCGGGTCGGGGATGTGGCGTCTGCCCAGGTCCAGAATGGCCTGGTCGTAGAGCGAGATGTCGATGTCGATGGTGCGCGGCGCGTTGGGGTCGGCGCTGCGCTGACGGCCCAACTGGCCTTCGATGCCGGCCAGCACCTGCTCTTTCAGCTCAGCCGGCGCCAGGGCAGTCTCCAGCGCCACGGCCGCGTTGAAAAAGGTGGGATCGCCGGGATTGCCCACGGGCGCGGTCTCGTAGACGGCCGAAACGGCCAACAGCCGGCCATGGCCGGCCAGCAGGCGCACCGCCTGCGGCAGGTTGTGCTCCTTGTCCAGGTTGGAGCCCAGGGAAAGATAGGCGACAGGCATAACGCGATGGCGCTCCCAGCCCGGAGTTCACTTCGGCCGCAGCCGAAGCCGGGCGTCAGGCAAAATCAGCCGGGCCGCGCTCGATGACCACCCCCACCGAGCGAACAAAGCGCAGCGCGCCTGGCTTCTGCACGCTGATCACCGCGCGCGCCACGCCAAATTCCACCACCGCGATCTCGGCGATCTTGTGCGCCATCCGCTCGACCAGGAAATACTCAGACTCCTCCACGTGATCGATCACGCGCTTGGTCAGCGTCTTGTAGTTGATGGCGTCCTCGATGTCGTCGCTCAAGCCGGCCCGCCGCATGTCGCCATAGAGGGTCAGATTGATGATCACATCCTGCTTCTTGATGCGCTCCTCGGGATTGATGCCCACGATGCAGCGCACCAGCAGGTCGTGGATTTCGATGCGGTCGGTTGTCATGGAATCTCTCACTCTCGCTGCTGCTGGCTCGGCCGGGACCTGGGAAGTCCGCGGCTAAACCGCCATGATTTCTGCCGATTGTGACCAGCCTGACTTGAACGAGCTGGACAGCAGACTTATAATGTCGTTCATTGTAGCCAATCAAACCAGACAAAACTGTGACAAATCACCCGCTTGATCAAGTTGGGCCACAGACCGGGGCGCTGAGGATCTCATTCACCTGACCATGCTGTCGCCGCGCCGGTGCGCCCGAAAACAGGGACCATGCCGCACCTGGAGACCCAGCCAAACCCGGCGGGACGCCCGGCAATCATCCAGGCGCCTGAAAGGAAAAACCATGCCGTACCTCGAATCTGACACCCACCCCCTTGCGTTGACAACCCCGGCGTATGGCGTCAATGGCCACGCCCATGGACACGAAGCCGATTGGGCCGATGATGAATCGCCGGCCACGGCCGCATCGCAGACCGCCATAGAAGACGCCGTGCGTCAGATTCTGACGGCCATCGGCGAAGATGTGGAGCGCCAGGGGCTGTTGCGCACGCCGACGCGCGTCGCCAAGGCCTATGCCGAGCTGACCGCCGGCTATACCACCGACCCGGTGGCGTTGATCAACGACGCCGTCTTCGATGTGGCCTACGATGAGATGGTGCTGGTCAGGGATATCGACTTCTTCAGCCTGTGCGAGCATCACCTGCTGCCTTTTTATGGCCGGGCGCATGTGGCCTACATCCCCAACGGCAAGGTGATCGGCCTGAGCAAGATCCCGCGCATCGTCGAGATGTTCGCCCGGCGCTTGCAGGTGCAGGAGCGCATGACCCATCAGATCGCCGACTTCTTGCAGGAAACGCTCGAGCCGCAGGGGGTGGCTGTGGTCGTCGAAGGCCAACACCTGTGCGCGGCCATGCGCGGGGTCAAGAAGGCCAACGCCCGCATGACCACCAGCGCCATGCTGGGCAGCTTCAAGCACAACCCCCAAACGCGCGGCGAGTTTCTGGACCACATCGCCCGCCACACGCACCGCTGAGACGGCGACTCTCGACGCCGCCCGCAGTCAGCGCAGCGCCCCCTCCCTGCCCATCCGGCGGCGCTAAACTTCCGGCAATTTGCCCAAAAAGCCTGTGCCGCATATCATAGCTGCATTCGTCCGGGTGTCTGCTCCCCCGCGCTCGCGCGCAACCAGCCTGCAAGTTCAGTGTTGTACGAGATGTCGAGAAATACTGTCGTTACCATTCAATCGAACGTTGGATCGCCTGGCGTGCGCCGGTTCAAGGCGGCGCCATGACTGACCTTGCCCTGAGCACCGATGCTGACCAGTTGGCGGCTTCGTCCGGCGAGCTGGCGCTGGAGCACGACGCCGAGGCTGTTCTGATTGAGCAGGCCAAAGAGGACCCGCTGGCCTTTGGCGTCCTCTACGAGCGTTATGTCGATCGCATCTACAGCTACATCTATTATCGAACCGGCAACCAGCAGGATGCTGAGGATCTGACCGCCCGGACTTTCTTCAAAGCGCTGGATCATATCGGCCGTTTCAACAACCGCGGCGTGCCCTTTTCCGCCTGGCTTTACCGGATTGCCCATAACCTGGTGGCCAATTGGCACCGCGACCGCAGCCGGCGGCGCGAGTTGGTGCTGGAAGACCAGTCCCATCTCTCCCATAGCTCAGGCAACCCGGAACACTTCGCCGAAGCCTCCGAGGCCCGCGAGGCGCTGATGAGCGCCATCCGCCAGTTGCCCGACGACCGCCAGCAGTTGATCCTGCTCAAGTTCAGCGATGCGCTGCCCAATGCCCAGATCGGCGTGATCATGGGCCGCAGCGAAGGGGCCATCAAGTCGCTCTACCATCGCACCCTGCTGGCCCTGCGGGAAGATCTGCAGCAGCGCGGCTTTATCTGATGACGTTCTGCTTTCGATGTGCGCTTGGGCGACCCGCCAAGTACAGGCAACTTCCTTCATGATCCGCATTGTCACCGACTCGACCTGCGATCTGCCTGAGGGCCAACTGGCCCGGTTGGATGTGCCGGTCGTGCCAATTCATCTCTTCTTCGGCGCCGACGAGTACCGCGAGGGCGTCACTTTGAGCTATGAGGAATTCTATCGCAAGGTAGAGGCTCTGGGCATCGTGCCCAAGACCTCGCAGCCCTCGCCGGGGGATTTCGCCGAGGTCTATCGCAGGCTGGCAGAGGAGGGGGCGACCACCATCCTCTCGCTGCATGTGACGGGCAGGCTCAGCGGCACGGTCCAATCGGCCGAGATGGCAGCCGGGCTGGTGAAGGATCAGGTCGATGTGCGGGTTTTCGACTCGCGCGCCGGCTCGGCGGCGCTGGGTTTCATGGTGCAAGAGGCGACGGAGCTGCTGGCCCAGGGCGCAAGCGTCGATCAGGTGCTGGCCCGCTGGGAGACGATCCGTGCGCATCTGGGCATCTACTTCTACCTGGATTCGCTGAAGTACGCCCGCATGAGCGGTCGCGTCGGCGCCTTGCAGAGCTCGCTGGCCTCGTTGCTGCACATCAAACCGCTGGTCGCCCTGGACGATGGCCTGTTGGCGGTGGCCGAGCGGGTGCGCAGCCGCAAGGCAGCGCTCAACCGGCTGGTCGCCATGGCGACCGAACGGGCCGCCGACCGGGCCGTCAACGTTGCGGTCATCCACGCCGAAGACCTGGCCGGCGCTGAGAGTCTGCTGGCGCAGGCCAAAGAGGCGCTGGATTGCCGCCAGACGATGATCTGCCGCCTGGCGACCTCCCTGGTGGTCCACCTTGGCGTCGGCGTGTTGGGAATCGTCCTCTATCCGGTCGATCCCGCCCACCCTTCGGCGCGTTAGGACTGTCAGTCCTGGGACGCGACCTGACGAAACGAGCATGGATATGGACAAGCGCAGCCCTGAGGAATTGCTCAACGCCTACGGCCTTCCCGGCGTGGACAACGATGTCACGCCGGAGGATCTGGCAGGCCTGACGCCGGAGGCGCGCGCTGAATTGGAATCCCTCGCCCAGTTCGGGCTTCTGCTCAAACAGAGCCTGGCGCCGGCGCCGTTGCGCCTGGCCTTTCGCGAGGACCTGCGTCAGAGCCTGGTGGCCACAGGGCTGGAGCGACAGGGCTGGCGCGGCATGATCCTGTTCCAACTGCGCGAGCACTGGAAGATCACGGCTGCCGCGGCGGCCACGGCCTCGGGCGTCTCCGTGGCCGTCGGCGCGATCAGCGTGGCAGTCTGGTACCGCGGCCGCTCGCAGTCTTGACGCTGCGAGAGGGCAACTTCTCGACTCTTTTGCTTTCTCGATAGCAGGCGGCAATGAGGCCGGCGGCTGCAAACGGCGCAGCTCGGTCGTTGACCGCCTGTTGTCTTGTCATCATTCGGATCGATAGCACTCATCTCGGAGGATTTTTCATGTCGCAACGCTATGCCAGAATCACCGGCTGGGGCAAGTATGTGCCGGCGCGACGGTTGACGAACTATGACCTGGAACAGATGGTCGATACCAACGATGAATGGATCACCAGCCATACCGGCATCCGGGAGCGACGCATCGCCGCGCCGGAGGAGACCGCGGTGGACATGGCCGTGCAGGCCAGCCGCATAGCTCTGGAGCGCGCCCAGGTTCAGCCGGAAGAGCTCGACCTGATCATCTTTGCCACCTCCACGCCCGATTACTTTGTGCCAGCCGCGGCCAGCCTGCTGCAAGACCGGCTGGGCGCGCGCGGGGTGGCCGCCTTCGACCTGTCGGCCGGCTGCACCGGTTCGATCTATGCCCTGGTGACCGGCTCCCAGTATGTCCAGACCGGCATGTGCCAGCGGGTGCTGGTGGTGGGCGCCGAGAAGATCTCCGCCGGCATCGACTACACCGACCGCAACACGGCCATCATGTTCGGCGACGGCGCCGGCGCCCTGGTGCTGGAGGCCAGCAATTCCCCCACCGGCCTGCTGGCTTTCGAGCTGGGCTCCGACGGCGCGCTGTGGGACGCGCTCTACTGTCCGGGCGGCGGCAGCGCCAACCCGTTCAGCGAAAAGGTGCTGGCCGCGCGTGAACATTATCTGCACATGGATGGCAAACGGGTTTTCAAGTTCGCCACTAAGACGCTGACCCGCAGCATCCAGAACGTGGTCGAAAAGAGCGGCCTGCCCTTCAGCGAGATCGACTTCATGATCCCCCATCAGTCCAACGCGCGCATCATCGAACTGCTGACCAACCGCCTCAAGCTCGATCCGCAAAAGGTGATGGTCAACCTGGATCGCTACGGCAACACGTCGGCCGCGGCCATCCCCATCGCCCTGGCTGACGCCGCCGATCAAGGCAAGATCGCAGAAGGCGATCACATCGTGCTGGCCGGCTTTGGCGCGGGGATGACCTGGGGAACCGCGGTGATCCACTGGGAGCCGACCAAGCCCAGCGAGGAGCAGGCGATTCTGGTGGAGAACTGGCCGATCCGCGAGGCGCTGCAACTTCAGGCCAACAAGGTGCGCGCCGCGGTCTGGTCGGCCCAGGTGACGGCCCGCACCAAGGCGCAGGAGGCCAGCATGTCGGTGATGGTGCCCTTCTACACCTGGCAGCGCAAGCGCAAGAAGGCGAAGGCGCTGCAAGCAGGGGAGAACACCGACCAGCAGCAAGGCTGAAACAAAAACCCCCGGCCCAATGGGTCGGGGGTTTTTCTTGCTCCTGCTCCAAGCGGCGGGCCTCATCCTGACGCTCTGGCCGGTCTCCCGACCTGACGCTCTGGCCGGTCTCCCGACCTGACGCTCTGGCCGGTCTCCCGACCTGACGCTCTGGCCGGTCTCCTGACCGAGCCAGCCCGCCATCATCCTGACGCTCTGGCCGGTCTCCTGACCGAGCCAGCCCGCCATGCCAGCCCTAATGCCGATTAGCTGTAGCGCGGCGCCGGCTGGCCGCCGCTGCGCTTGGCTTCCAGATAGCGGCGCATGGCATCGGCGTCGGGCAGACCGGTCCCGGTCGTCGCGTCGCTGATGCCTGTCAGCCGCTGGCGCTGAATGCGCTGCTTGAGAATGGTCTCGATCTTGCGCACCATTACCTCGTCGGTGGGGGTCACCAGGGTGAAAGCCGCGCCGGCCATCTGCGCCCGGCCCGTGCGGCCGATGCGATGGACATAGTCCTCGGCCACGCTGGGCAGGTCGTAGTTGACCACATGCGACACCCCCTCCACGTCGATGCCGCGCGCCGCGATGTCGGTGGCCACCAGCACGCGCGCCTGGCCGCTGCGGAAGGCCTCCAGCGCGGCGATGCGCTGGTTCTGCGAGCGGTTGCTGTGGATCACAGCCGCGGCCACGCCTGAGCGCTGCAGGTTCTTGGCCACCCGGTCGGCGCGATGCTTGGTGCGGGTGAAAACCAACACGCTGTTGACGCCATCCTGGCGCAGCAGATGCTGCAAAGCCTGGATCTTGCGATCCTCAGGCACCGGGAAGAGCGTCTGGTCGATGACCGCCGGCGCGGCCGCTTTCTCCACGCCGACCCGCACCGGGTCGCGCGTCACCTCGCTGGCCAGCTCCAGGATCGGCTGCAAAGTGGCCGAGAAGAGCATGGTCTGGCGCTGGCGGGGCAGCAGACGGGCCACCTTGCGGATGTCGGGCAGGAAGCCCACATCCAGCATGCGGTCGGCCTCGTCCAGCACGAAGACCTCCAGGTTGCCGAAGCTGATGTTCCGGCGCTGCACGTGATCCAGCAGCCGGCCGGGGGTGGCGATGACGATATCGACGCCCTGCCGCAGCGCCTTCTCCTGATTGACCAGGGAGACGCCGCCGAAAACCGCGACCGAGCGCAGTTTGGTGTGTGCGCCCAGCCGTTCGGCATGGTCGGCCACTTGCAGCGCCAGCTCACGCGTGGGCACCAGGACCAGGACACGCGGCGCGGTGCGCTGGGGGTTCTTGGGGTTGGGCCCGTGGAGCAGCCTGTGCATGGTCGGCAGCAGATAAGCTGCGGTCTTGCCGGTGCCGGTCTCAGCCGAGCCCAGAATGTCATGCCCCTGCAAGGCGGGCGGAATAGCCGCCACCTGAATGGGGGTCGGGGTAGTGAACTCCATCTCGACCACGCCCTCTTGCAGGCGCGCGTCGAGTGGGAACTGTGCAAAACTCATTTGTCTCCTATGATGCGGTCGTGATGTATGGAAATCCAGGTCTGGCAGGTCGCTGAGCGCGCCTGGCCGGGTCTGGTACTTGTTGCCGAGGTGAACGACCGCAGGGACACGTCGGGGTGGGCTGCACACAAAAACGCCGTTCCTGGCCAGAAAACCGGACGGCGTCTTACGAACCGGAGATGCTTGCTAACCCACGGGGGAGACTATAGCACAGCTTGGGCCATTCGTCAAGCGCAGTCGCCGTCGACGAAGACCGGCAAATTGCCCAGAGCAACCACATGCGACCAGTCGCCGTCCCCCTCGGTAAAGACCGCGGCCACCCTGCTGACCTGAGCGCCGGCCTTGGTCATCACCTGCTGCATGCCCTCCAGCGTGCTGCCGGTGCTGACCACATCGTCGATCAGGATCACGCTCTTCCCCATGATCAGCCGGTGATCCTTCTCGTCCAGGTAGAGGGTCTGGGGGACGCCAGTGGTGATGGAGACTGTCTCGGCGCTGAGCGCGTCGCCCATGTAGGTCTTGTAGCTCTTGCGCAGGACGATGTAGGGCAGCCCCATCAGCGCGCTCATCTCGTAGATCAGCGGGATGCTCTTGGCCTCGGCCGTCACCAGCACGTCGGCCGGCGTCTCCTTGAGCCGCTCAGCCAGCGACGCGGCCGCGGCCTTGACCACGATGGTGTCGCCCAGCATGTTGAAGATGGCGATGCGCACGCCGGGTGCGACCTCGAACAGGGGAAAGTGCCGGGTCAGGCCGGCAACCTCGACGGTGTAGGTTTGACGGTGATGCATGGTTGGTTTTGCCTTGAAAGGTGATCTCAGCGATGCAGGATTTCTGCCTCACGCAAAGGGCAGAGCCTCCTGGCGTCCAGTGATAGTATACACAATATCGGCGTCATGACAACCGTGTCGCACCTCTTGCGGCAATTCCAAATATGGCGCGGAGTCGAGGCTTTAGCCAGGTCTGGACGATGCGAGTCGGGCGCGCTGACCCGCCTGAAGGCTCGACTCCGGTTTGGCAGCCGTCATATCAGGTCCGCTCCTTGACTGCGATCAACCGCGGGCGGCCGCGGCGATCAGCGCCTCCAGCGGCTGCGCCGGCTGGCCAAAGCGCTCCCAGTCCGTGGCGATGCGGCGCTGGCCCTGCTGCCGCAGGCCGCGCACGTTGCTGCTGCCGATGGGCAGCCGGATCATGGGCACGCTCTCCAGCAGCCACAGACCGGCCAACACCGGCGCCGTCGGCACGGGCAACAGCAGCGAACGCCGGCCCTCCTGCCGCTGGATCGCCTCGATCAGCTCCCGCAGCGTCACCGGCTGCGGCTGCACCAGGTTCCACGCCTGCCCGCGCAGCCCGGCGCCGTCGCTCAAAATCGCCGCGCGCAGCACGGCGCACAAGGCGTCGATGCCCACCACGTAGAGCAACTGCCGCCCGCCGTCCAGCAGCGGCGTCACGGGCAGGCGGGTGGCCGAGCGACGCATGCGGGCGTACATGCCGCCATCGCCCACCACCACGCCCAGCCGGAACGCCACTTCGTCCGCCGCCGCAAAGCGTTGCTCCAGCGCCCACTTGGCGCGGCCGTAGTCCGACAGCGCATCCGCCTCAGCCGACAGCGTGCTGAGCAGGATCTGCAAGCCCACGCCGGCCGCGCGGCCCTCCTCCAGCCAGCGCCCCGTCCCCTCCACGTTCAGGCGGTAGGCGTCTGGCCCCGTCGCCAGCGCGGTGTGGACGATGGCAGCGACCGGCCGGCTGGCCAGCGCGGGCAGCAACGTCTCGCCCAGGCTGGCCGGGAAGAGCTGGGCGTAGCCGGACAGCGCATCCCCGCGCCGCGCCGCGCCCAGCACGGTCATGCCCGCGTCGGCCAGAGTCTGCGCCGCGTGGCGGGCGATGAAACCGCCCGCGCCGGTGATCAAGACAGCAGTCATGCGGCGGCCCCCACGGCGATGCGCATGGCGTTGGCCATCATGCCCAGCGACATGTTTTTGGCCGACAGGTTGGAAAAGCTGGCCGAGTCGGCGATGTAGACCCGTTCAGCGCCGTACAGCCGCCCGCTGGGATGGCACTGGTAAGGCCCCGGCGCGGCGCGCATGGGCAGCGTGCCGGCGTAATGGATGGCGTGGCCGGTGATCGGCTGCTGGACCAGCGCCGGATGTGTCCACAGTCCCAGGCCGCGCAGGCTGGCAAGCAGCGGCGTCAGCCGGGCCAGGTCGACCGGGAAGGGCTGGCCCTCGATGCGCAGGCGACCATCGTCCAGCAGCCCCAGGCGGGAGGGCGGCTGCATCCAGGCGGGGAAATAGAGCTGCAGCATCAGCATGGCCGGCAGCAGGTGGCGGATCAGCGCCAGGTTGGCGCGCGCGGCCAGCGGAAAGCGGCCAAAGAACTCAGCCCGCAGCGGCGCGGTCAGCTCCAACAGACTGCCTTGCAGGATCGTCTGGTAGGCCGCCGACTCCCAGACCAGGTTGAGCTGCACCAGCCCAAAGGCGTGGGTGTCCAGCCGGCGGCCCAGCGAGGCGGGCAGCACCAGCGGGATCTGCACGACGGGGTTCTCCAGCAACGGCAGGCGGGCCGCGACGTCGCCGGCGCTTTGCAGGGCGATGCGGGCGGTGTTGATCGCGCCTGCGGCCAGCAGCAGGCGCCGGCCGGTCACTGCGACGTCCGCGCCGCTGGCAAGCTGGCGGGCATAGACCGTCACCCCATCGGCCGTCTCCTGCCAGCGCTGCACCAACAGCCCCGGCCGATAGTCGATCTGGCCGGCGCGGATCAGGCGACGCAGCGTCACCGCGGGGGTGTAGATGAAGGGCTGGGGCTGCCAGAACTCCAGATTGCTGTAGTCGCAGGCCGGCCGCTGCTCCTTGGGCGCGGTCAAAACGCCAAGGCGCGGCCGTCCCAGGGCGATGCCCCTGGCCCGCAGCCCGCGCCGGCGGCGGCGATAGGCCAGCGCCACGCGGCGGGCGTTGTGGGAAAGCTCCAGCGGCGGCTGCAAGCCGGCCGGATCGCCGAAGAACTCGGTCAGGTCGTCGTCGGCCCCGCTGATGCCGATCTCATCGGTCAGGATGTCGAAATAGCGGGTCAGCTCAGCCAGGCTGATGGGGAAATCCTGCAGGTCGGCGTTGATCCAGCGGTAAAGTCCCGCGCCCCAGGCGTTGCCCAGCCCGCCCAGGGCGAAGCTCTGGATGGCCTGAAACTCCTGCTGGCTGAGCGGGCCCAGCGCGACCGCGTCGCGAGTGACGAAGGCCATGGCGGGCGCGTTGAGCTTGGCCACGGTGGGCTCGTCGCTCAGCACCCCGGCCAAGCCGCGGTAATCGGCGCCGATGTGCAGGTCGAAGCTGTCGTGCTGGGCGCGGTAGCGGTAGAGGTTGCCCTGGACGCGCGGCGCGGTGCGATCGTCCACGTGGCCCACATCCAGCACGATGGGCCGATGGCCGGCCTGCACCAGCGCCAGTGCGGCCGCGGTCGCGGCCGCGCCGGAGCCGACGATGATCAGCTCAGCCATGCGCGCCTCCCCGCAGCAGCCAAAGGCCCTTGATCCCCTGGCGCGCGCTGTGGGCCGCGGCCCAGGCCATGGCGGCCGCGCCGGCCAGAAAGCTGGAGCGCTGGTTGACGTAGAGCGGCTGGTTCTCAGGCAGGGTCTCGGCCAGCGCGACCATGGCCTGCACTTTGCGCGTCAACAGCGGCAGCCGCCCGGTGAGCCGGCCCGCCAGCTCCAACGCCTCCAGATCAGCCCGCGTTTCGACCGCGCGGTAATAGGCCGTCAGCTCAGCCGGGCTGGCGGCCGCGTTGAGCCGCTCGATCACCGGCAGAAAACGCTGCATGAGGACCGGCGGAATGGCGCGGCCAAACAGCATCTGGTAGATGGCCCGCGCTTCCTCCGCGTGAAGATGCTCGAAATTCGACATGACGCATGGCCCCCTTCAGCTCAGGCCAGCCGCCTGGCCGCGCCCGTCCGGGGATCGACGTGCGGCCTGCGCCAACTCCGCCGCGAAGCTGGCCACGGCCTGGGCTGGATCGTCGCCGCTCTGCTCGGCCAGCTTGACCAGCGCGCTGCCGACGATGACGCCATCGGCGATCTGGGCGACCTGGGCCGACAGCGCGGGCGTGCTGATGCCAAAGCCGACGGCCAGGTAGAGGGGCCGGCCGGGGGCCTGGCGCTGCGCCTCGGCCCGCGCCCGCTGCACGAAGGCTGCCAGGTCGTCGGGCAGCCGCTCGCGCGCGCCGGTGATGCCGGCCACGCTGACCAGATAGACGAAGCCCTGGCTGCGGGCCACGCCCAGGCGAATGCGTTCGGCGGTGCTGGTGGGGGCCAGCAGGAAGACCGTGGCCAAGCCATGCTGCCGACACAGCGCGCTCAACTCCTCGGCCTCCGGCTCGTCGGGGGGCAGGTCGGGCACGATCAGGCCATCGGCGCCGGCCGCGGCCGCGTCGGCCACGAAGCGCGCCAGGCCATAGGCCAGCAGGGGGTTGATGTAGCCCATCAGGCAGAAGGGGATGTGCGGGATGGCCGCGGCCAGCTCCTGCACCAGGGCCAGGCAGCGCTCCACCGTGGCGCCGTTTTCCAGCGCCCGCTGCCCGGCCGCCTGGATCACCGGCCCATCGGCCAGCGGGTCGGAGAAGGGCAATCCCAGCTCGAACAGGTCGGCGCCGGCCGCGGCCAGCGCCTGGATGATGGCCGGCGAGGCCTCCAGGGTGGGATGGCCGAGCATCTGGTAGGGCATGAAGGCCGCGCGGCCCTCGGCCTGGGCTTTGGCGAAGGCGGCCTGGATTCTTTCAACTCCGGTGCGTTTCAACGGAGACTCCTTTGGTGATTTGTAATGCGTAATGCGTAATGCGTAAGCCGGAAGGGCTCGTTGCGGCTGCTGGGTTTTCGCTTGCGGCGATTGGGTTATGGTTGGCGGCTCGTAATGCGTAATGCGTAAGCCGGAAGGGCTCGTTGCGGCTGCTGGGTTTTTGCTTGCGGCGATAGGGCTATGGTTGGCGGCTCGTGACTCGAACGACCTCTCTGCAACCAGCGCTCACGGTGGCAATTCCGGGTTACGCATTACGCATTACGCATTACGAGTTACGAGTCAACCAGCACCCTTGTCGAGCGACTTCATGTAACGCCAGCTTTGCGCCAGCCCCACGCCGAAGAACAGGGTGAAGACCGCCAACAGCGCCCAGGCGTAGCTGTCCACATCCAGGGAGGGCACGCGGTAGAGCAGCAGCGCCGCCAGGGTGGTCGCCACGCCGATCACCAACAGCCGCCGGCCGAAATGGGCGTTGACCGCGTACCACACCTCAGGATCGCTCATGGTCTGCGGGACGCGGAAGCCGTAGATCCAGTTGGGCTTGACCTTGCGCCTGATCAGCGGTACGGCAAAGATGGCCAACAGCAGGCCGAAAACCACGTAGAGGATGAGGATTGTTTCCATGCTCAGGCGAAACCGTAGAACGCGGATTTGCGCAGATGGACGCTGACCAGGGGGGGGAGGAATGCGCTTTCCACCTTCTGATCTGCGTCGATCCGGCAAATCTGCGTCCAATCTCAAGAGCGTGCCTGCCAGGTGCAAGGCGAGCTACGCGGTGATGGCGTCGATCTGGGTCAGCTCATCGGCGCTGAAAGTCAGGTTGTCCAGGGCGGCGACGGCCTCTTCGATCTGGCCCACCTTGCTGGCGCCGATCAGGGCTGAGCTCATGCCGGGATGGCGCAGTACCCAGGCGATGGCCATCTGGGCCAGGCTCTGGCCGCGGGCCTGGGCGACGGCGTTCAACTGCTGCACCTGGGCGACGCGCGCAGGCGTCACTTTGTCGCCCCAGTGGAAGCGGTTGTCCAGTTTGGCCGCGCGCGAGTCGTCGGGAATCGCCCGCAGATATTTGTCGGTGAGGATGCCCTGGTCCAGCGGCGAGAAGGCGATGCAGCCGATGCCCGCTTCCTCCAGCGTCTGAAGCAGCTCGTGCTCGATCCAACGGTCGAACATGTTGTAGCGCGGCTGGTGGATCAGGCAGGGGGTGCCGAGCTGGCGCAGGATGGCGGCGGCCTGGCGGGTCTGCTCCGGGCTGTAGGTGGAGATGCCGGCGTAGAGCGCGCGGCCGCTGCGCACGATGAAGTCCAGCGCGCCCAGGGTCTCCTCCAGCGGCGTGTGGGGGTCGGGCCGGTGGCTGTAGAAGATGTCCACGTAGTCGAGGCCCATGCGCCGCAGGCTTTGGTCGATGCTGGCCACCAGATATTTGCGCGAGCCCCATTCGCCATAGGGGCCGGGCCACATGAGATAGCCGGCCTTGCTGGAGATGATCAGCTCGTCGCGGTAGGGTTTGAGGTCCTGGGCCAGAACGCGGCCAAAGGTCTCCTCGGCCGAGCCGGGCGGCGGGCCGTAGTTGTTGGCCAGGTCGAAATGGGTGATGCCCAGGTCGAAGGCGCGGCGCAGCATGGCGCGGGCGTTCTCCAGCGGATCGATGCCGCCGAAGTTGTACCACAGGCCCAGGGAGATGGCCGGCAAGAGCAGGCCGCTGCGTCCGGTGCGGCGATAGGACATGGAACTGTAACGGGTGTCAGAGGGCTGGTAGGTCATCGCTTTCTCCTGGCAAACTGCTGCTTCTTGAGGGTCATCGGCTCAGGTCAGCCGCCTGGCCGCGTATCCTGGCATGGTTTCGTCTCGACCGCGGATTCCCGGCGCAGGCGGCGATCACCTTCGGGCGCCGTCACTCGGCCGCCTCGACGCCAACCACCCGTCCGCGGCCGTCGATCTCCAGCGTCCACCGGCTGCCCTGGGTGAACTGCTGATACTGCTCCAGGCTGGGGACTTTGAACTGCACCGGGCCGCTTTCGGTCTGGAAGGTGATGACGTATTCCTCCTCGCGGCCGCTTTCGCGCTGCTGATCGCTCAGGCGGCGTTCGGGCCAGGTTGGATTCAGCCCCTGCCCGCTGAGGACGATGGGCGCGATGGCCTGCCAGCCCAGCACGGTGTAGCTGCAATAGTTCTCGAACACCTGGTATTGGCAATCCTGCACCACCTCGCCCACGCCGGTGCCGGTGTCCTGGATGTAGGGGGTGCCGCACACCTCGACGCTGCCGGCTGCCGGCTCATCCAGCGTGCGATAGAGCCGCTCCTGGCAGTCGCCCACCGTGGCGCCGCTGGGAATCTCCGGTTCCCACCCCTGGCGCTGCACCGGCAACATGGCCTGCACCAGGATGGCGCGCTTCCAGGCGGCGTCGGTCACCTGTCCAGTCACCTGTTGCCTGGTCCCGCCGCCGCGGTCGCCGCCCGACAGCAGGATGATGGCCAGACAGGCCACGGCCAGCAGAATGCCTCCCACCACGATCAGGCCGATGGGAAGGCGGCCGGCCGGCTTGGCCGGCGCTGCGGCGGCGGGAGGCGGCGCAGCCTGCGGCTTGGGCAGCAGCGCGCCGCAGCTCTCGCAGCGGGTGGCCGAGGCCGCGTTCAACGCGCCGCAGGTGGGGCATTTGACCGGCTCAGCCGAGCCGGTGGGCAGCGCGCCGACCACCTGGCCCACCTGGCGCGCCTGGCCGCCCTCCAACTGGCCGCCGCAGACCTTGCAACGCTGCGCGCCGGCGGGGTTGCGCGCGCCGCAGTAGGGACAGTGGATATCTGGCCCGCTCTGGGCCTGCTGGATCTTGGCCTCGTCTGAGATCAACGTGCCGCTGGCCGCGCCCACCTCGAATTGCACCTCTTGCGGCTGGGCCGCGCCGCAACTGCTGCACTTCTTGTTGACGCCCAGGTTGCGGTTGCCACAACGGGGGCAGGTCCATTCAAGATCGACATAGCCGACGGTTTTCTTGACCATGGGGCGCTCCTGGGTGCGTGACTCGTAACTCGTAACTCGTAACTCGTGACCGGAAGGGTGGGAGTTGGGTTTGGGTGGCGGGGTTGGGTGCCTAGCTCGTAATGCGTAATGCGTAATGCGTAACCGGAAGGGTGGGAGTTGGGTTTGGGTGGCGGGGTTGGGTGCGTAACTCGTAATGCGTAATGCGTAATGCGTAACCGGAAGGGTGGGAGTTGTGTCTGGATGCTGGATTTTGTGCCTAGCTCGTAATGCGTAATGCGTAACCGGAAGGGTGGGAGTTGTGTCTGGATGCTGGATTTTGTGCCTAGCTCGTAATGCGTAATGCGTAATGCGTAACCGGAAGGGTGGGAGTTGTGTCTGGGTGGCGGAAGTTATGCGTAATGCGTAATCGGAAGGGCGAGAGTTGTCTCTGGATTACGCATCACGCATCACGCATTACAGGTTGCACACAACGCATCACGCATTACGCATCGGAATGTGTCAAGAATTGTGAGACAGCGCGAGCGATAGTTTAGTGTACGAATGCTGTGTGCTGGCTGGGCCAGCGCATCGGTGGTGCGAACTGGCGGCAATCAGAGCGAGGCTTGTCGCCGCGAGA
>Ga0209605_1001888_pt1 | contig 21696 bp, 18 predicted proteins | sample AD_UKC035_MetaG_FD_184408 | JGI IMG/M metagenome (GOLD analysis project Ga0209605, IMG submission 184408) | Active sludge microbial communities of municipal wastewater-treating anaerobic digesters from USA - AD_UKC035_MetaG (SPAdes) (version 2) | ecosystem: Engineered > Bioreactor > Anaerobic >...
GGTTTATGGGTATGGATGCCAGGGTATCTAACTCGGTTTCCTCTCCTGAACTTCGAAGCACACGTACTTCTTTTTCCTTTTTAAAGGCCAGGGCTACTTCTCCCTTGTAAAAGATAAAGTCTGAGGTTTGTTCAAGGGTAGCTGTTTTAAGTTCTTGAAATTTTAAACCGTAATCGTGCGTTGGTTTTCCGTTTCTGTCAAGCACAATCAAAGCGGCATGTAACATTTTTGTATCGCCCGATGCGGGTTGATTATATTGATAAGGTGCATTGTAATACCGATTCATAAAAGGGTTATACCCATAATACGGATAGTAACCATACATGGGTGGCCCAAAATTTCCATAATACGGATAGGGGCTGAAGTTGGCCGATGGTTGATACACTTCAACCAAAAAACCAAATCCTTCGGCTTGTTCATCCAGCCGTATGGGTATAGCGTACGTTTTGTACTCCGGCAGCTTGCCAAGACTAAGGGCTTCGGCAGATCGGGTTTTGATTTTAGCTGCCCGCTTATTGCTTAAGTAATCCAGAAAATGAGTAAACCGCCCGAAGTCGTAATAATTTACAGGTTGATTGCGAAAGGGATCGATCAGTACGGTAAAAATGCCACTGGTTTGCTTGGAATTACCAACCGTCCATGTGCCGGCTACCAGCAGTTCGTCATTAACCAGCGTGCTGGTAATACCCGAAAGGATGGTGCGGTTATTTTCAATTTCCATTTCATCTTCCAGCAAAACGGCCCCCGTTACATCAAATGTTTTAAAGAGCAGTTTTTTGTTTTGCTTGTTGCTGCGATCGATGATCAAGGCGTTGAAGGTGTTGTTGGTATTTACACGCAGGTCAAGTAATTCTGAATTTGTAATAAAGAAACCGGGTACCAGTTTTGTTTTTTCTGTTTCCAGGTCGAACAGCAGAATGGCGGGTTCATTCGATACATATCCCCCCAACGTAATTACATTGGCAAGCGCACTGAAATGAGTTATCTTAAATGTAATTTCCTGATTGATTGTATAGTGGCCAACCACTTGCGATTGGGTGTGGATGGTGTATAAAGCGAGTTTGCTGGCCTCATGTTCGCCTTCGCGGAAGAGGAGGTAGATCTGATGATCGCGGTAATCATAACCAACCAGGCGCATGCGGGTTTCAATATATAAATCAACCAGCCAGGCTTCCTGTAGGGCAGTATCTAACCGGATTACTTCCCATTGTTGTTTTCCCTCTTTGTACTTGTTAATATCGCGCACCAGCGCCAGGCCTTCTTGCTGTAGTGAGATTAAAAGGTAATCGCTGTCGCTGTTTTTTTGTTCGCGTTCAAACCGTGCAGTTTGAGCGGCCTGCCCAACAAGCTGCCCCGAAGCAAGGCAGATAAGCACAAACAGAAACAGAACCTGCTTCATGATTTTTATTTTTCACTTAGTTCAACTACGCGATCAAATTCTTCTTTCTTTACAGGTTGTACCGAAAGACGGGCCGCCTTAACCAACACCATAGCAGTCAGTTTTTTGTCGGCCTTTACAACGCCAAGGGGTACAGCCGATTTCAATTTGCGCACCGGTTTCAAATCTACTGCTACCCAGTCGGGGTCCTGGGGTTCGGGATAGCACGCGCGGATTACCTCTGCAATACCCACTATCGATTTTTCATCGCCTGTATGATAGAAAAATGCCCAATCGCCTTTTTTCATGGCTTTCATGTTGCTTCTTGCCTGAAAGTTGCGCACCCCATCCCATACTGCCTTTTTATCACGCACCAGGTCATCCCATGAAAAAGTCTCGGGTTCGGTTTTTAACAGCCAATAGTTCATACTGCTTTTTTAAGAAAGGTTAGGTTCCTTAAAGTAACTAAAATAGCAAATTGAATTCGTAATTTTCCACGATGGCATAACTACTAAAGAATGAAGGTTTTAGTAATCCGGTTTTCTTCTATTGGCGATATTGTACTTACCACCCCGGTGGTGCGCGTGCTTAAAACCCAACTTACCGATGCCGAGGTGCATTTTGCAACCAAAGAAAAATTTGCAGTGCTGCTGCGGCCTAACCCGTATGTGGATAAGGTGCAGGTTTTAGGAGAGAGCCTGCCGGCATTTATTAAGCAGCTTAAAGCGGAGCGTTATGATTATGTAATTGATTTGCATCATAACCTGCGCACCCGAATAATCAAAATGGCGTTAGGAGTTAAAGCGTATAGTTTCAACAAACTCAACATTGAAAAGTGGTTATTGGTAAACCTGAAAATAAACCGGCTACCCAATGTGCATATTGTTGACCGGTACCTGGCTACCCTCAAACCATTGGGCCTGAAGGCCGATGCACTTGGTCTTGATTATTTTATACCCGAAGCGGATAACGTACCAATTGATTGGCTGCCTGCTGAATTTCAAAAAGAATATGTGGCGTATGCGATAGGGGCACAGCACAATACCAAAAAACTTCCGCCCAAACGGATGATAGAGTTATGCGATAAGATCAACAAGCCCATTGTGCTCTTGGGCGGAAAGGAAGATTTTGAAACCGCAGAAATAATTCGTGAATTTTTTGAACGCCCCGCACAAAGCAGCTATGAAGCCGGCTTAACAGCGCTGGGAAAGAAAACCGTTATCTTCAATGCATGTGGTAAATTTAACATCCATCAATCGGCAAGCCTGGTGAAAAATGCAAAGTATGTATTTGCACACGATACCGGCCTGATGCACATAGCAGCTGCACTTAAGAAGGAAGTATTTTCAATTTGGGGCAATACGATACCAGCGTTTGGTATGTATCCGTATCGAACAAAATTTACGGTACTGGAAAATAGAAAATTAACATGCCGCCCCTGTTCAAAGATTGGCCATGCCGCCTGCCCCAAAGGGCACTTCAAATGCATGAACGACATGGTATTTGATTTTTATCTGCCGTAAGACCTGGTGAGTTAATCTCTTTCGGCTGACGGGCTGTTGATCGTGGCCTTTTTAATATGCCCGCACTAACTTACCATCCATAAAATTGAGGTATGAACGGTTTACCACGCGCATACCACCCGCAGTAGGGTAGTTACCGGTAAAATACCAGTCGCCACTATGATGCGGAATTGCCTTATGAAGATTGTCAACCGTTTGGAAGATTACCTCCAATTCGGCTTTCATATCGGCTGGACGAACAATATCAGTGATCTTTTCTGATACTTCTTCGTAAGTAAATTGATCGTATAGTTTCTTTACGTGATTGACAGGCTCTCCATTCAACCATGCTTGCTGGCATTGTTCGTACACTTCGCCTAACAGGTAATCTTTGCCATGTTCTTTTAATAATTGAATCATTGCCCGGAACGCTACAAAATCACCCATCTTGCTCATGTCGATACCATAACAATCCGGAAAGCGGATTTGCGGTGCGGATGATACCACTACGATTTTTTTGGGTTGCAGGCGATCGAGCATTTTCAAAATACTTTTCTCCAACGTGGTGCCGCGCACAATCGAGTCGTCAATAACCACCAGCGTATCTTTGCCTTTGTTTACAACTTCATACGTGGTATCGTACACGTGGGCCACCATGTCGTCACGGTGTGTATCATCGGTAATGAAGGTGCGCAACTTTACATCTTTAATTACAATCTTTTCGGTACGGGGCCGGAAGGAGAGTAAATCATCCAATGAATCTACCGTGGGTTTCGAATCAATAATAATATCTTTCTGCTTGGCAATAAGATAATCCTCAATGCCCGACATCATACCCATAAAGGCGGTTTCGGCTGTGTTGGGTATGTACGAGAAGATGGTATTCTTTAAATCGAAGTTAATGGCTTTAAGAATCTGGGGTACCAGTAGTTTGCCTAACTGTTTGCGTTCCTGGTAAATTTCCGGATCGGTACCCCGCGAAAAATAAATCCGTTCAAAACTGCATGACGTTTTTGCAAAGGGCTTCAGAATTTCCTGTAGATCAACTTCGCCTGCCTTATTAATCAGCAGCGCCTGCCCGGGTTGAATTTCTTTAATCTGTGAGTAGCTGATGTTGAATGCAGTTTTAATGGCGGGTTTTTCCGAAGCCACCACCACTACTTCCTCATCTACATAATAATAGGCGGGGCGAATGCCCGAAGGATCGCGCACCACAAAGGCCGACCCCGAACCGGTTAAACCGGCCATCGTATAACCGCCATCAAAATCTTTACAGGCGCGTTTTAAAACCCGGCCAAGGTCCAACTCCTTTTCAATGATTTCAGAAACTTCCTTATTCGAAAACTCTTCTTTATATTTTTCAAACAGCGATTGTACCTCCAGATCGAGAAAGTGTCCGATCTTTTCCATTACGGTAACGGTATCCACCTTATCTTTTGGGTGTTGCCCTAACTCTACTAGCACGTTAAACAACTCATCTACATTGGTCATGTTAAAGTTGCCGGCCATTACTAAATTTCTGCTTCGCCAGTTGTTTTGCCGCAGAAACGGATGCACATTTTCGATACTATTTGCTCCGTGGGTTCCATAGCGCAAATGCCCTAACCACAACTCGCCACTAAAGGCTACATTATCTTTAAGCCACTCTTCGTTTCTAAATTTTTCTTTGCCTGCCTTCTGTGCTTTTTGATATTTCTTGCCAATCTTTTTAAAGAGATGGGCTACCGGCTGACTTTTAACAGACCGGTACCGGCTGAAGAATCGGTGCCCGGGTTTACTGTCGATTTTGATGTTGGCAATACCCGCGCCATCCTGCCCGCGGTTGTGTTGTTTTTCCATGAGGATATACATCTTATTGATGGCATACATGGGGCCATACTTATCGATGTAGTAGGAAAGGGGCTTTCGCAATCGAATGAGGGCAATGCCGCACTCGTGAAGGATGGAATCGCTCATAAATTAGCTTTTTCGGGTTTCCTGTCTAAGCGGTCTCCGGGGGTAAGCCCCATCCGGTTGCTTTTACAGCACAAAGGTAATCCGATTTATCCAACCCATCAACAACCCGGGGTTGAGGAAGAGCCAGATAATAACTACAACCAAAATGAGCAGTAAAAGATTGCCGGTAATTGAAATTTTTATGGAGGCCGTGCCTGCCGGGGTTTCTTTAAGAAAGAGGTAGTAAGGGATTTTAAGATAGAAATACAAGGCGATTACGGTATTGATAAGGCCAACAATAAAGAGTATGAGTATTAGCGTTAACCCGCTGTCGGCCCAGGCATTCCAGAGAGAGCTAAACACCAATAGTTTGGCCGTAAACCCGGCAGTGGGCGGCAAACCCGTTAGGGCAATCAGTCCGATAACCAAAGCCAGCGATGGGATAAAGGCTACGCGGCCCAGCCCCGCAAAGTCTGACATGGCCGGCAGGGGTTTCCACTTTTCGAAAAAATACAATGCGGTAAAGGTGAGCAGGTTCATGAGCAGAAAGACTGCTGCATACAACAGGGTGGCCCGGATGCCGGCAAGATCTAACGTAGCAACACCAGCCATTAAAAATCCTGCTTGCGCGATGGAGGAGTAAGCCAGCATGCGCTTGGGATTGGTTTGTGCCAGTGCCGATAAGTTACCTACTACAATAGATGTAATTGAAAATGCGGCTATCACCATGCGCCAGTCAATCGCAGCTTGCCCGAACAAATTAAAGGCAAGCACAATTTTTATAAACAAAGCAATACCGGCCAGCTTAGGAACCACCGAAAGAAACGCTACTACAGGAGTTGGTGAACTTTGGTACACATCGGGTGCCCACAAATGAAACGGTACTGCGCTAATCTTAAAGAGCAAAGCCGCCAGAATAAGGACGGCAGCAATAAGGATAAGGGCGGATGATGATGCAATTAATGCATCTACAAATTGTGTGGTTGAAAAATAAAGCGTGCCTGAAATGCCATAGATTAGCGACACGCCATACACCAGGCAGGCAGTGGCTACGGTACCCATTAAAAAGTACTTCATGCTTCCTTCCGAACTTTGCTTGTTGAAGGCAAAACCGGCCAGTACATATCCGCTTAGCGAAACCAGTTCGAGCGAGACCAGAACGGTAGCAAAGTGCATGCTCATAGCCAGTAAACACGAGCCTAGTACGATAGCTTGTATTAAAATAACATACTCGGTTGCACTCTCTTTTTGCAATGAAATAAAGAGCGTAAGAAAGCCACCGGTTAAAAAGAGCAGCCGGAAGAATGCAGAGAAATCATCGACCCGTAGTGTGCCTGCAAAAATTTCCTGAGGCTTTTGGGGCCAGGTAAGGATAATAAAACCGAAGGCTGTTAGCAGGGCCGTGCCCGTTACAAACCACAAAAGAGTTGATTTATTTTTTTTAATGAATAAGCCAAGGAACAGCGAAACACAAATAGCGATAACCAGGATCACTTCTGGTATAATCAGTGCCAAGTGACTGCCATAGTGGGAAATAACCTCGCGCATGCGTTACGGATTTGCGTTTAGTCCCAATGAAAACCACAGCCCTATAAAATTTTCGGCAAATGGATTGATGTAGTTGAGAAGAAGCTGAGGCAAAATACCGAACAGAAATGCAAGAATAGCCAGGGGCAACAGCATGGAATACTCGCGGGGTGTAAGATCATTTAATTCGGTATGCATTGTTTTAATAGCGAAGGGACCAAAGAACATGCGCTGAATGGTCCACAAGTAATAACCAGCTCCCAACAGCAAACCCAGCGTAGCTACCAATGGCATCCAGAACGGAACCAGATTGTTTAGCGTGTGCGATTGAAAGGCTCCGAAAAAAATCAACACTTCGCCTATAAACCCCGAAAAGCCGGGTAACCCGAGCGAAGCAAAAAATGCAATCAATACAAATGCAGTATAATGTTTCATTGGCAACGCCAACCCGGAGTAGTTTTCAATTAACCGGTCGTTGGTACGATCGTACAGCACACCGGCAATCAGGAACAGCATGGCAGAAATGATTCCATGGCTTACCATTTGATATACGGCTCCTGCAATGCCTTCGGTAGTAGCCGATGCAATACCCAATAACACAAACCCCATGTGCGATACGGACGAGTAGGCAATAAGGCGTTTCAGATCTTTGCTTGCCAATGCATTTAAGGCACCATAGATAATGGATACTACACCAATGCCAGCTACCCAATCGCTGAAATAAACCGCGCCATCCGGAAATACCGGATAGACAAAACGCAAAATGCCATAACCTCCTATTTTAAGTAACAGGGCAGCCAGAATAACGGATATGGCAGTAGGTGCCTCTACGTGCGCATCGGGCAACCAGGTATGAAAAGGTACAGCAGGTAACTTAATGGCAAACCCAATAAATAAAATTGCGAAGGCCCACAAGCGCCACGTACCTGAACCTGTTGCATCCAGCACCGAACCTGGAATGAAATTCTCCTGGTTTTGCATGTGCAACACGTTAAAGGTGTGAACTTGATTTGAACTTTCAGGTGGCTGGACGGAGAGGTACAGGCCAACCATCACGATCAAAATAAAAATGGAACCTAACAAGGTGTACAGAAAAAATTTAATGGATGCGTATTCCCGTTTGGGGCCGCCCCAGATTCCGATAAGGAAAAACATGGGCAACAACATGAACTCGAAGAAGACATAGAACAACAGAAAATCGAGGGCGCAAAAACTTCCAATAATTGCAGCGTTCAGGATCAGCAACAGGATAAAATATCCTTTACGGCTTTTTGAAACAGACCACGAAGAAATGGTGGCGATGAGCATGATCACCACGCTTAAACCAACCAGGGGAAAACTCAATCCATCCACGGCTACAAAGTAATCGGCCTGCAGGTGGCCCCAGTTGCTGAGAGAAACTGATATCCACGATTTTTTTTCGGATAGCTGTAATCCATCGGCCGGGTTAAAGTGGGTAGCCATAGCTATAAAAATGAATAGCTGCAGCACCGTTGCTGCCAGGGTTAACCACGGAAAGGCCCGCGTATATCGGGTGGGGATAACCAACGCGATAAGCGCAGCTAACACAGGAACAAAAATGAGTAACGACAGGTATGGCATTAGTATAACATCCAGATTATAAAAATAAGTAAGCCGGCTATGGCCCACAGCAAATAGCTTTGAATTTTTCCATTTACAACCGATCGCGCCACGCCACCCAAACCACGGGTTATGTGTGTAATGCCGCTCACGGTTCCATCCACTATATTTTTATCGGCCCAGCCAACCATGTGGGCGAGCGCTACTTTGCTGTAAGCCAATGCATGGATTGAGCCATCAATCCATTTCCTGTCAAACACATTGGCCAGCCTGGCTACAAAAGTTGTTAAAAGAATGAGTTGCGCATTCCATTCATCCAGAAAATTCTGAATGATAAATTCACGCTGGCGTATGCGTGCATTTCTTCTTAGCCACCCAACCAGCAATGCCATACTGGTAACCACTACCGATCCTACCATAATCCAAGCGGGTACACTAATCTGTAGTTGTAGCATTTGTGTAGCGAAAGATTGCAATTGCCCCTTGTACACCAAAAATGTAACTGATCCGGCAGCCAGTACCAATACAGGTATGCGCATAACCCAGGGTGCTTCCTGAATGTGCAAAGTGTGCGCAGCGGGCTTTAAGAACGTAAACCAAAGCAAACGGAAAATATACAGAGGCGTGGCAAATACAATTACCCATACTGCAAATTCCAACCACCACAGGTTTTGTTGATGTACTGTCGTTAGAATCATTTCTTTTGAAAGATATCCTGTTGTGGCGGGAATACCCGCCAGTGCTGCAGCACAAACTGCGAAGCCGGCAAAAGTAAGCGGCATTTGCTTGCGTAACCCTCCAAGGTTGCGAATATCCTGAACATCAAAATCGGGTTGATGATGCGTGGCCTGATGCAGAGAATGAATGATGGCACCGGCACTTAAAAATAAACCGGCTTTAAAAAAAGCATGATGCAACAAGTGTGCAAACGCTCCGGATATTTCGCCCAACCCCAGCGCCATCAGCATAAAGCCCAGTTGAGATATGGTAGAGTAAGCCAGAATTTTTTTAATGTCAGTAGCTAACCACGCACCCACTGCGGCCATGAGGGCCGATGTTACGCCCACACCGGTTATAAGCCATAAGGTTTCTGGAGTGAATACGGGGGCTAATTGTACGAGAACAAAAATACCAGCCGCAACCATGGTTGCAGCATGAATCAAGGCCGATACAGGTGTTGGCCCCTGCATGGCATCGGGCAACCAATTAAAGAGTGGAAACTGTGCCGACTTGCCCACCACACCAATAAAAATGCAAATGCCGGCCAATGTGCTTGCGGTGGCACCGGTTGTAAGCGTAGGTAATTCTAAGGTTCCGGTTTGAATCCATAAGAGAAGTAACCCGATCAAAAAGGCAACGTCACCAGCTTTGGTAATAAGAAAGGCTTTGGTAGCTGCCCGCGAAGCTGCCGGTTTATACTGTTTGTGTGCTATAAGCCTGTACGAACAAAACCCAACCAGTTCCCAAAAGCAAAATGTAACCAACAGATTGGAACTATAGACCAACCCCAGCATGGCAAATGTAAACACACCCAGAAATCCGAAGTAGCGATCGGTGTTTTTTTCATGTACTACATACCCAATTGAAAAAATATGAACCATTGTTGAAACAACGAGAACCACGGCTGCCATCAGTCGCGTAACCGGTGAAGATAAAATACCAACCTGCACGGAAGTAGTACCAATGGATAGCCAGGTAGTAGCGTAGGTTTCTGTTTGTTGGCCATCCGCCAGGAGCGGAAACAGGATAATAACAGCAGCGGATAGCAGGAGCAACGAGCTGACAACGGGAATCAACCACCCGTACTTTTCCTTTACAACGAACGCAATACCAGCCGAAGCTACCGGAATGAGGAGGGTGGCAATCAATAGGTATAAGGTATTGCTTTCACTCATGCTCTTTCAGATTGTTTATACGATCGGGCACAGCCGATTGGTAATAATGGTACACCCGTAAAATAATGGCAATACCCACGGCCGCTTCGCAAACCGCAACCAAAATCACAAACAGGGCAAAGAGCTGTCCGTCCATTCCGGCTTGTTGCTTATTAAACAATACCAGGTTAAGGTTGGCTGCGTTGAGCATAAGTTCGATGCCCATCAATACAAGCAATGCATTTTTTTTGGTGAAGACGATCAGCAACCCACAGCTAAACAGCAGCACACCCAGGTAAAACAGAAAATCGGTTTCAGTCATGGGCAGAATTTTTGAAAGAAGAAGCAGTAAGTGCGGCACCAATCAGGCAAATCAATAACAATACACCTCCAATTTCAAAGGGGGCTGCATAGTCTGTAAAAAGCGCTACACCCAACGGCTTTAGTTCTTTTTCGGTGGCAGGTGTTTTTAAGAATGTTGTTTGATGATAGGCGAACAACAAAATTTTAGCAATGATGACTGAAAGAATAAAACCTGCTACCCGGTGGTGTGATTCAACCTGTAGGGCTTTGCCTTGTATGCGGTTGGTTACTACCATAGCAAATACAATCAGCACCAGTACACCCCCGGCATAAATCAGAATTTGCGTAATGGCCAGAAAGTCTGCCTGCAGTACTCCATAAATTCCGGCCAATGAAAGTAAGCAGGCTAACAATGCCAATGCTGCATAAAACACATGGCGCACAAACACCAGGGTAATGGCACTTGCTGCTGCGGTTCCGCCTAACAGATAGAGTATGATTTGCTCCATTTTAAGGTTTAGGTTGTGTTGGTGTAGTAAGCTTTGGCTTTATAACCGCTGCCGGTTTTGCTGTAGAGGCAGTTGCGGCTGTGGTTTGCGCTTTTGTTTGTTGGTGATCGGCCCATTCCTTTTTTCGTTGCTCAATTTCGTCCACCGTCATATTGCCGAAACCAAAATTATGCTTGGTAATGTCAAACGTAGCGAAATCATATTCTTTCGTCATGGTGAGACTTTCGGTTGGACAAACAGTAGTACACAATCCGCAAAAGCAACATTTGGCCATGTCAATATCAAACACAGCAGCATAAATGCGTTTGCTGGTTCCGTCTGAAGTTTTCCCAAATTCTTCAGGCGACCGAATGGGCTCTATGATGATGCAATCTACCGGGCAAATTTTAGCGCACTTATCGCATACAATGCAATCTTCAATTTCATTGTGCAATTTATAGCGGCCATTGTCGGGCACGGGAATAGTTTCGTGGGGGTATTGTACGGTAACGATGCCTTGTTGTGCATCAAAGTATCCGGGTTGGGTAATATCCACCGGTTTTTTGCTTTTGCGCGACCGAAGGATGTGCTTAAAGGTTAATAACAGCCCGTGTGTTAAGGTTTTAACAGCAGCGCGAAGGTTACTCCAGTAAGATCGTTTTTTTTGCATGCGCGATGGCGGAGCCTGTTTGTTATTGGGCTATCCTTCAATCAACAAAAATAGAAGTAAAAAGGTTACGCTGGTTATGCTTTGCGCAACGTAAAATAAAAAGTGCTGCCAACGCCCACCTGGCTTTCCAACCAAATGGTGCCCCCGTTTTTCTCAACAAACTCTTTGCAGAGAATAAGCCCCAGGCCGGTACCTTTTTCGTTGGCGGTGCCACGTGTGCTGTAGCCCATTGTTTTTTCGAACAGAATACGTTGAACTTCGGGCTGAATTCCTACACCAAAATCGCGAACAGCAATGGTTATCCAATCATTTTTTTCGGTGGTAAAAATCTCGATGTTGCCCCCGGCTTTGGAAAATTTAATCGCATTAAGAATAAGGTTCCGCAGGATCAGGTTTAACATGTTTAAATCGCTCCAGACATACGTATTTGGCGGTACGTTGTTAATGAGTTTCATCTCTTTCAGATTCAGAGACAACAGGAGGTTAAAGTTTTCGGTTACTAATGCAGAAAGTTCAATTTTTTCGGGTTGAATTTTAAGTTTGTCCATTTGCAGCAATGCCCAATCCAACAGGTTGTTGATAAGCGTGCGGGTATGATTAAACTGGGTTCGTAGTTCTTTGGTGAGTGTAACAAATTCCTCGCGGGTAATATTATCGCCATCCATCAGGTTAAGGATTCCCAAAAGAGCATTGATGGGCGAACGTAAATCGTGCGATATGATAGAGAAGAATTTATCTTTTACCTGGTTGAGTTGTTCCAGTTCTTCTTTTCTTTTGTTGATTTCTTCCTGGTGTTCAATCAATAGCTTATTGATCTTAATTCTACGCTGGCCGCTTCGGTAAACGGTAAACAACAGGATGATGGTGAGGGCAACTACTACCACCAGGATATTCCTCAGAAATTCTTCGCGTTTGATTTCTTTAAGCTGATCGGAGGTAGCCTTGCTGAGGGTAGCGATTTCGAGATCTTTATTTTCTGTTTGAAAGCGAAGTTGATCCTGAAAGATTCTTTCAATCATATCCTGGCTAAACAAAGAATCTTCCAGTAGTTTGTACGTTTTGTGATACTCGAGGGCTGCTTTAAAATCACCTTTGCGTTCGGCAAGGGCTGATAAATGTTTGTTGCAATTAATGCTCATTTTGTAAGCATTGAAATTTTTTGCGGTTAACAAGCTGCTTTCAATTTTTTTCTGAGCTTCATCCAGAAGGCCTTGTTCAATCAGTACTTCACTTATACCCAAATCAACCTCGGCAACACCAAATTCATTGTTGGTGCTTTGGTAAATACGCGCAGCTGAATCGTACGTGGCTAATGCTTTTTCAAATTGGCGGGTGGCAAGATACAGTCGGGCCAAATTTTTGAGTACCCGGGGTTCCAGTACGGTAATTTTTCTGGCTCTTGTATTTTTCAATGCCTTGGTCAGGTTTTCTTTTGCTTTTTTAAAGTCTTTTTTGCGCAGAAAAACATCGCCCACCGCATCCTGGTTATAGGGCAATCCGTCCAGATCACCCACAGCTTCACTAATCCGTGTAGCTACATCAAAATGATCTAATGCCAGGTCGTACTGGCCTAATTCAGTAAGCACGGTGCCTATGTTGTAAATAGCAACAGTCATTTTTAATGAATCGTCAATGGCCCGGGCAACGCGGTATGATTGGGTGAAATAATAATAGGCCTCATCGTATTTGCCTAAATCGCTATAATCGTTACCTAAAAAATTGAGGGTTTCGGCAATAGAAGCACTATCACGTTGTTCAATAACCATTTGTAAATTCTGGTTATCAAACTTCATAGCCCGGCTGTAGTCGCCACTAATGGTGGCCAGAAATCCTTCCTGTCCGTAAACTATTATTTTGGCCCATGTCCAGTCCTTGGCTTCGGCCAACGTAAGAGCCTGATCTGAAAATTGCTTTGCCTTGCTAAAATTTTTGTACTGATAGGTTTGCGACAATTCAATCATTAATTTGAACCGCAACGAATCGTTTTTTGTGTTGTGCAGTACATTTTCGAGGCTATCGGCATTCTGGCGTGCAAGTGCGTTGCCACTGGTTAACACCGTGCAGATGGTGATTAAAGCTATTTTATAAACGCACTTCATTTAATTCACAAAAGCCAGAGTTTCCACAGGGCACAAACCAAAAGTAATATAAAACCAATAGGAGTAAGAAATTTCCAGCTTAAAGATGTTAGTTGATCGATGCGGATGCGTGGATAAGTCCACCGTATCCAAATCTGAACTGCAACCAGCGTAAATGTTTTAAATACCAGCCAGAAAATACCCCATACCTGTATGGAGATGGTTCCGGGCTGGCCGGTTGTCCAGGCAGCAAATGGTATGCTTCCCAGGTTAGGTAACGGGGTGTTCCAGCTTCCCCAAAAAAGAATAACACCCACAAAACTTACCAGCAACATCATGCCATACTCGGCCAGCATGATAACGGCCCACCGAAAACCAGAATATTCTGTTTGATAACCGGCCACCAGCTCAGATTCTGCTTCCGGTAAATCAAAGGGTGCGCGATTGCTTTCGGCCAGCGAAGCAATAAAAAAAACAATCCATGCAAAAAATAGTACCGGCATGCGAAACACATTCCAGGTAAGGAAGCCACCCATCGTTGAAACATCGGGCAACCCTTTTATGCCAAAAAGCGGAATAACAGTTTCTTCATTCAGAATGCCTTGTTGATAAGATATCTCCTGTAAATCGAGTGATTGAGCTAACACACAAACACAAAGCACGGAGATACTTAAAGGAACTTCATAAGAAATAATCTGCGCTACTGAACGCATGGTGCCCAACATGCTGTATTTGTTATTAGAAGCCCAGCCGGCAATAATAATTCCGATTACATCCAGCGAAATAACAGCCAGCAGAAAAAATAAAGCCGATGAGAATCCAAAACTCCATTCGGCCGAAAGCGGCAGCACGCTAAACCCTAAAAAGATAGGAACAAAAATAAAAAGAGGGGCCGCTTTAAAAAGAAACCGGTTGGCAGTTGCCGGAACAAGATCTTCCTTTTGCAACAACTTTAACAGATCGGCAACGGTTTGCAGGATGCCGTAATACCCAACTTCCATGGGGCCAAGCCGATCTTGCATAAAGGCCGAAATCTTACGCTCGGCATAAACCACCACAATGGTATAGAATACCAGAAAAGGCAATACAAATAGCAAGGTGGTGAACACAGGCTTTAGGTTTTGGGCTTAAATTTCTGCTTTTAATTTGAGATATATACTTCCGAAAATGGAAAAAATCATACATCGGGCCATTGAATGGCAATGCACAGGAAATTTGTAATATTGCTCAAACTTTTAAATCGTACTTGATATGGCCAATTTGCTTAAAGGAAAAAAGGGTATCATTTTCGGAGCGTTAGATGAAAATTCTATTGCCTGGAAAACAGCTTTGAAAATAAAGGAAGAAGGTGGTGAGTTTACATTAACCAATGCCCCCATTGCCCTGCGGTTGGGTACCATCAATAAACTGGCCGAAGCCTGTAATGCCCAGGTTATACCAGCCGATGCCACATCCGAAACCGACTTAGCAAATCTCTTTACCAAATCCATGGAGGTATTGGGTGGTAAACTGGATTTTGTATTGCACTCCATCGGCATGAGCCCCAACATCCGCAAAGGCAAAGAGTATGGCGATATGAACTACGAGTGGTATTTGAAAACGCTGGATATTTCGGCCCTGTCGTTTCATAAAGTGTTGCAGGCATCAGAAAAATTAGATGCGCTAAACGAATGGGCTTCAGTAGTGGCCTTAAGTTACATTGCAGCCCAACGCGCATACCCCGATTACACCGATATGGCACAAGCCAAAGCCATGTTGGAATCTATTGCGCGCAGTTATGGCCAACGCTATGGCACCAAAAAGAAAGTGCGCGTTAACACGATTTCACAATCACCCACTAAAACCACAGCCGGTACCGGTATTTCAGGTTTTGATGTGTTCTTCGATTTTGCAGAAATGATGTCTCCATTGGGTAACGCTTCCGCGGAAGATTGCGCCAACTACATTGCTGTTATGTTCTCGGATTATACCCGCATGGTTACCATGCAAAACCTGATGCACGATGGTGGATTTTCATCATCGGGTATTACCAATAATCTGATTGAACGATTATCCAGGTAAAAGAGGTTGTCTCAAAGTCGTTTTGTCATCGCGGATTTATTCCACGATCTTGTTTCAGTGGTACTCAAAGCGATTCCGGCATCCCGAAAAGCAGGACTGGAATGACGTACTCTCTAATTTCGACTTTGTGATAAGCTCATTATTACAACCTATAAAGATAAATGGTCTCGTTTCCCCATTGTAAAATTAACCTGGGCCTGCGCGTGGTGGAGAAGCGGGGCGATGGTTATCATTCAATTGAAACCTGTTTTTACCCGGTACCGCGAACCGATATACTGGAAGTAATTAAAGCCGAAGAGTTTGCTTTCACTACCTCAGGGTTACCTGTTGCCGGTTTGCCCGAACAGAATTTGTGTGTGAAGGCTTATCAATTACTGGCAAATGATTTTAAGCTGGGGCCCGTAAAAATTCATTTGCATAAAATTTTGCCAATGGGTGCGGGTGTGGGAGGTGGCTCAGCCGATGCTGCATTTATGTTGCGCACACTTAATTCACTCTTTCAACTCAAGCTTTCGCAAGAGCAATTAAAAAGTTATGCGGTAGAATTGGGTAGCGACTGCGCATTTTTTCTGCAAGACCAGCCGATGTTAGCTGAAGGCAGGGGCGAAGTACTTTCTGCTGCACCGGTTAGCCTGAAAGGGAAGTACCTTGTACTGGTAAAGCCCAATGTACATGTGGCTACAGCCGATGCTTATGCCAGTGTAGTGCCCGCCAAACCAATACATAAGTTGAGTGACATTTTGCAACAACCCATAACAAGGTGGCGTGAACAGTTAGTGAATGATTTTGAAGCTTCTATATTTAAAAAGTTTCCAGCAATTGCGGATTTGAAAAGGCAACTCTATAATAATGGAGCGGTTTACGCCAGCATGAGTGGTTCGGGTGCATCAGTGTTTGGAATTTTTGATGCACCGGTTGATCTGCGAAGTAAGTTTAACCATGTTGATTATTGGGCCGGAACGCTTGGTTGAGGTTTAATCAACCGCATCAACTGCGAAGTTTAAGTACTGCGAATAATGAATGATTTTCTCTCAGTGTCTCAGCGCTTCCGCGGTTAGTATTAACCGCAAAGTCGCTAAGGCGCGAAGTTTGATTATTGCAAATAAGGAATGATTTTCTCTCAGCGTCTCAGCGCCTCCGCGGTTAGCATCAACCGCAAAGACGCTAAGGCGCAAAGTTTGTATTGCAAATAAGGAATGATTTTCTCTCAGCGTCTCAGCGCCTCCGCGGTTAGTATCAACCGCAAAGACGCTAAGGCGCAAAGTTTGTATTGCAAATAAGAAATGATTTTCTCTCAGCGTCTCAGCGCCTCCGCGGTTAGTATTAACCGCAAAGACGCTAAGGCGCAAAGTTTGTATTGCAAATAAGAAATGATTTTCTCTCAGCGTCTCAGCGCCTCCGCGGTTAGTATTAACCGCAAAGTCGCTAAGGCGCAAAGTTTGTATTGCAAATAAGAAATGATTTTCTCTTAGCGTCTCAGCGCCTCCGCGGTTAGTAATTGCGGTTAACACTCTGGGTGGTTAGGATGCCTTAGTCTGAGTCCTCTTTAAGATCGGGTAAATAATAACTGCGCCCAGCACAATGACAGTACCCAGGTAAAATTGCCAGTTCATTACCTCCTGCTGTCCGAACACGAGTAGCGCTAATACAATTCCATATACCGGTTCCAGGTTCAATGCAAGCTGAATCATAAACACGCTGATCTTTTTGGAAAGATTAATAGAAGCTGAGAATGCATATACCGAACAGGCCCATGCCATGATAGCAATGTAAAACCAATCGAGCGTAGTAGGCACTAAGTAAAGTTGGTTCACCGCAGGAAGTTGTGTGTATAATGGCATAAACAGCAATATAAGCATACAGGCTCCCAGCATTTCGTAAAACGTAATCGCGTAAGCATTAACCCGGTGTACCAGTTTGGAGTTAATGATGCTAAACCAGGCAGCAGTTAAACCGGAGATTACACCCAACAGCAAACCCAATGGATGTTTAAAATCGAAGGCGAGAATAATTCCCAACCCAACAAGTACCACCACACCCAATGCAATTTCAATCCCCGCAATTTTTTTTCTTTTAAGAATCGGTTCCAGGATTGCAGCCCAGAATGAACACGTTGCAAAGCCAACCAAACTGGTTGAGGGGTTGGAAATTTTTCCAGAAAGGAAAAAGGAAATCCAGTGAATGGCAACAATCAAACTGGTGGCCAGCACATTTAGCAGCAAGGTGCCTGAAATCTGGAATGATTTTTTAAACAGCCACATAACTGCGGCCATTCCAACAGCAGCCAGCAGCGTGCGATAGAAAACCATTTCAACCGAAGGGATTGAAATAAGCTTACCCAATACAGCCGTGAAGCCCCATAAAAATACAAGGAAGTGAAGGTGAAAATAGTCGCGGGTTGTGGCAATCACCGGGGAACATATTTATACATACCTAATGAAATAAGAATAAATACCCCATTGGGTAACCACGCAGCCAGAAAGGGTGGGAGCGAGCCCGTTTCGGCAAAGGTGCGTGTCATGGTAAAGAACAAAATGAAAATAAAAGAAAGCAGGAACCCGAGGGCAATCTGAAATCCGGTTCCACCCCGGCTTTTGCGCGAGGAAACCAACGCGCCCATAAATACCAATACAAAAATGGTAAAGGGTATGGCATAACGGATTTGCTTTTCGGTTTCATACACTTCTACTCCAGTGCTTCCGCGAAAGCGCATTTTTTCAATTTGCTCTGTAAGTTCCCGGATGGTCATACCATCGTAACCCCGGTCGGTGGCTTCAAAATCTTTGGGTGTAACAGCCAGCGTGGTATCCATTGTATCGCCACGCGATGCGAGTTGGATGGTTGTGCCACTGGGTCTGATTCTGAATATGCTATCGATGGGTTTGTGTTTCCAGTATCGGAGTGTCCATTTGTTTTTGGTTGTATCCCAACGAATGTTTTCGGCTGTTAATTTTTCAACCAGGCGGTTGCTGTCAAAACGCTCCAGTGTAAATTGATGGCCCACCCGTGTTTGGCTGCTAAAGTTTTGAATGAAGAGATACACATTGGGTTCAATCTGCATGTGGATGTTCGTTCGGCTTGTCAGGTTGTTCTTCTTAAAATACTGCATCTCAAACTCGATTCGTTCGCGGTTTGATTTTGGAATTACCCACCCGTTCAAATAAAAACTAAGGCCTGCAATGATAAAGGCTGCAACAAAATAGGGAACCAAAAATCTTCTGAAACTAACACCGCTGCTCAGGATGGCAATAATTTCCGTATGCGCGGCCATGCGCGAGGTAACATAAACAATGGTAATAAATACAGTAATGGGTGAGATGAGGCCCGCAATCCAGGGAATAAAATCTCCGTAATAACCTAAGATGCGAGCTGTACTCAGGTTATTAACTACAAACTTGTCTATCTTTTCGGTTACATCAATAACAGTAATAATGGCTACCAGAATCAGCACCACATAAAAGAATGTAGCCAGAATTTTTTTAATGATATACCGATCCAGAATAGTCATTCAAACAAAATTACAAGCGCTGTGAAACGATTTTTACCATGTGATTTTTCCAGGTGCTAAACGTGCCATTCATAATTTGTTGCCGGGCTTGTTTTACCAACCAAAGATAAAACGCAAGGTTGTGGATAGAAGCAATTTGTGCGCCTAAAATTTCCTTGGCAATAATGAGGTGGCGCAGGTAGGCTTTGGAGTAAAACGAGCTCACATAATCGCCCAGTTCCGCATCGATGGGAGATAGATCATCTTTCCATTTCTCATTGCGGATGTTGATGATGCCTTGCGTAGTAAATAGCATGCCGTTGCGTGCGTTGCGGGTGGGCATCACACAATCAAACATATCAACGCCCAGGGCAATACACTCTAAAATGTTTTCGGGAGTGCCCACGCCCATCAGGTAGCGCGGTTTATTGGCAGGCAGAAGGTGGCACACCAGGTCTGTCATTTCATACATCTTTTCGTGTGGCTCGCCCACCGATAACCCGCCAATGGCATTGCCGGGCTGATCCTGCGCAGCAATAAATTCAGCCGACTGCATGCGTAAATCTTTGTACACACTGCCTTGCACAATCGGGAACAGTGCCTGCGTATAACCATACTTACCAACGGTTTCATTTACTCTTTTTACGCACCGTTGTAACCAGCGGTGGGTAAGCCCCATCGATTTTTTGGCATAGTCATATTCGCACGGGTAGGGAGTACACTCATCAAACGCCATTATTATATCGGCCCCGATGGTGCGTTCAATATCCATTACCCCTTCGGGTGTAAACACATGTTTGGATCCATCAATATGCGATTTAAAAATCACACCTTCTTCGGTAATCTTCCGGTTAGCGCCAAGCGAATAAACCTGATAACCTCCGCTGTCGGTAAGGATGGGGCGATGCCATCCAATAAAGTGGTGTAATCCGCCAGCCTGCTCCAGCAACGCAAGGCCTGGCCTCAGGTACAAATGGTACGTGTTGCCCAAAATAATCTTTGCATCAATATCTGTTTCCAGTTCGCGCTGATGTACTGCCTTTACAGAGCCCGCTGTGCCCACCGGCATAAAAATAGGGGTGGGTATTTCGCCATGATCAGTAACAATTGTACCGGCACGTGCCTTGGAAGCGGGGTCGGTAGCTGAAAGTGTAAATTTCATTTCGGGCTGCAAGTTAGGCGTAGGCATTTGGGCGTGCAAATACGGGGTACGATCGCTTTTTTCCATGTATAGCATAAGACATGCCTCCTATTTCAGTGAAGCCTCTATCTTTGTCGGTTTAAAAATTTTCCATTGACGGAAGTAGCCATTGTATTTCTTGCAGCGGTTTGCATACAGGTTGTTTACCTGGGTGTGTTTCTGTTTGCCTTTCTTAAATCAAGGAATTTGCCAGGAAGTGCACCCCAGCCGGTTTCAATAATTATTTGTGCGCATGATGAAGAGGAAAACCTGCGTGAGTTGCTTCCACTGCTGCTCCGGCAGGATCATCCTGAGTTTGAGGTGATTGTTGTGGAAGATCGGTGTAACGATGGTACGTATGATTACCTGCGCGAAGCCACAAACAAACATCCCAACCTGCGTATGGTTCGGGTACAACATAAACCAGATCACATAAGTGGAAAAAAATATGCGCTAACGCTGGGTATCAAGGCGGCAAAGTACGAACACCTGCTTTTTACCGATGCGGATTGCCGGCCAGCCGGTAATCAGTGGGCCAGGGTTATCACTTCGGCATACCAACCGGCCACCGAAATTGTATTAGGCTTTTCACCTTACCAGAAAACAACGGGTTGGTTAAACGCATTTATCCGGTTCGAGTCGTTACTTACGGCTATTCAATACCTGGGGTTTGCCTGGCTGGGTAATCCCTACATGGGTGTGGGGCGAAATCTTTCATATAAAAAGTCGAAGTTCTTATCGGGCAAGGGATTCATCACACATCAGCACGTTACCGGTGGCGATGACGATTTGTTTGTAAATCAATATGCCAAACGCAGCAACACCCTTGCAGTGGCAACTCCCGAAAGTATTGTTTACTCCAAACCTGCCTCAGGATGGAAACAGTTTCTGCATCAAAAGCGCAGGCATCTGGCTGCAGGAAAGTACTATCGCTTTGGCGATAAGTTTATACTGGGCTTGTTCATGCTTACCTGGCTGGCAAGCTGGTTTCTGTTGGTGCCGGCATGGCTGCGCGGACTACCTTATTTTATAGCCGGTGTAATTTTACTCAGGGAATTGGTACTCATGCTCTTGTTCGCAGCACTTACACGCAAAACAGGTGTGCAATTCGAACTGTGGAAAATTCCGGTTTTAGATTTTATTTTTACCTTTTACTATCTTGTAACCGGCCTGCGGGCGTTAGTTGCGAAACGATTACGATGGAAGAATTAGAAGAAAACCGGTTTTCATCCAAGGCGTTGGAAGATTTTAAGCTGATTGACATGGCCGTAGCCGGTGATGACAAGGCTTATGCCAAGCTTTTGCAACGCTACAAGCGGCCGGTTTATCATATGATCCTGAAGATGGTGCGCAACATAGACGATGCCGAAGACCTTACGATGGAATCTTTTTCAAAAGCATTCAGAAGCCTGGCCCGGTTTAAAAAAGATTTTACATTCAGCACCTGGTTGTTTCGCATCGCTACCAATAACACCATTGACTTTATCCGCAAAAAGAAACTGAGCACCCTCAGTATTCAAAATTCGTTTACGGATGATGACGGCCAATCGGTAAGCATTGATGTAGAAGATGATGGAACCCTTAATCCGCAGGACGAAGCCATTAAAGCGCAGAAAGAAGAGTTGATTCAGG
>Ga0209605_1001895_pt1 | contig 21586 bp, 13 predicted proteins | sample AD_UKC035_MetaG_FD_184408 | JGI IMG/M metagenome (GOLD analysis project Ga0209605, IMG submission 184408) | Active sludge microbial communities of municipal wastewater-treating anaerobic digesters from USA - AD_UKC035_MetaG (SPAdes) (version 2) | ecosystem: Engineered > Bioreactor > Anaerobic >...
GGCTCCCATGCCCGCGCCCTGCGCCAAGTCGGCGATCGGTTGCTCAAGGTGCTGACCACGATGCTCCATAACCGGACATTATTTGATCTCGGCCGCCTCAATGGAGTCACCCCAACACTCGGGTGACCGCCGGGCACTCCCCGGCTCTTCCTGCTTGACATAAGGTGGGAAGTCCAAACAGGCAAGATGCCTGCGCCACCTATTATCAGCGGACTGCCTGTTCCTCGCCGTTGGACTGCCAGTAGCGGTCGATGACCGGTCGGAGCGATGCGTGGATCTCGGCCAGGGACAGCGCGTGGTTGCGGCCCCACCAGGCCGGCCAGTCGGCCACCCGGAACATCCGCCCGACGCGGCGCGGGTGGGCGTCGGCCTCGAACGGAGACCGGTAACCGCGCGGGGTGATGATGGCGTAAAGCAGGTTTTCGCAGGTCTGACCCAGGGGCTGGGCCACGGTACCGGCAACCGGATCGGGCGCGGCCGCGGGACGCGGTGCCTCGGGCGTCCGGCCGTCCGTCCGCAGCTTCGTTTCCCAGTGCACCGGCCGCTTGTCCCCCAGGTGGGCGATGAGCACCGGCGCCGCATCCATCCCGACGGCCCAGATTTGGTTCACCAACTCCAGGCGGTCCACCGGCGGCAGCGCCGGGTCGGCCAGGCGGGTCAGGAGTTCCGGCCCGTCGGTCCAGCGCAGACAACCCCAGGCATCGACTGCGAGCTGCTGCTCTGTCACTGCGGACGGATCGCCGGGGCGCTTGGAACGCCCCCCGGCCGCCTCCATCCTCCCCAGCAGCCAGGCGGGACCGGGGCACACCAGACCGCCCTTGATGTACGCCACGATCTGGCCGCCGCCGGCCAGGTCCACGTACACGACGTCGGCCGCGCGATCGGGGTCGATGAGATGCTGCCAGGGAACGCGCGACTCCCGCCCCAGCATCACCACCTGCCGATCTGCATGCTGATTTGGTGACATCACCGGTTGACTGCCTCCCTGCCCGAATGCCCGCGTGGCCATCCCGCCGGCCACCAGCATGACCACCCAGGCGGCGCCGGCCATCCACCGGCCAGTTGTGCGGATGCACTCTATGACCCGACTCATGATTGCCAAATAAATGGAGTCTGCCATAGCCCCTCGCAGATCATGCCGAATGCGCCTGGATACCCGCGTTCCGATTATAACAAACTCGATGGTCAGAGGGTGGCATCTTGAGTCTGACTCGACCGACAGGCTGCCACCAAATCGTTCGTGTAGTCCACTTCAGCCAACCAGGGGCAAACGATCCATTGACACCTCCGGCGAAGATTGTCAGAATTGAGGCGGCGGGGCACAGTCACACCCGCACACGGCAAGTGCCCGAATTCGCCCGCGGAGGAGCCCGAATGACGCATCGGACCCTTTACCTGCCGCCGGTCCTGCTGGCCGTGCTGCTGGGCGGCCTGGCGGTGACGGGCCCGGCCGCCGGCGGCGATCCCGTCCCTTCCCGGCTGATCCAGATCTCACGGCAGCCCATCGACTCGGTGACGGACCTGGCCGCGCTCGGCCTGGGCTCGGTCAACAAGCCGAACGGCCGCATCTACCGCCTGCGCGAAACGCCCGACGGGACCCACCCCATCCAGGTGCCGCGGCTGCGGGGCGGGTTGGAACTGGGGATCGCCGACCCCATCGAGTCCGGCTTCGCCGTGCTGTACCGCGCGCCGGTCATGTCCGGGACGCAGAGCCGGGAATCGCAGGTGGTCCTCTTCGACACCGAGGGCCGCCAGACGCGCGAGTTGGACCTGACGCCGCTGCTGTCCAGTCCCGACCACCTGGAGGTCCAGGACTTCCGGTACCACGCCGGGCGGGTCTACTTCAACGAGGCCTGCCAGTCCTACTCCCGGGAAGCCGGCGGCCGGTGCTCGGCCCTGGTCTGCGCCGACCTCGACACCGGGCGGGTGCTGTGGCGGACGGCGCCGCTCGTGTCGAACAACATCTTTATCATCTATCGGAACCGGGTGTTCTGCGGCTACGGCTTCACCGCCGAGCCGGATTTCCTGTTCGTCCTGGATGCCGACACGGGGCGCATGCTCAGCCGGACACCCATCGACAGCGCCCACGACTACATGGAGATCCAGGACGGGCATCTGCTCGTGACCACCTATCGGAGTCTTTACAAGTTTCGCATCGACCCGGCGGTGCTCGGGGATCCGGCGAACTGAACAGGTTACAGTTCGGGCGGGCGGTTAGACCTTTTGTCGACTTGTTGCATCCAATCCAGCGCGGCGGCACCAGACGCCGCCAAACCGTACCGGCCCGGAGCCGGACGCGCAATGCGAGGTGGGTATGTTCGGAATCGATCCTTTGTACTGGATGCTCATGCTCCCCGTGATGCTGCTGTCGTTCTTCGCCAGCTTCCGGGTCAAGAGCGCTTTCAAGAAATATTCACAGGTCCGAACCGCCTTCGGGATCACGGGCGCCCAGGCCGCCCGGCAGATCCTGGACCGCAACGGCCTGAACCACGTCGAGGTGGTGGAAACCCACGGCTTCCTGTCGGACCACTACGACCCGACGAAGAAGGTGGTCCGGCTCTCGCCCGAAGTGTACCGCAGCCCCTCGCTGGCCTCCGTGGGCATCGCCGCCCACGAAACCGGCCACGCCGTGCAGCACGCCAAGTCGTACGCGCCCCTCATGCTCCGGAACATGATGGTCCCCGTCGCCTCGATCGGCTCCAACTTCGCGTGGATCGCCATCATGGCGGGATTCGTCATCGGCATGATGGGTTTGGTCAAGATCGGCATCCTGCTCTTCAGCGCCGTGGTGGTCTTCCAGCTCCTTACCCTGCCGGTGGAGTTCAACGCGTCCGCCAAGGCCAAGGAGATGCTCACCGGCTACGGGCTGGTCTCCACCGGCGAGCTGGCGGGCGTGAACAAGGTGCTCTCCGCGGCGGCCATGACCTACGTTGCGGCGGCCGCCTCGGCCATCGTGACGCTGCTCTACTTCCTCCTGCGGGCCGGCCTCATCGGCGGCCGCGATGACTAGGGCGCCCGCAGCCGAATCCGTTCCTTCCGCCGACCACCGCACCGTCAGATCGCGCGGGCGCCACCGCCCGCGCCGCCCCATGTTCGGCCATGCCCGTTGAAACGGCCGACGCCGGCGCCTTCTTCGAGCGGGCCCGCCTCGAGGCGGAGCGCTACGGCGAGGACGGCTGGGTCTTCCTGCGGGAGCTCGTGCAGAACGCCCGTGACGCCCGCGCCACCCGGATCGAGTTTGAGACCGTCGCCGCCGGCGGGGACGAGCAGCTCACCTGCCGGGACAACGGCGCCGGCATGTCGCCCGACGACGTGGACCGCTTTCTGCTCCGCCTCTACGCCTCCAGCAAGGAGGACGACCGGGACAGCATCGGCTTCTTCGGCGTCGGCTTCTGGTCGGTGCTGCTGTTCGAGCCGCGCGAGATCCGCGTCGTCACGCGCAACGGCGGGACGGTGTCGGCGTTCACCGTCGATTGCGTCGGCCGCCGGATCCGGCCGCTGCCGCCGCCGGCCGACCCGGCGCCGGGCACGACCATCACGCTGGTTCGGCCCGCGCCGGACGGCGCCGCCCCCGACGCGCTCGCTGCCGCCGTCCGCGAACAGCTCGACCGCCACGCCGGCTACGTCCGGCCCCTGCCGGGGATTCGGGCATTGGAGCTGTTCTGCGACGGTGCGCGCCTCAACCGCGGCTTCGAGCTGCCCCACCGCCTGGGCCGCCGCGTCCGCACCCGCCGCTTCGACGGCGTGCTGGGCTTCGGCCCGGCGCCGTCGGTGCGGATCTACAAGGGCGGCATCCTGGTGCGCGAGACGGCGGGGCTCGACGAGGTGATCCCCTCCCGCCCCGTCCGCCTGCCCCGCTCCGGCTGGGGCCTGTTTCCCGTGGTGGCCATCAACATCGATGGGCTGCGCCTGCTGATGGACCGCCATACCATCTGCGAGGACCCGCTGCTCCACGAAGCGGTGCGCTATTGCGAGCGGGAGCTGCTGCGGATCCACCGGCGGCTGCTGAGCCGGCTGTTCCCGCTGGACTGGCGCAACGCCATGACCAGCCTCTGGGCGCGCGGACGAACCCACGTCGCGGGCGCCGCCGCCGGGCTCGCGTTGGCGGTCATCGCGATCGCCGCGCTGGTATGGGCGGCGCCGCGCCTCGCTCCCGGGCTGGCCGGTCCGGGCGGCGGAGATCTGCCGGGCCGGTCGCCCACACGGGAAGCGCCGCCGGCCGTGATCCGCACGGTGGACACGCTGTTCACGAACTGGGGCGACACCCGGACCGACCGCCCCGCCGACGCCGGCCACCGCTGGGATTTCGAGTACCGCGGCCCCGACGGCCTGTTGTTCCAGGCGGGCGCGCTGGAGCGCTACGATCCGCGGCGGGGGCCGGCGCCCGGCCCTTTGCGGCTCGCCGGCCCTTATCCCGCCTTCGCCGACGACGCATCCGCGGGCCCGCCGGTGGCGGTCCGCCTCGGCGTGTCGGGGGGCGTCCCCCGCTTCGCCCTCCCGCTGCCGCCCGGTTTCGTGTTGATTTACGGAACGCTCCGCCTGGATGGCGCGCCCGTCGCGCCGGCGGGGCGGGACGCCTTCGGCGCGCCCGTCATCGCGGCGGCGCGGCGGGGTCACCTGGAATACCGCGCCCGGCCCGGCGCGGTTCCGTCCGCGGCGCCCGATGAGCCGGCCCGGCCGGTCATCGACTGGCCGCCGGACGCCGCCGAGACCCTGCGACAGGCCGAAGGGCTGGATCCCGGAGACCGCGTGGAGCGCCTGGCCGCCTGGACCGCCGGCCGCCTGCGCTACTCCCGGGATCCGGCAACCGCCGCCGACCTGACGGGCGGGACAGGCGAGTGGCTGGAGCGGGTGCTCCGCGCCGGCGCCGGCGATTGCGACGTGGTCAACGGCGCACTGGTGCTGATGCTCCAGGGCGCCGGCGTGCCCGCCCACCTCCGCGTGGGGCTGGTGGGTGAAGGGGGCGCCGCCCGGCCCGAGCTCCACGCCTGGGCCGCCTACTGGCGCGACGGCTGGCGCACGCTGGATCTGACCCGGCCCGACCCGTCCGCCCTGGGCGCCCCGCCCCCGGGGGGGACAGCTGCAGTCACGGCCCGGCCGCCGGCTGCGGCCGCCGAGGCGGCGACGGCGCCTCCGCTGCCGTTTCGGTTTTATCTTCTCATCGGCGCGGCTGCCCTGGCGGCGACCGGCCTGCTGGGCGCGATCTGGCGCCGGCTGGTCCGGCCGCGGCTGGACGAACCGCAGTTCGTCCGGGACATCTTCGAGCACTACTTCGCCTACGGCTCCGGCCGCGACCCGCTGCGGCTGCGCTACCGCCCGGTGTTGCCGACGCTCGGTGGACGCCGGCTCAGCCTGCACCAGGCCCAGCGGTTGGCGGACCGGGGCCGGCTGCTGGGCGCCCGGCCGGGCTGCCCGCTGCTGGCGGGGTTGAGCCGGCGCCGCGACACCCTGGACCGCGCGGCTCCGGTGGTTGAGCTGCTGGAGCCGTACCTGCCCCCTGTGACCTGGCTCGAGGACGTGGCGGGGATCCTGGCGGCCCCGCCGCTGCCGCCGGCGCTGCGAGAGGCGGAGGCGCTCATCCGCCGGCGGGACCCGCTCTTCCGGCTGCATCTTCTGCCCGGCTCGGCCGACTTCCGCGAGGTGTGCCTCCCGTTCCGCGCCGCGGCGGCCGGCCGCCGCCACGTGGTGGTGGGCGATCAGCACCCGGTCGGCGCCGCGATGCTCCGCGACGGCGCAGCCGGAAGCGGCGACGGCGCCCGGCGCGCCGCCGCACAGGTGCTGGCCAGGACCACGTTCTACCTGGGCGAGGCGGCTCCCGAGGCCGTCGCCGGCCCTCCGGACAGGTGAGGGCGATGAACGGAAACCACCTGCATCTGTCCATCGATCTGGAGGCCGAGATCCGCAAGATCACGCGGGAGCAGCACCTCAACCAGGTGCATTACCTGGTGCAACTCGTGCGGCACGCCCTGGCGCACCGGCCGCGGACCATCGCCATCGCGAGCACCCGCCGCCACCTGGAGCTGGCGCAGGATGGCGACGCCTTCGACGACGGCGAGTGGCAGATCCTGAAGCTGCTGCTGCTCCGGCGCGACGCGCCGCCGGACCTGGTGCAGACGGCGCTGTCCCGCCTCGAAGAATGCCATGGTGTCGCGGTGCTGTCGCTCTTCCACCTGTTCCCCGCGGTGGAGGTGGCCACGGCGGGCAAGCGCCTCGCGCTGGCCGACGGCGTGGTGCGCCTCCACACCGGCCGGCGGCATCTGGGCGGCTACCGCATCCGGCTGGCCCGCGATCAGAGGGAACTCGGCGCCGAGCGGCGCGAGCTGGAGTTTTTCTGCGCCGGCGCCGCCGCCGAAATCCGCTACAACGGCCAGACCATCAACCGGCCGGTAAAGCTGGACGACGCCCTCCTGAAGGTGCCGTTCGCCTTCGACTTCGGTCTGGGCGCCGTGGGCATCCCGGCGACGGGGGACCTGAGCCGCTTCACCTACTACAAGTGCGGCGTCCGCTTCGGCTACAAGCGCATCACCGCCGCCGACGGCCGCCTCGTGGCCGGCGTCTGGGACGACGCCCGGCCCGGCTTCGAGCCGTACTTCGCCCGCTCCATCCGCACCGGCGAGTTCTGCCTGCGGGCGCACGGCGAGCTCCCCTACCGCGCCGCCGCCGCCCGCTTCGGCGAGCTGGACGATGCGCACCGCCGCCGCGTCAAGCAGGTGCTGTTCACCCTGCCCGCCGACGGTTGGCCGGCCCGGTACGGCGCCCTGCCCCTGTTCCACTCGGTGCGGCGGGAATTCGCCTTGAGTTTACAGGACCTGGACGCGTTGCGCGAGCGATACGAGGCGGTGCCGTTCGTGTCGGCGCCCGACCGGACGCTGCCCGACGCCATCCCCTGCCTCTCCAGCGAGGATGTCCATTTCCTCCGCGCCCGCCTGGGCCGGCCCCTCAAGTCGTGCCTGCGGCGACCCCGCGGCCGCCTTGCCCGGCTCTTCGGACGGTGAGAAACCCCGCCCGCGTGAAAGAACCTGTGGCGGATACCGCCGGATCCCCGTACAATATGCGTTCGGCCCGCCGCCCGGCGGCGCGCCGATCAACCCTTACCATGGAGAACGATATGACGCCTATCATCCGGACCATCCTGATCCTGACGGCGTGCGTGGGGCTGGCGTGGGCGCCCGTTCCAGCCTGCACAAACTTCATCGTGACCAAGGGAGCGTCGGCCGACGGCTCCGTCATGATCACCTACTCGGCGGATTCGCACACCCTCTACGGCCAGCTCAACTTCATCCCCGGCGGCCGCCACATCGAGGGTTCGCTGATCGATGTGATCGACGACGACTCGCAGAAGTACGTCGGAAAGATTCGGCAGGTGGCCGAGACGTTCACCGTTGTTGGACTGATGAACGAGCACCAGGTGGCCATCGGCGAGACTACGTACGGCGGCCGCGAGGAGCTGGTGGACCCGAAAGGGGGCATCGACTACACCAGCCTGATGAACGTTGCGCTGCAGCGCGCCCGCACCGCCCGCGAGGCCGTCCGGATCATGGGCGCGCTGGTGGCGGAGTACGGCTACTTCAGCTCGGGCGAGACGTTCTCGATCAGCGATCCCCAGGAAGCCTGGATCATGGACATGATCGGCAAGGGGAAGGAGAACAAGGGCGCCGTCTGGGTGGCGCTCCGCGTGCCCGACGGCTACGTCTGCGCCCACGCCAACCAGGCGCGCATCCGGCAGTTCCCCCTCAACGACCCGGAAAACTGCCTCTACGCCCCGGACGTCATCTCCTTTGCCCGCGAGAAGGGCTATTTCAAAGGGGAGGACAAGGATTTCAGCTTTGCCGACACGTACGCACCCCTTGACTTCGGCGCGCTGCGCGCCTGCGAGGCCCGGGTCTGGAGCTTCTTCCGCCGCGTGGCGCCGTCGCTGAACCTGCCCATCGACTACGTCAAGGGCATCCCGGGCGCCACCCCCTTGCCCCTCTGGATCAAGCCCGACCAGAAGCTCTCCGTCCGCGACCTGATGGAGCTGATGCGCGACCACTTCGAGGGGACCGAGTTCGACCTCTCCGTGGGCGTGGGCGCCGGTCCGTACAAGCTCCCCTACCGCTGGCGCCCCATGACCTTCGAGGTGGACGGCGTCAAGTACGTCAACGAGCGCTCCGTGGGCACGCAGCAGACCGGGTTCTCCTTCGTCGCCCAGTCCCGCTCCTGGCTCCCCGGCCCCATCGGCGGCATCTTCTGGTTCGGCGTGGACGATACCGCCAGCACGGTCTACACGCCGATGTACTGCGGGCTGCGCGCCGTGCCGACGAGTTTCGCGGCGGGCACCGGCGACTTCAACGCGTTCTCCTGGGACTCCGCGTTCTGGGTGTTCAACTTCGTTTCGAACTACACCTACTCCCGGTACTGCGACATGATCCAGGACGTCCAGACCGTCCAGCGCGAGCTGGAGGGCGCCTTCATCGCCCAGGTGCCCGAGGTGGACAAGGCCGCGCTGGCGCTCCACCAGCAGTCGCCCGAGCTGGCCCGCGAGTACCTGACCCGGTACTCCGTGGACCAGGGCGAGATGGTGGTGCGGCGCTGGCGCAAGCTGGGCGAGTTCCTGATCTGGAAATATCTGGACGGGAACGTCCGCGACTCCCAGGGCAACGTCACGCATCCCGGTTACCCGGCCGACTGGTACCGCCGCATCGCCGAGGAGCGGGGCGAAGTGCTCAAGGTGCGGCCCCTGCCGGGCGAGAAGTCTTCGCACTGAGCCCGCGCCTACAGCCCGGATGCGGGCCACAGCGACAAGCTCGAGAAGAAACTAGCGAAGGCGATCAGGGCCCGGATCAGGACGATCCGGGCTTTTTCGTCCCCTTGCTCAGCCCGTCGTCATCGTTCGAGTCGGTGCCGGTCTGCCGCACCTGCGATGACAACGGAGCCGCTTCTTCCGGCTGATCTGAATCAGAGTCGAACTGCTGCACTTGCGATGACGGCGGAGCCGCCACCATGGGGTGAGAGGAACGAGATCCTTCTCCCAACACCTCATCAATCAGATCGCTGTTTGGACCAAGAGGCTGTAATTCGGTCGCGTAATCGGGTTCTCCACTCTGATCGAGATCCCCCTGATAGAACATCGCCTGAACCGATACAAGGGTTCTGACTGAGCTGATGGCGGAGGATTCCCTTTGGCGATGCGATAAGTCCAGTTCCATGTCGGCGGGTGGATGCTCCGCAAAATGACATTTCATCAGGCGGCCTTGATAGACGGCATCGCCCGCACGAGGTGAACGGTCGTCGCCCGGTTCGGGTTCCGCCGCGTCCCGCCCAGAGGGCGAATCCTGTAGCGACTCCTTGCCGAAGGCACCAGGGGAAGCCGACACCCGGGCCGATTCCGGTGACTCTGCACCCGGGCTTTCGGAACCGCTTTCCTCCGGCGGCGGTTGCAACGAGTCCATCCGGTGGATGTTCATGTTCCGGCTCCTGAGAAACGATGTTCTTGTTGCTAATTATAAACGAACCGCACTGTCCCTCATCAGATTGAACGCATAGAACCATTGCGCCCCGTATTTCATTTGAAAGATGCACCGGTCCCCTCTATACTGCATCCACCATCATGATCGAACGTCGAATCCTAACGGCCCTGCTGCGGCGCGGCGACATCTCCCCGGAGCAACTCCGGCAGGTGCTGTCGTTCGTCGAGCGAGACGGCGGCGAGCCCTCCTCCGGCAACACGTTCCTGTCCGTGCTGGAGGAAGCGGGCCTCCTGGACACCGTCGCTGAGGCGTCCGCCCAGGCGCCGCCTGCCGGCCCGGAGACCGTGCCCCTGGAAACATCCCCTTCGGGTTCCCAGGCGACCGCCGCGGGAGGCGCGACGTCCCAACAGGTGGATCTTCGGCCGGGCGATTTCTTCTCCCGGCGGTACGAAATCCGGGGCGAGCTGGGCCGGGGCGGGATGGGCGTGGTGTACCTGGCCCATGACCGGCTCCTCCGGCGCGAGGTGGCGGTCAAGATCATCGAGGATCCCAGCGACACGGAGCGCCGGAAGTTCCTGCGCGAGGCCAGCGCCCAGGCCCGGGTGTCCCACGATAACGTCTGCCGGGTGTACGACGCCGGTGAGATCGAAGACCGGCTGTTCATCTCCATGGAGCACATCCGGGGCGACAGCCTGCGGACCGCCGCGCCCGGCCTCTCCCTCGCCGAGAAGGTCCGGCTCATCATCCAGACCGCCGACGGCATGTCCGCCGCCCACCGGATGGGCCTGGTGCACCGGGACATCAAGCCGGGCAACATCATGGTGGAGCGGACCGACGATGGGCCGCGGGCCCGGGTCGTGGACTTCGGCCTGGTCCGGGAGATGGCCGACAGCGCGCAGACCCAGGGCGGCGACCTGGCCGGCACGCCTTTGTACATGGCTCCGGAGCAGTTCCAGGGCCAGCCGGAGCTCATCGACTGGCGCACCGACGTCTACGCCCTCGGCATGACGCTGTACGAGGCGGTCACCGGCGCCCCGTTGTTCACCGGTCCCACCCCCATCGCCGTCATGCTCCGCATCCTGGAGGAGGAGCCGCGATTCCCGCGCGACGTCGCCCGGACCGTCCCCCGCGACCTGCAGGCGATCATCCTCAAGTGCGTGGCCAAGCAGCCCCGGGACCGGTACTCCACCATGCGGGACCTGGCCGATGACCTGCGCCGCTTCCAGGACGGGAAGCCCGTCCTGGCGCGGCCGGTCCCTCTCGCGGTCCGGGGCGTCCGCTGGATCCGGCGCAACCGGGTGCTGGCCGCCGCCATCGGCGCCGGCCTCGTCCTGGCCGGAACGCTGGCGGCGCTCTGGGTGGGCGTCCTCATCCACTCCCGCGAGCTGGCCATCCTCTCCCGGCGGTTCGGCGAGCAGGTTTCCACCATCGAGCGCATCCACGAGATGTCCATGATGATGCCGCTGCACGACACGTACCAGGAACATCCGCAGATCCGGGAACGGATGCGGTGGATCCGGGACGAGATGGATCGCATCGGTGACGTCGCCGCCGGTCCGGGCCACTACGCGCTGGGTTGCGGCAGCATGGCGCTGGAAGACTGGGAGGCGGCCCGCAGCCACTTCGAGGCCGCCCTGCAGGCGGATCCCAACGATGCCGCCAGCCATTTCAACCTGGGCGTCGTGCTGAGCGAGATCTACCGCCATCGCCGAACGGAAGCCCTCAGTTCCGGGGACAAGTCCGAACAGGAATCCCGCCTGCGGCAATACCGCCAGGAGATCGCGGAGCCGGCGCTGCGTCACATCCGGCTGGGAGTGGTGGCCGCGGGAGGCGACCGGGATTACGGTGAGGCGCTGATCGCCAAGTACGAGTTCGACTATGACCGGGCAATCCGCCTGGCGGCGACTTCATGGAAAAACAAGCCGCTGTACTATCCGGCCGGGATCCTGCAGGGCTGGAGCTATCTGGACCGTGGCCAGGACAGGGGCCGGAAGGGTGACCTGGAGGGCGCCCAACGGGATTTGGATGAAGCCGGGCGCATCGTCGCCCGACTGGTGGACAACGCCCGCAGCGATCCCCAGATCCGGCGCCTCGAGTCCTCCCGCCGGCTCTCCTGCCTTTACATGGCATCCAAGAGGGGCCGCATCCCCGAGCCTCTCTTTTCCTGGGCCGAGGCGGCATGCGCCGACCTGCAGCGAGCGGCTTCCCGCAATCCGCAAACCTATTATCTGAGGGCCGCTCTGCTCGACCTCGCGTCCGAACAGGCCATGGAGCGCGGGCAGGATCCGATTCCACAGATAGACGCCGCCATGCAGGAGATCGGGCACGCGCTGGAGCTTCAGCCGGACAACGCCTCCTTCTGGATGAAGCTGGCCGTGCTCCGAGAGCGCCGCAATATGTACCGTCTGGGGCAGGGGGAAATCGACAAGGCGGCGGTCGCCCAATGTCTGGAGGCCATCGAGCGGGCTCGACAGTTGAATCCGAACAGCGCCGCCGTCCTCAACATACTGGGCCTGATCCATCGGCAACGAGGCTTTCTGGCCATGCTGGAGGGGGCCGATCAGCGGCCCGCCCTCCAGGAAGCCATCGCCGCCCTGAATGAATCGCACCGGCTGGATCCGGAGTTGGTCAGCACCCTCCACAATCTGGCCATCCTGCATGGCGACCTGGCCCTGTACGAGCTTAACTATGGCCTGGATCCGAGGGAATCCGCCCGCCAGGCCACGGCATGGTGTGAGACGGCCATCGCCCAGACTCCCGACAACGTTTACCTGAAATTGATCCTTACGAACGCCCACATGGTTCTTGCCATCTTCGAACTGAACATCGGGGGTGAAGGTACGGCCATCCGGCGGTTTCTGGAGGTCAGCCAATCGGCGGTGCGGAGCAATCCCGAGCACCACCAGGCCCACATACAGCTGTGCCAGGCAAACGAGCTCATGGCCCGCTGGCAAATCCGCAGGGGAGAAGACCCCACCGCGGCGATCGAAGCCGCGATTGATGCCGGGCGCAAGGCCGTGGCGCTCAATTCCAGCAACCCGTATTGTCCCCAAATCCTGGCCGCGGCTTGCCTGGTGGACGCCGAGTGGCGGCTCCAGCGGGGTGAGTATCCCCGGGCGGCGCTGGTTGAAGCGGAAACACACGCCAAACAGGCTCTGCGGCTGAATCCCGCGGACATCGAGATGATCATCATGGCGGCGCGGGTGGAGCGCTGGCAGGCGGCCGCACGGCTCGCCCGGTGGCAGGATCCCGGACCCCTCGTCCAGGCGGCGCTGGCCCGGTTGGACAAAGCGGCCAAGATGGACGCCCGCGAGCCGCGGGTGCCGCAGTTCCAGGGAGAATGCTGGCTCCTGTGGGCGTCCCACGAACCCGATCCGGGACAGAAACGGCAGAAGTCCGAGCGGGCGGTTGCTTCATTCCGTGAGGCCCTGCGGCGCAACCCCCACCTGAAACTGGCCGTGACGCCCTACTTGCAGCAAGCGGAGGCGCTCACCGGAGCGGTGGCGGCGAACCCCCGCACAAATCCCTGACCCGCGGTCGCGCGGCGCCCGCGATCCCCCTTTTCGAACCGGCCGAACAGAATCTTCTCGTCAAGACATCACGCGCCAGAGTGCGAGCCAGAAGGGCAGGGCCAGCAGGCAGCCGGCGTAGGCGATGAGCATGACGCCGCCGATCTTCTCCTCGTCGCCGCCATAGCGACGCACCTGCAGAATGATGGCCACGGCGGGCGCCGCCGCCGCCTGGATGAGGAAAAACGACGCCAGCAGCGGATTGGTGCGGCCCAGGCCGGTCCACGCCAGCACCGCCGCCGTGAGGAGCGGCAGCAGCACGAGCTTGACCAGAACCACCCGCGCCGCGTCGGGCAGGATCGCCCGCAGGCGGAACGGGATGCTCCCCAGCACCGCGCCGAGGATGAACGTGGCCACCGGCACCGCCGCGGTTCCCAGCAGGTGGACGCCCCGCTGCAGCACCTCGGGCACCAGCGCCTTCCCGCCGGACAGCGCCAGCGCGATGGCCGCGACGTTGGCCACGAGCGGCGGCGTGAGCAGCGCCCGCCACATGGGCATCTCCGACCGTCCCCGGGTGGCGAGAAACTTGCCCACACTCCAAAGCACGAGGCTGTTCCCCAGGATGAACAGGAAGCAGTAGAGGGCGAAGCGGTCGAATTCCTTCGGGAAAAGCGCCAGCCCCACCGGCAGGACCAGGTAGCCCGCGTTCTGCATGCTGGCGAGCGCCAGCATGTTGCGCTTCGCCGGCAGCTCGCGCGCGAACAGAGCCGCCCCCAGCGCCAGGCCCGCCACGGCCATGGCCACCGCCGCCAGCGGCAGCGTCCACCAATACGGGAGCTTGGACGGATCCAGGTTGCGCACCACGCTGTCGAAGGTGAGGCACGGCAGGAAGACCACCACCGTGGCGGTGGACAGGGCGTCGATGTGCGCCTGGGTGACGACGCGGCGGCGCACCAGCAGTCCGGCGACGAGGATGATCAGAAAGATGTCCAGCACCCCCACGAAGGTGCCGCCGAAGGCCTGGATGAATGTCTGCAGCATGGCGCTGGTCCTGACTCGAGGCTAGAGGCTCGAGGCTAGAGGCTCGAGGCTAGAGGCTCGAGACTCGAGGCTCGTTCCTTTCCCTGATGTTCGTGCTCGTAATCGTAATCGTAATCGTAATCGTAATCGTGATCGTAATCGTGATCGTAATCGAGCTGTTTGAAAGTTTAAACGTTTAAAGGTTTGAATGTTAGCAGGTTCACAAGTTCTCAGGTTCCAGGGCCAGAATCAGTTGATAGTTGATGGTTGATCCGTCTCCCGTCTCTCGTCTCCCGATTCACCGACTCACCGATTCACCGATTCACCGATTGCCCCCGCTCACTTCAGCACATCGAGAAACTCGCGGTAGCGCAGCCGGATCCGGATATAGTCGTCGTGGGAGAGGAACAGGCCGGTGGCGATGATCCGCAGCTCCGCCTCCTCCCGCGTGCAAATCGAACCGTTGGCGGCGGCGACGGCGAACAGCGTATCGAGTATCTCCAGCTTGAGCGGCTCTTCGGCCACCGCGTTGACCAGCCGGGTGTAGTAGACGTTCTCGGAACCGAAGTAACGGTCGGCGTCCTGATCCACGAGGGTCATGATCCGGTCCACGCGGTCGGCGTCCAGTGTGGTTCGCCGCTGGAGGATCTCCCGGATCTTGTCCCGTTCGGACGCTTCGAATTTCAGGTCGCTGTAGGCCACCCGCCACAGCAGCCCGGCGAAGCCGGCGATGAGCTTCACCTCGGACTCGGGCAGGTCCGCCAGGCACCCTTCCAGCCGACCGTGCAGGCTGCCCCACTCGTAATCACCGCGGGCGCCCCGCCTGGCATCGAGTCCCATGATCTTGAGGAAGTTCATGCGCCGCCCTTCCCCGCCCCGGCCGGTTTGCGGGCGGAGACCAGGCTGTCCATCCGCTCGCGGCCGGACCGCAGCCACGTCACCTCGACGAACCCGGCGGCTTCGAGGTCCCGGCGGTACTCGGCGAAGGTGTACGTGTCGCCGCCCGCCGTGCTCACCAGCATGTTGATGGCGAACTGCGCGCCGGCTGCCGGCTCCGTGCGGCTCGCGTCCATGACGTGGTCGCGGACGAGCAGCGTGCCGCCGGGTTCGAGGGCGCGAAAGACCTTGGCGAACAGCGCCCGGTTCTCCGCGGGCGAGTTTTGGTGGGCGATGGCCGACAACAGCGCCAGGTCACAGCCGCCGGGCAGCTCGTCGCACTCGAAATTGCCCCCCGCCAGCGTGACCCGGTCCAGCAGCCCGTCGGCGCGGAGCCACTCCGCCGTCATGCGGATCACCCGCGGCAGGTCGAAGAGCACCGCGGTGAGCGCCGGATTGCGCCGCAGGAACGCCATGGTGTAGACACCCGATCCGCCGCCCACATCCAGGAGCCGGCGGTACGGCGACAGGTCCAGCGCCGCGGCCACGTCGTCGGCCACACGGCGGCCGATGGCGTGCATGGCGCCGATGAAGGCGGCCAGCGCGTGGTCGTCCTTGTCGTCGGCGGTGTGCCGGGCGGGACTCTCCCCCGTGCGGACCGTCTCGGTCAGATGGCTCCAGGTCCGCCACATCACGGCGCTGTGGAGGGCCATCGCCCGCACCGGCGCCGGGTGCCGGTCCGAGAGCGCCGCCGCCGGCGCGGCGGTGCGGTAGCGGCCGTCCGCCTTCTCCAGCAACCCGTAGGTGACGAGGCAGTCGAGTACGCGGGTGAGCGGCCGCTCGGCGGCGCCGATCGCCCGGGCCAGCGACGGCGCGTCCATGGGCGCGCCGTCGAGGCGGGTGAAGAGATCCAGCTCGGCCGCGGTGAGAATCACCCGGCTGCGCTGAAATCTCCGGATGTCGTCCAGCACGTCGTAATCCGGCTTCATCGGCCTCCTCGATCCGAACCGGCTCCCGGGCCGGCTGCTCAGAACTTCTGCCGCGGGTACGGCGGATGCTTCGGCCAGGTCCGGGGCTCCGCTTCGATTTTCTTCAGGAGCACCTCGACGCCCTTCATGAGCTGGGCGTCGTGGCCGCGGGCCATCTCGGCGGGATCCAGGTCCACCTCGATATCGGGGGTCACGCCGACGTTTTCCACCACCCAGTTGCCGTCGCGGTCGTAAATCCGGTAGTCGGGGGCCGTCAGATAGCCGCCGTCCACCAGGTCGATGGTCATGGAGATGCCCACCAGTCCGCCCCAGCTCCGGGTGCCGATGACGGGCCCCATCTTTTCCACCTGAAACTCGTGGGGCAGCTCGTCGCCGCCCGAGCCGGCCTGCCGGTTGGTCAGGCACACGAGGTGGGCCTGGGTCCAGACCGCCGGCGTCGCCGTGTCCTTGGAGTAGCGGCGGGTCCAGTAGGAAATCGCCCGCTTGCCCAGCCGCTGCAGGAAGATGTCCGGATCGAGGCCGCCGCCGTTGAAGCGGCCGTCGACGACGATCCCCTCCTTCTGGGTCTGGGCGTAGAAATACTTGGGGAACTCGCGGGCCGAACCGGTGTACGTGTCGGGCAGATGCAAGTAGCCGATCCGGCCGCCCGAGGCCTCCGCCACGATCCGGCGGTTGTGCTCCACCCAGTCGAGGTAGCGCAAGGTCCGCTCCGAGGCCAGCGGCTTGACGGTGTATTCGCGGGCGCCGACCCGTTCCGGCTTGTCGTTGACCAGGATCTTCACCTGCTTGCCGGCCAAGTCCTGGAAGTACGCGTACACCTCGCGGTCGCCGCGGACCTCCACGCCGTTGACTGCCAGGAGGTAGTCTCCCTCGCGCACGCCCACGCCCACCGCGGCCAGGGGCGGCTGCACCTCGCCGGTCCAGTCGGGCACGCGGCAGATCTTCCGGAAACGGTAGCGCTGGCTCGCCGCGTCCAGCTCGTAGTCGGCGCCGAGCAGACCCACCGCGATCTCGTCGGCCTTGCGCTGCTGGGCGCCGCCGCCCACGTAGGTGTGCGACGCGTTGAGCTCGCCGATGAGCTCGCCGAGGATGTACACCACATCCTGGCGGCAGGTGGCCCGCTCCAGGAGCGCCAGATAGCGCGCGTGCATGGCGGGCCAGTCGAGCCCGTGCATGCCCGGCTCGTAGAAGAAGTCGCGTTCCATCCGCCACGACTCATTGAAAATCTGCCGCCATTCGGCCCGCGGGTCGATCCAGACCTTCAGGTCGGCCAGGGACAGCTCCTGCGCCTTCGGCTCCGGTCCCTTGAACTCCAGCGCGGACAGCCCCGTCCCCTTCCGGCAGACGATCCACTTGCCATCGCCGGAGAGCCGGAAGTCGTCCGCACCCTCGAACAGGCGGCGCTCCTTGCGGGTGTCGAACGCGAAGGCATACAGATTGCGGTCCTCGGGACCGCGGTACTCGAACCGGTTGAAGTCGCCGGCGGCGGCGTTGAGGTAGTACAGCGCGCCCTCGCCGGCGGTCAGCTGGCGGTAGTTGCCCCGCGGCAGCGGCACGGCCTCGATCCGTTCGGCCAGGCCGTCGAAATCGATGACAACGCCGGGCGGAGCCGCGGCGGCGGCCGGCGGTGCAGCCGGCGGCGCGGCCGGCGCGCCGGTCTCTTCGTCGCTGGCGAGCGGGAAGCGCGCCGCGCCTTCGCGGCTGAGGGTCAGGCAATAGATCCCGGCCGCCTGCTTGTAGACCATTTCCCACTCGAAGTCGCAGAAGGTGGGATCAAACCGGCGGTTGGAGATGAAGAACAGGTGCTTCCCGTCGCGGGAGAACACCGGGCCGAAATCGTTGAACAGGCCGTTGCTGACGCAGCGGGAGCGGTTTTCCTGCAGTGAGTAGACGAACACCTTCGACACGAGGTCGGCTTCCATCTTGGAGTAGGCGAGGTACGCGCCGTCGGGCGACCAGGCGTAGTCGGAGATGGGCTTGACGTTCAGCGACACGTCCATGGGCTCGTAGTCGGCCTTGTCCACGCGGGTCACGGCGCGGCTGGCCACGTCGAGAACGTAGCAGGCCAGCGTCTGGTCGGCGAAGGCGATCTTCTTCCCGTCGGGCGACCAGCGCAGCGTGTGCCGGTAACCGTCCTTGGAGCGGGTCAGCTGGACCGGGGCGGCGGTGCCGCCGACTTCCGCCAGGAAGATGTTGTACTCGCCGCCGGCGTCGGAGACGTAGGCATATTGCCGGCCGTCGGGCGACCAGGCCCCCTCGCGGATCCGGGCGCCGCCGGCGCCGGCCATCAACCGCGTGGCGCCGTCCTTGCGCGGCACGCTGAACAGGTGGCCGCGGGCGGTGACGAGCACCCGGGCGCCGGACGGGGACACGTCGAAGTGGGTGAGCAGGTCGGCCACTCCGGCCAGGTACGGCCGGGTTTCCGGCGCATCGGCGCGCACGGCGATGGGGAGGGCGCGGGACTGGCGGCTGGCCAGGTCCAGCAGCCAGACCGTCCCGCCCACCTCGTAGGCGATGCGACCGTCGCCGAGGCTCGGCCGGCGGACGTCGTGCTCCCGGTGGCGGGTGAGCGGCTCCGTCTTTCCCGTGGCGACGTTGTAGCCGTAAATGTTCAGCACGCCGTCGCTGTCGGCGGTGTAGTAGATCGTGCCGCCGTGCCACATGGGCATCCGGTCGCCGCCGGGGAAGTCGGTGATCCGCCGGTCCTTCTTCGCCGCGAAGTCATAGATGTAGACGTCCGGGGCCAGCCCGCCGCGGTAGCGCTTCCAGGTGCGCGTCTCGACGCTGACCCGGTTGTAGGCGATCTGCCGGCCGTCGGGCGAATAGCTGCCGTAAGCCGCCTCGTGGAGGGGGAGCGGCTCGAGGCCGGTGCCGTCGGGCGATACCAGGAACAGCTTCTCGAAGCGGTTGAAGCTGTCCCGCATCGACTTGAACAGGATCTTGTTGGCCGTGGGATGCCAGCCCACCACCTCGTCGTCGCCGGGGTGCCAGGTGACCCGGGTGATCCCGCCGCCGTGCACGTCCATCACGTAGACGTCGGCGTTGCCGTCGTAATCGCCGGTGAAGGCGATCCGCGTCCCGTCGGGCGAGAGCTTGGGATGGCGTTCCTCGCCGTCGTGGATGGTCAGGCGGGTGGCGGTGCCGCCCGCAACCGGCGCGGACCAGATGTCCTCGCCGCAGACGAACACAACGGTGTCGCCGCGCACGTCGGGGAAGCGCAGCAGCGGCTCGGCCGGGACCGCCGCCCAGAGGGCGGCCGCGAGGCCGAGGAGCAGCGCGGCGCACAGGCTGAACCGGACGCGGGGGGCATGACGGGTGGGGCGGTGGCTCATGATCAAACTCCTGAGGGGGTTCCGCGAGGGTGCAGAACCGGCGTTTAAAGAGAGATATTATACCAAAGCGGGGCTGTCCGGGTTTCACGGAACTTGGTCCGACGCCCGCTTTTATGGCACAATATGAGCTTATCTCACCGGGAGGCATCCGCCATGACCGACAACACCGCCATCGGCGCCGCCATGACCGTCCGCCTGCGCGGCAAGCTGCCGCCGCCGGCCGCGTTCGAACCGGGCATCCGCCGCGCGCCCGACCGCGGATACACCTTGAACCGGGGCGAAACCATCCTCGCCCTGAAGAACGCGCTCCGCTACGTGCCGCCCCAGTGGCATGCGGCGCTGGCCCCGGAGTTCCTCGACGAGCTGAAGTCGCGCGGCCGGATCTACGGTTACCGCTTCCGGCCCCCGGGCCGGATCTGGGGGCGACCCATCGACGAGTACAAGGGACGCTGCCTCGAGGGGAAGGCCTTCCAGGTGATGATCGACAACAACCTGGACTTCAATGTGGCCCTCTACCCGTACGAGTTGGTGACCTACGGCGAGACCGGCCAGGTCTGCCAGAATTGGATGCAGTACCGCCTCATCAAGCGCTACCTGGAGGTGCTCACCCGGAAGCAGACGCTGGTGGTGGAGTCGGGACACCCGCTGGGCCTCTTCGCCTCGCGCCCCGAGGCGCCGCGGGTGATCATCACCAACTCGCTCATGGTGGGCATGTTCGACAACCAGGCCGAGTGGCACCGGGCCATGCAGCTCGGCGTGGCCAACTACGGCCAGATGACCGCCGGCGGCTGGATGTACATCGGCCCGCAGGGGATCGTGCACGGCACGTTCAACACCATCCTGAACGCCGCCCGGCTCCGGCTGGGGATCCGCGACGACGAGGACCTGCGCGGCCATCTGTTCGTTTCTTCGGGACTCGGCGGCATGAGCGGCGCCCAGCCCAAGGCGGTGGAGATCGCCGGCGGCGTCGGCATCATCGCCGAGGTGGACCCGTCGCGCATCCGCACGCGGCACGAGCAGGGCTGGGTGTCGGCGGTGAGCGCCGACCTGGGCGAGGTGTTCCGCCTGGCCCAGGCGGCCATGGCCCGCCGCGAGCCGCTCTCCATCGCCTACCAGGGGAACGTGGTGGACCTGCTCGAATACGCGGTGGAGCGACGGGTGCCCATCGAGCTGCTGTCGGACCAGACCTCCTGCCACGCCCCGTATGACGGCGGGTACTGCCCCCAGGGGCTGACCTTCGAGGAGCGGACGCTGATGCTGTCGGAGGACCGCGCCGCCTTCCGCGCCGCCGTGGACCGGAGCCTGCGGCGCCACTTCGAGCTCGTCCGCACCCTGGTGGAGCGGGGCACCTACTTTTTCGACTACGGCAATTCGTTCATGCGGGCGGTCTACGACGCCGGCGTCCGGGAGATCTGCCGCAACGGCGTCGATCCCCGCGAGGGATTCATCTTCCCCTCCTACGTCGAGGACATCATGGGACCCATGCTGTTCGACTACGGCTACGGACCCTTCCGCTGGGTGTGCCTCAGCGGACGGCCCGAAGACCTGGCCGCAACCGACCGGGCGGCCATGGAGGCCATCGATCCGAACCGGCGCGGGCAGGACCGCGACAACTGGGTCTGGATCCGCGACGCCGAGAAGAACCGGCTGGTGGTGGGCACCCAGGCCCGCATCCTGTACCAGGATGCGCCCGGCCGCGCTCGGATCGCCCTGAAGTTCAACGCGATGGTGCGCGCCGGCGAGATCGGGCCGGTGATGCTGGGCCGCGACCATCACGACTGCGGCGGCACCGATTCGCCCTACCGCGAGACGGCCAACATCAAGGACGGCAGCAACATCATGGCCGAGATGGCCGTGCAGTGCTTCGCCGGCAACGCCGCCCGCGGCATGAGCCTGGTGGCGCTCCACAACGGCGGCGGCGTCGGGATCGGCAAGGCCGTCAACGGCGGCTTCGGGCTGGTGCTGGACGGCAGCGCGCGGGCCGACGCGGTGATCCGCTCGGCCATGCCGTGGGACGTGATGGGCGGCGTGGCCCGCCGCGCCTGGGCGCGCTGCGCCAACTCCATCGACACCTGCGTGGCCTACAACCAGGATGCGCCGGGCAACCACGTCACCATTCCCTTCCTCGCCGACGACGCGCTGCTGAAGCGGCTGGTGGACGCCTGACGGAAACGCGCAGTCCCATCCACAGCGAAGGCGCTTCCTTGCAGGCCGCGTCCGGCGGACGCGGCCTACGGCAGGATCCCGCCGCGCGCAGCGGCGGCGGTGTGTAGCCCGGACCGATAGGTCCGGGTCAGCCGGGAGACTTGGTGAGACCGAGCTCCGCAGGAGCGACGGTAAGCGGCGAATGCGATTGGAAACCCCGCTTTCGGCCGCACTCAATGGCTGGGCCGAACGGCAAATGGGGACAT
>Ga0209605_1001898_pt1 | contig 21564 bp, 20 predicted proteins | sample AD_UKC035_MetaG_FD_184408 | JGI IMG/M metagenome (GOLD analysis project Ga0209605, IMG submission 184408) | Active sludge microbial communities of municipal wastewater-treating anaerobic digesters from USA - AD_UKC035_MetaG (SPAdes) (version 2) | ecosystem: Engineered > Bioreactor > Anaerobic >...
TCCATAACTGCACCTCCGTTGCTTGTTTGGCAGTTTGTTGAGTGTTTCGTTTACCGCTGTTTTGGTCCTGAAGCATTCCTGCTCCGGATATTCTACTATCGTTCCTGAACACTCCTGGATGCAAGATGTTCTTGCCCAACTGGGCCTCGCAGGCTATAACCAAGGACTGGACTTATCTTGCATCCCCTGCCTCTCTTATTCTAACAAACAACCAAGGACGGTTTTTACAGCGTTCAGCGGTTCTTATGCTTGCAACTAGGAACAGACAACTTGCAACTGTTCTCACTCGCGCAGTGGAACTGGCCGCTTGAAGTGCGACGGTCCTGATGTTCTGCATCACTTGCGTTTCTTGGTTGTTCTTGCCGCTGCTTGCAGTGACTGGCCTCAGCTTGAAGCTGAGACTGGCGCCACGAAGTGGTACTGGCGGAGCCTTCACTGGCGGTGATGATTCTCGCCTTTTGACTGGTCTGCGAAAGCAGACTGGCTGTTCTTCCCTCACATTGCCTTGACTGAGTTTCCATAACACAGTAGAATGATCTCAGCGAAGTATTTTGCCGGGTTGCGGAGGCGATTTGTATGTTTGTTTTAGCCCACAGGGGTATGGGGAAGGGCAGATACGAGAACACACTTAGATCTTTCAAAGAGGGGCTATCGTACGGCGCACATGGAGTAGAGCTCGATGTCAGGCTTACAAAGGATGGCGTGGTCATCCTGAATCACGATCCCGATCTTAAAAGGACCATGGGACTGGATGTAAAGATCTCGGAAAAGACGTTCGCCGAACTCGAAGAGATGGGGCTTGTTGGATTTGACGCCCTGACCACTCTTGAAGAGATTTACCGGGAACTGCCCGAAGATATATTTGTCGATGTTGAGATCAAAGCCGTAGAGGCTGTACCTGAAGTGATTAAGATTGTCAAGAGATTCGACGCCCTCGAAAGGACTATGTTTTCTTCCTTCCATCATGATTGTCTTCATGAGTTCAAAGAGGAGTTATGCTGCCCTATGGTAGCCCCTATAATAGATAAGGAGCTTCTTCGACCGGGTGGTGAAGAGTTCCTGTACAAAGTGATCGAGAGATACAGGCCTTATTCGGTTAATCTCAACAAGGATCTCTTCGAAAACATAGGCCTGGAGAAGGGGCTTTCATTGCTTCGAAAGATCCGCGAAGAAGGAACGAGAGTTGCTTTGTGGACGTTAAACGATTCGGACCTATTTCTCAAGGTCAGAGATGTGTGCGATTTCTTGATTACTGACCGCTCTGATGTAATGATGGAGGTAGTATGAAATTTGACAGCCGAAAGAGTCTGATAGTGGTTCTTGTTAATTTAGCCTTGCTGACAATTCTTGCCGTGTCCTCCTGTGGCGAGAAACCCAATCCAGCAGAGGAAAAACTCACACTTTCCAGAGAGGAGATTCTCGCCCTTTGCGGACTGGAAGAAAGCGAGATAAGTTTCACCAAGATCAAGCTTGACGTTTCTGGAAAACCCCTGTTGACCGTGGCGGCCTACGACGGAGAGGGTAGACAGATCTTCTCGAAAGACTTTCCTCAGAGCGAAGTCAAGGGGGGATATGTGACGGTTGCTGTGATCAAATCAGAGATAATCGACGCGTTGAGGTTCCTCTATGCCGTGACCGACTCGAAAGGTAGCGTTTTCTCTTTCGTTCAGGATCTCCCTTATTTCCAGTATCAGGAGGTAAAGGTTGAGAAAGGCGACTATTCGCACATCTCTTCCAAAGGGGAATTCAGGTTGTTAAGCGTCACATTTGGTCAGGACAAGCAGGATATTTTCCTCAATGTGAAATAGAATGAACAACGGGGAGGGATTGAAATGAAAAAACTGATACTGGTGGTGATCATGATGGCTTCTTTCTCGACATTTGGGGCAAGTTTACCAAAGGAACGGATCCAGAACGCCCTGGGCGTCCTTCAAGAGCTCACGCAAACGGAAGACAGCGGTTCTTTTATTGAGTTGTTGAGCAAGTCAAATGGGATAGTTATTTATCCCGAAATGGTGAAGGCTGCGCTAGGTTTTGGCGGGCAGTTTGGAGAGGGCTTTCTGCTGAAGAGAGCAGAGGATGGACGCTGGTATGGCCCTCTTTTTCTAAAGCTATACGGTATCAGCTACGGATTTCAGGCCGGTGTTCAAAAGAGCGGGCTTGTATTCGTAATAATGAATGAGAAGGGTATAGAAGGTTTCCTGGGCAACAACGTTACCCTCGGCGGAAGCGCCTCTATTTCGGCCGGACCTACCGGAAAGACTCTCTCCGCCGACACCGATTACAAACTCGAAGCGGCTATCTACTCTTACTCTGTCAGCAACGGTATATTCGCCGGCGTTTCCCTGGGAGGATCTATAATCCGGCAGGATACGGATACGAACAGGGAGTACTACGGGCTGTCTTTGACTCCTCAGGAGATTATCGAGAAGGAAGCAATCGGAGACGATATAAATGAACTGATAAACTTTCTCGAATCTCTTATTGTTCGGCTTAACTAATCGTGTAACTGTTACGGAAACACCATTTATCTATTGAGATGCAACTGGAGCTCACGGAAAGCAATCTAATCTGTGAGCTCCTGTTCTTATGATATCCGGCCCTTGCGTAATATAATCTCTTTGAGACAAGGTCACATTTCTTAACGCGAAGGAGAGATTAGGTTTTGAGACTCGTGTTGATTGTCTTTGTGGTTATCGCATCTGTTGGTTTGTCTGTCGATATCCAACAGATCGAACCGCTTATAGGCAGCTACTCCGAATTTACTTCTAGAGGGTACGAAATGGAAGAAGGCAGTTTCGCCACCGTAACAGCGATTCCATTCGATGCAATATCCAACCTCGATTTCCCGATAAAGGATGTTGTCGGTTTGTTGTTCTTCGAGCTGCCGGAAGGTCCCTCACGTGTATCGTTCCTGAATGTGGCCGTTACGGGGAAGTGTAAGCGCGGAGAACCCGTTGAAGGAGTCTGGGCCGATCTCTTCATAATTGGTGAGGAGTATATCTTCCAGACGGAGAGGTACAATCCTTATATAGCTATTGATTCAGAGGGCCTGTTAATCGCATTCTGTGTCTATCTAGATACGTCCATTTACTATTCCGTAACTCTCGAGGGTAGAATCATGGACGTACAATGGGAGTTCAACGTCGGCAAATGAAATTATGATGCAGTCTTGTCCAGTTGAGGAGGCAGAGTCATTTTATGAGAAAACTAAGTAGAAAGATATCGCTACAGTTTCTGCTTTTCGTCCTGGCAGTCTTGACTGTCCTTGTGGCTCTGCTTTCCGTCACATTTGTCCGCACAGCGACCGACGAATACAAGAGCTATCTAAGCTCAAAGAAGCAATCCGTCTTTCAGTGGTTTATCGACTTGCGCAAGGATATGAAGGTTTTTGTCGACGGTTATTCGCTTGAGGGAGTTATTGATGATGGTTGCGATATTCTCATTCGACTTGGAGACGAGCGAAAGACAATTCTTAACAGGCCAGCCATCTCAGAAGGGCAGTTAAACGAAATCGAAGAAGCAGAAAACGGATTCAAAATGCTTGAGGGACAGCTCGTCTACTTCTCGACTGTAGAGAGCAACGAATCGCGATACGTTGCCGGAATTGTCTTCGACAATGAAGATGTGGAAGAACTGTCGGCATTTCTTGGGCAGGACGGAATCGCCTTCCTTCTGATCGATGATCACTTCGTGATCCCGAGAGAGTTCTCGGATTCCGGCCTCTATGTGAGAACGGTGCTAGATGAGGAGAGGTGGTCAAGTGAAATCCCCTTCACCGTGAGCGAACCGAGGCCCGCCTTCTCTTTCTTCTCCTCGGGATCGTTGTTCCTCGCCGACAAGGTTTCGATCGGCGGAGCCGACATCTATGTGTTGCAGTCTGAGGGTCTAATGGTGATGCTCAGGAATAGGCTACTCCCAATACTCAGCATTGTGTTACTCGGGGTATTCGGCTTTTCCTTCGTGCTGTCCTTCACTCTCAACGCCCATATATCCAAGGCCCTGTCGGAGCTGCTGAAGGGTTTCGAGTCGATAAAGAAGGGCTCCTTTGTCAGGGTTAAACTCAATTCTAATGACGAGCTGGGCGAGATCGCCTCAGAACTGAACAACACGATGGTCTTCATTGAAAAGACGCTTGACAGACTGAAGAATTCGAATGAAATGCTCAGGAAGGTTTCGAAGGAGGCACAGCAGGCCAGCAAGATGAAATCGGAGTTTCTGGCAAACATGTCCCACGAGATGCGCACCCCTATGAATGCGATTCTCGGTTTTGCCGAGCTACTGATGAACGATGAGACGAATCTGGAAAAAATGAAGTATCTCAAGACAATATACAGGAGCGGGGAACATCTTCTCAGTCTCATAAACGATGTTCTAGACCTCTCAAAGATCGAAGCGGCGAGATTCGATCTGATAATCTCCCCGTACAGCCCTGCAAAGCTGGTGAAAGAGATCACCGAAACATATCTGCCCATGGCGTATTCGAAGGGATTGCATTTCGCAAACAGCATTACAGAAAGGGTTCCAGAATACGTCGATGGAGACGAATTTAGGGTGAGACAGGTCCTGACCAATCTGGTCTCTAACGGACTCAAGTTTACTGACAAAGGTTACGTTTCAGTGCTTCTCGATTACGATGGCCACCACCTGATATACACGGTTCAGGATACAGGTTCGGGAGTCTCCAGAGAAGAGATAGACAAGATCTTCGAGCCCTTTATTCAGGCCGACGGTACGATGTCGAGGAAGTTTGGCGGAACGGGACTCGGTTTAACCATAACGAAGAAGATCGTTGAACTGATGGGCGGGTCAATACGCTTCGAGAGCAAGGTTGGCGAGGGTTCGAAAGTCACAGTTAGGATTCCTTCTAACGTTTCCAAGGAAGTACCGAAGCAAAAGGAGAAACCCGAATTGCCGCCAACGGGAAAGGTTGTTGTCGCCTCCGACGACGAGGACTTCCTGACAATCGTCGGCGCGATGCTCAAGAGAAATGGAGTATACTTCGAATCTGTGAAAAACCTTTCGAATCTCTCGAGAGCTGTAAGGGAATTAGGTGCGTCCCTTGCAGTGGTAGACGCGCCAAAGAATGCCGACGATGCCCTTGCCGCGCTAGATGGGATAGACGAAGCTGCCTTCATTGTGATCACAGATACCACCGAGAACGAAATCCATTTCGGGAAGAAAGTAAACGAAATAATTCAGAAGCCCGTAAAGGAAGACGAACTTATCGGCAAGATCGGCAACTACATGGACCTCGGTCCGGGGCAGGACAACGTCAAATACAGGATATTGCTAACGGAAGACAATGAAGCCAATCAGCTGCTTATAAAAGAAGTTCTTGAAAAGGCCGGTTACTCTGTCGACGTTGCCGGAAATGGCAAGCAGGCGATCGAAATGGTGAGAAACTTCAACCAGTACAATCTCATCCTTATGGACATGCAGATGCCGATCATGGACGGCTATGAAGCTACAAAGGCCCTTAGACAAGAGGGTTACAAGATACCAATCGTTGCCCTGACCGCACATACGATGCAGGGAGACGAGGAGAAGACGATCGAGGCCGGTTGTGACGGCTTTTTGGGAAAGCCGGTCAGGCAGTCGGATCTTCTCGAGATCGTGCGATACCACCTGGGCATATTCGGGAAGACGGGTAACAAGAGATCCGGAGTCCGTCCAATTCAGCGAGAGGGAAAGCATTCGCCGGACAATATCACAGTCTTCGCGAAGGATATGGGGCTCTCCATGGAAGAGGCCTCGGCCATGTTCGAGGAGTACGGGAAACACATCGACAAGACAGTGGCTACTCTCGAAAGTGCTCTTGAAAGGAAAGACATGGGTTCGATCGCAAGAGAAGGCCACAGTCTTAAGGGTTCCGGCAGAATGTATGGGGTTGAAGAGATTTCCGGGGTCGGCTTTAAAATCGAGACGGCCGGGAAGAGCGGCGATGAAAACCAGATATCAGACGGAATAGCAGAGCTCAAGAGGATTTATCGTAAGCTCTGGGAGTGAGGAGCGGCGACTGCAACAGAAGGTCTCTCGCTTCTACCTGGGTTTTCAAGGATCGTCAATACTCTCTGAATTTTCTCAGCAGAGATGATCCCAGACAAATTTCTAGAATGCAATTCACTTCGCTATAATCCGGTCTATGAGGAACCCTGAACCTCAGCCAGCAGAAATTCTCCGTTTAGAGAAGTACTGGAATTTTCGATATGATAACATTGAGATCATTGTCTCTAACGCCGAAAAACCTGTCGTGACTGGAAAGTCCTAGAGCGTAGGCATTGGACAGTCCCAGGCGAAAATCCTTTGGAAAGAGAGGGGAACAGTATGAGCAAGGTCTTCTTTACAAACATGGAGACGACTCCCGAAATGGGACTTCTGAAAAAAGTCGAGGCCTTACTTAAGAGAGCCGGACTTGAAGATGTGGTCCAGAAGGATAAACTTGTCGCCATCAAGCTTCACTTCGGGGAGTACGGAAATCTCGCATACATCCGGCCAAACTATCTGAGGGTGATCGCCGATCAGATAAAGAAACTGGGGGCCGTTCCCTTCCTCACTGATGCGAACACTCTTTACAAAGGGAGCAGATCAAACGCAGTCGATCATATCACAACCGCCTCCCTGAACGGTTTCACAATGGAATCTGTGGGCGTTCCCGTAGTGATCGCCGACGGCTTGAGAGGTTCCGATGAAATAGATGTGGAAATTGAGGGAGATTACATAAAGAAGGCTAAGATCGCATCGGCCATTGCTCTCGCCGACTCGCTTGTAGTAGTCAGCCACTTCAAAGGGCACGAACAAACGGGTTTTGGAGGCGCTCTGAAGAACATCGGAATGGGTTCGGCGTCGAGGGCAGGAAAGATGGAGCAACACTCGGAATCGAAACCCGTAGTAAGAGAGAAGAACTGTGTAGCCTGCGGAATGTGTGAAAAGAACTGCCCTACTGGTGCTATTACTGTCGATAGGGTCGCAAGAATAGATTATGAGGTCTGTATCGGATGCGGCCAGTGTATAGCCATGTGCAATTATGGCGCGATGAGTGCAGGTGCTGGAGGAACGCCGGAATCTCTAAGCAAGAAGATCGCAGAATACGCTCTGGCGGCCTCAAAGGGAAAGAATGCTTTATATATCTCCTTCATAAACAACGTATCGCCAGACTGCGACTGCTGGCACATAAACAGGCCTCCAGTCGTGGAAGACATCGGCATAGTGGCGGGCAGAGATCCCGTAGCGGTGGACAAGGCTTGCATAGATCTGGTGATAGGAAGGCTCGGATACGACCCCTTCGAAAGGGCCCATCCCGGAATTAGCTGGCGCCACCAGCTTGAGCACGCCGAAAAGATCGGCCTGGGCGAAAGGAGCTACAAACTCGAGAAAGTAGCCTGCTTCGGCAGGTGATCAAGATACACCGATAATTGCTTTTCTTGTTAAGCTACATCTTGATGCCGATATTCCAGATGCTGAAGTCGTCTTGGCCAAGTGCTTCTGCCTTAGCCTCCAGACCGTTCGCCACCCTAACAACGAGATCAAGAAGTTTTTCTGCATTGCCTTGAATGGTCTCGTATCCTTCTAATACCGGTGCCGCTGAAAAATCAATCATATTGGGAAGCCTGGACTCCGTCAGTTCGTTCCCCGTTACCTTAATTACGGGAACGATAGGATTTCCAGATGGAGTTCCTGCTCCACTGGAGAACAATACAATGTTCGCTCCTGTGGCTACCATTCCCGTTACTGACTCAATATCGTAACCGGGGGAGTTCATGATTGTTAGACCTCTTTTCTTGAGAAGTTCAGCATAATCAACAACATCGACTACTTCGCTGGTTCCTCCCTTTACGGCTGCCCCCAGAGCCTTTTCTTCTATTGTGGTAAGACCACCCTTGACATTACCAGGGGAGATGTTATTTGGCATATCAACTCCATCAACGTGCGCCCTTGCGCTCTTCTTACTCTCTTCGAGCATGACCCTTATGAAATGGTTTAGTTTCTCTCTAACGGCATCATCGCTAACTCTGTTTTCGAAGAGACTCTCCGCACCTATTAACTCCGTAATCTCGGAGAGGATAACTGATCCGCCTTCAGCGACTATCATGTCTGCCACTCTACCAATAACTGGATTAGCCGCCAGTCCAGAAGTGAAGTCCGATCCTCCGCATTCAACGGCAAGCACAATCGACGAAAGAGGAACAGGCACCCTTTGCTCCCTGGAAGCCTCTCTCACAAGTTTGCTTGCTATTTCAATGCCCAGTTGGATTCCTTTCTTAACATCATGTTCGTGCAAGATTATCATTTCAACCCGTTTACCAGCTTTTTCTAGGAAATTCCTGATTTCGTAGGGAGAAGTCTTTTCACATCCCAGTCCAACGAGAAGGACGCTATGTACATTTGGATTCAGTGCAGTGTTTTCGAGAGTCCTCATCGTTTGAATGTAATCTTCACCCATTTGACCGCATCCCTCATTGTGATGAGCAACGGCACATCCGGGAACCGAGTATCCTATCCGCTGCGCTGCTTTTGCCGAACAAGAAACCGATGGCAAAACAAGCACATGATTTCTAAACCCAACTTTTCCATCTTTTCTTAGGTAACCCTTTAATGCTTCCATCTCATACCTCTTAATTAGTTGCCGGTTTTTTTGCCGATCACGTTGTGTGTATGGACATGATGACCTTCAAGAATCCTTTTGGTCGAAACTCCAATTACAACCCCATACTTGATTATGTCCTCACCTTCATCAATCTCTCGTAAAGAGATCTTGTGACCTCTATTAATAGCCTCTCTGGCAACGACTTTCTCACTAATATCGCCTGATACTTCTATCTCTTCACCCGCGTCGACGTTATCCAGAAGAGTCGCCACATTGTCATTTTTCGAGATCGCTACTGCCGTCTTCATACAGATCACCTGAAATGGTTTTTCAAAGCCCCAACTCCCTGAAGCCGGACTTCAACTTCATCTCCAGAAACAACCTGTCGGCCAGCAGGTGAACCGGTAGATATCAAGTCTCCCGGATACAGCGTCAGAATAGAGGATACATACGACACAAGTTCTGCAGGAGAAAAAACGAGCTGGTCAATAGTCGCATCCTGAACTCGTTCGCCATTAAGGAAGGTTTGTAATCTTGCATTTTCGCTAATACTGGTAGTTACAATCGGTCCAACTGGAAGAAAACCATCCCCCGATTTTGCCTCGAACCACTTCATACCTTTTTCAAGCATATCGACTGCTGTCAGATCGTTGCTGCATGTATATCCGAAAACATATTCCATCGCATCTTCGACTGAAACATTTTTTGCGGTCTTACCCACTACCAAAACCAATTCGCCTTCAATAAAGACCTTATTACTGTAGTCTGGAAGGTCTATTACATCCTCATGAGAAGCCAACGTCCCGACACCCTTCCAAAAGAGTATGGGCTTTTCGGGATAGGACTCCCCTTCCTTGAAGTTGCTCCTGTAGTTCTTCCCAATACCGACAATGTTTTTTGGCGCTGCGGGGAAGAGAAACCTTCTTCCGAAAAGATCGACTTTCTCTCCAGTCATCTCCCAGCTGCTCCAGGGAGCACCGCTGATCACCAAGGCACTACTTTCTTCAAGAAGGCACCATTCTTCCCGATTATCAATTCTTAACCTGCAAAAATCCATTTTCTACCTCCGAAAAGAACCGTCTTCTTCTAAAGAGGAAGGAGATCGGCAGCAAACTTCATAACTGATATTCTTGGATTTTCATATTCTTTGAGAGCCATGTCCACAGCCTCTTGAAGAGTATCAACCTTCTTGAAGCCAAGTTTAGAAGACTCCTCTTCGCTTAGGCCAGGCGAAACAAGCAGAACCTGTTTTGCCTTGAAAAAGACCTCTCCAGCATGAACAATATGGGAGGCAAGAATCTTGTTACTAATCATTTTCTCATCTACAAGCTTCTTGATTTCCTCATATTCATGCTTGTAGCCGAATTTCAAAAGCTCTTCGCCAAAAGTCTTCGATACACCTTCGGGGCACGGCGTAACCAGGATCAATGTCCCGCCCTCCTTAACAACGGAGACTGCTGAGTAGATCCCCTTTGAGGCCTGCCACATCTCCAGATCTGCAGGGTGAGATTCGGAGATTACGATCTCAGAAGGCTCCGCCTTGAAACCAAATACATCAAGAGCCATTTTCGCCGCTCTTTTGTGAGCCTCTACTGGATGTCCACAGAAGATGCCAATGGTCTTGTTCTCCTTGTTCTGAACCACATTTACGATAAATTTCAGTCCTGATTTGAGTCCGATCTCATCTAGCTCGTCTCTGACATCGTTGTCTCGTTTTCCCATAATTTCATCTACCTTGTACTTCGCGCTAAGCCAGTGAGTCTCTTCTGTAGTTTCACCGGCCGAAATTCCGGGCTGAACGATCTTTGTTCCTGCGGAGAAGCCTGTACACCTGTGGGGAACAACCTGGCCAAGTCCGATTATGTAATCATATTCATCGATTATATCGTTTATCAATACTGGTACTCCGCTCTTAGTAGAACCAAAGTCATGAAACTTTGCAGTTTTCCAGTCGTGTTGAATAACCTTGCATTGCTCAAGGACTTTAGGACCGAGTTTCTCACGAATTTCTTCCTGAGACATAAGTCGATGGGTTCCAAGACTGATTATTACATCAAACTGAGTATCGGAATAATTTCCGATTATTGCCTCGATTATCGCCCTAGTATTGGTGGTCCTCGTATTATCGTCACTTAGGATTAGAGCCTTCTTCACATCTCTAAGCTCTTCACTCAGCGGTGAAGCAGATATTGGTCTTTCAAGATTCTCAAGAAGCGAGTTTTCGAAATCCTTGTCCGAAAGAGCTGGTCTTTCTTTAGGTTCGTAGAAATCTACTTCATAACCATCAGGAATCTCCGCGACCGATATCGCGGGATTTTCGTAGCTCATCTTTATTTTCATAGTCTTCCCTCCGTATACATTTTTATAAGCCCGTTAACCTCTGCACCAAAGATTGATGAGTCAGGATAAGAACTTGCGCGACGCACCTCAATCTTCCTTCCGCTTACAGGATACTCAAATCTCTCTACCCATTTCGATATAATTGGAATAATCACATCGCTCTGAGCCATTACCCCTCCGCCTAACCTGAACTGTCCGATATCCAAGAGCCCAGAAATGAAGGCAATAGCCATACCAAGGTACTTGAAGGCATCCTCAAATACCATTGCCATTCTGCTGTCCCCACTTTTCATCCGTCTTATCGCTTCTTCAATTAGTGGACCTCCTGCCAATTTTGAAAGGTCATCCTCGATTTCCCTCAGATCCCTCTCTATCGAACGACCTGAGCTATACGCCTGGAGACAGCCCTTCCGGCCGCAAGAACAGATCTTACCATTTGGTTCAACAATAAGATGTCCAATTTCAGCCGCAGCTCCATTCTCTCCTCTGTATGGAGAATTACTCAAAATCAGCCCTCCGCCGATTCCGGAGCTGATGGTTATGTACATAAGGTTGGCATATCCCGGAGTAATAAATTTCTCAGCTAGAGCACCAGCGTCACAATCATTTATAAGTGCCACTGGAAGCTGAAAAGCCTTTTCAAAATACGTTTTCACCGGCAGATCTTTCCATCCAAGATTTGGACTCCAAATAAGCGTCCCATCTTCGGTGACTGCTCCAGCGGTGCTTACACTAACTACACCGATAGTCGAGTCAAACCCGAGATTCTCTTCCAGAATCGACCTAAGTCTCCTTGGGAAACCCTCTGGATCATTCGGAATCAATGTCCCAGTCTCAATTCTGATCTCACACAAGAGATCGAAACTGCTCGAAATCTTTCTTGCAAGGGTCTTTGTTGCTCCGATATCTATGCTGATAATGCAGGTTTCCGGCCTGAAATCTTTCAGATTCTTTATCTGGGATTCTGAAAGGGAAATCACTTCTTGTCTCTCTTTTCCCAGCCCTCAACAAACAGGTTCAAAGCTTCGATACCATTCGAGAGATGATTTTTTACCTTTTCCTCAATTATGTTTACACCCAGTCCCGGTCGCTCAGACGGGTAGAGATATCCATCTTCAACCCTGAAAGGATTGGTAATCAGATCCATAGTCCAGGGTTCGTTGAAATCGTCAAAGACTTCCTGAATAACAAAGTTCGGCGTCGATACTCCAAAACTCACACATATGGCAGTAGATATTGGTCCCTGCGGATTATGCGGGGCGACACTTACTCCATATGCCTCGGCAATTGCAGCCACTTTCTTTGCATGACTGATTCCACCGGAGTTAATGATATCAGGCTGAGCAATGTGAAGAGCATTCTTCGCAAAGATATCTGCCCACATTTCAATTGTGTAGAATCTTTCTCCTGCGGCTATCGGAACCCTTGACTTTCTAGCAACCTCTAGGAGTCCTGAGATGTTCTCCGGGGAAACGGGTTCTTCAAATAGCATTACTTCAAGTTTGTCCAGTTCATTGCCTATTCTTATTGCGGAATCCACATTGAATCTTCCATGCCCTTCTATTAGAAGTTCAACTTCATTTCCAACAGCATCTCTGACGGCAGCAATGATGTCAATAGAATCACGAATTTCGGAAAGAGTAATGCTCCCCTTGGCTTCACCGAACGGGTCAAACTTCATTGCCTTGTATCCCATATCGACGACCTTTGCGGCACTCTTTGCAAAATCATCTGGAGTTCTCTCGTGTCTGTACCATCCATTGGCATAGCAGAGGAGCTTGTCCCTGTACTTCCCCCCAATCAGATTCCAGAGGGGTACATCTGCTCGTTTTGCAATAATATCCCAGCAGGCCACTTCTATAGCAGTTATTGCGCTCTTGTGTATCATGCCTCCCCTGGAGAAGACGGGCGTGAACATATCTTCAGATATCCTCTCAATCGAATGAGGGTCCTTTCCGATGTAATATGGCTTAAGCTCTTCAAGAGCTTTTACAACTGATCCAGCGAAGCCATTCAGCGTACTTTCAGCAACTCCCGAATAGCCATCGTCCGTAGTCACTTTCACAAAGACCCAGCTCTTCCAGGGATTTCCCACAATATAAGATTCCACTTTTGCTATCTTCATTGTTTACCTCCAAGCTCCCTTTTGTTTACAAAGCCTACAGGCTCTTCTCCATTCAACACTCTGGCCATATCTGTTGCGAGCTTTATCCTAATCTCGATTTTAGATTCTTCCGAATACCATCCGCAATGAGGTGTGGCCAAGACGTTATCCATGTGAAGAAGCGGGTTGTCCGGTGAAATTGGTTCAAACTCGAAAACATCCAGACCTGCTCCGGCTATCGTCTTATTCTGGAGCGCTCTGATGAGAGCCTTTTCGTCAATCACCGCACCCCTTGCAGTGTTTATTATCACCGCTGTCTTCTTCATCTTTGCGAATTCCGCTTCTCCAATCATATGCTTTGTCCTCGAAGTCAGGGGCACATTTATACTTATGGCATCCGAGTTCCTCAGCAGTGTGTCCAGATCTGCGGATTCTACTTCACATTCGGCAAGCAAGGCTTCTTCGACATATGGATCATACACAAGTACCCGCAAGCCCAAGGCTTTAAGCTTTCGGGCCGTGAATCTCGCTATGCTGCCAAAACCAATTAGCCCTGCAACCGTTCTCTTGAATTGGTGAATCGGAACCCCAGGCTTCCAATCCCAGATTCCCTTTTGCAAATTACTATGATAGAATCTGATCTTCTTGTTCAACGAAAGCATCATTGCCAGCGCGGTATCGGAGACTTCTTCCTCGCAATAAGCCGGCACATTGATAACCATAATTCCCTTTTCGGTGCAGGCCTGGACATTCACATTGTCATAGCCTATACCGTATCTCCCTACGGCCATACACTTAGACATCACTTCGACAACATCTGGCGAAATCGGAGCATACTGTGTAATTATCGCGTCGGCGTCGCGAAGTTCTGCTTTAAGAATCTCGGGATCTCTAGTGTCGAGAGAGACAACTTCTGCATCGGCCCTTTCTCTCAGTATTTTTCGTTCAATTTCAATATCGGGATAATCATAGTCGGTTATATAAACCTTGAACTTGGCCACGGTTACCCCCTCCTAATGTATCTTGAAAGCCCTTCATCTTCGTTAATTATTTTTTCAATTTCACGCATTTCTTCATCAGAAACTCCGGACAGTGGGCTTCGCATGAATCGCTTACAGATCCCCTGGTATTCCAATATCGCTTTGAAACCAGCAAGAGATGAATATCTCTTTATGAGAAGCCTCAGTCTGCAGACGATTTCCTGAAGCTCGATCGCTTCTTCGTCCTTTCCGGCATCGTAAGCTTCTATTAGGTCTTGAAGGAGTCTAGGGGCCGCACAAGCAGTAGCTGCAACCGCGCCATCGCTACCGGCTCTCAGGAAATGATAAATCAGGGCATCGCTTCCAGTAAGATATACTTTGTCCTCGAGTATCTTCGAAGCATCTCCGTACCAGTTGATGTCGTGAGAACTATCCTTTACTCCCGCGAAGTTTGGCATGGAAGCGATCTCTTTCAGCGAGTTCATGGAAACTTTGATCTTGGTCATCTGAGGTATGTAGTATAAGAAAAAGGGAAGCTCTGTACTCCTGGCCACTTCGGTATGGTGTTTTACAAGTTGCTCTTGTGTCAGGTCGTAGTAATACGGTGATATTGTAGCAACGGCATGTATTCCTTCCAGACCATTCAGCCTCTTCGCATTTTCAACCGTCTTTTGTGTACTAATATCTCCTATGTTGACAATTACCTTTAGCTTAGAAGACATCTTAGAAATCATTTCGGCGAAATCAAATCGCTCCTGTTGATCCAAGTGAGGGAATTCTCCGGTTGTACCAAGTGCATATACCCCCACGAGTCCCCCCTCTTCCATAAACGAGATTAGTCTTTCCGTTCCCTTCCTATCAATACTGCCATCTTCATTAAACGGAGTTACTAATGCGGGATAAATTCCTCTCCAATAACTATTCTTGCTCATCTGCTTACTCCCTTCTTATCAATATGTACCAAATCATCGATTTCTTTGCGCGAGAAAATAGGTTCATCGCCAACAATTGTTCTCTTCATAGCCGCAAGGGCGTTCCCGAACCACAAACATTCCTCGATTCCTTTTCCTTCAAGATAGCTAGTCACAAATCCTGAATCAAAGGCATCTCCAGATCCTATTGGATCTACAGTATCGGATTTTTCCACCGAAGCCGTCCAATAACTGCTACCGTCAGTCGCCATTGCTCCGTCGGGCCCCAATGTGAGTACGGCAAGTGATGGACTGAACTTTGACATGAAGCCTTCGAGTACGTCTTCGGGGGAGCCGCTTGCTCCAAATACCGTTCTTGCATCGCCAATACCTATAAAAAGCAGATCGACTCCCATTTCTAGAATCCCAGTAAGTTCTAGCCTGGCCTTTTCGGATGACCATAACTTCGCCCTGTGGTTGACGTCTAAACCGATTTTGATTCCACGACGCTTAGCCTCTTCGATGAATCTCCTAACAATCGATTTTGGCTTTTCGCCAAGCGCCACCGTAATTCCTGTAAGATGTATGTAGTCCGTTCCATCCAGAAGGTCCCAGTCAATTTCATCTTCTTCGATAAACCGAATTGCAGAGTTGTCTCTGTCATAGATTACCTGAGTCGACCTGGGGAAGGAGCCATACTCGATGTAGTACGTCCCAACTCTATAAGAATCGGTCCAGATTACTGATGTTGAAACACCGTATCTCCGCAGATTGTTGACGATCGACCTTCCGAGGGGATTATCGGTGAGCTTCGAGACCCAAACGGCGTCCAGTCCCATCTGTGCACAACCTAAGCAAAAATTGGATTCTGCTCCGGCACACCTTACTTCCAGATGCTGCGACTGTTCAAGTCTTTCCTGTCTTGTTGTTGAAAACCTTATCATCGTTTCTCCAAAAGAGACTACCTTAGGCATCTCTCTATCCCTCCTATGACTTAACTGCACCCGCGGTCATTCCTCCGACCACGTACTTCTGCAGGACCGCATAAATAATTACGGGCGGGGCAGCCGCAACAAGCGCCGCGGTCATCAGCGTACCCCACTGGTAGACATCTCCGACTTTCATCATGGTTATCGCAAGCGGTAAAGTCATTTTGCTTGTCGTGCTTATGATTATGAGCGAGTACAGCAAGTCTGCCCAGGATCTGGTAAACGCGAACACCGCTGCAGTAATCATTCCAGGTGCCGTCAACGGAAGAACAATTCTGAAGAGAGCACCAATTTTATTAGTACCATCTATCATTCCCGCTTCCACAAGAGACGTTGGAATCGTGACGAAATAACTTCTCATCATCCAAGTTGTAAAGGGCACAGCGATAAGAAGATGGGCTACTATGACTCCCAATCTGGAATCGATAATACCTACCTTGCTGAGTAACATGGACAATGGTCCAACGAGAATAAACGCGGGAAAGACGTAAGCAAAAAGCACAAACGAAGATACAGTAGAATTGAATCTAGTCGGAAATTTCGTTAGTCCGTATGCCGCGAACGTCCCAACTATGACGGCGATTAATGTGACGATTCCAGATATGAAAAAACTGTTCATTATCGCCGGCCAAAGATTGTTTCCAAGGTATCCCACCCATTGGGGATTATAGACAAATACTTTCTTATAATTTTCGAAAGTGAGATTGTTAGTGTAGAGTTTTCCCAGCCCTCCGCCCATGGTCTCCGTATCCGGTTTTAGAGAGGTTAGGACTACCCAGTACAAAGGTACGCAGACAAGGATTAACATGAAAGTCACGGCGACAATCTTCCAGAATCTCACTACCCTCATTCGCTGTTTTCTAGTCATATTAAGATTCCCCCTCTGATTTCTTCATCAACCTCACTACCCAGAAAATTGCTAACAAGAATATGGGAAGTATTACTATGCTCTGGGTAATGGCTTGTGGAAGCTGGAACTTACTGAAGGCGGTTTCAAAAATCTGAATTGGCAGAGTCCTTGTAGCCTCGCCAGGACCCCCAGCCGTAGTTAAGTAAACGGTCTCGAATTCCCCAAAGGTCCAGATTGTTGAAAGGAGCATGGTAGTGAGCAATACAGGTCTTAGTGATGGCAAAGTGATCTGCCAAAAGCTGCGCCAAATGCCAGCACCATCGATCTCCGCCGCTTCGTACAATTCGTCTGGAATAGCCTGCAGTCCAGACACAAAGCTCATGAAGAAGAAGGGCCAACCTTTCCATATGTTGATCATGATTATTGTAGTCAAAGCAGTCGATTTGCTGAACCAATCTATAGTCCCGAGATTCATTGATTGAAGTACAGAGTTCACGGGACCCGCCCAGTCAAGAATACCAAACCAGATGAGCGCAACTACGAAAGGAGGAATCGACCATGGAATTATAGCAATTCCTCTCAAAATACCGATTCCCCTGAATCTTTTGTTAAGTGAAAGCGCAAATATCATTCCTAGAACTATCTTTGTGAAAACTGCGGAAGCCGTATAGATAGAGGTCCTGATAAGGGATCTGTAGAAGCCCTCATTGTTCAAAGTGTCAACATAATTCTTGAATCCTACGAAATCCCTTGCATTTCCCCTTGATATGCTCTTAAAGAAGCTGAGATATCCCCCGTAAAAGAGAGGAAATATCAAGATAAGAGCGACGATTGCCACAACCGGTAATACGAATAACAGGTTCGACATTTCTTTTTTCATCATGCGGGCCATTACATTCCTCCCGAATAAGAAAGCATGGAGCCCTGAAAGCTCCATGCTTCTTAGTTTCTTATTCCATCAAATCTTCTAGCTTAGAAACTACGTCTTTCACGATGTCCGTGAAGCTAACGTTGTTAAATACGAGATCGGTTACCGAATCCGCCCATATGAAGGTCATCTGCGACTGGTCGGAGATACTGGTTGCCTGATTAATCGGGAACGCCGTTGGATTGGATACGTGGCTTATGGAAAGAATTATTTCCATAGGATCTTGACCGAATGCTTCCCATTTTCCGTCCTTCCACTGCTGCGATATTACTTCGGCCTGGCTTATGAAGATCGGAAGGCCGTAGCATTCAGATGATTCGATGAAGTTCACCCTGTAATCTTCTTTGTCGGCAAACATTGTGTAGAGAAGATCCTTCGCTAGATCTGGATACTCAGTCGTGTTAAAGATGAACGAAGATTCTTCGCCACCGTCGGTCGTTTCACCAATGCTGTACATCTTTGTAACTTCATACAGCTCAGGCTTGTTTCTCTTCAGAGAGTAGACAATGCTCGGAGGATTGGAAGTCATGGCAATCTGCTCGTTAATATAAGCATTGTTGTTTCCTACATCAATCATGCTTCTCTCCGGAGAAGCTTTGTGATCGAATATGTACTTGATCCAGGCATAAGCCTTATATGTTGCGACAGAATCAAATACAATTTCGTTGCCTTCAGCAAGATAACCGCCGCCGTGATTGATCAAGACATCGAAGAAATGAATATTAGAGTCCATCGATCTACCAAGCGAGAACCCTAGTCCGTAGAAATCCCTTTCTGGATCGGACAGAGCCACTGCTACTTCAGCAAGCTCATCGTAATTCGTAGGAACTTCAAGACCTGCTTCTTCGAGAATATCCATTCTGATGTGATAGAGATAGGGTTCATAGAATGAAGGAATCCCGTAAATCTTTCCATCGATCATGTTCTCATTCAGCTTGAATGGGAAGATATCGTCTCTACCAAGCTTATCAATTACATCATCGAGCGGAAGAAGCATTCCTTCTTCTGCAGGCTGTGCTACTGGCCAGCCATGAATTATTACGTCAGGAAGATTACCTGTCTGAATAGCAGCTGCCATCTTAGTGTTGAACTGTTCCACCGGAACGAGAAGGAAATTAACGTCTACATCATTTTCTTCCGCCCAGGCATTAACCTTTTCTGTCATCCATGTGTTCTGTTCAGCAACAAAAGTAGCTCTTCCCCATACTTCCAGGCTTGCTTTGCCAAACGTTATAGCAGCAAGCAATGCTACTAAAACGAACAATACAACTTTCTTCACTTTGCATTCACCCCTTCTTCAGTATTTGGGTCTCTTGACCCACGGAAATATATCTCAATAAACTCCGAACTCATCTAGAACATCAAGCATGGCCTTTATATTTTCGGGTGGAACATCAGGCTGAATACAGTGCACAGTATTGAAGACAAAACCGCCGCCAGGAGCAAGTATATCGATTTGTCTTTTGACCTGATCGGCCACCTGTTGAGGTGTTCCATGAGGAAAGACACCTTGAGTATCGACTCCCCCTCCCCAAAAAGAAATATCCTTTCCAAACTGTCTCTTGATCTCCGCAGTGTCCATATCGCTCGCGGAAATCTGGAGCGGATTCAGTATGTCAATGCCCTCCTCAATGAACAACGGTATTATGTCTCTTACGGCTCCGCAAGAGTGGAATAGAATTTTGGCATCGGAAATCTTTTTGATTGCTGAATACAGTTTCTTCCTCCTGGGAAAGAGATATCTCTTGTACATACGTGGAGAAATCATCATTCCCTTCTGGACTGCCACGTCATCAGAATAGAGAATCACTTGAACATCATCGCCTACGATACCAAGCATTTTTTCCCAGAATACAATTTCCAGTTCAAGCATCTTATCTAATATGAATTCGGCATATTCCGGATTCATTACCAGGTCCTCAAAGAATTTCTCGAAACCTCTTACCCACAAAGCAGTCTCGAACATTCCACTCATGAATGACGACGCAACAAGCGCAAATGAATTGTATCTGCTGGAACTCAAATCCAATTTCACCAGATCGGAAAACCTTGCCGGATCGTCCGGATTCGGCCATTTATATTTCTTAAGCTCTTCAACTGTCTCAACTTCGGACAGAGGATGATAAGTCATATCAAAATAGAGGCCCTTATTTAAAGGCATCGACCACCTTATGCCCCACTCATCAGTGAAATGTTTGTAGCCATCGTCTTCTGTTATCTTTGCTTTCCATCCGCTTGGAGCTGAAGCCAGGATTCTTCTGGTATCTATTTTCCAGTCATTTCTTACATCCTCGGGAATTTCTGCAAGTTGTTCTTTTATGTGCCACACGTTAAGTTCTCTCCGACCGCCATAGTATTTCTCCAGGTAACTGTTTAGTGCGTTTACATGGATACCGGTTACCCCACAACTATCAAAATCCCTGGGAATTCTATCTGGCTCCCTATGGTCAAGAGCACATAATAATCTCTCTCTGCTATTCATGACTTAGGCTTCTAGCCTCCTCATCTCTTCACCAATTTTCTCTGCAACTGCAGTCATAGTCTTGACGACAGAATCAAAATTCTCTAGGAATCTGCTGTGTGGAAGAGCAATACTAACAGAATAACAAGGATACGGGTAGCAAGAAAAAATCGGTACTGCCACGCAACTGACACCCTCGGTGGATTCTTGACGATCAAGAGCATAACCGTCTCTTCTCGCTCTCCTGAATTCCTCAAGCAGTTCGTTAGGATCGGTTATAGTGTAAGGCGTCACTTTCTCGAATTTCTCGCGGCTCAGGTATTCCCTAATGAAGTTATCTCCCTGAAATGCGATAAGCGCTTTACCGAGACCAGTTCTATAACCCGACGCAACCATGCCAATGATATTCGGATACGTATATCCTCTAGGTGAATTAACAACTCTATCGACATATATCACGCTCAACTCTGATAACAATCCAAGGTGAGCGTTCCCTTCAAGTTCGTGAGCTATTTTTTCAAGATATTTGTGCGCTACCGATTTCACGCTTATATTTGAGCTTACACAGAAGGAGAGCCTAAGAATTTCCGGAGAAAGCCGGTAGCGTTTGTTCTTAACCTGTATCAGCTTTGCATAGATAAGAGTATTCAGAATTGGAACCATTGTGCTCGGTGTCTTCGAGAACTTCTTCGAAATATCGTTTAGAGTAACTCCACCTTCCTGGTTCTCTGCAATATACTTAACAACATCAATAGCTCTCTGGACTGACTGAAGATATTTTTGTCCCAATTTCCTCACTTCTCTTTCGTAATAGACGAACTCAATACGTATAATACGAATCCATTATATCAGCCTTCTCTCTGATTTTTTAGCCGGGTAATCTCTAATCAATCCTTCCCACAGTTGTTCTCAGTTAATCTGGGGTGATTATGAAAGAATTACAAAAGCATGGACATCAATTGGAAGGATTAGGGAGTGTTGTCTGCATTAAATCTTTAGAAGCTTTTTTCCGCTCAGGAGTTCAACTGGCATTGGTAAATAATCTATGCAAGTAGTACAATCCAAAATCCTGAAGAACTACTTGTAGTAGTTGTGCAGATACAGAATCCATAATAAACAAAACATCATAATGGTATTTTATGCCCAAGAAAGTAGATGAGCAGAGACTTCAACAGATTAGTTTTGTCAGAATTCTTTGAAGCGTCTCCAGGCTGAACTTTTCTCTTCCTATCTGAAAGTTTTTCTCAGCGGTTTCTTCGTATTTCTCTCTGTCGAAGAGGAGTTCGGCGATCTCTTTAACGGCGCTAAGGATAGTCTGCTCCGGTATTTCTGCCAATCCGTCGCTGTAGATATACCTATCGCCCAGATCTACGAAAGAGATCCCGCTGTTCTGTATATCGCTCTTGAATACGCT
>Ga0209605_1001901_pt1 | contig 21561 bp, 19 predicted proteins | sample AD_UKC035_MetaG_FD_184408 | JGI IMG/M metagenome (GOLD analysis project Ga0209605, IMG submission 184408) | Active sludge microbial communities of municipal wastewater-treating anaerobic digesters from USA - AD_UKC035_MetaG (SPAdes) (version 2) | ecosystem: Engineered > Bioreactor > Anaerobic >...
AAATAGTATTAGTTCCCCTTGATGGGGCAGTGTATATGACCATAATGCCCCTTGGTGGCTGGGACAGTGAATTGCGACGGTACAGAATTGCGGAACTAAGGGACAAACTCGATAGAGAATTTATTTTTGTACTGGACTCTACCGTTCAACACAACTACGATACCATCCAAATTTCTACTGAAAACCGGAAGCTTGTAAACTTGACCTATCTATATAAATTGGTGAAAAGTGAACCATACTCCACATTTAGGCTGCATTTACATGAGATAGACCCCGCCTCGGAATGGGACTATATACACACCCTAACCTCACTTGAAAACACTGCAGAATACCGTAGAATGGTTATAGAACAGGTGGTCTCAAAAAAGAGCAAGAGAGCCATCCGCCGGATTTATAAGAAAATGCAAAAAACGTTCGAAAAACTCTCTGAATCTGAAAAGTCAAAAATGGAGCGGTATACCAAAGAGCACTTTGAGGTGCTGGAAAGACTAATGGAAGAGTAGATGCCGCCTATTTATCCAGCTTTCCGTAAAGCACTTTGAGGATCATCTCACCCGAAGGATCTGCATCAACATCATCCACTGCATCAACATCATCCTTTGTATCAACGTTATCCTCTGTATCAACATCATCCTCTGGGTCAAAACCACCCCGTTCAGGCCAAAGGAGAACCACACAATTGCCCTTTCTATATCCGGAGACTATTTCTGAAGTATTGTACATATCGCTTTCATATCCCAATGTCCTTAGGTATTCGGCAATAGTATGGCAGGCATCAGCAAGGGGAGAATAATTGCCGTGTAGTACCACATCCGTTTCAATGGAAAATCCTTCTATTTGGGCTACCTCACTACTGGAATCTTCTGTTTGGTAGTTCCAGCTAAATCCTTCGGATTGGGGATTGCTGAAATCTATTCCCAAAAAACCGTCGGGTAAGTAGCCCAATGAGCAATCCTCATCTTCATCTGATGACATGTGTGCTGGCACTAAAAGCATTTCATTTTTGCCGAAAACAAGAGTATCGCCCCTAAATTGAATGGGGTATATAGCAGTATCTCTCATACTGTAGTTTAGGGTGATCCTATTCCGATGCAATTCCCAAGTGCCTGAGTCGTACATACGTTGGCCAGAAAACAAATAAAAACTGTATTTACCCTCTTCTTCATAGAATTCATAGTCGCCCTCACAATCACCAATGCAATCCCATATGCCTATCAACTCATGGTGTTGAATATAGGGTGTCTTTTCCTTGCAAGCAATAAATGCGATTAGCACTAATAGTGTGGGAATCAGTCTTTTCATGGCTAAGAGTTTTATGGTTATATAAGAAGGTTATGAGTGTTTCGAATGATTCCTTATGATTCCGATAGTTGTACAATAGTAAGCTGAATCACTTGAGAATTTTGAAACATGCTTCTATACCTGCAAAGGTACAATAGTTATTTTTTTATCGGCACAAAAATGGAACCTCAGTATCAGTTCAGGTAATACTTGTCGGGTAAAGCCATCAGAGTAATGGTTATGGCTGCGTATCAGAATCTTAATATCCAAATGCAATGGTGATATTATTTTCCAAATACTATTTTCAGAAAATTATTTATCATTCGCAAAGGGGCTTTCAGCAACACTTATTGTCCTGAATGCTTCCGTCTGATCTATCTGTTGTTAAGATAGTCCAAAAGATAAGAGAATAGCATGGTTAATTTACCTTGACTTGTAATGGTCCCCCTCATGATCACTCCCCTTGGATCGCCTGTAAAGAAGTTTGGAATAACCTTATCTATCAAAATTTCTCCAAAGAATCGACTGGCGTCACGGGGCAATTCTCCCGGAAGGTTATCTATGGCCATTACGGTAACGTTTTTTTCACTGCTAAATGCAGCCTCCTCCTGTTCAAGAGTGGGGTTATAGTCATAAAAAGGCTCAGCAATGCATGATGTGAGTAGTGTAGAAGGGATTGGACCCGGTATATCGCAGCTGATATCAGCAATGGCAGATATTCTGAAATCGGGGGAGCGCATGTCTGCCTTGGTGAAGAAATGGGGTGCACGGTAGTCCCAGTAATGGCAGGCCACAAGGATATCTGTCACCCTGGCATAGGGAAGAAACGTGGACTGGTGTTGCGATGGGTAGTTTACCCAGAATTCCCAGTTAAACGATTCGCCATCGAGACGTTTAACGTAGTGCACCGGGTCAATCCTACATAGAACAGGTGCATTGAATTCCGTTGACAGATATTCATCGGGTGTCACTTCGTTAATACCAATGGCCCTGAATACTTCCAGTGCACCGTTAGCCACCCGCCCTCCTCCGGTGATGAGTAATCTAACGGGTTGAAGATGAATATTTTTCAGTCCGGATAGCAAATCTTCGTAATCGTGGCATTGATGTGCAGGGCGTAAATCATAGGTATTTGTTTTTATTCCATTGATGCGCAATGCGTTGTAAGCGCCAACTATACCTGCCCATCGTCCAAAAGCGATTATCCTTTCGCCCACGGGAGTGGTTATATATTCAAAATCAACAAGGGTGATTCTCTTGCGGGCAATCTCTTGCAGCATTTTCAGGTTATGGGGTTGTTTCTTGGCTACATGGGCAAAAAACATGTAATGTTTTTGAGGAATCAGTGTAGTTGCTTTTACCTCTTTGATGCCAATAAGAAGGTGACATTCATTAAGATCCTCCTTCAGAGGTATTCCGGCTTCAATGTATTCCGAATCTTTGAAACACCTGATCTCGCTTGGCTGCACAACTACCTCAACGTTTGGGTAACGATTCATCAATTCCACACATTGCCCGGGAGAAAGGGCTACACGTCTATCGGCTGGAGTCTTTGTTTCTCTCAGAAGTCCAATCCTAAACTTATCTGTCATAGCATAAACAATTATTGAAACTATGAAAATAGTTGTTTTGAATCAAAATCATGAAGTATTATGTAAAGTTACTATAAATAATGATAAATATCAATGTCAATTTATTGGTGTGGTCGTTATTCGAATGAATATCTTTTTGAATTGACCCTAGTATTGTGCAATAAGCCTTATGTTTCAACATTTTAATCACTATTGTATCCGGTATCAACAAGCAATAAAGAATAATTTCAGCTATTGTTTAATGTTTCACAACATTTCTTTTTGTTACCAAATTTTCATACCTTTGATTGGTTTGAAAAAACAGCAAGTCATTTATTATCAATAAAATAATTTTAAAATGGTAAAGAAAAAGACTTTTATTACCTGCGATGGGAACTATGCTGCTTCGCACATTGCGTACATGTTTAGCGAAGTTGCTGCCATTTACCCAATTACCCCCTCGTCAACAATGGCCGAGTACATTGACGAATGGGCTGCTTTTGGGAGAAAAAATATTTTTGGTGAAACCGTTAAGGTTACCGAAATGCAATCGGAAGCCGGTGCTGCCGGAGCAGTACATGGTTCGCTTCAGGCCGGAGCGTTAACCACAACCTATACGGCATCTCAAGGTCTGCTTCTGATGATCCCCAACATGTTTAAAATTTCGGGCGAGCTGCTTCCGGGAGTATTCCATGTATCAGCCCGAAGTGTTGCTGCTCAGGCTTTGTCAATATTTGGCGATCACAGCGACGTGATGAGTACCCGCTCCTGCGGATTTGGCTTACTGGCCACAGGCAGTGTACAGGAGGTGATGGATTTGGCAGGGGTGGCACACCTAACTGCCATCAAGTCGAGAGTCCCATTCCTGCACTTTTTCGATGGTTTCAGGACTTCACACGAAACTCAAAAGGTTGAGTTGATGGAAATGGAACAGTTGGCCACGCTGGTTGACAAGAAGGCCCTTCAGGAATTCCGTAACAGGGCATTGAATCCCGAGCATCCGGTTACAAGGGGAACTGCACAGAATCCCGATATCTATTTCCAAACGCGTGAGGCAGCCAACAAGTTTTACGATGCCGTGCCCGACATTGTAGAGGGTTACATGCAGGAGATTACCAAAATTACTGGTCGTGAGTACCACCCGTTCAGGTATTACGGTCATCCTCAGGCAGAGAATGTTATTATTGCCATGGGTTCAATTACCGATACGCTTAGCGAAGTGGTTGACCATTTGATGGAAAAAGGTGAAAAAGTAGGCCTTCTGGCCGTACATCTTTATAGACCATTTTCGGCAAAATATTTCTTTAAAGCCATTCCACAAACGGTGAAGCGCATTGCCGTCCTCGATCGTACCAAGGAACTCGGGGCCAATGGCGATCCGTTGTATTTAGATGTGAAGGATTTGTACTTTGGTAAGGCCAATGCCCCAATTATCGTCGGCGGTCGTTATGGACTGAGTTCAAAGGACACCACCCCCTCGCAGATGATAGCTGTTTTTGAGAACCTCAAAATGAAGGAGCCAAAGAATCAGTTTACCGTGGGTATTGTTGACGATGTTACCTTCAAATCGTTACCCCTGCTGCCCGAAGTAAATCTGGCCGACAAGGGAACATTCCAGGCTAAGTTCTACGGCATTGGCTCCGATGGAACTGTTGGTGCAAATAAGAACTCCATTAAAATTATTGGCGACAATACCGACAAGTACTGTCAGGCCTACTTTGCATACGACTCCAAGAAGTCGGGCGGGATTACCGTTTCGCACCTTCGCTTTGGCGACAAACCCATACGTTCGCCCTACCTTGTGATTACCCCCGATTTTGTGGCATGCCACGTGCCTGCATACCTGGAAAAGTACGATATGCTTAAAGGACTTCGCAAGGGAGGTACTTTCCTGCTTAATTCCATATGGAGTATTGAGGAGACAAAGGATAAACTACCCAATTCCATTAAGAAATATCTGGCCGAGAACAATATCTCTTTCTATGTGATTAACGCTACTAAGATAGCTGAAGAGATTGGGCTTGGCGGTCGTACCAACACCATAATGCAGAGCGCATTCTTCAAAATTTCGGGAGTTATTCCCTACGAATTAGCCGTGAAGGAGATGAAGGATGCCGTTGAGCATTCCTTTGGCCGTAAGGGCGAGGATGTTGTTAAGATGAATATGGATGCCATCGACAGGGGTTGCGATTTTGTTAAAGTGGAAGTGCCCGCCGAGTGGGCAAAATTACAGCCTGAAAAGATGTCTGCTATAAAGGGAGCCCCCGATTTCATTAATGAAGTCATGTTACCCATGATTACCATGAGGGGCGATGATCTTCCCGTGAGCGCATTCATAGGACGTGAAGATGGTACATTCCCTGCCGGAACTACCCAGTATGAGAAGAGGGGTATTGCTGTACACGTTCCCAAATGGATTCCCAACAACTGTACCCAGTGTAACCAGTGCTCATACGTATGCCCGCATGCTGCCATTCGTCCATTCCTTCTTACCGACGAGGAGTTGGCTAAAGCGCCCAAAGGCACAGAAACCGTTAAAGGAATTGGAACATTGAAGGATTACAATTACAGGATACAGGTTAGCGTTTTGGATTGTACGGGATGCGGCAACTGTATTGATGTATGCCCTGCAAAAACCAAAGCGCTGGAGTTTAGAACTCTCGATTCGCAGATGGCTGAAAGTGAGCGTTTCGAGTACATGAACAGGGTTGTAGGATATAAGGATACTGTGGTTGAGAAGGATAAGAACGTGAAAAACAGCCAATTTGCACAACCGTTGTTTGAGTTTAGCGGTGCCTGTGCAGGATGCGGCGAAACACCATACCTCAAGGCTATCACACAGCTGTTTGGCGAAAGGATGATGGTAGCCAATGCCACCGGCTGTTCTTCAATCTACGGCGGTTCTGCACCTGCTACCCCTTACCGTGCAAGCCATAAAGGGACAGGAGTGGCTTGGGCCAACTCGCTGTTCGAGGATAACGCAGAGTACGGCTTCGGCATGGCAACCGGTGTTAAAAAGCTTCGTGACAGGATTGCCGAGAGGATTCAGGCCGGCCTTGTCAATGGCTATGGTAACGAAACCAAGGAAGCCATGAAACTATGGCTCGAAAATATGAACAATGCCGAGGGTTCGGTACAGGCATCGGCCAAATTGGTTGAAGCACTCGAGAAGGAGAACGATGATCTGTCGAAAGAGCTGTTGGCACTGAAACAGTATTTTGTGAAGAAATCAATTTGGGTATTCGGTGGCGACGGTTGGGCATACGACATAGGGTACGGTGGTCTCGACCACGTTATCGCCTCGGGCGAAGACATTAACCTGCTCGTGCTCGACACTGAGGTGTACTCCAACACCGGAGGACAAGCTTCGAAGTCAACGCCCATAGCTGCGGTGGCCAAATTTGCCGCTTCGGGCAAGCGTATTCGTAAGAAAGACCTTGGGATGATGGCCATGTCGTACGGTTACGTTTACGTAGCTCAAGTGGCCATGGGTGCAAACCAAAATCAGTACTTCAAGGCTCTGAAAGAGGCTGAATCGTATCCCGGTCCGAGCTTAATCATTGCCTATTCACCCTGTATCAACCACGGGTTGCGCAATGGCATGGGCCTGTCGCAACGACAGATTAAAATGGCTGTGGAAGCCGGGTACTGGCAGACGTATAGGTATGACCCACGTTTGGAAAGTGAAGGTAAGAATCCTTTCCAACTCGATTCCAAAGAGCCCGAATGGGACAAGTTCCAAGATTTCCTGAAGAGCGAGGTTCGTTTTACCTCCCTTCAGAAAACATTCCCCGAAGAGGCCAAAGTATTGTTCAAAGCTGCCGAAGAGAATGCGCGTTGGAGGTATAACTCTTATGTGCGCATGGCCGCCATGGACTTTTCGAAATAAACAATACGCCATATATGAAAATAAGGTGTCGGTTTCGGCACCTTATTTTTTTATCATACATTAGGTAGTATGAAAATACATTTGTAAATTGCATTTGCTGATTTCTTTGTTTTAAACCCAAAGGCAATTTTTAGCATGTGTTTGCAAAAAGGAAGCAATAATATCACTGTGTCAAACCCTGCCAACCGGTTAATAAAAACACTTTTCCACTACGTATTCCTCGTATTGTTGGTTACGGATGCCTCTGCACAGGAGGTGAAACCCAAACCTGTTTTTCAGAATTTTACCGTGGATGAGGGCTTGCTCTCCAATGAGGTTTACCATATCATTCAGGATTCCATCGGCTACATGTGGATTGCCACAGAGAATGGTATTAATCGTTTCAATGGTGTTGATTTTCAGGATTACACCATTGATGATGGGTTGGTTGACAATACCATTTACGAAATTTACGGCGACCGCAAGGGTAGGCTTTGGTTCATATCGAACAGAGGCGCACTGGTATATTTTGAGCATGATACCATTAATCTCTACCCGTTTAATACGAAAATAACCGATCGGTTTACGGTAACACGGGGGCCGATAAAAAAGTCGTTCCTGATTGATTCCCTAGAAAATGTTCATGTTTCCTTTAAAAGGTATGGACGTTTTACAATTGGTACGGACGGGGCATGCGAGAAGTTGGCTGAAGAATATGATGAGGGTGTGGTGGTAATGGAAAAAACCCGGGATGGCACCATTTTGATTTCCACTCCGTTGGAGCCCCAAACCAAAAATTTTATTTATATCGACAAAGCTAAGAATCAGAAGTATGCCATTGATTATAGGGAATTATCCCATGCACGGACGCAGGTTTACAACATATACTGCATTGCTGAAAGTGACGACTCGTTTCTCATGGCCGTTTATGGAGCCGTTTACAGGGTAAAAAACGGGGAAATAGTACAGAAAAAGTCATTTGGCGAGGAGATTATTTGGATGTCGATGGATAATGACGGCAATCTATGGGTGGCCCCCATTGAGGGTGGCGTCTATTGCTTTGCCAATGCAAACTTCATGATGCACTCGGCACCATTCATGCTCAACAAAGTGATGGTCACCTCGGTGTGGCAGGATATGGAGAACGGCTACTGGTTTTCGAGTTTGGCCCACGGGGTTTTTTATTCTCCAAATATCAACATATTACATTACGATTCAGAGTCTTATCTTCCCAACAACAGGGTAAGCACTGTTTTTGCCAATAGGAGCGGGGTGTATCTCGGTTACGAAACGGGAGTTGTGAGCAGGTTGTACAAAAACAGAATTACCAATTATACCATAGGAGGAGAGCGTTCTTCACGTATTAGCATACGCTACCTTGGAATCGATTCAACATCGTCGGAAACATGGATAGGGTCAACGTTCTATCTATACCATTTACTTAATGACAAGATAGTTACGTATAGAGGGAGTACAAAACCCACGGGTATTTACCCCCGCGATGTTGTTAGGGATAACAACAACAACTTTTGGGTGGCCACCGCACAGGGATTGAAACTATTCAACGGAGAGAAAATAGTGTACGATTCCTTCCTCTCAAACGATTTTTCCACAACCATAAACTCCGTTTACCAAGACTCATCAGGTTGTTTGTGGCTTGGATGCGTAAACGGATTGTGGATTTTTAAGGATGAGGTGTACACTAATCTGGGGCAGCAGGACCCCATTTTTGCTAAGCAGATAAACTCCATAAAGGGTATAGAGGATGGAATCATGTTGCTGGCAACCAATGGATTGGGTTTGATAGCCCTTAAGGGCAATGAGGTGAATAGGATTACCATGGAGCATGGCCTGCCAAGTAACCACATTAAAAAGATTTTTATTGATCAATCGGGTATATGGTTGGCCACCAACAATGGGGTTAGTTGGATTAGGAATAAGAAAGAATTGAGTGATATACAGAATATTAATATTTCGCACGGCTTGCCAACCAACGATGTGAATAGCATTTTTGCCAGGGGGAACCGGGTATTTGTGGCCACCACCAAAGGTTTGGCTGTTTTCGATCGCAGGGCCATAGTGTTGAATACCGTTAAGGCCAAATGTAAAATTTTGAACGTAAAGGTAAATGGCGAGGAGGTAAGAACCAACGCCTCAGGTTTGCAACTACCATATAATCAAGGTCATGTTTCGTTCGATTTCATTGGTTTATCCTATAAAAATATGGGCAATGTCTGCTATCGGTATAGAATGAGTGGCCTCGATTCGTCGTGGGTTTACACACACTCCACCAACGCCATATTTTTTGGACTACCACATGGAAGCTATTTTTATGAGGTACAAGCACAGAACTCCGAGGGCATATGGGGCAACTCGGCAAGTATCCCCATTATTATCAAGCCTCCTTACTGGAAAAGGGCGTGGTTTATTGCATTGTTTGCAGCCATACTCTCGTCAACCTTCTTCCTGATTTATCTGGTTCGAATCAGGGCTATCAAGCGAATGAATCAGATAGAGAGCAGCATTAACATGTATAAGCAGCAATCGCTTCGTCAGCAAATGAATCCGCATTTCATTTTCAATACGCTGAATTCAATTCAACTTTACATACTCGAAAAGGATAGCATCAGCTCGCATAAGTACCTGACCAAATTCGCTAAACTTGTGAGGATGACTCTGGATAATTCTCAGTATCAAAGCACTTCCCTGAAAAATGAGCTGGATGCGCTGAAACTTTACCTGGAATTGGAAGCGCTTCGACTGGAGGATTCATTTAATTATTCCATTGAGGTAGAGGATAATGAATTATTGGTAAAATCCATACCAACTTTGCTGCTTCAACCATTTGTTGAAAATTCTATCTGGCATGGCATTATGCATAAACCAAAGCAGGAGGGATGGATAAAGATAAGGGTTGGAAGTGAAAACGGTCTGATTAAATGCACCATTGAGGATAATGGGATTGGTCGAAAGGCTGCCCAGGAGAAATCCGGCACACAGAATGGCAAACACAACTCGTTGGGTTATAAGATTACCTCTCAACGAATTGAACTGTTGAACACCCTTTACAGCGGAAAGTTTAATATCCAGTACGAAGATTTGTATGCCCCCGATGGAACTGCCACGGGAACAAGGGTGGTTATCACTATCCCATGTAACTAAGAGGAACTTTCATTTTGCATGTTTTGTTTATTGGGAATAATATCTGCCTATGCAATTAAACAACCTTATCCTGTTTTGTCCATTTACCGGATACAGTTCAACAAATCGGCATTTTTATTTTGTAAATTTGCCTCACTAAGAAAGCAGCAATGACCCTCAAAGCGATTCTGGTTGATGATGAAATAGCGGCCATACGTTCGCTTCAGTTCCTTTTGGAGAACTACTGCAAGGATGTGGAGGTTGTGGGTACCGCACGGTCGGCAGGAGAGGGTATCGAATTGGCCACGAAGTTTAACCCTGACATTATCTTCTTAGACATTGAAATGCCCGCAGGAAGTGGTTTCGAACTATTGGAACAGCTACCCGGGCTGGACTGTCAGGTTATTTTTGTGACGGCTTATAACAAGTATGCCGTAAGGGCATTCAAATATAGCGCTGTGGACTATCTACTCAAACCCATTGATATTGAAGAGTTGGAAAATGCCATTCAACGGGTAGTTGAGCAGAAAAGCCAGAAAATCAACCCAAGAGAAAGATATTCGGTTCTGTTTGAGAATATTAGGGAAGTGTTGCCACGGAAGCTGGTCTTTCCGGAGGGGCATGGTTACAGCTATGTCGATTTACACAATGTGCTTTACGTCGATATTGACAATGTTAACTTTGCCTTTACACTCGATGACGGAACAGTAAAACAATGCAGTTGCAGTGCCCTAAATATTAGCGAGATATTAGCAGAGAGAGGTTTTCAATCCGTAAGTCCACGCTGTATGGTAAATCTTAATATGGTTCACAAGGTTGACAAAAGTGGAAATGGTAGCGTTATTCTTTATAATGGCCTCTCTTTGCCACTGGATAAAGTAAAAAAGGATGACTTTATCAATAAGTTGCTATGGTTCAGCCAGAATAGAGAGAAGTAAGGCTCAAAATGCGAAGTAAATTGTGAGGATACTTGCACTGGATATAGGAAGAAAGCGTACGGGCATTGCGGTCACCGATTCGCTTAAATTAATTGCCAACGGTTTAACAACCATCGCAACCAACGATATTATTGGATACCTGTCAGATTATCCTTACATTTGTGAAGTAGAGCTGTTTGTTGTTGGTATGCCCCGACAAATGAACAATGAACCATCGGAAGCTGTTAAATACATTGAGCCCGTAATCAATAGGTTGAAAAAGGTTTTTCCTGCTATTCCCATTCATCTTTATGATGAGAGGTTTACATCGAAAATTGCACACCAAACCATGATTAGCGGTGGACTAAAAAAGAAGGAGAGGCAAAATAAAGCGCTGGTTGATACCATTAGCGCAACCCTGATTCTGCAATCGTATCTAGAGAGTATAGAACTTAAGCAACGCAACGCATGACACAGTCGGTATATATATATGGTTCTCCCGTACTTCGCAAGGTAACTTCAGAGATCACACCCGATTACCCCGGGCTCAACGAGTTGATTGAGAATATGTTCGAAACCATGAAGAATTCAGATGGCATTGGGCTTGCTGCTCCGCAGGTTGGGCTCTCCATTCGTCTGTTTGTTATTGATGCCTCCCCATTGGAAGAGGAACATCCTGAGTTGAAGAATTTCAAGAAAGTTTTTATCAACCCCAAAATTATGGGACGTTCCGAAAATCTGGGTATCTACAACGAGGGATGCCTTAGTATTCCCAATCTTAGGGAGGATGTAGAGCGACCCGAATCCGTTACAATAAAGTATTTTGACGAGAACTTCAATGAGCACGAGGAGCTATACGATGGTATCATTGCAAGGATAATCCAGCACGAATACGACCATTTGGAGGGAATACTGTTTACCGACAGGGTGTCGCCCATCCGCAGACAGCTGCTCAAGAGCAAGCTCAACGCAATTCTGAAGGGAAAATTCAACGTATCATACAAGGTAAGGCAGGCGTAAATGCTTTACACCAAAACGCCTTTCCCTTGCCTCACCACCACGGGTGAGGCATCGGTGCAATCCACCACAGTCGATGGCACATTCCCGCCATACCCGCCATCAACCACCAAGTCAACCAGATCGGCATATTTATCGTAAATCACCTCAGGGTCGGTGGTGTACTCAAGCATCTCGTCATCATCCTTCACTGATGTGGTGAGGATGGGATTACCCAACGCTTTCACAATTTCAATGGGGATGGGGTTGTCGGGAATGCGAATGCCAACGGTTTTGCGCTTGCTGATGAAGTAGTCGGGTACCCGGTTCAGTCCGGGAAGAATGAATGTGAATGGCCCCGGCAGATTGCGCTTGAGCAGCCTGAAGGTGATGTTGTCAACCTTGGCAAATGAGGATATATGACTTAAGTCGCTGCAAATAAATGAGAAATTGGCATCCTTGGCTTTTATGCCTTTCAGTTTGATGATGCTTTCCACAGCCTTGGGCTTGGTTATATCGCATCCCAGCCCGTAAACCGTGTCGGTTGGGTAAATAACAATACCCCCGCTGCGCAGGGCGTCAACCACCAGCTCAATTTGCCTGGGATTGGGATTTTCGGGGTATAGTTTTACCAGCATTTCAGTCAGTTTTATAAGGCAGTAGCCTTAGATTGGGCGCCTAACCGTTCACCTTTTTGTAATCCTCCAGAAACTTGGCAAGGCCAATGTCGGTGAGGGGGTGCTTAAGCAGCCCCAGGATGGCGCTAAGGGGACAGGTTGCCACATCGGCACCAGCCTCCATGCACTGGATGATATGCATGGTATGACGTATGGATGCGGCCAAAACCTGTGTGCCGTAGTCGTAATACCTGTAAACATCAACGATTTGGCGTACAAGTTCAACCCCGTCGGTGGATATGTCATCGAGCCGTCCGATGAACGGCGATACGTAGGTTGCGCCGGCCTTGGCGGCCAGCAGGGCTTGACCCACGGAGAATACCAGCGTGCAGTTGGTGCGGATGCCGATTTCGGTGAAATGCTTAATGGCCTTAATGCCTTCCTTGGTGCAGGGCACCTTCACCACAATCTGCTTGTGCAGATCGGCCAACTCCTTGCCCTCGCGAATCATCCCCTCGTAGTCGGGGGCAATCACCTCGGCCGAAATATCGCCACCCTTAACAATATTGCAAATATCAATGTAGTGCTGTTTAATGTTTGCCTCGCCCTTTATGCCCTCCTTAGCCATTAGCGAAGGGTTGGTGGTTACCCCATCGAGCACGCCCAAATCGTTGGCCTCACGTATCTGGTCGAGGTTTGCCGTATCAATAAAGAATCTCATGGTCGTTGTTTTTTAATGTTTTTGTACAATGAGAGCAAAGATATACATTATTGGTAAAAAGTAGCGTTTACACCCAAAATGTAATCCGAAAGCTATTTTAGCCGATTTTTTTTTCAAATAAAAAGAGAAAATTTGATTATTGTGTATCAAATCAGCAGGATGAGGAACTATGAATATTTGTCAGGCTGAAAATCCACGGTAAGTTTTTAAAAATCTAAATTTTTCGGTAAAAAACCTTGGGTTACAAATGGTATGATGATATGCAGTTTGCATTCTCTTTTTTTCTACACCAATAATCCCTATCTTGCCATACGATTTAGCCTATAATCCCAAACACATAAAATTATGAAACATTACTATTCCCTTCGAAATGCTCTGATAATGGCATTGATGCTACTGGTTTCCGGCTGTGCTACCGATAGTAATCGGGACGGTTTCAACTACAATGACTTCCCATACCTAGAGTACACCATTGAGCAGATGCAGCAGGGTTTTGATAACGGCGACTTCACAATTGAAATGGTGGTGAGGGCCTACCTGGAACGCATTGAGCTAATCGACAGGAATGGGCCATGCCTGGGCTCCATTATCACCGTTAACCCCGATGCCATAGCCATAGCGCAGCGGTTGGACAAGGAGTTGCAGGATGGGCATAAGCGCGGGCCACTGCATGGTATCCCCGTGGTGCTAAAGGACAATATTGATACCCATGATAAGATGCCCACCACGGCGGGTTCGCGTGCCTTGGCCAATTCGTTCCCTTTACAGGATAGCCGGGTGGCTAAGCAGTTGCGCGAGGCGGGTGCTGTCATCATTGGCAAGGCCAGCCTTAGTGAGTGGGCCAATTTCAGGGGTTCGCTCTCTACCAGTGGTTGGGGTGGCATTTCGGGCGAAACCCGAAATCCGTACGATGTAACCCGCAACCCATGCGGTTCCAGTTCAGGGTCGGGGGTAGCAGTTTCGGCAAACCTAACCATGCTGGCCATAGGCACCGAAACCGATGGATCCATCGTGTGCCCATCGCATGCCAATGGCATTGTGGGCATCAAGCCCACGGTTGGGCTCATTAGCCGCACCGGGGTAATCCCCATTGCCTATACCCAGGATTCGCCGGGACCCATGGGTAGAACCGTTACCGATGTGGCCATCTTCCTGGGAGCACTGGTGGGTTGTGACTCCACGGATGCCAAAACGCTGCTGAGTCGAGAGAAATACCATACCGACTACACGCAATTCCTTAAAAAGGACGGGCTACAGGGGAAGAGGATTGGCTTCTTTACCGGCGTTTCGGGAATGCATTTCAAAGTGGATAGTGTTATGACTCAAGCCATTCGTCTTCTCAAGGAGGAGGGAGTAGAGGTTGTTGAGCTGAGCAGAGTGGTGGAACCCATGGCAGGTCAGAACTCCTTTGAGGTAATGCTTTATGAGTATAAGGATGGGCTCAACAAGTATTTTGCATCCCTCGGCCCCGATGCCCCCATCAAGAATGTGGAGGAACTCATTGAGTTCAACAAAAACGACTCCATTGAGCTGAAGTACTACAACCAGCTGTACCTGGAGATGGCACAGGCCAAGGGCGATTTAAACTCGCCGCAGTATAAGCAGGCTCTCGCGGATATGATGGCTCAAACCCGTACCCGTGGAATTGATAAGGTGATGGATGAGAATCGGTTGGACGCCATTGTTGCTCCCACGGGCACCCCGGCATGGAAAACAGACCTTATCAATGGCGACAGCTATTCGTTTGGCACCTCTTCGCCCTCGGCTCAAGCCGGATATCCCATCATCTCGCTGCCCATGGGGGCTATCGACGGGCTCCCCGTTGGCCTTTCATTCTATGGGAGGGCCTGGAGCGAGCCGGTGCTGCTGGAGATTGCCTATGCGTATGAGCAGAAGACAAACCACAGGATTATACCCCGGTATTTGAATGCTAAGTAAAGGGTAGAGTTTTTGTGAAAACGAAAAAGGGCGTGCTGTATAGAGTACGCCCTTTGTGTTCTGTTGGTCGATGATTACCCTAAACTTTCCCAGAACATGCAGTAGATAAAAACTGCTGCAATGGCCACGGGTGCAATGAATTTTACTGCAAAGTTGAAGTAGGGATAATACTTGGTTTTCAGTTCACCCTCGTTGGAGAGTTCAGCCTTAAGCATTTTCTTGCCGCCAAACCATCCCACGAACAGCACAATGAGTAATCCGCCCAGGGGAAGCATTACATTGGAAGCGGAATAGTCCAAAATATCGAAGATATTCTTGCCGAAAAGGGTGAACCCTTTCATAATGCCCAAGGAGAGCGATGCAAATACCCCCAGTATTGATGCGGCGATGGTGGCAATAAAAGTAGCCTTTCTGCGGGTCATCTTCAACTCCTCCGAGAAGAAGGCCACCACAACCTCAAGCAACGAGATGGTTGAGGTGAGTGCAGCCACTGCCAGCAGGATGAAGAAAATGGTGCCAAAGAATCCTCCACCAAACATCTTCTGGAAAATACCGGGGAGGGTAATGAATACCAAACTGGGGCCACTACTGGGTTCAATGCCAAAGGCAAATACGGCCGGGAATATCATAACACCTGCGAGAATGGCGATGAGCGTATCGGAAAGGGCCACCGAAACGGCCGTAGATGCAAGATTTTCTTTCTTCCCGAAATAGGATGAGTAGGTGATAAGGCAGCCCATGCCCAGGCTAAGCGAAAAGAAAGCCTGACCCACGGCATATAGAAACGTTTTGGCGGTAACCTTACTAAAATCGGGTTTAAAAAGGAAGGCCAATCCACCCTTTCCACCTTCGAGTGTAACCGAACGCACGCAAAGTACAATGATAAAAAGTAGCAACAGTGGCATCAACAGTTTGGTGTACTTTTCAATCCCTTTGCTCACACCCGCCAGTATGATCAATGCCGTGAGAATCATGAATATCATTTGCCATACAACAGGGCGTATGGGATTGGCTATAAAGGCACTAAACGTATTTTCCAGATCATGCGAGCTTTGCCCCGCAAAGCCATTGGTTGCCGAACTGACCATGTATTCAAGAGTCCAGCCGGCCACAGCGCTATAGAAAGCGAGGATGAAAAACGCAGCCACAATACCCATTAGCCCGATGAGATTCCACCGTTTACCGGGAGCAACAACGTTAAACGAACCGTAAGCATTCCTTTGCCCCCTGCGGCCAATGGCAAATTCCGACATCATCACCGGAACGCCTACTGCCATTACAAAAAAGAGATAAATGATCAGAAATGCTCCACCGCCATTTTCGCCGGCCACGTAAGGGAATTTCCAAATGTTGCCCAAGCCCACGGCCGAGCCGGCCGTTGCAGCGATAATTCCAAATTTACTTCCAAAACTATCACGTACTTTAATGTCAGACATATTGATTTACAGTTGATTGATGATATCTAATCGAGTTGAATTGGTTTGTTAAGTTGCAAAAATTCTTAATTTTCGACAAGAGTTAAGAAAAAAATTACCCCAAACCGTTGGGAAGAGTTTGGGGTATTTTGTGGCGTGAAGCATAGAAGTAACTATGCAACTGTTATTTCTTTGCAGAGATACACATCCTGAATGGCATTTAAAATGCCGATACCTTCCTTCATGGGGCGCTGGAAAGCCTTACGGCCGCTGATTAAACCCATACCTCCGGCACGCTTGTTAATTACAGCAGTGGCAACTGCTTCGGCCAAGTCGCTGGCTCCACTGGATGCTCCACCGGAGTTGATCAATCCTGCCCTGCCGTTGTAGCAGCTGATAACCTGATATCGGGTTAAATCGATGGGGTGGTCGCTGGAGAGCTGGCTGTACACCTTATCGTGCGTTTTTCCAAAGCTGATGGCCTTGAAACCACCGTTGTTCTCAGGAAGTTTCTGCTTAATAATGTCAGCCTGAATGGTTACTCCCAAGTGGTTTGCCTGTCCGGTTAGGTCAGCAGCTACGTGGTAGTCAACGCCATCCTTTTTGAATGCGTTGTTGCGCAGGTAGCACCACAGTACGGTAGCCATGCCCAGTTCGTGAGCGCGTTCAAAAGCTTCGGCAATTTCAATGATCTGACGGTTGGACTCCTCGGAGCCAAAATAAATAGTGGCTCCAACGGCTACAGCACCCATATTCCAGGCTTCATCAACAGAACCGTACAGGATTTGGTCGTACTTGTTGGGATAAGTGAGCAGTTCGTTGTGATTAATTTTAACAATGAACGGTATTTTATGGGCATACTTCCTTGCAACCGATGCCAAAACACCGAAAGTGGAAGCCACGGCGTTGGCACCTCCCTCAATGGCCAACTTAACAATGTTTTCAGGGTCAAAATAGATGGGGTTTGGGGCAAAAGATGCACCTGCAGTATGTTCAATTCCCTGATCTACGGGTAAAATGGAGAGAAATCCGGTACCTCCCAATCTTCCGTGATCAAACATGCTCTGAAGGCTCCTTAGCACTTGTGGGGTACGATTTGATTGAGCAACCACACGATCCACAAAATCAGGCCCAGGCAAATGCAGCTGTTCTTTCGGTAGGGTTTGGCTCTTGTGATCAAGCAAATACTTTGCCTTGTCACCTAAATGTTCAATAATTGTGTTATAATTCATAGCTTTTTATTTTTGAGTGATTTTCATGCAAATTTAGACATTTTACCAGAGATAACCAATATTGCTCAATCATTTTGTGAAGGCTTAAATTATCTCTTCTGACTTGTCCCAATAGTGTTGATGTGCAAGAGTTCCTTTTTACACCTTGAACTGTTGACAGTCACTATTAAGTTTTTTTTTAAATTGCCCGCGTATCATTTCATTTAATGTAAATACTTGAAAATAAATGCACCCTCGCTGTAAGAGGAAGTTAATGCCCAAAATTTATTTTCATGCAATTCGTTTTGGGTTACCTAAAAATATTGCAATCTTTGCTTCCTATTGTCTTTTAATTATGGTTTCTCTCGATTTTGCAATTTCCACTGTCATCGAATTTTCCCACGCTTTGGGAAAAACAGAGGAGGTCCCCCTATGGGAATCACCCGGAAGGGTTTTGGCTGCTGAAGCGGTCTCTGATATCAATATGCCCCCGTTCGATAAGTCGGCGGTGGATGGCTATGCCTGCCGCAGGGAGGATTTGCATCTCAATTTGCGAGTTGTCGAGGTGATTTCGGCAGGAACCATGCCCACAAAAACCATAGAGAAGGGAACCTGCGCAAAGATAATGACCGGTGCCCCTGTTCCACCCATGGCCGACTGTGTTATCATGGTGGAGGATACTGAAGCCATTGACAATGAAACCATCCGTTTTGTGGGCAGGGATACCAAAACCAATATAGCCCGATTTGCCGAGGACATCAGGATGAACGACACCGTACTGGAGAAGGGAACATTTATCGAACCCCAGCATGTGGCCATCATGGCATCGGTGGGGGTAAACAGGGTGAAGGTGGCAGCCAGGCCAAGGGTATCGGTGTTGATTACGGGCGATGAGCTGGTGGAGATAGACAGGGTCCCAGGCGGCAGCCAAATCCGTAACAGCAATGGACATCAGCTCTATACGCAAGTGGTGCGATGGGGCGGTGAACCTATTTACGGTGGAATTGTTGAGGATAATCGGGAGGCAACCCGCAAGGCCATAGCCAATGCTCTTGAAAAGAGCAATATCGTTACACTTACCGGCGGTGTATCGCTGGGCGATTTCGATTTTGTTCCCGACGTTTTGAAAGAGTTAGGGGTGGATATTAAGTTCCAAACCATGGCGGTGCAGCCGGGTAAACCCACTGTTTTCGGGGTGAAGGACGATAAGCTGGTATTTGGACTTCCGGGCAATCCGGTATCATCGCTCTTTCAGTTCGACCTTTTGGTGCGCACGGCCATGCTACGAATGATGGGAGCTACTAAACCCGTTAAGGATATCATCAAGGTTCCCATTGCCGGCGATTTCTCCCGAAAACGTTCTGAACGGCTTGCATTGGTGCCGGCCATGATTAATCCCAAAGGTGAGGTAGAACCGGTTAATTACCATGGATCGGCACATATCTTTGCCCTAAATAAGGCTACAGCCATGATAATTGTGCCGGTGGGTGTTAACTCCATTGGCAAAGGAGAACTTGTTGATGTACGACCAATTTAACAGACATATCACCTACTTACGCATTTCGGTTACCGACCGATGCAACTTGCGTTGCACATACTGTATGCCGGCCGGGGGAGTAGCCCTGCTTAGGCATCAGGACATTATTTCGTTCGATGAAATAGTCGATTTCACACGCACTGCCGTGAAGATGGGTGTTAGCAAGGTACGCATCACTGGGGGCGAACCCCTGGTACGCAGGGGTATTGTGGATTTGGTTAGGATGATTGCAGCCATAGAGGGCATTAATGACCTCTCCATGACAACCAACGGAACCCTGCTGACGCAGTTTGCACAGCCCCTCTACGATGCAGGGGTGAAGCGGATAAACATAAGCCTGGATACCCTCAATGCCGATGAGTATGCCCGAATCACCCGAGGCGGGAACATTAAGGATGTATTGAACGGTATTTTCAAAGCCAAGGAAGTGGGGTTTCAGCCAATCAAGCTAAACTGTGTGGTGAATGAATCATCGCAGGAGCCCAATGCCATGGAGGTGAAACGATTTGCAGCAGAACACGGCTTTCAGGCACGGTTCATTCCCCTTATGGATTTGGACAAAGGGGTTCATGGAGTGGTGGAAGGGGGCGAAGGAGGCGATTGTGCCCGTTGCAACAGGCTCAGAATCACAGCCAATGGGCTGGTCAAGCCATGCCTTTTTAGCGACATTGGGTATAGCATCAGAGAGCTGGGAGCTAGGGAGGCCATCACTAGGGCAATTGACAATAAGCCCGAATGTGGTGGAACAAGCATCTCCGGTGAATTTTACAACGTTGGAGGGTAAGCATATCATTCTCAACAACCATAAATCAAAGTAAACATGGAGTTATCACACACCAACAGCGAGGGCAAGGCCAAAATGGTTGATGTGAGCCCCAAACCCAATCAGGTTCGTCGGGCTACGGCAACAGGATTTATCAGGCTGAAACCCGAAACCCTTTCGCTTATCAGCGACAATGCCATGAAGAAGGGCGATGTACTGACCGTTGCTGAGATTGCGGGGATACAGGCGGCCAAGCGCACCTTCGAACTTATCCCTTTGTGTCATAATCTGTTAATCACAAAGGTTGATGTGGAGGCGACCATTAAGGGAACGGGCGTTGCGGTTACCGGTACGGTGAAGTGCGTGGGGCAAACAGGGGTGGAAATGGAAGCCATAACGGCTGTTTCTGTGGCTCTACTCACCATATACGATATGTGCAAAGCGGTGGATAAGGAGATGGAGATTGGCCAAATCAAGTTGGTTGAGAAAACCAAGAAGGATATTTAGTGAACTGTCAATGTGAATGCCATGCAAAAGGTTAAGGTTTTATCGGTCAATATTTCGGTTGAAAAGGGAACCATTAAGCTACCCGCTCAAAGCATTGAGCTCAATGAGCTGGGGGTAGTCAACGACGCCCATGCGGGCGAATGGCACAGGCAGGTGAGCATGTTGGGGAAGGAGAGCTTCGACCGGTTTGCACAGCTGGCAGGAAGGACCATCAACTATGGCGAGTTTGCCGAGAATATTACTACACAGGGGATGGAGCTGATTGATACCAAACCCGGCGACCGCTTTATTGGCAATGATGTGGAACTGGAGGTTACCCAAATTGGCAAGGTTTGCCATGGCGACAGCTGCGCCATATACCGCGAGGTGGGAAACTGCGTGATGCCCAAGGAGGGCATTTTTCTTAGGGTTATCAAGCCCGGGACTCTTAAACCCGGTGATGAGCTGGTTTTCGTCCCCAAAATCTACAGGGTACTGGTACTAACCATCAGCGATCGTGCTTACAAGGGCACATACGACGACAGGAGCGGTCCCACCGTGGTTGGCAGAGTGGATGATTTTTTTCAAAACCTAAAGTGGCAACATACCGTTGACACCCTCATCATCCCCGATGATGACCGTATGCTGCGTGGCAACTTGCTGAAGGCAAGGGAACAGGGCTTTGATTTGGTTATAACTACCGGCGGCACCGGCGTTGGCCATCGCGATGTTACCCCGGAGGTGGTTAAGGAAATGATTGATAAGGAAATACCCGGAATCATGGAAATGATAAGGGTGAAATATGGTGCCGACAAACCCAATGCTCTGCTTAGCCGTGGAGTGGCGGGGATTATGGGCAATGCTTTGGTTTACACACTACCCGGGAGCGTGAGAGCGGTGAACGACTATATGGATGAGATTGCCAAAACGCTAAAGCACTTGTACCTAATGAAGATGGGAATCGATGCCCACTAAATCCTTAGCGAAAATTCGGTACTTTTTGTAAACCACACCGCCCATTCTCTCCATTTCGGCACGCACTTTCGTATTGGTCTCCATCTCCAGATGGCTGTCAATATGGGTCATCCCTCTTCCAATG
>Ga0209605_1001903_pt1 | contig 21552 bp, 14 predicted proteins | sample AD_UKC035_MetaG_FD_184408 | JGI IMG/M metagenome (GOLD analysis project Ga0209605, IMG submission 184408) | Active sludge microbial communities of municipal wastewater-treating anaerobic digesters from USA - AD_UKC035_MetaG (SPAdes) (version 2) | ecosystem: Engineered > Bioreactor > Anaerobic >...
TGCGGCAACCGGCGGTTCTTCTACAACGCGCTGCAGCGGGAGTGCCACCGGGCGATCCGGTTCGGCGAGACGTTCGGACTGGCCATGATGGACCTGGACCACTTCAAGCAGGTCAACGACGCCTACGGCCACGCCGCCGGCGACCACGTCCTGCAGGAGGTGGCCGAGGTGACCCGCAAGGCGGTCCGGAACACGGACATCCTGTGCCGCTTCGGCGGCGAGGAGTTCGTGCTGATCCTCGCCTACGTGGACAAGGAAAGTCTCTACATCGTCTCCGAGAAGATCCGGCAGGCGATCGAGGCGACCACCTTCAGCTACGGCAATTTCAAGCTGCGAATCGCGGTCAGCATCGGCTCCACCATCGTCTCCGGGCAGCACGGCGTGGTGGATTCCGAACAAGTGGTCAACCGGGCCGACCGCGCCATGTACTTCGCCAAGTACCACGGCCGCAACCAGAGCGTCCTGTACGAGGACCTGCCCCAGGAGTGGAAGTTCATCGAAAACTGACCGCCCGCCGCATCCGCCGTGCGCTTGCCTGAGCCGCCGCCTTCGGTTACAATCACTTTCAGTCAACAGCATCATCCGTCGGTGCGGGCATGCGCGCGACCGGGAACACCGGCTGCGCCCGCCGGCGGGTTCCGTCGCCGGATGGCGGGAGGCCCGAGCGCGACAAGGAGGGGCATCATGAGACGGATCACCGCAATCATCGGCTGGATCGCCATCGGGTGGCTGGCCGCCGGGGCGGGCGACGTCCGGGCGCAGGCGATCGTCATCGACCACACCTGCACGGACCTGTCGGCCATTCCGGAGAGCGTCATCAACACGGTCAAAAGCCAGCGCAAGGTCCACTACGCGCACACGTCGCACGGCTCCCAGATCAACACCGGCCTGGAGCTGATAGAGACCACTCTCTTTGATGTTGAGGTGGGCTGGTGCGAGCTGCCGGACGTCAGCGGGGCGCTCTGCATTTTCGACGGCCAGGAGACGGGCGATTACATCACCCCGGACCTGTACTGGCAGACTGCCGACGGCCTGGATCTCACCCGCGATGTGCTGGACCACAACACTGCGCTCAACGCCTCGATGTGGGCCTGGTGCACCCAGCTCGACTATTACAGCTCGACGGATGTCCAGGCGTACCTGGACGCCATGAGCCAGCTCGAGAGCGAGTACCCGGGCGTCCGGTTCGTCTATTTCACCGGCAACGCCCAGGCCACCGGCGCCGAGGGGTACAACCGCTACCAGCGCAACCAGCAGATCCGTCATCACTGCCAGAACTTCGGCAAGGTGTTGTTCGACTTCGCCGACCTGGACAGCTGGTGGTTCAACCCGGTCGCCAGCGCCTGGGAGCAGGCGACCTACAGCTACGGCGGCCAGACCATCCCGGTGGAGCATCCCGAATTCCACGGCGACGAGGCGGGACACACCACCTACGACAGTTGCCGCCAGAAGGGGCGGGCGTACTGGTGGCTGATGGCCCGGCTCAGCGGCTGGTCCGGCGCGGGCGAATGCGCCGTCGCGCCGAGCGGCCTGCAGGCGGTGCCCAACCCGGTCCAGCACCGGATCGCCCTGTCCTGGCAGGACAACTCCTCGAACGAGGACAGCTTCATCGTGCAGCGCCAGGTCAACGGCGGCGGCTGGAACAACACCTACCATACCGTGGGCGCCGGCGTCACGGCGTGGACCGACACCGGACTGTCCGACGGCACGTACAATTACCGGGTGGTGGCGCACCGGAACGACGACGGCACCGGGTCGCCATGTAACTCCGCGCCGTCCAACGAGGCCGGGGCCACGCTCAGCAGCTCCCCGCCGGCTGCGCCATCGGGACTCACGGCCGCCAGCGGCGCGGCGGGCATCTCGCTGGATTGGGCGGACAACTCGGACGACGAGGACCTCTTCCGGATCGAGCGGGCCGTCGATGGCGGCGATTTCGCCCCGTTGGCGGAGCCGGCGGCCGATGTCACCGAGTACCTGGACGACGGCGTCACGGAGGGAACCACCTACAGCTACCGGGTGCAGGCCGTCAACGTGTTCGGCGCATCCGCCTGGTCCAACACGGCCGTCGTGACCCACCTCGCCCTGGGCGATCTCAACGGCGACGGGCTCGTGAACGTAGTCGACGCGCTGATCCTGGAGCACGTGCTGGCGGGCAACATCCCGCCGGGGACCGCGCCCTGCAACTGCCCCGGCTGCGGTGACTGGAACGGCAACGGCATCCTCGACGCCCGGGACCTGGCGGGGCTGGTGCTCGCGCTCGCCGAAGCGCGCCGGACCGGCGGCGTGATCTGCGCGGGGCACGTGCCGGACCTGGTCACCGACCAGAACGTCCGGCAGACGCCGGTCCTGGCTGAGCCGGCCGCCCGGGATCCATACATCGATCCGGTTTTCGACACCTGCGTCGTCCGGCTCACCGACCGCGCGGCCGATCCCGAACCGGACGACACGTCGGCGGGGCTGGTCCCCGAGTATGCCCGGGTGCAGGCCTTCAACGCCGACGAGACGCGGATCCTGATCCGGGGGACCGACGGCACCGCCTACCTCTACGACGCGGCGACCCTGCAGCCGCAAGGGCTGGTCTGGTACCCGGGAACCGAACCGCGCTGGGACGCCGACGATCCGGATCGGCTCTACTCCATCGACGAAACCCGCCTGATGGCGTGTGACGTTGCCACGGGAGAGTGCCAGACCGTGCGCGACTTCGCCGCCGATCTGCCGGCGTTCAACCTGGCCACGGTCTGGACCCGCTGGGAGGGGAGCGCGTCGGCCGACGGCCGCTACTGGGCGTTCATGGCCGAAAACACCGACTGGATGGCGGTGGCCCTGCTGGTGTACGACCTCCGCGAGGATCAACTCGTGGCCGTCCGGAACCTGTCCGGCGACCGCGACATCGACAACGTCACCATGAGCCCGTCGGGCAACTACGTGGTCGCGCTGTTCGACGTGTATTGCGATCTCGGCGAGCTGGGCACCGGCGACGCCCCGTGCGGCGTCATGGTGTACGACCGCGACCTCCAGAACGCCCGCGGCCTCCACCGGCAGAGCCCCCACGGCGATGTGGCGCTGGACGCCCTCGGCCGGGAGGTGATGATCCTCCAGGACCCGGACACCGACCACATCGCCATGATCGACCTGGCCACGGGCGCCTGCACGCCGCTTTGGGCCATCGATTTCAGCCACTCCCCGCAGGGGTTCCATTTCAGCGGCCGGGCGTTCGGCCGGCCGGGCTGGGCCGTGGTGTCCACCTACGCCGGCGATCATCCCGTCGACTCCACCTGGATGGACGACCAGGTGTTCCTGGTGGAGCTGCAGGCCGGCGGCCGGGTGGTGCGCCTGGCCCACAACCACACCCTCTATGTGGACCAGGAGCACGACTACTGGGCCGAGCCGCACGCCACCGTCAACCGGGATCTCACCCGGATCCTGTTCGGCTCCAACTGGGGCCGCAGCGGCACCAGCCAGGTGGACACCTACCTGATCGAGCTGCCGGCGGACTGGGCCGCCCTGGTGAAATAGCCGCCCCCTGACTTCCGCCCGCTTCTGCTACAATGCGGACGGCGCCGCCGCCTGCGGCGGGCCCGGGAGGTTCCGGACTATGAAGTGTCGCGTCGGCTGCGGGGCCTGCTGCATCGCCCCGTCCATCAGCTCGCCGATTCCGGGGATGCCCGGCGGCAAGCCCGCCGGCGTGCGCTGCATCCAGCTCACGCCCGACAACCGCTGCCGCCTCTGGGGGCGTCCCGAGCGGCCGGGGGTATGCGTCAGCCTTCAGGCGACGCCCGAGATGTGCGGCGGCAGCGCGGCCGAGGCGCTGGCCTGGCTGACCCGGCTGGAGCAACTGACCGCGCCGACTGCCGCCGCCGCTGATCCATCATCACAGGAGACATCATGACCGACGAGCGTTTTCCGCGGGAGGAACTGACGGCGCGGCTGGAACGGTTCCAGTCCGCGCTGGCCGGCGCCGGGCTGGACGGCGCCATCGTGCTGCAGCGGGCCGACCTGGTCTGGCTCACCGACGCCGCCTTCCAGGGCGCGCTGCTCGTGCCGGCGGCGGGTGCGCCGCGGCTCTTCGTCTGGCGCGGCCGCGGCCGGATCGGCAACGGGTGCCCGTGGGAGCCCGAGCCGGTGGCCGGGATGGGCAAACTGCCGGCGGCGATCGCGGCCGCCGGCCTGGCCGGCTGGCGGCGGGTGGGCTTCGAGGAGGACGTGCTCCCCGTGGCCTGGTACCGGCGGCTTGTGGCCGGCGTCTGGCCCGCGGCCGAACACGTTGACATCGCCCCGGCGCTGCGGCGCCTGCGCAGCCATAAATCGCCGCGGGAGCTGGAGCGCGTCCGCGCCAGCGGCCGGGTGCTGGCCGGCGGATTCGCGGCGCTGCGCTCGATCTTGCGCGAGGGGATGCCCGAGTACGAGGCCCAGGCGCGCCTGGACCTGGCCATGCGGCTGGCGGGCGACCAGGCGGCCGGGCGCACCCGCGGCTTCAACGCCGAGGCGCGGGGCGTGGTGGCCTGCGGCGCGTCGGCGGCGGTGGACACCGCCTTCGACGGGCCCATCGGCCAGCCGGGCCGCTACTACCTGGCGCCCATGGGGGCGGGCAGCGGCGTGATCCGCGCCGGCGCGCCGGTGATCGCCGACTCCACCGCCGGTTACGCCGGCTACATGACCGACATGACCCGCACCTACCACATCGGGCCGCTGGACCGGCGCTTCGTCGAGGCGCACGACTTTTGCGTCCACATCCTGGCTGAAGTCACCCGGCGCCTGGTGCCCGGCGCGGTGCCCGAAGAGTTGTATCAATGGGCCGTCGACGAGGCGGCGGCGGCCGGCTACGCGGAACACTTCATGAACCGGGGCGAGAACAAGGTCCGCTTCCTGGGCCACGGCATCGGGCTGGAGATGGACGAGGTGCCCATCCTGGCCCGGCGTTTCACCGAGCCGCTGGCCGCGGGAATGGTTTTCGCCGTGGAGCCCAAGATCATCTTCGATGACGGCGGCGTGGGCGTCGAGGATACCATCGTCGTCGGCGCCGGCGGCGGCGAGGTGGTGACACCCCTGGAACTCGGCCTGATGCAGGTCGGTTGAGACGCAACGGAGCGGAAGCCATGCCGTACCTGGTGGACGGCAACAACCTGATGGGCCGCGCGGCGGCGCGCGGGCTGGGCGGTCCCACCGACCGCCGCGGCGTGGTGGCCGCGCTGGCGGCGCTCGCCGCCGGGCGCGGCGGGCGGTTCACCGTGGTGTTCGACGGCGCGCCGGATGCGCACTTCGCCGGCGACGTCGCGCTCGGCCCCGTCCGGGTGGAATTCGCCGCCCCCCGCTCCGCCGATGACCGGATCCTGGCTCGGGTGCGCGCCGCCCGCAACTCCCGCGACCTGACGGTGGTGACCGATGACCGGGCGCTCGCGGCGGCCGCGCACGGCCTGGGGGCGCGGGTGGCCGGCGTGAACGAGTTTCTGGACCGCCTGGCCTCAGGCGGTAGGCGCTCCGCCGGCGCCAAGGGCGACGCCGGCCCGGTGGACGTGGCCTTCTGGGAGGATTACTTCAGCGGCCGCACCGACGACGACTGATCGCCCGCGTGCTCGTAATCGTAATTCGTAATCGTGATCGTAATCGAGATCGTAATCGTAATCGAGGCTCGAGTCTCGAGACTCGATGCTCGTTCCCGTAACGCGGACATCGGACGTCGGAAATCGGACATCGAAAATCGGACCTAGGACCTGGGTTCTGGGTCCTGGATCCTGAATACTGAATCACAGCACCTAGATCCGAGCATCGTTTCACCCATTCACCCATCCACAGCTCTACTCGTTCTCCTGTTTGTGGCACGAACCATCGGTAGGCACAGCGGATGTACCGCGAGCTGCAGCGAGCGGCGGGAAGGGGCCCTCGCGGCATCTCTCCCCGGGTGCCGCACCACTCCATCGGCGTCCGTGGAAGGACGCGGTGGGAATGCGGCGCGACGGGGCATTTGGGGCCGGCTCTGCGCTCAGGGCGTGTCCCCATCCGCGCATCTTGGGGGGGTGGCCTCCCAATCTTCAGAATATTTACAATATATTGATAATAAAATGTTTATAGTGATTATTAGTCAGGGGCCGCCTTTGACAATTTGCCCCTTGTCGCCGCGGACGGTTGACCGTCCCGGCTCGAAAATCTATAATGCGGAAGACGGACTAACCTTTTGATGGAATTGATGCAATCCGCCCCGGCCGGGCAGGAGCGCGCGAGGGATGAGACGGATTCGCAAGAAAGTCTCGAAAACGGCGAGGCGCACCCCGAAGCGGGCGGGTTCTGCCTCGACGTCGGCCGTTCTCACCCCGCCGGAGGCAATCCGCGCCCCGAAGGCGGAAGGACGCACGATCAAAACGAAGGATCGTGCAGCCGCGACTGACCGAACCTCTGCGGGTGCGGGCCGGAGGACCCAGACAGCCGAGCGCATCGAGAAAGCGGCCGCAAAGCCCAAGGCGCCCTTGAAGACAACCGCGGCCCGGCGGCCCGCGAAGGCCGTCCCGAAAAAACGGAAGGCCGCCCAACGGTTCCAGACGGAACCCAAGGCCGCTCCGATTGAACAACCCGGGCCGGCGGAGCGGCCCGGGGCGAGACCGAAAGCCGGTCGGCATCCGGCGCCTCCAAAGGTCACACCGCCGGCGACGTCACCGGAAGCGGCGCCGCTCGAGGCGAACGCGATTCCCGTCCCGCCCCGGGCGTCTCCGGCGGCTCCACCGCCCAAAGCCTTCGCGAAGACGGCTCCGCCTGAAGCCGTCCCGCCGGATGCCCCGACCGCGGCGGCGCCGGCGGCGGAACCAGTCGTGACGCCGACCGCCGTGCCCCCGGTGGAACAGCCGAAGGCCGCGCCGGTGAGGACACGCCGACGGGCCGCCGCCGTCGATGAGGCCCGGGAAGCGGAGGCCCTGCGCCGCCCGGTGCGCCGGCGGACACGGCGCAGCGACCACCCCGGCGACTTCGATTTTGTCCGTCTCAATGTGCCGTGCCAGTGGGCCTGCCCGGTGCTCACCGACGTGCCCGACTACATCTTCGCCATCGCCGGCGGCGACCGCGACAAGTCATACCTCATCAATCGGGCCACCAACCTGATTCCCGGCGTGCTGGGCCACGTCTGCTCCCGGCCCTGCGAGGCAGCCTGCCGTCACGGCGAGCCCGACCTGGGCGAGCCGGTGGCCATCTGCCATCTCAAGCGCGTGGCAGCCGACTTCCGCAACCAGGACCACCCGTGGCCGGACCGTCTGTTCCCCGATTCGGGCTGCACCGTGGGGGTGGTGGGCGGCGGGCCGGCCGGCCTGGCCGCCGCCCAGCTGCTGGCCGCGCTGGGCCACGGTGTCACAGTCTACGAGGCCATGCCCAGGTTGGGGGGCATGCTGATGTATGGCATCCCTGTGTTCCGCCTGCCGCGGGAGTTGGTGGAAGCCGAGATCGGGCGCCTCCTGGACTCGGGCATCGCCGTGAAAACCGGCGTCCGCGTCGGGCACGACATCACCGTGCCGGAGTTGCTGGCGCGTCACCGGGCGGTGGTGCTGGCCACGGGCACGTGCCTGGCGCGGGGCCTGGCCATCCCCGGCGGCGATCTCCCCGGGGTTTACAGCGGCCTGGATTTCATGATGGACGTCAACGACGGCCGGCCGCCCGTCGTGGGACGGCGCGTCGTGACCATCGGCGGCGGGTTCACCGCCCACGACTGTGCCCGCTCGGTGCTGCGCCTGGGTGCCGCGGAGTCGTACCTCTGCGTCCGGACCACCGAGGAGGACCTCTGGGTCACCCGGGAGGAGGTCCTCGAGACCAAGCGCGAAGGCGTCCGCTACCTGAACCTGGTGTCCTCGATGCGAGTCGCGGGCGCCGACCGGGTGGAGGGGGTGGTGTTCGCCCGCAATCGCCTGGGGCCCGTGGGCAAGTTCGGCCAGCGGACGCCGGTGGCCATCGAGGATTCCGAGTTCGTTTTCGCCGCCGACACGGTCATCGCCGCGACCGGCCAGTACGCCGACACGGCCGTGGCGGCCGGCGCGGCCGGCGCCGCGCCCCGCTTCGATCCGCGCAGCGGCGCCTGCGCGGTGCCGGGGCTCTTCGCCGCGGGCGACTTCTGCACCGGCGCGGCCACGGTGATTGAGGCCATGGGCCACGCCCGCCGCGTCGCCCAGGCGGTGGACGAGTACCTGACAGGCGCGCGGCGCCTGCGCCGGGTGGTTCGGGTGCGACCGGCCGCCGACACCCCCCGGCCGCGGGCCTGGGACTTCATCCCCCGCGCCGACATGCCCATGCTCGCCGTGCCCCAGCGCCTGGCCGCGTTCGGCGCCGTGGTGAAGACCGGATTCCCGGCCCCGGTGGGGGAGCGGGAGTCCCACCGCTGCTACCTGTGCCACATGAAATACGAGATCCGGCCGGCGGATTGCATCGCCTGCGGCTTGTGTGCCGCCGTCTGTCCCCGCGACTGCATCGGCCCGGCCGCGGCGGCGGGACCCGGCATGCCGCCCGTCTGGGCCGATCGCTGGGACGAGGCGGCGGCGGTGGTGATCGACAGCGCCCGGTGCATCCGGTGCGGCCTTTGCCTCCGGGTGTGTCCCACCCGCTGCATCGAGGTGGAGCGCGTGGAGATTGCCGACGTCACGGCGGGCGAGTGAGTGCTATGGGACTGACGATCACGCGACGAATGGTGGGTCGAATGACCAGCAGGACCAACGGAGCGAAACGGTGAGTCCGGAACATTTTGTCATCATCGGCAACGGCGCGGCGGCCAACCGGGCGGCGGACATGCTGCGCCGGGGCGACAAGGACGCCCGGATCACGCTGATCTCCGACGAGTTTTTCCACTTCTACCACCGCCACCGCCTGGCCGACTATCTGGCCGGCACGGCCGGGGAGGACGACCTGCTGGTCCGCGCCCCGCAGCACTACCAGAAGCACCGGATCCGCCTCCGCCTCGGCCAGCGTGTCACCCGGATCGATCCGAAGGAAAAGGTGCTCTACCTCAAGCACATGGAAATGGTGCGCTACACGCGGCTGCTGCTCTGCACCGGCGGCAAGCCCCGGCTGCCGGAGATCTATTACGCCTACCGGACGCACTTCACCACCGTCAAGACCCTGGCCGATGCCCGGCAGCTGCGGGAGCGCCTCGACGGCATCCGCGACGTGGTGGTGGTGGGCGGCGACCTGGTGAGCGTCCGGCTGGCCGCCACCCTGGTCCGCCTGGGCAAGGCGGTCACCTTCCTCGTGGACGCCGACTCGTTCTGGCCGCTGGAGCTGACCCCCGAGCGGCGCGCCGAGTTCGCCGAGCGGCTCACGCGGACGGGAATCGCCGTGCGGCTGGACGACGCCCTGGCCCAGGTGGAGCCGCACCCGTCGGGCGGCTATCGCGTGACCACCCGGTCGGGGGAGCGGCTGCAGGCGGACCTGGTGGGCGCGTTCTTCGGGCTGGTGCCCGACGTGGACTTCCTGTTGGGCACCGGCCTGGATATCGATCGCGGCCTGCTGGTCAACGAGTACCTGCAGACCAACCTGCCGGACATATACGCCGCGGGCGACTGCGCCCAGGTCTACAACCCGGCGTTGCGGAACTACTGGGTGTCCATCGGCTGGCCCAACGCCGAAAAACTGGGCGAGGTGGCCGCGCGCAACCTGCTGGGGCAGGTGCAGCCGGCGGGGCAGGCGCCCGCCAGCGCCCTGGAGTTTGAGGGAATCGTGGTCAACACCTGCTGGTGGAGGCGGATGTGAAGGTCCCGCGCCGCCCCCTGACCGGCGACCTGGTGGTCTGCTTCTGCGGACGGGCCGGTGACGGCGCGCGCGCGGCCGGGCGGGTGCTGGCGCGCGCGGCGGCGGGCCTCGGACTGCACGCCCGTCACGCGGCGGCTTACCCGGCGGAAATCCGCGGCGCCGGCAAGACCCTGGCCTACACCGCGATCACCCGCGAGCCGCTGCGCGGACCGTGCGAGCGGGTGGACGTGCTGGTGGCGCTGAGCGACCCGCTGACCATCCCCGAGCTGCCCCGCCTCAACGCGGACGGGCTGGTCCTGTACGAGAACAATCCGCCTGGCTACGTCGCGGAAGACATGGCCGTCGCCGGCTACATCGCGCCGGGGATGTTCGGTTATGGCGTCCCGTTCCGCGACCTGGCGGCGCAGGCGGAGAGCTTCGGCCGCGGCCGCAATTTCGTCGCCCTCGGCGCGGTGGCCGCCCTGCTGGATCTGCCGGCCGCCGCGTTCCCGCCGGCCATCGCGGACCATTTCACGGGACAGGCGGAGACGGTTCGGGACGCCGCCGTCCGCTCGTTCGAGATGGGATTCGAATACGCCAGGACCCGCCTGGTGGCCACCCACCCGTGGCGCGCCCTGCCGGCGCCCGGTGACAAGCCGGCCGTGACGCTGGTGACCGGAGCCGCGGCCATCGCCGCCGCCTGCGCCGCCGCGGGCGTCCGGCTGGTGGCGTTCTATCCCGTGACGCCGGCGGACCGGATCCGCGCGGAGCTGGAGCGGCTGCCGGCGGAGGAACGGCCGGTGCTGGCCCTGGCGGCCGATGCCGCCGCTGCGGCGGCGCACGCCTACGGCGCCGTCGCCGCCGGCCGGAGCGCCGTGGCGATCACGGTCGGGTCCGGCCTGGCCGCGGCGGGCCCGCTGCTGGACCAGGCGGCCGCGGCCGGCCTGCCGCTGGTGGCGGTGCACGTTCAGACCGCGGGACCGGCGGCGGCGCTGGGCACCTCGACGGGGCAGGGCGACCTGCTGGCCGCGATCCATGGCCTGAGCGACGTGCAGCGGCCGGTGCTGGCGCCGGCAAGCACCGCCGACTGCTTCGATGCCGTCTGCCTGGCGGTGCGGCTGGCCGCGCGCTGGCGGACGCCGGCAGTGGTGCTGGCGGATTTCCTTCAGATGGAACGGGGCGAGACCATCGACTGGCCGCGGCCGCTGCCCGCCGCTGCGGCGGCGCTGGCTGCGGCGACTCCGGCGCCGGACGAAGCCTGGGCGCCTCCCGGCACGCCCGGCGGCGAGCGCCTGGTTTCCGCCGGCGGGCCCGACAAGCGGAGCGGCGCCACCGAAGCCGTGGCCTCGTGCCCGATCGCCGTGGGGCTGCACCGGGGCCGCCTGAATGCGCTGGCCGCCGGCTGGGCGCCGCCCGAGTCGTTCGGCGGCGACGGTCCGCTCGACCTGGGACTGATCGCCTGGGGCGCCGCCATCGAGCCGGCGCGGGAGGCGCTCCGCGCCGCCGCCGCCCGCGGCCTGCGTGTCGGCGGCTGTTTCCCCCGGCTGGTCTGGCCGCTGCAGCGATCGGCGCTGGCGGCGTTTGCGGCGCGCTGCCGGGTGCTGGGCGCGGCGGAACTCAACGCCTCCGGCCAGCTGGCAGGATTGCTCGAGCACGCCCTGGCCCGTCCGGTGGCGCGCCTGGGACGGGCGGGCGGGGAGCCGCTCACGGAATCGGAACTCCTGGCCGGCATCGAGGAGGCGCTGCCGCCCGCCGACGCAAAGGGGAAACGCCATGAGTGATCATGAGCGCGTCACACCCATCATGGGGACAGAGCTGGCCCGGCAGATGGAACGGGTCCGGCGCAGCGGCGAGCTGGGCTATCGCTCGGCCCAGCCGGCCACCTGGTGTCCCGGCTGCGGCTACCACGGCGTGGCCCTGGCCCTGACCCGCGGCGCGGCGGCGGCGCAGGTGCCGCCCCACCAGTTGGTGCTTGTCGCCGGGGCGGGGTGCGCCGCGTGGATGCCCCGCAGCCTGCGGGGGTACGGCATCGAGGCGCTGGCCGGCACCGCGCTGGCCGTGGCTGCCGGCGCCAAGCTGGCCCGACCCGACCTGACAGTGGTGGCCGTGGGGGGCGACGCCGACATCGTGGCCTCCGGGGCGGGCGGCCTGTCCGCGGCGGCGGCCCGGGACCTGCCGGTCACCGCGCTCATCGTGGACAACGGCCGCTGCGGGCTGATCCACGGCCTACCCTCGCCCGTCGGCGCGGCGGATCCGCTGACGACGGCGCTGGAGGCGGGCGCGACGCTGGCCGGCCGCGGCTGGGCCGGCAAGCCCGACGCGCTGGGCGACATCATCGCCCGGGCGCTGCGCCACCCCGGCTTTGCCGTGGTGGTCGCGGTCAGTCCGTGCATCACCTACGACATGGAGCGGCTCACCTGGGACCGGCTTTTCGAAGCCTGGCAGCCGGTGCCCGCCGGGCATGATCCGGCCGACCGGGCCGCGGCGCTGGCGCTCGCCCGCCGGGAGCCGTTCATCCAGGGGATTCTTTACGAGAGACAGTCGGGAGATAGTTTAAAAGTTTGAAGGTTCATAAGTCAAAATACCAACGACTTTCAACCTTCCAACCTTCCAACCCCCGATCCATTGCACGCACGTTGAGTACGGGAACGAGCCTCGAGTCCCGAGCCTCGATTACGATCACGATTACGATGACGATTACGAATCACGAGCACGAAATCCGAGATCCGATGTTCGAATTCCGAAGTCCGATATCTCATGACAAATGGGAACGAGCAGGTGGCCGGCCCGAGAGGGCCGGGCTGGATTAGCCAGGGGCGCAGCCCCTGGTGGGCGACGGGTTGTCGTGTGATCGCCCCAGCGGGGCGACCGATCAATTGCATCGACGGCCAGAAGGCGCACCACTGCCGGGTGACGTTTGAGGCGGAGTTCGTGGAGCTGCTCCAACTCCACCAGGTGCCGTGCGGCGAACGGACCCACTGGGATTGAACGGATGGTGAGCGGGTGGTTCCGCGGCTCCGATGCCGCCCCGATGGGGCTCAGGGTGAGGAAAACAGACGTACGCGTACCAGGGGCCTCGCACCAGGGGCTGCGCCCCTGGCTAATGCAGTCCGGCCCTGCGGGCCGGGCGCGTGCCGCAATGGCTGATCGGTCCAATCCCCTGATAGCCGATTACGATCACGATGTAGATTACGAATTACGAGCACGAAATCCGAAGTCCGATTCATTCACCACGAAGGCACGAAGGACACAAAGAGTGTTGAGGGTTATGGGTTGAGGGTTGAGAGTTGGAAACGAGCCCCGAACCCCGAGCCTCGAACCTCGCTGACGCCTATCGCTAAATTCACCCGATCATAACGCGCTCTTCGGGGTAGCGGAACTTCCCCTGTCCGTACCGGCGGCCCACGGCGTGGGCGATGGTCAGCGGGCCGATGCGTCCGATGAACATCACCACGCAGAGCATCAGTTTGCCGAAGACGGACAGCGACGCCGTGATGCCCGTGGAGAGACCCACGGTGCCGAAAGCGGAAGTGATTTCAAACAGATACTCCAGCACGCGATGCTCGTGATGGCCGAATGGCCGGGGTCCGATTTCCACCCACAGGAAAGCCACCAGGAACATGACGATGATGAAGCCGGCCAGGATAGTCACGGACAAGGTGCGCGCCACGGCCCGGCTGGAAACAGTCGCCCGGAAGATGTCCACATCCTCGCGGCCCTTGAGCTTGCTCTTGGCCAGGGCGATCATGACGCCGAGCGAGGTGGTCTTGACGCCGCCGCCGGTGGAGCCCGGCGAGGCGCCCACGAACATGAGCAGGATCGTGAACAGCAGGGTGGCCCCGGTGGCCTTTCCGAAATCCACGGTGTTGAATCCGGCCGTGCGTGGCGTGACCGACTGGAAGAAGGCGGCCAGCAGCTGCTCGCCCAGAGGCAGACCGTCGAGCAGGTTCTGATGTTCGAACAGAAAAAAAACCACGGTTCCCAACAGTAGCAGACCGGCGGTCACCGCCAGCACCAACTTGGAGTGCAAGGAGAGCTTGTGCCGCTTGCGGCTGCCCGTGTGGTGCAGCACCTCGAAGATCACGAAGAAACCCAGACCGCCCAGGATGATCAGTGAGGTGATGGTCAGATTGACGCCCAGATGGCCGCGGAACCGGGTGAGACTGTCGGCGTACAGGCAGAACCCGGCGTTGCAGAAGGCCGAGATGGAGTGGAACACGGCGGCAAATACGCCGCCGCCGGGATGGAACAGGTAGAGCAGGACGGCGCCCACCCCCTCGATGAGGAGGGTCGACAACACGATGATCCGGGTGAGGCCGTAGATGACCGCCTGGGGCTGCGGCATGAAGGACTGCTCCATGATGGTCCGGCCCGACAGCGAGATTTTGCGCCCCGACACCGTGGCCAGGATGACGGCGTAGGTCATGATGCCCAATCCGCCCGCCTGGATCAGGCCGAGGATGACCGCCTGGCCGAAGGGTGAAAACTGCGTGCCGGTGTCCACGGTGATCAGGCCGGTGACGCAGACGGCGCTCGTGGCGGTGAAGAAGGCGTCCACCCAGCCCACCGGCCCCTTGCCCGCCGCCGCGGGGGTGATCAGCAGCAGCGAGCCCAGCAGCGCCGTGAGTATGAAACTGGCGGCGATGACCTCCGCCGGGTGGCGGTTGACCAGGTTCAGGAATTTGTTGCGGGTGGGGGACATCGGCGGAAATAGTAGTCCACATCGGGCTGGTGGTCAAGCGTCAGTATCCCTGACGCATCGGGAGGCGAAGAGATCGGGCGAGCGGTTGGCGGTCGTTCCACAAAGCCCTTGGCCTGCGCAGCCGGGTTCTGGTAGATTGGCGGGGAGACGGCGGCGAGCCGCCGTCCGACGATCCGCTGGAGTGAGCCATGGAGCCTGTTGACGACCTGCCGGTGTGGGACCTGTCGGAGCTGTACGACCGGTCCGACGATCCCCGCCTGGACGACGACCTGGCCCGCGTCGAGTTGCTGGCCGCCGACTTCGAGCGCCGCTTCCGCGGCCGGCTGGGCGAGGCGGACGCCGTGCTCGCGGCCCTGCGGGAGCAGGAGGCGATCCTGGAGCTGTTCGGCCGGGTGCGGGCCTACGCCTACCTCGAGTTCTCAACGAACTCGGCCGACCCCGCCTTCCGCCGCCTGCTGGTCCGGACCGACGAGGTGTCGGCGCGCCTGGACGAGCGAATGGTCTTCTTCCGCCTGGAGCTGCTGGCGTTGCCGGAGGGCGTATTCGACCGGATCGCCGCCGCCCCGGAGCTGGCGGCCTACCGCAACTTCCTCCGGCAGATCGCCCGCTACCGGCCGCACCAACTCGACGAGAAACAGGAAATCCTCATCGGCAAGAAGGATATCACCGGCAAGAACGCGTTCGTCCGGCTCTACGACGAGCTCACCACCGCCATGACCTTTCCGGTGACCCTGGACGGGCGCCGGCAGCGCCTGCCGGGGGCGGCGGCGCGCAACCTGTTTTACCACCCGGAGGCGGCGGTGCGGGCGGGGGTGGTGCGCGCCTACTATGGCCAGTACGCCCGCCACGGGCAGACCATCGCCACCGTCTTCAACAGCCTGGTCCGCGACCACGGCATCGAATGCGAGTTGCGGCGGTTCCCCCACAGCACCGCTCCCACCCACCTGGCCAACCAGGTGGAGGAGCCGACGGTCCGGCTGATGATGGACCGGATCGCCGACCAGTACGGGCTGGTCCAGGAATACTACCGGCTCAAGGCGCGGATCCTGGGCCAGGCGCGCGTGCGCGGTTCCGACCTGTACGCCCCGGTGGGCGAGCCGGTCGGCGACATCCCCTTTGCCCGGGCGCGGACGCTGGTCGTGGACGCCTTCCGCGGCTTCGACGCCGAGCTCGGCGCCCTGGCCGAGCGGTTCTTCGAGGAGCGGTGGATCCACGCCCCGGTGCGCCGCCACAAGGGGGGCGGGGCGTACTGCTACGGGCCGGGGCCCGGCACGCACCCGTTCGTGCTGCTCAACTACTCCGGGTCGCTGCGCGACGTGTTCACCATGGCCCACGAGCTGGGCCACGGCCTCCACGACCTGCTGGCCGCCGGGCAGACGTACCTCAACTACCATCCGCCCACGGTGGCCGCCGAGACGGCGTCGGTCTTCGGTGAAATGCTGCTGGCCGCCGCGGTCAAGGGGGAGATCCCCCTGCGCGACCGCCTCATCGGCTTCTACTGCAGCCACCTCGAGGACATCATCGCCACGGTGTTTCGGCAGAACATGTACACGCGGTTCGAGCGCGAGGCCCACGACCGCGTCAACGCGGCGCTGATGTCACCGGAGGAGCTGTGCGCGCTCTGGCGCGAGGAGGCGCAGCGGCTCTACGGCGACGCGGTGGAGTTCCTGCCGGTCCAGCGGTGGAACTGGGCGGCCATCCCCCATTTCTTCCACTACCGGTTCTACTGCTACGCCTACTCGTTCGGAGAGCTGTTCGTGCTCTGCCTCTACCAGCAGCACCTGGAGGAGGGGGCGGCGTTCGCCGAGCGGTACAAGGACATCCTGCGGCGGGGCGGCTCGGCCACGCCCTACGAGCTGGCCGCTTCGGTGGGCGAGGATCTCGATAGCCCCGCCTTCTGGGACAAGGGCTTCCGCGCCATCCGCGGCTGGCTGGCGGAGCTGCGCGCCCTGGTGGACGGCGGATCCTGACGGGCGCCGGCAGTCCCGCCGCCGCCGCGGCTGCGGTGTGATCCTGCCCGCCTCGCCTCCCTCCCTTCGTTCGTGCTCGTAATTCGTAATCGTGATCGTAATCGTAATCGTAATCGAGGCTCGGGTCTCGCAGTTCGTTCCATCAATCAACCATCAACCATCAACCATCAACCATCAACAGTATCGGATCTGGGACCTCGGTTCTGGGTCCTGGTTCCCAGCCCCCAACCCCCAGATCCAAGAATCCGGATCCCGGCCCCCAGGTCCCAGTCCCCAGGTCCCAGTCCCCAGGTCCCAGTCCCCAGGTCCCAGTCCCCAGGTCCCAGGTCCCAGTCCCCAGATCCCAGGTCCCAGGTCCCATTAGAATCAGCAATCCACAATCGTCCGCAAGAACCGATGGAGGCAGGGTGGGTCTAATTAATTGTGAATAAAATATTTATGATCAGCGGGGGGCGCTGCCGGAACGCACTCCTCTCCCTTGCTGGTGGAATGCGTTCCCGGTGTGTTTCGGCGGCCCGTCACGATTTCACATGCAGCACTTCTTCCTTGTAGTCGTCCTCCTCGTCATCGGGACGCCGGCGGGCCCGGCGGTCCATGCGGTTGGAGAACAGCAGCACCAGGAACAGCACAAGGTAGAATCCAAGAAAGGCGAGGAAAAATGCCACATACACGGTGTTCATCAGACCCCCTGGGGACAACGCAGCTGCACTCTATTAGATGGACTCTCCGAGATGGAAAAAGTTGCAAAAATATTTGGGGTGAGATGGGGGGGACGGGATTCGGGGGCGTGGGTCAGAAGGGGAGCTGCCGCATGAGCCAGCCGGCCACCAGGATGGACAAAAAGAAAAAGCAGAACGACTTGATGAAATAGCGGCGACGCTCCCGGCTGTCGCCCCGCTCCACGAACGCGAACACGCCCGAGACCAGCAGCGAGAAGAGGAATCCGACCGCCAGCAGGCCCATCACTTTTTCCTCCCGCTGTGAAGGTCCCAGGCATCCACCAGGACGAGCACGTTCAGGATGCCCGCGGTGTACAGGCAGGTGTTGCCGATCTCGTTGGTCAGCGCGGCCCGGAACACGTCGAGGTCGCCCATGCCCAGCTGCAGGATGTAAGCGACGAAGTAGTGGCCGCCGCTGGCGAGCGCGCCGAGGAACTTGAACAGGGCGAAGGTTTCGCCGGGCGTGCTGGGGAACACGAAGTAGGCGTGCAGGGCCAGCCCCAACCAGAACAGGCCGCCCACCGCGACGCAATTGAGCGCGGCGCGGAACCGCTGGCCGAGTAGCAAGTGCCCCGCGCCGGGGCAGATCCAGCTGGCGAGCAGCACGGTGGTGAGATTGGCTTTGCCGGAGGCTTTCGCGACCATAAGCCGCCATCTTAGAGCCCGGTGGGCCCTCTGTCAAGGGCGCAGTGGGGGGCAGAAAGAAGAATAGGAGATAGGAGATAGGAGATAGGAGATTGCAGGTTTGCTGATATCGATGCGTTGATGGTTGATAGTTGATTGTTGATGGTTCGTAATCGTAATCGTGATCGTAATTCGTAATCGTAATTCGTAATCGTAATCGTATTCGGATCCGGGACCCGGAATTTGGGACCCGGGTTCTGGATACCGGTTCCCAACACCCAATACCAAGGGCCTGGGTCCCGGCCCTCCCATGCACCCTTTCCCTGCCCGTGGCACCATCACCCGGTTGGCACGATGAAGGTACCGCGAGCGGCAGCGAGCGGCGCGAACGCCCACTTGCCGCGCCTTATCCAAGGTGTCCAACCACTCTGTCCATGCCGCTTGAATGTCTTCCCGTCAAGGATCAAACCATCGTCCGCACACGGCAACGAAAGCAGTGCTCGAGTACAACCACGCAAACAGTTGGTGATAATGGCGCGCCCGGCAGGGCGCGAACCTGCAACCGGCGGGTCCGAAGTCCGATATCCGAAATCCGATATCCGAAGTCCGCATGCTGGGAACGAGTTTCGAGCCCCGAGCCCCGAGCCTCGATCACGAGCCACGATCACGATTACGAATTACGATTACGACAGACAGGGGGGCGGGTTCACTGCGTTCCGGAGAGGAAATCCAGGATCGCCAGGGCGACCGCCTTCGTCTTCGAGGACGGGTCGTTGATGGGGCCGACGCAGGAGGGGCACCCGGCGGGGCAGGCGCAGCCGGCGATGAGCGCGCGGCCCTTGCGGAAGAGCTCCTCGTGGCGGTCGTACAGCTCGTCGCTCAGCCCGATGCCGCCGGGGTGGCTGTCGTAGAAGAACAGCGTGGGCTCGAACCGGTCCACAATCTCGATGAGCCCCTCATCGGCGCGGCCGTCCATGGAGTAGATCCCCCGCCCCTGGACGCCCAGCGCGGCGAACCAGCGCGACTGCCGGTCGCCGATGCTGCGGCCCAGGTCCCGGAAATCGCACATGAGCATGAGCACGGCCACATTGTGCAGGGCGTAGGCCAGGCCGAGGAAGCCGTCGATGACCTCCAGCCGGTTGTACGGCAGCGCGGCGAGCTGGTCGGGGCGCGCGGTGAACCAGCAGGCGGCGGTGTGCAGGTCGTGCTGCGGCAGGTTGATGTCGCCGAAGCCCAGGTTCTCCATGGTGTAGAATCGGATCTTCTTGAAACCGGCGTAGTTCTTGACGACGTGGACCTCGCCCCGCTCCCGGAGCACGCCGGCGCGCGGCTCCTGCTGGAACTCGTCCAGGATCCTGACGCTGGTGTAGACGATGGAGTCGGTGTAGTAGTCCACCTGGCTCGGCTCCACGTAGGCCTTGCGGGCGGCGTAGTCCAGCTTTTTCACCCAGTACTGCCGGCCCTCGCACATGTAAATGGCGTCCTCGTAGATGACCTCGGGCGCGGTCTCGAAATCCACCTCGGCGACGGCCCGGGCGTTGTCGGTCTGGTCCAGGACGACGAAGTTCTCCTCGGCGATGTTCCGGAGCGACACCCCGTCGGCCGGGTAGGCGTCGGCCATCCAGTGCCAGGCGCCGCCGCTGTGGTGGACGAGGCCGCCCTCCTCCAGCGTCTCCAGGAAATCCGCCACGGGTCCGGCGCCGAACGGCTCGCCGTCCTTGAACGGCAGCTCGAAGGCGGCGCACTTGACGTGGCTGAGCATGATCAGCAGGTTTTCCGGATTGACCAGGGCGTGCTCCGGGGAGCGGCCGAAGAAGTAGTCGGGGTTGTTCATGAGGAACTGGTCCAGCGGGAAGCTCCGGCCCACCAGGATGATCACCGACAGGTCGCTCTTTCGCCCGGCGCGCCCCGCCTGCTGCCAGGTGGAGGCGATGGTGCCGGGGTAGCCGGCCATGACGCAGGCGGTGAGGGTGCCGATGTCGATGCCGAGCTCCAGCGCGTTGGTGCTCACCACCCCGAGGATGCTGCCATCGCGCAGGCCCCCCTCGATTTCCCGCCGCACCAGCGGCAGGTAGCCGCCGCGGTAGCCCCGCACCGTCTCCCGGCGGCTGAGCTTCTTCTCCACCTGGTCCTTGAGGTACTTGACCAGGATCTCCACGTTGAGCCGGCTCTGGGCGAAGACGATGGTGGGCACGCCGTGGCGCAGCAGCAGCGTGGCCAGCTTGCGCACGGCGGTCAGGTAGCTCTGGCGGATGCCCAGGTCGGGATTGATCACGGGCGGGTTGTAGAAGACCAGCAGCTTCTCGCCGGCGGGCGCGCCGCTGCGGTCCACCACCGCCACCGGCTCGCCGATGAGGCGCTCGGCCAGTTCGCCCGGATTGGCGATGGTGGCCGAACAGCAGATGAACTGGGGATGGGAGCCGTAGAAGGCGCACACCCGGCGCAGCCGCCGGAACAGGTTGGCCACATGGGAGCCGAACACGCCGCGGTAGGTGTGGATCTCGTCCACGACGATGTATTTCAGGTTTTCGAACAGCTTGACCCACTTCGTGTGGTGGGGGAGCACCGCCTGGTGGAGCATGTCGGGATTGGAGATGACAATGTGGCCGAGGTCGCGGATCGCCTTGCGCGCGTCGGTGGGCGTGTCGCCGTCGTAGGTGAAGGTGCGGATGCCGCCGCCCACGCCGTCGATGAGCTCCTGCAGGCCGGCGCGCTGATCCTGCGACAACGCCTTGGTGGGGAACAGGTACAGGGCGCGGGCGGTGGGATCGTCGAGGCAGCGCTGGAGCACCGGCAGGTTGTAGCACAGAGTCTTGCCCGACGCGGTGGGCGTGACCAGGGCCACGTGACGGCCCTCCGTCACCAGGCGCAGCGCCTCGGCCTGGTGGCTGTAGAGCCGGTCGATCCCCGCCGCCGCCAGCGCCGCCGCCAGGCGCGGATGCAGGTCCGGCGGCAGGGGGACGTACTCGCCCTCCGTCGCCGGGATGTGTTTCCAGGCGGCGATGGCCTGGTTGCGCTCGGCGTAGCGCCGGATCTGCGCGATCACCCCGGTCAGATGCATCATGCGGCGACTCCCGCAGCGGTTTGGTCCATTATCCCAGATTCACCGGGGATGGGGGAAGCACTTCGCATCTTCCCGAACGGTTTGTTGATCATTTTTTCATTGATCAATGGTCAATTCGGATTATTGGTTATTGATTATTGCTTATATTTAATTGGCTATTTGGAGTCGAGTCGGTTTTTGCTGCTATGGGATCCGGGACCTGGGATCTGGGACCTGGGATCTGGGACCTGGGATCCGGGAACTGGGATTCGGGACCTGGGATGCGGGAACTGGGGGAGGACTTGGAACCCAGGACCCAGGTCCGATACTGTTGATGGTTGATGGTTAATTGTTGATCGATGGAACGAGCCGCGAGACCCGAAACCCGATCCCCGATTACGAGCACGATTACGAGCACGAAGGAAGGAAAACGAGCCTCTAGTCTCGAGCCTCGAGCCTCGATCACGATTACAAATTTCGATTACAATCACGAGCACGATTACGAGCACGAAGGAAGGAAAACGAGCCTCTAGTCTCGAGCCTCTAGTCTCGAGCCTCGAGCCTCGAGCCTCGAGCTTCTAGCCTCGAGCCCCGAACCTCGAGCCGTGAAACCCGCCGCTCACTCCGTCCCCTTGAGGAAGGCGGCCAGGTCGTCGCGCAGCTCGCCGGCGGTCTGATGTCGCTGAGCCGGATCCTTGGCCAGGGTGCGGTCGATGATGGCCCAGAGCGCCGCCGGGAAGGTCGGCGGCGGCGGCGCCACCGGCTGGTACAGAATGGCATGCATCACGCCGATGTAGTTCTCCG